>Ga0207426_1000270_pt1 | contig 108404 bp, 96 predicted proteins | sample AraplaMF_Cvi_mMS_FD_184265 | JGI IMG/M metagenome (GOLD analysis project Ga0207426, IMG submission 184265) | Arabidopsis root microbial communities from the University of North Carolina, USA - plate scrape MF_Cvi_mMS (SPAdes) (version 2) | ecosystem: Host-associated > Plants > Roots >... | reverse complement strand
ACCTTGCCACGTTCCCGCCATCGGCTCATATAACCTCCGTCCGCCGCAACGCTGGCCCCGCATATGGCGGGTTCAATTGCCGGCGCTTTCGTGCAAGGATGCCTGCCGAAACGCCCCCACCAAGCCCCCAAGAAGAGGTTAACGATGGTCAATCGCATGCAATTCTACATCGACGGCGCCTGGGTCGATCCCGCCGTCAAGAAGTCCACCGCCGTGGTCAATCCCGCGACGGAAGAGGCGATGTACGAGGTTGCGCTGGGCTCCAAGGCTGACGTTGACAAGGCCGTCTCTGCTGCCAAGCGCGCCTTTGCAACCTTCTCCCAGACCAGCCGCGAGGAGCGCGTCGCGCTGCTCTCGAAAATCATCGAGATCTACAAGGGCCGTCTCAAGGAGATCGGTGCCGCCGTCTCCGACGAGATGGGCGCCCCGCTACCGATGGCGGAGAAGCTGCAGGCCGGCGCCGGCCTCGGCCATCTCATGACCACGCTCGACGTGCTCAAGAACTATCATTTCGAGGAGCCGGTCGGCACCGCCATGGTGCTGCGCGAGCCGGTCGGCGTGGTCGGCATGATCACGCCCTGGAACTGGCCGCTCAACCAGATCGCCTGCAAGGTCGCACCCGCGCTCGCGGCCGGCTGCACCATGATCCTGAAGCCCAGCGAGTTCACCCCGACCTCGGCTCTGATCTTCGCCGAGATCCTGCATGAAGCCGGCGTGCCGAAGGGCGTGTTCAACCTCGTCAACGGCCTCGGCCCCGAGGTCGGCGCCGCCATGAGCGAGCACCCCGACATCGACATGATCTCCTTCACCGGCTCGACCCGCGCCGGCATCGACGTCGCCAAGCGCGCGGCGCCGACGGTGAAGCGCGTCAGCCAGGAGCTCGGCGGCAAGTCGCCGAACGTCATCCTCGAAGGCGCCGACCTCACGAAGGCGGTGACCGGCGGCGTGATGCACATGTTCAACAACTCCGGCCAGTCCTGCAACGCGCCCTCGCGCATGATCGTGCCGGCCTCCAAGATGAAGGAAGTCGCCGCGATCGCGAAGGCCGTCGCCGACAAGACCAAGGCCGGCGATCCGCGCGGCGAAGGCACCACCATCGGCCCGGTCGTCAACCGCGGCCAGTGGGACAAGATCCAGGCGCTGATCAAGAAGGGCATCGACGAGGGCGCAACCCTCGTCGCCGGCGGCCCGGGCCTGCCCGAGGGCGTCAACAAGGGCTTCTATGTCCGTCCGACCATCTTCGCCGACGTCACCCCCGAGATGACGATCGCGCGCGAGGAGATCTTCGGACCGGTGCTGACCATCCTCGGCGCCAAGGACGAAGCCGAGGCGGTGCACATCGCCAACGACACGCCCTATGGCCTCGCCGGCTATGTCTCGGGCCCGTCGGTCGAGGACGCCAAGCGCGTCGGCCGCCAGATCCGCGCCGGCAACGTCAACCTCCAGGGCGTGCCCAACGACCGCAGCGCGCCGTTCGGCGGCTACAAGCAGTCGGGCAACGGCCGCGAGTGGGGCAAGTACGGCCTCGAGGACTTCCTCGAAGTGAAGGCGGTTGCGGGCTTCAACGCGGCGTAAGTTTTAGCGCGTGAACAACAGAGCGCCGGAGCGGGCAACCGTTCCGGCGTTTTTGTTTTTGCGGAGTTCGTAGGGCGGATTAGCGAAGCGTAATCCACCACGTCTGTCACCGCGGAGACCAAAGAGGTGGGTTACGCCTTCGGCTAACCCACCCTACGAGGCCGTCGCTTGTGGAACGAACTATCCCCCCACCGCGCCCTGCGTGTTCACATACAGCGCGTAGATCGACTGGCTCGCCGCCATGAACAGGCGGTTGCGCTGGACTCCGCCGAAGCAGACGTTGGCACACCGTTCGGGCAATGCGATACGTCCGATCATGGCGCCGTCGGGCGCGAACACGACCACGCCGTCGAGCTCGGGATCGCCCATGCCCCAGCCGCACCAGAGATTGCCGTCGATGTCGCAGCGCATGCCATCAGGCGTGCCCGGACCCGCATCGATGTGGACGCGCTTGTTGGAAATCGCAGTGCCCTCAGGCGAGACGTCATAGGCCAGGATCTTGCGGTTCGGCACGCCGCGGGATTCCACGACGTACAAGATCTTCTCGTCCGGCGAGAAGCACAGCCCGTTCGGCCCCAGCACGCCCTCGGCGACGATGGTCGCCTTGCCCGTCGCCGGATCGAGCCGGTAGACGTTCGGGTCGATCTCGCTCTCGGCCTTGTAACCCTCGTAATTGCCGAGCAGGCCGAAGGTCGGATCGGTGAACCAGATCGAGCCGTCCGATTTAACAACGACATCGTTCGGCGAGTTCAATCGCTTGCCGTTGAATTGATCCATCAGCACGGTGATGCTGCCGTCATATTCGGTGCGGGTCACGCGGCGGCCGCCATGCTCGCAGGTGACGAGCCGGCCCTGCCGGTCACGCGTATTGCCGTTGGCGAAATTGGAGGGCTTGCGGAACACGCTGACCGCGCCGGTCTCCTCTTCCCATTTGAGAATGCGCTGGTTGGGGATATCGCTGCACAGCAAATAGCGCCCGTCGCCGACCCACACCGGACCCTCGGCCCAGCGCAGCCCGGTCGCGATCCGCTCCACCGCCGAGAGCTTCAGCCAGTATTTTTCGAAGCGGGGATCGAGCGCCCTGATCGCCGGATCGGGATAGTAGCTCGCGGGCCGCCAGCCTGGCCGCTCCTGGGGGTGGGACGATGCCTCATTCATGCCGGTTCTCTCGTTTCGTTCCCTCTGGACAATTCTGCTATCATTAGAGACACGTGACCGCAAATCGGTCACTAACGGCGAGGGAAGACATGCCGCGTATTCTGATGACGGGAGCTTCGGGCGGAATCGGCACGAGCCTGCGAAAACTGCTGCCGCCGATCTATCCGGATCTCCTGCTCTCCGACATCAAGCCGCCGGCCGATCTCGGCGCCAACGAGCAGTTCAAGGCGGCGGACCTTGCCGATCTCGCGCAGTGCGAGGCGATCTGCGAGGGCGTCGACGGCATCATCCATTTCGGCGGCTATTCGGTCGAAGGCACCTGGGACCAGATCCTCCAGGCCAACATCATCGGCGGCTACAATCTGTTCGAGGCGGCGTACCGCAAGGGCGTCAAGCGCGTGGTGTTCGCTTCGTCGAACCACGCCGTCGGCTTCTATCCGCGCCACCACAAGATCGGCACCGACGTCACCCCGCGCCCCGACGGCCGCTACGGCGTCAGCAAGGTGTTCGGCGAGGCGGTCGGCGCGCTCTACGCCGACAAGCACGGGATGAAGGTGACGTGCCTGCGCATCGGCAATTTCGGCGACATGCCGCTCGACCAGCGCCGGCTCTCGATCTGGCTCAAGCCCGACGATCTCGTCCAGCTCTGCCGCATCGGGCTCGAACATCCCGACATCCATTTCGAGGTGTTCTACGGCGCCTCGCTGAACGAGCGTGCCTGGTGGGACAATCACCGCGCCTACGAATTCGGCTATCGCCCGACGGGGCGCGCCGAGGATTTCCGCGAGCACGCGATGGCCGAGCAGGCCAAGCTGAAGCCCGATCCGGTCGGCGATTATTTCCAGGGCGGCACGTTCTGCAGCATGGAGTTCGACGCCGACCCGAGCCGCATCATCGACTGGAAAAAGCGGTAGGCGTCCGATCCTAGCCGCCGCGTCTGAGGCCCTCGGCCGCGCGTCGCAGGACGTCATGGAGCCACTCGTGCGCCGGCTCGCCGTCGACGCGCTCATGCCATAGCAGCCGCACCTCCAGCGGGGTTGCGGCATAGGGCAGCTCATAGGTCGCGATCGGATAGTTCTGCGCCAGCGCCTTCGCGAGCGGGCGCGGGACGATGGCCGCCAGCTCGGTGTCCTGAAGCAGCCCGGGGACCGCGAGAAAATGCGGCAATGTCACCGCCATCCGCGGCGGCCGGTCGCTCTCGGCGAGTGCGCGCTCGAGCGCGTCGCGGTCGTACATCTCCGAGCGCCGCGCCAGGCCGCGCTCGGAAATGAAGCCGCCGATCGCGCCCTCCTGCTCGCCGCCGAAGGAGACCACCACCAGCGGCAGCCGCGCAAGCATCGCCTTGTCCAGCTTGCCAAGCTTGCGCTTCTTGCTGGCAATCAGCACGTCGTCATATTCGAACAGCAACGACGTGCGGAAGCGGCTCGGCGGGAGCGAGAACACGCCGATCGCAACGTCGATGCGGCCGAGATCGATCTGCTCGGCGAGATCGATCCGCGTCACCGGCTTGATGGTCAGGTCGATGTGCGGCGCCTCGCGCCCGAGGACCTGCAGGAGTTGCGAGGCCAGCACCATCGTGGCGAAATCGTTGGCGGCGAGCGTGAACTGCCTGGTCGACGTTGCCGGAACGAAGGTCGGCAGCTCCACCGCCGCCTCGAGCACGCGCAGCGCCTCGCGAACCTGCGGGGCCATCGTCAACGCCCGCGCCGTCGGCTGCATGCCCGCGGCCGTGCGCACGAACAATTCGTCCTCCAGCATCTCCCGGAGCCGGGCGAGCGAATGGCTGACCGCGGACTGGCTGAGCGCGACCTTCTGGCTGGCGCGCAGGACGCTCCTTTCCTCCATGACGGCGTCGAACACCTTGAGCAGGTTCAGGTCCAACGTCTTGAATGAAACCGACACGGTGAGGATCCCGTTGCTGGCTGACGGCGCGGCCGCGATGCCGACCAGTTAAGGTCAGGCACGCTCGGGATGCAACCGGCGCAAACGACCGAGCCGGGCCTCGAGTGGCGTCGCCGGGCAAACTGAAGGGCGTTCAGGATCAACCTGCAAGAGTTTCACTTCCGCAAAAAACCGATCCCGGCATTATCCGGTCGCGGTGTTCGGAGGAGGTGAGCCATGAGGTCGACCACGACGACAGGTACCGGCAAGGCGGCCGTCGCGACGACGCTACTGTCGCTGATGCTCGCGAGCACGGCGATGGCCGAGGAGGGGCCGGTCAAGCTCGGAGTGCTGACCGACATGTCCTCGCTCTATGCCGACAATGGCGGGCAGGGGTCGGTGGTCGCGGCGCAAATGGCCGTCGACGACTTCAAGGGTAAGGTTTTGGGCCGCCCGATCCAGATCGTTGCTGGCGACCACCAGAACAAGGCCGACGTGGGATCGGTGATTGCGCGGCGCTGGATCGAGAACGAAGCTGTCGAGGTCATTCTCGATGTCCCCAATTCGGCCGTCGCGCTCGCCGTCCAGGGCATCACCCGCGACAAGAAGAAGCTGTTTCTCGCCACCGGCGCCGCTACCTCGCGCCTCACCGGCGACGAGTGCTCGCCGACCGGCATTCACTGGACCTACGATACCTACGCCCTGTCGCAGGGCACGACGAAGGCGATCAGCCGGCTTGGCGCCAAGAGCTGGTTCTTTCTCTCCGCCGACTATTCGCTTGGCACGCAGCTCGAAGCCGACAGCCGCAAGGTGATCGATGCGACCGGCGGCAAGGTCAAGGGCGCCGTCAAGCATCCGATCAACACGCCGGATTTCTCCTCCTTCCTGCTGCAGGCGCAGTCGTCGAAGGCGGACGTGATCGCGCTGGCGAATGCCGGCGGTGATTTCATCAATGCCGTCAAGCAGGCCGGCGAATTCGGGATCACGCGCGAGCAGAAGCTTGCCGGCCTGATCGTCTTCATCGCGGACATTCACAGTCTTGGACTGCAGAATGCACAGGGCCTGATGCTCAGCTCGGCATTCTACTGGGATATGAACGACGAGACCCGCGCATGGTCGGCTCGCTTCATCGAGAAGACCCAGAAGGTCCCGACCATGATCCATGCGGGCACTTATGGTGCGGTGATGCACTATCTCAGGGCGGTCGAGGCGGCGGGTACGCTGGATGGACCGACCGTCGCCGCGAAGATGCGCAACATGCCCGTGAACGATTTCATGACGAAGAACGGCCGTATCCGCCAGGATGGCAGGTTGATCCGCGACATGTATCTGTTCCGGGTCAAGTCGCCGCAGCAATCAAAATACAGGTTCGACTATTACGAGCTGCTCGCGACCGTTCCCGGAGAAGAAGCCTTCAAGCCGATGGAGGAGGGAGGATGTCCGCTCCTGAAGCAGCCGTGATGGCACGGGAGGAGGCGCGCAGCGTTGCGCTGAACCCGATCGACGAGATCCTGACGAGCCGGTTCGCATGCCGCGAGTTCTGCGACGCCCCGGTTCACCGGCAAACGGTCGAAGAGATCCTTCGTGTCGCGCGATACGCGCCGAGCGGTGCGAACATCCAGCCCTGGCACGTCTACGTGCTGACAGGCGCGGTCAAGCACAGGGTGTCGGCGGCGCTGCTGCAGGCGCACGAGACCTCTCGCGACGAACATGCCTCGGAGTACAAATACTACGCCAGCGATCTGCCTGATCGCTATCTCAGGCGGCGGCAGGAGTTCGGCCGGCTGTTCTATGGCTCGCTCGGAATCAATCAAGCCGATGCCGAAGGAAGAAGCAGGCAGACCGCGAAGAACTACGCGTTCTTCGGCGCGCCCGTGGGATTGATCGTGACCATCGATCGGCGCCTGGAAGTCGGGAGCTGGCTCGACCTCGGGATGTTCGTGCAGAACGTCATGCTCGCGGCGGCAGGACGCGGGCTGCAGTCGTGTCCGCAGGAAACGTTCGCGAAGTACCACCGGATCCTGCGTCCGCTGCTGTCGATTCCGGCGGAGCAGATGGTGGTGTGCGGCATTTCCGTCGGCAAGGCCAGGATTCATGGCCAGGACAGATTGATGCCGCGAGCCGATATCGACGAGTTCGCGACGTTCCTTGGTTTCGAAGACTGAAGCTTGATCGAAGAGGAGATCACCATGGCAAGCCGGGAAGACCTGATTCAGCGCAGCATTCCCTTTCTCCGGGAGGTCAAGGACATGACCCCCGGCGCCGAGATGGAGCGTTGGCTCAACAAGACTTATGGCGAGGACAGCGCGCTCTATCAGGACCTCGCCCGCCTCATCAAAATCGGCGTCGAGGAAGGATGGGCGGCGAACCAGGAGGTGGAAGGGCCGAACTACCGGCGCAGCCGCCTCCTCGAGCCCGTTGCCGAGACATTCCAGTTCAGCATCACGGCCGTGTACATGAACAGCGCCGATCCGCGCCGCTTCAAGGACGAGGACGACCACGACGTGTTGCGGGGACAATATCACGGCCATCCCTATGGCGAGCTCAACCTCGTGGTACCCCTGAACAAGGGCGCGGAGCTGAAGGGATTGCAGGGGTGGCAGGGCGCCGGCTGGACCGCGCCTGATCCCGGCAGCAGGCACTATCCTGAAGTCAGGGGCGGCGCGGTCATTGCGCTGTTCTATCTGCCGGCCGGGCGCATCTCCTACGATTTCAAGGCGCCGGCCGCATAATAACGCGGCCCGGCTTTTGCGTCGACGTTGATCTGGATCAACGGCACTCCGCCCATGACGGGGCTCTCGATGGATTGACCGCAATTCGGCGGCAGCGAGAGCCCCGAGAATGAAAATCAAATTGTCTTCTGTCGTGGTGCTCGCGATCCTCTTGCCGGGATCCGCGCACGCCGCGACGCTCAGCGATGCGGAAGCGACGTTCCTGGACCAGCTCGTCACCGCATCTGTTGTGCTGGAGCAGCGATGCGACGGTTATGAGGTCGACGGTAGCGGCGGCGTCCAGCTCGGCGCGCGGCTGCTCGGCAGCCCCGAGGCCGCGATGGCCATGATCGACGCCTATGCCGCGGCCATCAAGGCCCGCGACGGCGAGAGCTACGATCCCGGCAAATTCCGTCCCGAAGTGTCCGCGATGGCCGCCACCACGTTCAGGCGCGTCCGGACGGATTTGATCAGAAACCCGCAACGGGCCTGCGCCGATTATGGTGAGACTAGCGTGGAGCGCGGTCTGCTGAGACGGTATTGATAAGCACGCCCTCGCCGCCCGTCATTGCGAGCGCAGCGAAGCAATCCAGAGTTCCTCCGCGTAGGCAGTCTGGATTGCTTCGTCGCAAGAGCTCCTCGCAATGACGTGTTGGGGCAGCGTTGGTGCCAGCGAGCATATCGCTCGCCGAAGCGAAGGAACGTCCGCTAGTTCTCGCCGTCGGCGATGCGCTTGAGATAATCCTTCTTGCTGAACTGCATGTGATCCACGCAGAGCTGCGCCAGCGCCCAGCTGTCGCGGCCCTTCAAGAGCTCGATCATCAGTTCGTGCTGGCGCCGCGATTGCGCGAGCCCTTGCGCATCGGCGAGGTTTTTCGCTCGCATTGGCAGCGTCAGGTTCATGTAGTCCTGCAGCGAGCGCACCAGATAGGGATTGCCGCAAGCCGAGAACAGCGCGAGGTGGAAGGCGTCGTTGGCTTCGTGGATGCCGCGCAGGTCCTGCGCATCCGCCTTCGCGCAATATTGCCGTTGCAAGGCCGTCAATTCGTCGATCAGGGCTTGCGGCGCCGGCAGGGGGATCATGAGCGCGGCCTGCCGGGTCAGCATCTCCCGGACCTCGTAGATCTGCCGGACCTCCTCGGCCGAGTAGAACCGCACCGTGGCGCCGACGTTCTTCTCGCGACGGACGATGCCGCGCCGTTCCGCATCCACCAGCGCCTGGCGCACGAAATGGCGCGAGGTGCCGTAGCGCGACATCAGCGCGTCCTCGGTCAGCCGCGCGCCCGGTGCGAGCCGGCCGAAGATGATGTCCTCCTCCAGCCGCGCGACGACGTCGTCCGGATCGTCGCGCCGGATGGCCATGGTGTCTGCGGTGCGAATGTCGGACATGCCCTCAGCCTCCGGCTTTGGCCGGTCCGTCCTGTGGAGCAGGGAAGGGCTGGATTGTCAATAATTCGTGTCGTGGACGGTGTCCGAAGCCAGAAAGTGCGACGATATGGACCAATCTTATTGACAATCGAGGGGCAGGCTGTACCACAATGACAAGTGAAGGAGTGGCATGATGACGAGTGGTCTGCGCAAGGGTTTGACGAGCTACGGCGATGCCGGCTTCTCGCTGTTTCTGCGCAAGGCGTTCATCAAGGCCATGGGCTATTCCGACGACGCGCTGGAGCGGCCGATCGTCGGCATCACCAACACCTATAGCGACTACAATCCCTGCCACGGCAACGTTCCGCAGATCATCGAGGCCGCCAAGCGCGGCGTGATGCTGTCGGGCGCGATGCCGTTCGTGTTCCCGACCATCTCGATCGCCGAGAGCTTTGCGCATCCGACCTCGATGTATCTGCGCAATCTGATGGCGATGGACACCGAGGAGATGATCCGGGCCCAGCCGATGGATTCGGTCATCGTGATCGGCGGCTGCGACAAGACGCTGCCGGCGCAGGTCATGGCGGCGATCAGCGCCGACCTGCCGACCGTTGTCATTCCGGTCGGTCCCATGGTGGTCGGCCATCACAAGGGTGAGGTGCTGGGCGCCTGCACCGACTGCCGCCGGCTCTGGGGCAAGTATCGCGCCGGCGAGATCGACGATGCCGAGATCGAGGCCGTGAACGGCCGCCTCGCGCCATCCGTCGGCACCTGCATGGTGATGGGCACGGCCTCGACCATGGCGTGCATGATCGAAGCCATGGGCCTGTCGCTGCCGATGAGCGCGACGATCCCCGCGCCCCATGCCGAGCGTTTCCGTCTTGCTGAAGCCAGCGGCAGGGTTGCCGCCGAGATGGCCAAGACCAAAGGGCCGAAGCCGAGCGAGCTGCTGACGCCGGCGTCGTTCAAGAATGCGCAGGTCGTGCTCCAGGCGATCGGCGGCTCGACCAATGGCCTGATCCACCTCACCGCGATGGCGCATCGCTCGCCGCACCGGCTCGATCTCGAAAAGTTCGACCAGATCGGCCGCGAGGTGCCGGTGCTGGTCGATCTCAAGCCGTCCGGCGAGCACTACATGGAGCATTTCCATCACGCCGGCGGCGTGCCGAAGTTGTTGGCGCAGCTCGGCGATCTCATCGATCTCGACGCGAAGACGATCTCGGGCCAGACGCTGCGCGACGTCGCTGCCAACGCCGAGGACGTGCCTGGCCAGGACGCGATCCGCCCGCGCGACAATCCGATCAAGAAGGAAGGCGGCCTTGCCGTCCTGCATGGCAATCTCGCGCCGCGCGGCGCGGTGATCAAGCAGTCGGCTGCGAGCCCGAAACTGTTGCAGCATACCGGGCGCGCCGTCGTTTTCGAATCCGTCGAGGACATGACGCTGCGGGTCGACGATCCCGAGCTCGACGTGACTGCCGACGACGTGCTGGTGCTGCGCAACGCCGGCCCGAAGGGCGCGCCCGGCATGCCGGAGGCGGGCTATCTGCCGATCCCGAAGAAGCTCGCACGCGGCGGCACCAAGGACATGGTGCGCATTTCCGACGCGCGCATGAGCGGCACCGCGTTCGGCACCATCGTGCTTCATATCACGCCGGAATCCGCCGTCGGCGGGCCGCTGGCGCTGGTGCGGAACGGCGACATGATCCGCCTCGATGTTGCCAGGCGCAGCATCGAGCTGCTGGTCGATGCCGCCGAGCTCGAACGGCGGCGCGCGGCGTTGAAGCCGGCGGCCGCGACGGGCGACGTCAAGCGAGGTTATGCCTGGCTGTTCGACAAGACCATCTTGCAGGCCGACGAGGGCTGCGACTTCGACTTCATGCAGAGGACTGGACCTAAGACTGATTAGCGATGTGAATTGACGCTCAGACCGCACAAGCGGCGGGCGATAAAACAGGGGGAAACGATGATTGCGCGATCCATGCCAGGATTCTTACATGGGTTGGCGGCTGCGGCCGCCGTGCTGTTCGTCACGGGGGCCGGGGCACAGGAGGTGAAGCATTATCGCTTCGCCTATGACCAGCCGCGCAACACCGGCTATTCCATCGCGGGCGACCTCTTTGCCGACAAGCTCAAGGAATTGAGCAAGGGCACCATGATCATCGACCAGTATCCCGGCGCACAGCTCGGGCAGGAGCCGCAGGTGCTCCAGCTCGTGAAGGCCGGCGACGTCGAATTTTCGATCATCTCCTCCGCCAACACCGCGACGATCTCCCCGCAGGCCGGCGTGATGTCGCTGCACTATCTGTTCCGCGACGAGAGCCACGTGGTCAAGGGATTGGCCGATCCAAAGGTGTTCGAAGCGCTGAAGACCCTGATCGACGAGACCACGCAGGGCCTGCACGTGATCGCCACGGGATCGCAGGGCGTGCGCCACATGTACTCGAAGCGGGAGATCCGCAATGTCGGCGACGTCAAGGGCCTGAAGGTCCGCGTGCAGGCCACCGCGACCGAGGACACCATGTTCCCGGCCTACGGCGCCCAGACCGTGCACATGCCGTTCGGCAGCGTCTACACCAGCCTCCAGACCGGCGTCGTCGACGTCGCCGAGAACAGCATCAACGTCTATCTCGTCAACAAGCACTACGAGGTCGCGCCGGTCCTCAACATCACCGAGCACGAGGCCAACAACGCGCTGGTGTTCATCTCCGACAAGCTCTGGCAGAGCCTCTCGGCCGAGCAGAAGGGCTGGGTGATGACCGCGGCCAACGAGATCAGCACCAAGGAGCCGCAGAAGGCGTTCGATCTGGAGCGCACCGCGGCCGACAAGCTGAAGAAGATGGGCGTGAAGATCGTCGACAACGTCGACAAGAAGAGCTTCACGGCGATCGCCGATCCCTATCTCGACAAGCTCGCCAAGGATCTCGGCCCGCACGCAGAGAAGATCAAGAATTTGATCCGGTCGGTGAACTAGGGCGCTTGTGCACAGGCGTTCCTCCGCGTCGTCCCGGCGAAGGCCGGGACCCATACTCCGCGGCGGAGCTTGAGGCACGACAACATTCAGCTTGCTTTCATCATAACGGCCTGGGGCTATGGGTCCCGGCCTTCGCCGGGACGACGTTGATGGCCATCGCCGACAAACTGCTCGTGCAACGCCAGCGCCACCTGAAATGGCGCGGGCTCGACTGGCTCGAGCTCGCCCTGATGATCCTCTGCGGCGTGCTCTGCTTCGGCTTCTCGCTGTCGGTGACCGCCGACATCGTCACCCGCACTATCGGCCATCCCTGGCTGTGGCTGCAGGAAGTCACCTCGACGTTGTTCATCTACGCGATCTTTATCGGCACGGCGGCGGCGACGCGGCGCAACGACCACCTCTATCTCACCGCGATCTCCGAGGCGATGCACGGCACGTCGCGGATGATCGTCGAGGTCATCATCCGCCTCGTCGTGCTCGGCGTCGCCTTCTGCCTGATCTGGTACGGCTACCAGAATTATCTTCGCGGCTTCGGCAGCTTCCGCTTGCCGTCGGGCACGCCGATCGCCTCGCTCTACGCCATCATCCCGCTCTCGGGCGTGCTGATCGGCCTGTTCACCATCGAGCAGCTCGTCAACGGCCTGCGCAATGGTTTCGACCATCCCGAGCCGCCCGACGAGGATGCTGCGCCCGGCGTCACCGAAGCACAGATGAGGGCGCAGCCGTGAGCGCACCAATTGTCCTGGCGTTGATGTCGATCTGCTTCCTGTCGTTCGGCTATCTCGGTGTGCCCGTGCCGTTCTCGCTGATGGCGGGCGTCTTCATCGGCGCGATCCTCTCGGATGTCTCGCTCGCCGCGATCATCCAGAAGATCTTCGACGGCGTCGATTCCGAGGCGCTGCTGGCGATCCCGTTCTTCCTGCTGGTCGGCGAGCTCATGAGCTCGGCGAACGTGGTGGTGCGAATAGCCAATCTGTCGGTGTCGCTGGTCGGGCATATCAGGGGCGGGCTGTCGCAGGTCGTTGTCGTCTTCAGCATGTTCTTCTCGGAAATGTCGGGGTCGACCACCGCCGACGTTGCGGTGATGAGCCGTGCGCTCGGCGGTCCGATGAAGCGCGAGGGCTATGAGCCCGCCTTCATCGCCGCGATCATCGCCTCCGCCTCGACGATTGCGGCACTGGTGCCGCCGAGCATCACGGCAGTGGTCTACGGCGCGGTCGGCAACGTCTCGATCGCCGGCCTGTTCATGGCGGGTGTCGTGCCCGGCCTGATGATCGGCTTCGGTCTGATGATTTACTGCTATTTCTTCGGCCCGTCCGGCCTGCGCAAGCCGCGCGCGCCGCTGCGGCAAGTGGTGTTCGCCGCAGGCGATGCGGCCCTGCCGCTGATGATCCCGGTGATCCTGCTGGGCGGCATCCTCACCGGCTGGTTCACGCCGACGGAAGCCGGCGTCGTCGCCGTGGTCTGGATCATCCTCGTCGTGATCCCCGCGCTCAACCGTGGCCATATCAGGAAGATCCCGTATGATTTCTGCCTCGCCGGCCTGATCTTCTCGCTGCCGCTGATCACCATCGGCGCCGCCAACGCCTTCGGCTGGATGCTCGCTTACTTGCGCGGCGCGACCTACATCGCCGAGTGGATCACCTCCATCGCCGGCAACGATCCGCACCTGATCATGCTGCTGATGGTGCTGCTGTTCACCGTGGTCGGCGACTTCATCGAGCCGGTGCCGACCATCATCATCTTCATGCCGCTGGTCAACGCGCTGACGGAAGCCGGCGACATCAATGCCGTGCACATGGGCGTGGTGCTGATCGCAACGCTCGCCTTCGGCCTGATCACGCCGCCTTACGGGCTGGTGCTGCTGATGGCCTCGAAATTCGTCGGCATCAGTTTCGCCAAGGCCTTACGTGCCGCATTGCCGATCTATGTGGTTTTCCTGGCGACGATCGCGTTCGCGATCTACTTCCCGAGCGTGGTGCTGTGGCTGCCGCGGCACGTGCTCCCGGAATCGGTCGGCTGCTTCAAGTCGCCGGCGGGGACGGGCTATATCTGTCCGCAATAGCCGCCTTAAGTGACGACCTGTTCGATCCGCCATTGCGGATCGCCGCAGACATAGCGGAACGGCGTGCCGTGGCTGTTCTTGAAATAGCTGCCGGACAGCGCGTTCGCCATGCCCTGCATCACCGCGTCGTGGCAGACGAACAGGATGTCGTCGCCGGGATAGCGCGCGAGCCAGCCCGACACGCTGCGCAGCGACCGTTCGGCCATGGCATCCCAGCGCTCGCCGTCGGCCGGCAGGATCGAGACGAGGCCCGTCGCCGACGTGACGCCGTGCTTGATCATGAGGTCGCGGACGGGCAGGCCCTCAAAGCTGCCGAAATCGAACTCGATGATGCCGTCGTCGATGCTGAGCGGCGCCGCGATCGCCTCCGCGATGATCTCGGCCGTTCGCGCCGCGCGCACCAGCGGGCTTGCGACGATGCGGCTGATGCCGGTGCCGCGCAACATGTGCGCGGCCTCGTGCGCCTGCCGCAAGCCGTCTTCGTTCAGCGGATTGTCGGTGCGGCCCTGGAACAGGCCTTTGCGATTCCAGTCCGTCGCGCCGTGACGCAGGCCGTAGAAGCTGCGCGCGGGCGTCACTTCGACTTGCTCGTGAACTTCTTCACGGCGGTACGGAACGCCTCCGTGTTCATCGCCATGATGATCTTGTGCTCCTCGGCATCGAGCTGCTGTTTCACGGGCGTGGTGGCGGCCGCATAGACCAGCGATTTGGTGCCGGCGATCGCGGCCGGCGGGTTCTGCGCCAGCCGCTCGGCGAGTTGTCGCGTCGCCGCCTTCAGCTCGGTGGCGGGAACGGTCTTGGCAACGAGGCCCCATTCAAGGGCCTGCTGCGCGGTAAAATTGTCCTCGGCGAGAAAGATCTGCAGCGCGCGGCGCGAGCCGACCGTGCCGACGATGCCGACCGTCGAGCCGCCGTCCGGCGAAACCCCGATCTTGGCGTAGGCGGGCGTGAACTTGGCGTCGTCGGCGGCGATGCAGAGATCGGTGACGAAGGCGAGGCCCATGCCGGCGCCGGCGGCCGAGCCGTGCACGCTCGACAGCGAGATCTTCGGCATCCGCCTGACGATCTCGATGAAGGCGTGATAGTGCTTGAGCAGCTCGCCGACGACGGGCGTCACCGTGTTCGCCTCGGCGGCAGCTCCGATCGTTTGCAGATCGCCGCCGGCGGAGAAGGCGCGGCCTTCGCCCTCGATCACCACCACCTTGATGGCGTCATCTCCCTCGATATAGGCCGCAAGCTGCTCGAGCTTCTGCGCGATGGCGAGGTTGATCGAGTTGAAGGCGGCGGGGCGATTGAGCGTGATGGTTGCAATCGCGCCGTCGATCCGCAGCAGCGCGGGATCGTCGGGCTGTGAGACGGGAGCTGGCATCTGGAATATTCCCCGGCAAGAGGTTCGTTGCTGCAACTAAATCGCAGAAGGCGAGGGGTGACAATCCCTGGGCGGCAGTCCCCTGGGCGCAGTCCCCCGGCCGCCGGCGCATGCCCCGCCGACGCCTCTTGCGCCGGACGGAACGATCGGCTCAAATGGGGCTGCCTTCGTTTAGGGACGGACACGAGCGCCGGCTCCTCCTGGGCAAGCCAAGCCAAACTCAGTGAGAGGAGACGACATGGGTCACGCTCGTGTCTTGCGGAAATGGGCTGTCCGATGACGAATGGTCCAGTGGTCATCGTCGGTGCCGGCCATGGCGGCTACCAGGTCGCGGCATCCCTGCGTCAGGCGGGATTTGCCGAACCCATCAGCCTGATCAATGACGAGGCGCACCTGCCCTATCAGCGGCCGCCGCTGTCCAAGGCCTACATCAAGGGTTCCGCCGGGCCCGAGAGCCTGATGTTCCGCCCCGAAAAATTCTACCAGGACCAGAAGATCGAGCTGATCGCAGGCCGCGCGGTGTCGATCGATCGCGTGGGCCACAAGGTGCTTCTCGCCTCCGGCGCGACGCTGCCTTACGGCCACCTCGTGCTGGCTACGGGCGCGCGTAACCGGCTGCTCGACCTGCCCAATGCCAATTTGCCCGACGTGAAATATTTGCGCATCCTCGACGACAGCGAGGCGCTGCGCCAAATCATGCCGTCAAAGACGCGCGCCGTGATCATCGGCGCCGGCTTCATCGGCCTCGAATTCGCCGCCACCGCGCGGATCAAGGGGCTCGAGGTCGACGTGCTCGAGCTCGCTCCGCGCGTGATGGCGCGCGCGGTGACGGCAGAGGTCTCCGAATATTTCCAGGAGCGGCATCGCGAGGCCGGCATCCGGATTCATCTCGGCGTGCAGGCCACGTCCATCGAGGCCGAGAACGGCAAGGTCACCGGCGTCTCCCTGAGCGACGGCCGGCACCTGCCCGCCGATCTCGTCGTGGTCGGCGTCGGCGTGCTGCCGAACATCGAGCTCGCGGCTGACGCCGGGCTGCCGGTCGCGGCCGGCATCATCGTCGACGAGTATCTCTCAACAGTCGATCCCGATATTTCCGCGATCGGCGACTGCGCGCTGTTCGCAAGCCCGCGCTTCGGCAGCTCGCTGCGGCTGGAATCGGTGCAGAACGCCACCGACCATGCCCGCTGCCTCGCCGCGCGCCTGACCGGCGACAGGAAGCCGTACGACAGCCATCCCTGGTTCTGGAGCGACCAAGGCGACGACAAGCTCCAGATTGCCGGCCTCACCACCGGCTACGACCGCGTCGTGCTGCGCGGGGACCCAGCGAAGAAGGCGTTTTCCGCGTTCTGCTATCACGGCGACAGGCTGCTCGGCATCGAATCGATCAACCGGGCCGGCGATCACATGTTCGGCCGCCGGCTGCAGGCGATGGATCGCTCGATCACGCCGGAGCAGGCTGCGGACGAAAGTTTTGACCTGAAGAGCGCGCTGGCTTAGCTCGAGCTGAGCCGCTCCGCGCGAAGCGCTGCCGAGACTTCAGCAATCGTCGGCATCGACGGGGCGGCGCCCATTCGTTGCACGCTGACCGATGCGGCGACATTGGCGTAGCCCAGCGCGCTCTCGATCGGTTGACCGTCGGCGAGCAGTGCCGCGACCGCGCCGACAAAGCAATCACCCGCGCCGGTGGTGTCAACAGGGGTTACATTGCGGCCTTGGATCGACACAAATCGGTCGCCGACCAGTGCAATCACGCCGCGCTTACCCAGCGTGACGCAGATGATCTGATCACGGTTCACCTGGATATGCCTCGCTGCATCGGCAAGGCGCTCATATGGATCGTTGTCCGTAAGCTCGGCGTCGGCCAACAAACCCAGCTCGGTCTCGTTGAGCACGAGGACATCCACGAGCGCGAGCAGCTCGCGCGACATCTTCTGCGCCGGCGCCGGGTTAAGCACGGTCGTGGCTCCTGCCTCACGCGCCCGCGCAAAGAACGCGGCAATGGTCGGCAGCGGGATCTCGAATTGGCTCACGGCGACATCGCCCTTCACCAGCGGCACGTCCGCGACGTCATCCGCGCTGACCAGACCGTTGCTGCCGGGAATGACGACGATGGTGTTGTCGGCCTCCGCGACCGTGATGATGGCGGTGCCGGTGTGCGCCTCCGGCGTCTCGCGCACCGAGCCGAGATCCACGCCCTGCGCACCGAGGAACGCCCGCAGCTCTGCGCCGAACGCATCATTGCCCAGCCGGCCGATCAGCGTGGTTGGCGCTTCGAGCCGCGCCGCGGCGACCGCCTGGTTCGCGCCCTTGCCGCCCGGAAAATACAGCACCTGCTTGCCAGCGACGGTCTCGCCGACGCGCGGGTGGCGGTCGGCCGTCGCCACCACATCCATGTTGATGCTGCCGGCGACGAAGACGCGCCCCATCTAGACCCTGACCTCGAACTCGTGCCTGACCTTGGCGATGTCGACGAGCGTCGGCAGGCCGGCCTCGTTGCCGAGGCGCTGGATCTTGTAGGTCGAGGCGGCGCGCGCGAAATCGAAATGCTCGCGCCAGCTTTTGCCGGGATGGGCCAGGTAAGAATAGACATAGGCGCCGTGGAACACGTCGCCGGCGCCGTTGGTGTCGATCACCCGCTCGCGCGGGATCGGCATCGCCGGCATGGTCTCCACCGTGCCCGTCTCGTTGTACCAGAGCAGGCCCTTCTCACCCATGGTGACGCCGCCGATCTTGCAGCCACGGCCCTTCAGATAGTCCAGCATTTTCTCGGGCGTCAGGTCCATCTGCTCGCACAGCCGTTCGGCGACAATCGCGACGTCGATGAACTCCAGCAGCTCATGCGTGTTGGTGCGCAGGCCGCCGCCGTCGAGCGAGGTCAGGATACCGGCCTCGCGGCACACCTTGGCATAGTGGATCGCGGCATCGGGCTGGTGACCGTCGACATGCAACGCGCGGCAGCCGCCGAGATTGAGCATCGGGAAGGGGTGGATGTGCTCGTCGTCGCGGCAGCGGACGATGGCGCGCTTGCCGTCCTTGGGCATGATGAAGGACAGCGAGGACTGGTTCACCTTCCGCCCGTGCAGCGAGATCGCGTATTTCGCGCACATGTCCTGGAACATGCGTCCGAGCCAGTCATTGGCGGCGGTCGCGATCAGGTCGGGCACGATGCCGAGCTTGGCGCAGCAGAACGCCGCCGTCACAGCATTGCCGCCGAAGGACACCGCGTAGTCGGAGGCCACGTGCTTCTCGTCGCCGGTCGGCATGTGGTCGGTGATGAAGACGACGTCGATGTAAGTCTGTCCGATAAAGAGAGCCTGCATTGCCTATCCGTGATGCGCTGGGTGGTCCCGACCGGCGGAGTTACCTTAGCACCGCTTCCGCGAGAGCCAAAATATTCGCAAAGTCATGGCGATAGGCGCTTGAGGTCGGCCGGGGGGCGGAATACGACCGTGGCTGGGCGAACTGCCCCGGCAGAGCCGACGACGGCCCCAAAGGTCTTTCATGGGCGTTTCGGTTCCGGCCCCGTCGGCAGGAGGGAACATGATCACCGGCCTCGATCACATCGTCGTTCTGGTCAGGGATATCGGTGCGGCGAAAGCGGCCTATCAGACGCTGTTCGCCCGCGCGCCGGCCTGGCAGAACTCGGGCGAGGGTGCCGACCGGGTGCTGTTCACCCTCGACAACATGACCATCGAGCTGATGGCCCCGAGCGGCTTCAGCGTCACCGCCGACCGCATGCGCGCGCTGCTGGACGACCAGGAGGGCGTGCTCGCCAGCCTGTGCTTTCGTGTCGCGGATATGGGTAAGATGCATCGCCGGCTGGAGCGGGTGGCGCTCAAGCCCGATCCGGTGGCCGAGGTCGAAAGCGCCGATTCCGAATCGGATGCCGTCCTGCACTGGAAGCGCACCCGCGCCGCCACCGAGCTGACGCGCGGCGTGCGCATGTTCTTCCTCGAGCTCGCGGACGAGCGCCCCAAATCGGTTGCGACCGACATCGCGCCGATCGACGGGCTCGACCATGTCGTGATCACGACCGAGGATTCCGAACGCGCCGCCGCGCTCTACGGCGCGCGGCTCGGCCTCGATCTCGCGCTCGACCGCTCGCACCAGGATTGGGGCCAGCTGATGTTCTTCCGCTGCGGCGACCTCATCGTCGAGGTGGTGCGCCGTCCCGTGGCGGGCGGCGATGCCACGCGTGACCGGCTCTGGGGCCTGAGCTGGCGCGTCGCCGACATCGACGCCACCCGCGCCCGCCTGATCGCGGCCGGCCTCGACGTCACCGAGGTCCGCAACGGCCGCAAGCCCGGCACGCGCATCATGACGGTGAGGAACGGGACATGCGGCATCCAGACCGTGCTGCTGGAGCGCTCGCCGAAGCCGGTGGAGTAGGGGCGGGTCTCTCCACCGTCATTGCGAGCGAAGCGAAGCAATCCAGAATCCCTCCGCGGTGGCAGTCTGGATTGCTTCGTCGCTTCGCTCCTCGCAATGACGACGGGAGCGTGGTACATGGCATACCGAGAGCACCCAGCGAGCACCCGGTTTGGCGACAAAGGCAAAGCGAACTCTGAAATGGCAGCGCGATCCCGAGGGGATGCGGCTGCGCATTCTCGAAGCCGCCAAGCAGGAGTTTTCCGCCCATGGCCTTGCCGGCGCGCGCGTCGACCGCATTGCGGCGAAAGCCGGCGCCAACAAGCGCATGCTGTACTATCACGTCGGCAACAAGGACGAGCTTTATCTCGCCGTGCTCGAAGGCGCCTATGACAAGATCCGCAGCGAGGAGCGCGGGCTCGATCTCGAGCATCTCGATCCGCCCGAGGCGATCCGCCGCCTGATCGAGTTCACCTGGACCTACTTCCTGCGCAACCCCGAATTCCTGTCGCTGCTGCAGACCGAGAACCTGGCGCGGGCAAAGCACCTGAAGAAATCGACCAAGGTCAAGTCGATGCACTCGCCCTTCGTCGAGATGATCCGCACCGTGGTGCGGCGCGGCGTCGACAGCGGCGATTTCCAGGTCGCGGTCGATCCGGTCCAGCTCTACATCTCGATCGCCGCGCTCAGCTTCTTCTATCTCTCCAATTCGGCGACGCTGAGCGTGATCTTCGGCCGCGATCTCTTGGACAAGAAGGCCAAGGACGAGCGCCTCGCGCACATGGCCGGCCTGGTGCTCGCCGCACTGACGGGGCGGTCGTCGGAGCTGTTCGAGATCGCGAAGCCGCCCAAGCCGCGCGCCGCGGTGGCGCAGACGGTGTAGCCAGCAGTCCGTAGCCCGGATGGAGCGAAGCGCAATCCGGGATTGGTGCCACAAGCGACAGCGGCCCCGGATTACGCTTCGCTCCATCCGGGCTACGGGGCCGTAGCGCCGCATTTTCCTCCGTCATTGCGAGCGCAGCGAAGCAATCCAGACTCTTTCCGCAGCGGCAGTCTGGATTGCTTCGCTGCGCTCGCAATGACGATATAGAGGCAGGTGGGCCTAAGTATCGCTCTCGTGCCCCGGGCGCAGCGCAGCACGTAAGTGATGCGCTGCAGAGCCGGGGCCCATGCCACCACCGAGCATGCGGCTTCTGGGTCCCGGCTCTGCGCAGCAACGCTTCGCGTCGCGGCGCGTCCGGGACACGCGAGCCTCGGCTAGACCACCTTCCACGCCCCCGGAACCGGCGCAAAACGTCACAGGGAAACCTCTGGACAGTATTTATCCAACGAGTTAATTTCTCCCCACAACGAAGAAGACTGCCGGGAGTGAAAATTGGCCGAGCCGAAGCCACAGAATGCGATCTCCAAGTTGCTGAATGCGGCGTGGGTTCGGCCGTTCTTGTTCCTCGTCTTCATCGTCGTGGCCTGGGATCTCGCGATCCGCCTGTTCAGGATCCCCGCCTACCAGATCCCGTCGCCAGGCGATGTGCTCGCCGTGCTCCGCACCGAGTGGCCGGAACTGCTGCGCCAGTCCTGGCCGACCACCTACGCAACCGTCTGCGGCTTCCTGCTGTCGGCGCTGTTCGGCATTCCCGTCGCGATGCTGATCGCGGGCTCGAAGACGGTGGAGAGCTACGTCTATCCGCTGCTGGTGTTTTCCCAATCCGTGCCGAAGATCGCGATCGCGCCGCTGTTCGTGGTGTGGTTCGGCTTCGGCATCATTCCGAAGGTGATCTCGGCCTTCCTGCTCGGCTTCTTTCCCGTCGTGGTCTCCGCCGTGCAAGGTTTTAAGTCGGTCGATCCTGACATGGTGGATCTCGCCCGCGCCATGCAGGGCAGCCGCCTGCAGGTGTTCCGCGCCGTGAACCTGCCGCATGCGCTGCCGGCGATCTTTTCCGGCCTCAAGGTGTCGGTGACGCTGGCCGTGGTCGGCGCCGTCGTCGGCGAGTTCGTCGGCTCCAATTCCGGCATCGGCTATGTGATGCAGCGCTCGATCGGCACCTTCGACCTGCCGACGATGTTCGCGGCTCTCGTGATCCTGGCGCTGCTCGGCGTCGTCCTGTTCTGGATCGTGGACCGGATCGAGAAGCTGGTCATTCCCTGGCATGTCAGCCAGCGCGAGGACGTGATTTTCGCCTCTTAAACTCAAGCATCGATCGGCCACCAACGGCCGACGCAACAACGACAGGGAGAGTGACGATGAGGAAGTGGATTGGGGCTGCAACGGTAGCGCTGATGGCGTTTGCCGCAATGCCGGCGCAGGCCGCCGACAAGGTCGTGCTGATGCTCAACTGGTACGTCTATGGCGAGCATGCGCCGTTCTATTACGGCAAGGCCAAGGGCATCTATGCCGCCGAGGGCATCGACCTCGAGATCCAGGAAGGCCGCGGCTCGGCCGCGACCACGCAGGCCGTCGCCGCCAAGACCGCGGACTTCGGCTATGTCGACGTGCCCACCATGATGCGCGCGGCGATCAAGGGCGCTCCCGTGGTTGCGACCGGCGTGCTGCTGCAGACCTCGCCGATGTCCGCGATGGGCTTTGCCGACAAGAACATCAGGAAGCCCGAGGATATCAAGGGCAAGACGGTGGCGATCACGCCGGCCGATTCCATGACCCAGATCTGGCCGCTGTTCCTGAAGAAGACCGGCCTCAAGGAAAGCGACTTCCAGACGGTCGCCGGCGACGGCCAGACCAAGCTCAACGCCGTCATCAACGGCCAGGCCGATCTGCTGCTCGGCTACGTCATGGACCAGTCGATGAAGATCAAGGACGCCACCGGCAAGGACGTGTTCCCGATCAAGTTCGCCGACTACGGCATCAACATGGTTTCGTCGGGCATCATCGCCAATGCAGACTATGTGAAGGCCAATGCCGACCTCGTCCGCCGCTTCATGTCGGCAACGACCAAGGCGGTCGAAGCCGCCGAGAAGGAGCCGAAGGCAGCGGCGCAGTCGATCCTCGATGCCAACCCCAAGGGCGGCAAGATCGACACGCTGACGCAGGGCTTTGAGCTGACCATTCCGCTCTACCGGACCGCGGAGACCAAGGCCAAGCGGCCGTTCCAGGTCACCGACCAGAACATGACCGAGACCGTCAACCTGCTGGTCGAATATGGCGGCCTCGACGCCAAGGCCAAGGACAACCCGAAGGCCTTCTACACCAACGACTATCTGCCGAAGAGCGGCTCGTGAGCGATAAAATTCCGCCGTCGTCCCGGCGAAGGCCGGGACCCATAACCACCGGCTTTGATGGTTACGGAAGGTCTCTCTCTGCGTGCATAACCGCGCGGGCACGGCGTATGGGTCCCGGCCTTCGCCGGGACGACGGGTGGAGAGGGCTGCGATGAACCCTGCGACCAAACCAATCGACGTGCAGCCCGCAGCTCATCTGCGCCTGGTCTCGGACCGCGCCCGTAACGATGCGTCCGGCATCAAGCTGTCGGGCGTGTCGAAGACCTACCGGACGCGCGACGGCGATGTGCCGTCGCTGCGTCCGCTCGACTTCCACATCAATGACGGCGAGTTTTTCGTCGTGGTCGGCCCATCGGGCTGCGGCAAGTCCACGCTGCTCAAGCTGATCTCGGGCCTGCTGCCGCCGACATCGGGCGAGGTGCTGGTCGAGGGCGAGAAGGTGACAAAGCCGCACGGCAATGTCGGCATCGTCTTTCAGAACGCCCTGCTGCTGCCCTGGCGCAACATCCTCAGCAACGTCATGCTGCCGATCGACATGAAGCGGCTGCCGCGGCAGGAATATCTCGCCCGCGCCAAGTCGCTATTGAAGTTGGTCGGGCTCGAAGGGTTCGAGAAGAAGCTGCCCTGGCAGCTCTCCGGCGGCATGCAGCAACGTGCCTCGATTTGCCGCGCTCTGGTGCACGACCCCAGGATCATGCTGATGGACGAGCCGTTCGGCGCACTCGATGCGCTGACGCGCGAGCGCATGAATGTCGAATTGATGCGGATCCAGCGCGAGACCAAGAAGACGGTGCTGCTGATCACGCATTCGATTCCGGAGGCCGTGTTCCTCGCCGACCGCGTGCTGGTCATGACCGAGCGGCCCGGCGCGATCGCCGCGATCTACGACGTGCCGCTACCGCGCCCGCGCTCGCTCGACGTGATGGCCGACCCGGTGTTCACGGAGCTCGTGCAACGCATCCGCAAGCATTTCTTCTCGCAAGGTTCGCTGGACTAAGACTATGGCGCCGCGCCTGAAGCTGCGAGACATCGCTTTCTTCGAACGTCCCGTGCAGTTCGCGCGGCCGTTCCGCTTTGGCGCGATCACCATCAACGCGACGCCGCAGCTCTTCGTGCGGGTCGAGATCGAGGTCGAGGGCAGGGGGACGGCCGTCGGCGCCAGTGCCGAGCTGCTGGTGCCGAAATGGTTCGACAAGCGGCCGGAGCTGTCGCCGGCGCAGACGGTCGATGAGCTCCGGCGCTCGCTTCAGATCGCGCGCGGGCTTTATCTGGCGCAGACCGATTTTCGAACAGCGTTTGGACTGCATGCGTTGTGCATCGGCGCCCAGATCAAAGCGTGCGCGGAGGAGAACGTTCCGCCGCTTGCCGCGGGCTACGGTCCGGCGGAAATCGACAAGGCGATCCTTGATGCGCTCCTGCGCGCGGCCGGCACGAGCTTTTTCGACGGAATGGCGGATAACATCGCGGGGGTCGATGGGCGGATGTCGCTCGATCTGACCGGCGCCGACATCGCGGGGTTTTTGAAGGAAAGAACGCCCTTGCCGCGCGTCGCCATCCGACACACGGTCGGCCTCGATGACAAGATCGAGGGTGACGGTGGCGTGGCCGATGTGCGCGAAAATGCTGGCGCACGCTATTTCAAGCTCAAGCTGTCGGGCGATCCGGAAGGAGATGCGACACGGCTGGTGCGTATCGGCAAGGAGCTCGGCACGCTTAAGCATGATTACAAGGTCTCGCTCGACGCCAACGAACAATACGCCGATCTCGCCGCATTGCGTGCGCTGGTTGATCGGCTTGATGGCGATGCAGCGCTACGGCCGATTGCTGCGAGGCTGCTCTACATCGAGCAGCCTATGCCGCGCGACGTTACTTGGCAGACCGCTCTCGGCTCTCTTGCTGAGCGGGCCTTCATCATCGACGAGGCAGATGATTCCTATGATACCTTTCTGAAAATGAGGCCGCTCGGTTATCGCGGCATATCCTCGAAGTCCTGCAAGGGTGTCTACAAATCAATCCTCAACGCGACCCGCGCTGCGCAATGGACGTCCGGCGCCGAGACGTTCTTCGTGACCGGCGAGGATCTGACCTGCCAGGCCGGCCTCGCCGTGCAGCAGGACCTCGCGCTCGGCGCCTTCATCGGCATCACCCATGCCGAGCGCAACGGCCACCACTATGTCGACGGCTTTGGCGAGACGCCCGCCGCTGAAGCCCCGGCCTTCGCGGCCGCGCATCCCGATCTCTATGCCGATGCCGGGCAGGGCATCCGCCTCTCCATTCACGACGGCGATCTCCTGACGGGATCGCTCAACACAGTGGGCTTTGCGACGTCGGTCCATCCGGACTGGTCGGCGCTCCGCCCGCTCGAACAGCCAACATCACTTCAGGAGTATCCGGCATGACCACCCAACGCCTCGGTCTCATCATGAACGGCGTCACCGGCCGCATGGGGCTCAACCAGCATCTGATCCGCTCGATCGTCGCGATCCGCGACCAGGGCGGCGTTCGCCTGAAGAACGGCGATCGCGTGATGCCCGACCCGATCCTGGTCGGCCGCAGCGCCGAGAAGGTCGAGGCGCTGGCAAAACGCTACAACATCACGCGCTGGACCACCGATCTCGACGCCGCGCTCGCCGACAAGAACGACACCATGTTCTTCGACGCCGCGACCACGCAGGCGCGCCCCGGTTTGCTGACCCAGGCCATCAATGCCGGCAAGCACGTCTATTGCGAGAAGCCGATCGCGACCAACTTTGAAGAAGCGCTCGAGGTCGTGAAACTCGCCAATGCCAAGGGCGTCAAGCACGGCACGGTGCAGGACAAGCTGTTCCTGCCCGGCCTGAAGAAGATCGCCTTCCTGCGCGATTCCGGCTTCTTCGGCCGCATCCTCTCGGTGCGCGGCGAGTTCGGCTATTGGGTGTTCGAAGGCGGCTGGCAGGAGGCGCAGCGGCCGTCCTGGAACTATCGCGACGAGGACGGCGGCGGCATCATCCTCGACATGGTTTGCCACTGGCGCTACGTGCTCGACAATCTCTTCGGCAACGTCCAGAGCGTGGTCTGCATCGGCAACACCGACATCCCTGAACGTTTCGACGAGCAGGGCAAGAAGTACAAGGCGACCGCGGACGACTCCGCCTATGCGACCTTCCAGCTCGAGGGCGGCGTCATCGCCCACATCAACATGTCCTGGGTCACGCGCGTCTATCGCGACGACCTCGTCACCTTCCAGGTCGACGGCACGCTCGGCTCGGCGGTCGCGGGCCTCACCGACTGCACGATCCAGGCGCGGCAGGCGACCCCGAGGCCGGTGTGGAATCCCGACGAGAAGCGGCTGCACGATTTCTACGGCGATTGGCAAAAGCTGCCCGACAACGTCACCTACGACAACGGCTTCAAGGAGCAATGGGAGATGTTCATCCGCCACGTCTACGAGGATGCGCCCTACAAGTTCACGCTGCTCGAAGGCGCCAAGGGCGTGCAGCTCGCCGAATGCGCGCTGAAGAGCTGGAAGGAGCGGCGCTGGATCGACGTCGCCCCGATCAAGGTCTGAGGTCTGTTAGATAAGCCCCGATGCCCACCAAGCCGTCATTGCGAGGAGCCCGCGACAAAATTGCGAAGCAATTTTGCGCTGGCGACGAAGCAATCCAGGATCCCGCCGCGGATGCAGTCTGGATTGCTTCGCTTCGCTCGCAATGACGGGGAGAGGTTCGAAGTCATGAACAAGCCCGTCCAACCCATGTCGTCATTGTCACTGAAGCTCCCGAGGGCCGATCGCTCGATCGAGACCTACCGGTTAGCTGCCTCGCGCACATTCCCCGGAAAGCTCGAGGGACCGCTGAACCGTATCGCCTTCTCGGCCGTGCACACGGTCGCCGATCCCTTCGCCGACAACGACCCCTGGCTCTCGGTCGCCGTCGACTGGGACAAGACCATCGCCTTCCGCGAGCACGTCTGGGACCTCGGCCTCGGCGTTGCCGAAGCCATGGACACGGCGCAGCGCGGCATGGGGCTGGACTGGCCGACCTCGCTGGAGCTGATCACGCGCTCGGTCGGCGCCGCCAAGCGCCGCAACGCGCTGGTATTCTCGGGCGCCGGAACCGATCATCTCGCGGTGGAGGATGCCAGGAGCCTCGACGACGTGATCCGCGCCTATGAGGAGCAGATCTCGGCGGTGGAGAAGGTCGGCGGCCGCATCATCCTGATGGCGTCGCGCGCGCTGGCAAAGCTCGGCCGCAATGCCGACGATTACGCCAAGGTCTATGACCGCGTGCTGTCGCAGGTTCTCGAGCCCGTGATCATCCATTGGCTCGGCGACATGTTCGATCCGGCGCTGACGGGCTATTGGGGTACCAAGGACCTCGACAAGGCCATGGATACGGCTGTCGCCATCATCAACGGCAACGCCGCCAAGGTCGATGGCGTCAAGGTCTCGCTACTGGACAAGCAGCGCGAGATCGACATGCGCCGCCGCCTCGACAACCGCATCAGGATGTATACCGGCGACGATTTCAATTACGCGGAGCTGATCGCCGGCGACAGCGAAGGCTTTTCGCACGCGCTGCTTGGCATCTTTGACGCGATCGCGCCTGCGGCATCCTATGCGCTGTCGCGGCTGGCTGCCGGCGACGAGGCCGGCTTCCACGACGTGCTGGGGCCGACCGTGCCGCTGTCGCGTCACATCTTCAAGGCGCCGACACGGTTCTACAAGACCGGCGTGGTGTTCATGGCGTATCTCAACGGCCACCAGGATCATTTCACCATGGTCGGCGGTCAGGAGAGCACGCGCTCCACACTGCATCTTGCCGAGCTGTTCCGTCTGGCGGACAAGGCCGGCCTGCTCGCCAACCCTGAACTCGCGACGCAGCGGATGAAGACCGTGCTCGCCACCCACGGTATCGAATCCTGATGCGCGATTTTTCGTCCGACCATCGCTGGCTGTCGCTGAACACGGCGACCGTCCGCAAGCAGGGTGATTTGGTAGAGATCATCGATGCCTGTGCGAAGCACGGCATCCGCGCCATCGACCCCTGGCGCGACCAGGTCGCTTCTGTCGGCCTCGACCGTGCCGCACGCGCGGTGCGCGACGCCGGCCTCGATCTCTCCGGCTATTGTCGCGGCGGCATGTTCACCTCGGACGCATCGCGCCGAGGCGAAGTGCGCGACGACAACAGGCGCTGCGTCGACGAAGCCAAGGCGCTGGGCGCGCCCTGCATCGTTCTCGTCGTCGGCGGCCTGCCGCAATATTCGCGGCCGGGCAGCGCGGCGTCGAAGGACATCGTGACGGCGCGCGGGCAGGTCGAGGAAGCTCTCGCCGAGATGCTCGACTACGCCAGACAGGCAAAGCTGCCGCTGGCGATCGAGCCCTTGCATCCGGCCTACGCCGCCGACCGCGCCTGCGTGAACACCACCAAGCAGGCGCTCGACATCTGCGACCGGCTTGATCCTGATCGCACCGGCATGCTCGGCGTCGCGCTCGACGTCTATCACATCTGGTGGGATCCGGAGCTAATGGGCCAGATCGCGCGCGCCGGCAAGGATCGCCTGCTCGCGTTCCATGTCTGCGACTGGCTGGTGCCGACCAGGGACATCCTCAATGATCGCGGCATGATGGGCGACGGCGTGATCGACATCAAATCGGCGCGTGCCGCGGTCGAAGCGCAGGGCTTTGCCGGCTATTCCGAGATCGAAATCTTCTCCAACGACTGGTGGGGCAGGCCGATCGACGAGGTGCTGCGCATCTGCATCGAACGCCACAAGACGGTGGTGTAGAGTTACCGGGAGTGCGGCCTTTACGGGCCTGCGGCCTGCTGCCGCCTGTCGAAGCGGGCCTTCTGCTCACTGCTCAGCGTGGCATGGAGCTCGCCCATGCAGGGGCGCCCCGCTTGGCGGCTCGTCAGGATGCCCCGTCGAGGGACTGGCGAAGCAGCGAGCTGGTCGGAGTACCACCAATGATGAGGTGGACCGACATCAGCTTTCAGGCAGAATGTCATCCTTCCGATGCCGCAGCCTCGCCACAGTCTGTGCCAGATCGGATGCGGTAATCAGTGGCAGCAACGTTCAGCAGGCGCGGCGGATGTACCCATGCCTGTTGATCTTGAATGGCCCCGACGGGCAACCGTCGGGGCCATTGCCGTGATCGGCGTGACAAGGCTGGCGAGCTTTGCCGGAGGCACCGGCGTGCTCTATTGCGGCGAAAGACCGCCAGGGACGATCCTGCAATTCAATGCGCCGGGCCAAACTCGTTCGAGGTCAAATTCTGTCGGGCTCGACTGTTCGGTGAAAAGTCAGACGATTGCGCTAACATCTATTCACCGTCAAACACCGGGCTATCACTCGTCAATTCGATCTGCGAAGCTGTGACAACACAAATGCGCTTGCAAACAAGCAAGCGCGAAGGGAGGTCCGCAGTGGATAAAGTTCGACGGTTGCGTGCGATGAGCTCACTGTGCCGCCAACAGGCCGCGTACAACAGCATGAACAAGTGGAAGCTGCTTGCAGAAGCAGAATACTGGGATCATCTGGCCGAGCTTGCGTTGTCTTCTCACTTCCAGCAATGCAACGCGATCACAAACACGAATGATGATGGGCCGAAGACGATTTCCGCGTGAGGTCAAAACGAGGCCGCCGTTTGCGTTACGTGCCACTGCACCCGTACAGAGAGCAGGGACATACATGGTCTCGTCGGGCTTTGAAGCAGGACGATGACGTCGCCCCGCTTCGTTCGACCGCCACGCAAACCGCAACGAGAGAACGCGATGCCGTCCTCACGGCCCTGCGACCTGCTGTAGCGTGTTGAAGCGCGCCTTCTGCTCGCTATACCGGATGGCATAGGAACTCGGCTTCGAGCAACTGGGCGGCCATCAGATTGGCTCCTCTGAATTGACCTCCGCTTTTGGCGGCAGAACGGACATCGGTCGGACTTACTGCCCGCTCGTCCCGATCGCGGGCGAACCATTCCTGATTTCGCGGGGAGGGCGCGTGCTGCTAACTCGAAATGGGTAGTTTCCTCAACGAACCCGATTTGCGATGATGCAGGGCAATTGCGGTGGCCACCGGGGCTGTGGGGGCGGCCTTGATTCGTATCAGAATCAGCAACAAGCCGCTTAGCTCCGAAAGAGTTTGCCCTCGTGACCAAACACGCGCCGTCTCTCCGTCCGTCAGCAGACTGCAGGGATCAATTCGATCTGAGTGCATCCTGTCGAGTGTGGATTGTCGCAGCGGTCGGACGTAGTGGTGTCGATCAACCGCCTGGTAAACGTGAAAGCAGCGATCATTGATCTTAAGGAGATCAAAAGGTCGGCCGTGCTGGACGATGCAACTGCCTAGTCAGTCAGGGCGTCGACGATGTCAGATCTACGATCACTTGCGCCGGAGATAAAGTTCCGCCGAGGCATTAGTTATGCCGGTGGTCTGGTCGCAATCGGAGTGATCTATTTCGTCCTCGCAAAAGGCGGCCTTGCCCTCGCTTCCATTAATCCCAGTGCAACGCCAATTTGGCCGCCGACGGGTGTCGCGCTGGCGGCGGTGCTGTTGTGGGGATATCGGACCTGGCCCGCAATTTTTATTGCAGCAATGATCGCCAACGCGACGACGGCCGGCTCGGTTGCCACCGCAATTGCGATTGCGACCGGCAACACGCTTGAAGCCCTTGTTGGCGCTTATCTGGTCAATCGATGGTCGAGCGGCTACAATACGTTTTCCAGACCAAATTCTGTCGCAAAGTTTGCTTTGATCTGCATCGTGATCGCGACGCCGATCAGCGCGAGCATTGGTCTGACCAGCCTGGCGGCCGCCGGGTACGTCGATCGGACCGATTTCGTGAACGCCTGGGTCACATGGTGGCTGGGAGACGTGACCGGCGCGCTGGTCATTGCTCCCGCGCTCGTACTTTGGGCATCAAGCCGCTACCGTGCTTTCAGTCGCAATGAATTTTTGGAGACGGTCGGCGTGCTCGCAACAGCGGCGGTTGTTGGACTCATTGCTTACAGTCCGCTGATCGAGCAGACGCCGAGCCGAGATCCGCTGGGTTTTCTCGCCATCCTGCCGATGTTGTGGGCGGCGCTGCGCCGCGGTCCGCGTGACACCGCAACGGTTGCGCTGGTGCTTGCCGGCATCACCATCTGGGGGACGCTCACGGGCGGCGGCCCTTTCACGACCGCGGATCTCAACGTTTCGTTCCTGCTGCTATTGATGTTCCTGATCAGTATTACAGTTCCGAGCCTGCTCCTGAGCGCCGACGTCGAGGTCCGCAAGAAGGGGGAGGGAAGGCTGCGCCGCGCGCAGATCGAACTCGAACGGAAGGTCGCAGAGCGTACGCAGGAGCTTGAGCTCGCCAATGTAGCAAAATCGCGCTTTCTTGCCATGGTAAGCCACGATTTGCGGCAGCCGCTACATGCGCTGGGCCTGTTCGTTGCCCAACTGCGCACTCCGCTCAGATCGGGGGAACGGATAAGGACGATCGAGCTGGTCGATGCAACGCGCAAGGAAATGGATGAAATGCTCAATTCGCTCCTGGATATGTCCAGGCTCGATGCTGGGATACTCATACCCACAATTACTGACTTCCCGATCGCGCGCCTGTTGCAAAAAATTGAGACGACATTTGATCAGGCAACGCGAGAAACGGGCTTGCGTCTGCGCGTCAGGCGAAGTGACGCCTGGGTGCGGAGCGACGCGATGCTGCTCGAACGCATCCTGCTCAATTTGGTATCCAATGCGGTGCGCTATACATTGCGGGGCGGGATCATTGTCGGCTGCCGTCGGCGCGGTCAGATGTTGCGCATCGAAGTATGGGATAGTGGTCCCGGCATTCCCGAGGATCAGAAGAAGAACATCTTTGGCGAGTTTTTTCAACTTTCTGCTCGAGACCGGAACCGGTACGGCAGCATGGGGCTCGGCTTGGCGATCGTCGACAGGCTTCGCCTGCTTCTCAACCATCCAATCGACTTGGCTTCGACTGTGGGCCGTGGTTCGCGATTCGCGATCCTGGTTCCGATCGCCGATGAATGCGACACGTCCACCGAGCCCGTCGACCCGCCACACCCCGCGGCCTTTGCTGTCGAAGGCAAGGTCGTTCTTGTTATTACCGATGCGCCAATCGTGCAGGAGGGAACGGGCGGGTTGCTTGGCAAATGGGGATACACCGTCCTGACCACCGGATCCGACGAAGCGGCGCTTATCCGACTTGCGGAGCGCCGACAACGTCCCGATCTCATAATCTCGGATTATCATCTTGCGAGCGGAAAGACCGGGATCCGAGCCATTGAACAAATCAATGCGGCGTTTGGTTCATCCATTCCCGCCATTCTCATCAGCGGCGATACGGCACCTGAACCAGCACGTGAGGCCAGGGATAGGGGATACATCTTGCTGCACAAGCCGGTCGACCCAATGCGGCTTCGCGCTGTCATGCACGAGCTCTTTATGGATCATGACGACAGAAAAGATATCCGGTCGGCCTCATGAGCCGGATTTCGGTGACGATTCCCAGCCCATTTGTCCCACCTTTATGACTGCCTCGGTGCGGCTTGTGACGCCGAGCGCCTTGAGAACGACCGTGATGTGGTTCTTCACTGTCGGCACGGCCATGTTGAGGGTCTTGGCAATGACCTTGTTGCTTTGTCCCTTCATCAGAAGCGCAAGCACTTCGATCTGCCGATCGGTCAATCCGAGGCCCTTAAGAAAGTCGGGCGTCGCTGGTTTATTTGCAGGCTGCGGAGACGGTGTTTCCTCCAGGATTTCCGAGGGAATGTAAATGCCGCCGGAGAACACCAGCTCAATGGCGTTGAGCATGACCTCTCGTCCGGTCGTTTTCGGAATGAAGCCCAGAGCGCCAAGTTTGAAAGCGCGCTTCACCGTGTCTTGATCATTCGAGGACGAGAGAATGATGATGGCAATGGTCGGATAGCGGTCTCGCAGTTCGCGCAGGACAGAGAAGCCATCTCTGTCGGGCAAATTGATATCAAGTAGGATAAGGCTGATGTCGGGATGTTCCTCGACTATGTCCATTGCCTGACGGCCGCTCGAACCTTCAAATATGACGGCTTCTCGCTTCACTTCTCTGAGAACGGCGTACAACGCCTCGCGTATCAATGCATGATCGTCGACAATAAGAACTTTCATGAAAAGCTCTCCGTCCTCCCATGGCGCGGAGATCCAATTGAAGAGATCATATACCCAGCTTTGGGTCTTTGCGAGGAAGAGGCAGCGGGGATACCGACCCTGAAACCGTCCATTCCTCATCCCTTGCCGAACCGGCGGTTCAAGGTAGGCATTCAAGGTAGAAGTCGAATGCCGTTGTGTGCTGTAATTGAAATAAGGTCACAGGGCCCCGAAAAGCGAGTGCTGACCACGAGAGTCGCGGGATTCAAGGTGCGGATGTCCATGGGGACCTTGATCATAGGACCTAAGAACCCCTTTGTGAGGACCTCCGGCTGATTTACGCGCTGTACCGTTGAACGATAATCGTCAACCGACGGCCTCCCGCGCCAGGAGGTTGTACCAGGCATCGCCATAAGTCGCGGCCGGGGTCGGCGCAGCTGATGTTTTTTGTCAGATTCGATCCCTCTTGAAACCTCCCTGGACGCTGGACGGGGAACCAGATGCTTGATCGAACTGCTACCCCGAAGCCTTTGGCGAGCCCGCTTCCGGAGCTAAACGCCTACGGCCGCGATCTGCGCATTGATGCCTGCCGCGGCATCGCGCTCTGGTGCATCTTTCTCAACCATGTCCCCAACAACATCGGGAGCTGGCTGACGCTGCGCAACTACGGCTTCAGCGATGCCGCGGAAGTGTTCATGTTTCTCTCGGGTTTGACCTGCGCGTTGTCCTACGGCAAGGCACGGCAGAGCGCGGGCTGGACCGGCGTGATCGGCCGGACGCTGTGGCGAAGCTGGGATATCTATGTCGCATTTCTGCTGCTCACACTCGCCTGCGCCGTCGTGGTTCACCTCGCAGGCGGCGGCCCTCTTGCCGACAGGAGCAATACGCGCATTCTGCTGGAACAGCCGGGCGTGGCGCTCGTGCATGCGGCGGTCCTGCAATACGGCCCGGTCAACACCGACGTCTTGCCGCTCTTTGTGCTTTACCACCTTTTGTTCGCGCCGCTGCTCTGGCTGCTGCTGCGAGCGCCGAACGCAACGCTCGGCGCGTCGCTGTTGCTTTACACACTGGTGCACGTCTTCGGCTGGACCATTCCGGCATGGCCGAACGGGCACTGGTTCTTCAATCCGCTGGCCTGGCAACTGCCGCTTGTGCTTGGCGCGTGGTGGATCATCGAGGGCAAGAGATTCCGGCCGTGCGTGACCTCTCGCAACGCCCTTGTGCCTGCCGTTCTCTATCTGGTGTTCAGCCTCGTCGTCGCGTTGAGCTGCAGCATCAAGCCGCTGGAAGCGCTGGTCCCGCAGCCGCTGCCGGCGCTGCTTTATCCGATGGACAAATCGAATCTTGCTCCATTGCGACTGCTGCATTTCCTGGCCCTTGCGGTTTTGGTCCTATGGTTGGTGCCGCGCGATTGGCGAGGGCTGACGACGGCCGTGATGCGCGGCGCCATTTTCTGTGGCCAGAACTCGCTGCCAATCTACTGCCTCGGCGTTCTGCTGGCGCTGGCCAGTCACCTGGCGCTGCTCGACGTCTCGGACGGGCTGATGATGCAGATCGCCCTCAGTGTTGGTGGCGTTCTGGTGATGGTCGCGGCGGCGATGCTGCTGAACTTGATCAACACCAAGCCCAGGCAGCCGCCGCACGCGAAGCCCGCCGACTTGCCTGTCCAGCAGGCGACCAGGTTTGAGCTGGTCGTCAATTTCAAGACTGCCAAGACACTCGGCGTTTTGTCGCCTGCGCTGCTCGCCCATACCGACGAAGGTGATCGACCAAAGATGCTGTTTGCTCCGGTGCGCAAGTCCGGCTGCGGCGCTGATCCAGTACCAGCGATCACGCCCGCCTTCGGGCCATCAGCGAGAAATGCGGCTCAGGATGTGAATTAGACCACAAGGGCTGCGGAGCCTTCCCCTTAATCTTCCGGCCATCGCACAGGAGCCAAGGCCATGATTAACCACTCAAGGACCCACAAGGGGGCGGTGCTGATCGCGGCGTGCGTGACGTTCGCTTGCGTGGCGGCATTACTATCGGTCAACCAGACATCACCCACCAGCGCCGCGCTCGGCGTTGACTGGCAGTGCAGCCGGTTTGCGCTCGTATTTACGAGCTGCACGCCGGTGCGTGCAGACGAGACCGTTTTCACCGGCCCGCGCAGGCCGACCTAGTACCCCACGAACCGGACACAATGCTGCGAATGTCTGCAGAAATCAGCGGACATGCATCACCACGATGCCGCAGCTTCGCCACTCTAATGCGACGCTGCCCTCACGGCCCTGCGACCTGCTGCAGCGTGTTGAAGCGCGCCTTCTGCTCGCTGCTCAGCGTGGCGTAGAACTCGTCCAGAGCAGGTTCGACAAGCTTGGCGGCCGTCAGCATGGCCTCGAGCCGGTGCTGCATCGCCTCCATCCGTCCAACCGGCGTGAGCGGCACATCGTTCGGACAGGCCGCCTGCAGGCCGTCAACGCCCTTCGCCGTTGCTTCGCTGAGGCGGTCGAGCGCCTCCTTCTGCTTGCCTGCGGGGTGGAGCACAGCCTCGATCCTCTGGATCGGCAACTGCGTCAGGCCGGATTTCGGATCACCGCAGCCGTCGGCACTGGTCTGCTGGGCACTGGCCTCCTGCTGCCGCGGTGAGCGTTCGCCGACATTGGGGCCGAGCGCGTTGAAGCGGGCCTGCTGCTCGTCACTGAGCGAGTTGTAGAAATTCTCGAGCGCCGGCCGAACGATCTTGACGGCTTCCAGCGTCGCGCTGATGCGGTTCATCATCGCCCGCAAGCGGCCAGGGGGTGTCAGTGCATAGGTCTCCGCGCAGGAGTCCTTGAACACGGCGGCAGCATTGGCTGCCGCGGTCTTCAATTCGTCGAGCAGCGCGCGTTGCTCCGGCGTCGGCCGCACCGCCCGCGCGATATCGGCAAGCGGCCAGGCGGTCACGCCCTTGTCCGGTGTGCCGCACAATTGCTGAAGCGTCTGCGGGCTCACGCTGGCGCGCGAGCGCGCGCGGGTGCCGCCGCCGGCCTGCGGATAGTCATAGGGGTTGATGCTGGCATAGGCGGAATAGGGGCTGTCACCGCCCCAGAACACGGTGTCGACGAAGTCGTCATAGGCGTACGCCCAATAGCCGGGCTCGTAAGCATAGGACCAGAACGTGTAGTCAAAAATGTCGGAATAGGCGTATGGCCAGAACACCGGCCCGAGCCACGCCACGAACACCGCGGGATGGCGGTGACGCCAGGCCTGCCGGGGAGCCCAGCCGCTCTGGCGGGCGACAAGGGCCGCTTGGGTCTGCGGAGTGGTCTGCTCGCGGAAGCGCGCGGCAAACCGTCCGCGCTCGGCGGCCTGCGCGGCGGCCGTTGCGGTCGGGGTGCGCCCGGCCGGAGCCTGCAGTCCGAGCCGCTGCTGACGCGCGAGGTCACTCTGCTGCGCGCGCTGCTCACGGCCAAGCAAGCGGTTCTGCGCCTGTAGCATCCGCTGCTGCTCGCGTTGCGCCCGCGCGCCTTCCACCTTTTGCGATTGCAATTGCTGCACGCGCTGCTGCAGGCGATCGATGCGGGTCTGGCGCTCCGTTGTCTGGCGCGACAGCATCTCGCGCTGCCGCTGCTGCACCATCTGCTGGCGCTGTTGCGCGCGCTGTTCGATCTGATCCCGCCGTGACAGCCGCTCGTTCACGGCCGGCGGCGCGCTTGGCCGTGAGGGGGCGGCGATGTGCGGTGTGGGCCGCGGTGCCATGGCCGGGCGTTGCGGTGGTGCCGGCGCCCGATGGAATTCAGGCCGCGGCGCCGCCACGTGCGGGGCCGCTCGCGGCGGCGGTGCAGCGAAATGCGGGGGCGGGCGCGGTGGTGGTGAGGCGATATGCGGCGCAGGACGTGGCGCCATGGCCGGGGGATGAAATGCCGGTGCGGCGGGACGTGCCATGGCAGGCGGCGCCGCCGGACGGGCCATGGCAGGTGGTGCTGCCGGCCGAGCTGCCGGTGCTGCGGCCGCTCCTGGCGGCCCACCTCTACCGTGTCCCTGGCCGGGTCCTTGGGCGAACGCGCCGCCGCTCGTCGCCAGCATCGAGACACCAATGAAAACAGCCGTAAGGCAAACGCCACGCGGAAGCATGATCTTAGCTCCCAGCTCGTAATCGCCCACGACTGTCAACGCACAGGCGGCGGAATCGTTCGTTGTGGGCCGCGGCCGGCCTTGCGATCTTCCGACGCAGGCAGGCTCAGGAGAAATCCTGGGTCAGGATCGTGGCGAACCGCTCCAGCGCCCAGTCGACCTGGTCGCTGGTGATCACCAGAGGCGGGGCGATGCGGATCGTGTGCTCATGGGTATCCTTGGCGAGGATGCCCTTGCCCTGGAGCGCCTCGCAGTAGTGCCGGGCGCGCCCGGCCTCGGGATGCAGTTCGACCGCCAGCATCAAGCCGCGTCCGCGCACCTCGCGGATCGTGTTGGCACGAATGTCCTGCAAGCCTTCCAGAAATCGCGCGCCTTGCCTCGCCGCGTTCTCGATCATGCCTTCCTCGACCAGCACGCGCATCGCCGCACGTGCTATCGCGCAGGCAAGCGGGTTGCCGCCGAAGGTCGAGCCGTGCTGCCCGGGCTTCAACGTCCCGAGCACGTCGTTGTTCGAAAGCACGGCCGATACCGGGTAGAAGCCGCCGGACAGGGCCTTGCCGAGCAGCGTCACGTCCGCCTCTATGCCCTCGTGCTGTTCGGCGAGCAGCTTGCCGGTGCGGCCGAGCCCGGTCTGGATCTCGTCGAGCACCAGCATCAAATTGTTGGCGGTGCAGAGCTCCCGCACTTTCGGGAAATAGCCGGCTGGAGGAATGACAACGCCGGCTTCGCCTTGGATCGGCTCGACCAGGAAGGCGACCGTGTTCGGGGTGATTGCTTGCTCCAGCGCTGCGGCGTCGCCGAACGGGATGATCTTGAAGCCCGGCGCGAACGGCCCGAAGTGCCCGTGTGTCTCGGGGTCGGTTGAAAAGCCGACGATGCCCAGCGTGCGTCCGTGGAAATTGTTGGCACAGACGATGATCTCGGCCTGGCCGTCCGGCACGCCCTTCACCTCGTAGCCCCATTTGCGTACCGACTTGATCGCGCTTTCGACCGCCTCCGCGCCGCTGTTCATCGGCAGCACCTTGTGGGAGCCGGTGAGCGCTGCGATCTCCTCGTAGAACAAGGCGAGCTGGTCGTTGTGGAAGGCCCTCGAGGTGAGCGTCAACCTGTGTGCCTGTTCCACCATCGCCGCCAGGATCTTGGGGTGGCAATGGCCCTGGCTGACGGCCGAGTAGGCCGAGAGGCAATCGAGATAGCGGTTGCCTTCGGTATCCCAGACCCAGACACCTTCGCCGCGCGAGAGGACGACCCCGATCGGCGCGTAATTATGGGCCCCAAAGCGTGCTTCTGTTGCGATGAAATCAATGACCGACGAGCTCATCTGTCGTCACTCCATTGCTGCGCGCCGGGGGCAAGCGACCGCGCCGGCCGCGCTGAAGCTGATGTGGGTATCAGTCTGCCCGCGCGGAAGCCTTCATCTGCCCGATGGCGCAGCTCGGCCTGATTGGCCCGACATGTCAGATGGTTCTGCCGAACCACAGGGTATCGCGCGTGGACCCGCCGTCTACTGTGCATGGGGTTGTTTTCGAACTTTTTGTTTGGGACCCTCAGCCAAGCGCGCAAGGAACGCTCAAGAACCCGCGGAACCGCACCCGTCCGCCCCGCACCGGCTGCCCGCTCACGCCATAGTTCGGGAAGCGCGCCAGGAAGCGCGAGATTGCGATGGCGCCTTCAAGCCGCGCCAGCGCCATGCCCGCGCATTGATGCGCGCCGGTGGCGAAGGCGAGGTGACGGTTCGGCGTCCGCGCGATGTCGAAGCGTTCGGGGTCCGCGAACTGCGCGGGATCGCGGTTGGCGGCGCCAATGCACAAGGTTACCGACGTGCCGGCCTCGAGCGTGACACCGCCAAGCTCGACCCGTTCCGTGGTCATGCGGTTGCCGAGTTGGTTCGAGCTCTCGTAGCGCAGCATCTCCTCGACGGCGGTCTTGATCATGTCGGGGTTGTCGATCAGACGTTGTTTCTGGTCCGGATTGCGGTCGAGCGCGACGAGGCCGTTGCCGATCAGGTTGGTGGTGGTCTCGTGGCCGGCATTGAGCAGGAAGATGCAATTGTGCAGCAGCTCCTTCTCGGTGAGCCGCTCGCCATTCTCCTCGCCCTGGATCAGCCGCGTCAGCACGTCTCTATCAGGATTGCCCGGCTTCGCGCGCCGCCGCGCCATCAGCGTTTCGAGATAGGCGAGGAAGTCCGTCACCGCTCTGTTGCCGCGCGCGGCGACGTCAGGCGACACCACGGGTTCGAGCGCCCCGAGGATCGCGAGCGACCAGTCGCGCAGCGGCCCGCGTTCCCCGTGGGGAACGTCGAGCAGATTGCCGATCACCTCGATGGGAATGGACGCGGCGAAATCCTCGATCAGTTCGCACGTGCCTTTGGCGGCGATGGCGTCGAGCAGGCCGTCGACCAGCTTGACGAGATCGCCCTCCATCCCCGCGATCGCGCGCGGCGACAGTGCGCCCATGATCAGGCGTCGCACGCGGGTGTGCGCCGGCGGGTCGTTGAAGACGAGGCTGGTGGTGTGATGCTCGTAGAGCGGGGTGTCGCCGTATTTCGGCGCAAACTCGCGCTTCTTGTCCGAGCTGAACGACTTCGTGTTCTTGTAGGTGGTGACGAGATCGTCGTAGCGGGTCAGGAACACCGTGCCGTTCGGCAGGCGCTTGACCGGCTCGTTCTCCCGCAGTGCACGATAGGTCGGGTAGGGGTTGTCGTAGAAGTCAGGCGTCAGCTTCTCGAGGTTGAAGCTGGCGGCCAGCGCCTTCGCATCTGCGTTCATCCCGTTATACTCGCCGGTTAAAGCCGTTATGCCGTTTTTGTTGTTCTGGTCGGCGCATGCATGCGTCTACAGTCTTCGCATCTTTAGTCTTGGCATCTTGCTAGCCGACCGGACAGGAAAATGCACGCACGCGCTGACGCTTCCGACACGGCGCCAAATTGGCCCGACGATATTTTCGCAACCTTGCAACGCTTCGATGTCCGGCAGGTGCCCTATGTGCCCGATGCCGGCCACTCGACACTGATTGAGCGTGTGCTCGGCTCCTCCACCATGCGCGGCATTCCGCTGACGACGGAGGAGGAGGGCGTGGCCCTGCTCGCCGGCGCCTGGGCCGGCGGCCAGCGCGGCGTGCTGCTGATGCAGTCGAGCGGCGTCGGCAATTGCATCAACATGCTGTCGCTGATCCCGATCCTGCGCTTCCCCTTTCTCACGCTCGTGACCATGCGCGGCGAGTGGGGCGAGTTCAATCCGTGGCAGGTGCCGATGGGATCGACCACGCAGGGCGTGTTCGAGCTCTCGGGCGTCCAGGTGCTGCGCGCCTCCAGCGCGGCCGAGGTGCCGGCGGTGCTCGAGGCGGCTGCCTCGCAGGCCTACAACGCGCTCACGCCCACCGCCGTCCTTCTGTCGCAGCGCCTGATCGGCGCCAAGGTGTTCACCAAATGAGCAAGGCCAATCTCCTCGACCGCCGCCAGGTGGTGTCCACCCTGCTGGCGAACCGCAAGGACGTCGTCGCGATCGGCGGCCTAGGGGCCTCCACCAACGACATGTGCGCCGCCGGCGACCACGCCCGCAACTTCTATCTCTGGGGCGGCATGGGCGGCGCGGCGATGATTGGCCTCGGCCTGGCGCTGGCGCAGCCGAAGCTGCCGGTGCTGGTCATCACCGGCGACGGCGAGATGCTGATGGGCCTGGGCAGCTTTGCCACCATCGGCCTGCAGAAGCCGGCCAACCTCTCGATCGTCGTGCTCGACAACGAGGCCTATGGCGAGACCGGCGGCCAGACCAGCCACACCTCGGCCGCCGCCGACCTCGTCGGCGTGGCCCGGGCCTGCGGCATCGAGGACAGCCGGTCGGTCACGACCATGGCCGAGGTCGAGGCCTTCGCCAAAGCCGTCCACGACGTCTCGGCGGGACCGCGCTTTGTCAACGTGAAGATCGACAACGCCAGCCTTGAGCGGATCCTGCCCACCCGGGACGGAACCTACATCGTCAACCGCATCCGCGGCGACCTCGGCTTCCAGCCGATCTAGGCCGCTCTGCTCCTCATCCGGCCCCGCGAGCACCATCCTGCTCGCGGGCCGTGCAGGCGCGACTGATTTCCACTGATTTTACAACGCATTCTGGTTGCGATGCAGCATAGTGCTTGACTTTTGCGTGGGTGAGTGCTTACTCACTAGCATGAGCTCATTGCGAATGACGAGCGACCTGAGGCGTCAATTGATCCTCGGCGCCGCGAAACGCTGCTTTGCCCGACACGGCTATACCGGCACCACGACCAAGAGCGTGGCGGCCGCCGCTGCCATTTCCGAAGCGCTGCTGTTCAAGCATTTCCCGTCCAAGGCGGCGCTCTACGCCGAAATCCTCAGCGACGAATGCGAGGCGGACCCGGCCTTGATGGAGCTGCTCGAGCGGGAGCCGTCGACGGCGGCTCTGGTCGAGCTGATCCGCGGCATGGTCGAGCATTTTCTCGAGGTCGCCGACGGCCCGGACCAGGAAGAGGCGCAGCGCCTGCGACTGATGGCCACGAGCCATTTGGATGATGGCGAATTCGCCCGTCTGCTATATGCCAAGATCGAGAAGCTGATCGGGGCGGTCTTCGTCACCTCGCTCGAGCGCGCGGTGGCCAGCGGTGACGCGCGGCCATTCAGCGGCGATCCGCTCAACCTGTTCTGGTTCGCGCATCACACGGTGATGATGGCTGCGCTGACCAGGCTGCCGGCCACGCCTTGCCTCGCTTACGGCAAGGCTGGCGACCTCGAGCGGCAGCTCTGTGAGTTTCTCCTGATGGGTATCGGACTTAACGACGCCGCAATTGCTTCGCATTTGAGCCGCGATCAGGCCGCGGATGCGGGCAAGCCGGCGATTGCAGAAAGTGCATGACATGAACATCGTAGCCGAACACAAGATTTCGGGCGAACCGATCGACAACAAGGCTCCCAAGCGTCCGGTCCGGCCGGTGCTCTGGTTCATCATCGTCGGCGCGCTGCTCGCTGCGCTCGTCGGTGGTCTCGTCTGGTTCAATTCTTTCCGCGGCCAGATGATCAAGCAGTTCTTCGCCAACAACAAGCCGCCGCCGACCGCGGTCAGCGCGGCCGAGGCGAAGTCGGAGGTGGTGCCGAACCTGCTCACGGCGGTGGGCAGCCTCGTCGCCGTGCACCAGGTCGACGTCAGCGCCGACGTCAACGGCCGCGTCACCGAGATCAAGTTCGAGCCGGGTACGCGTGTCGAAGCCGGCACGCCGCTGGTGCAGCTGTTCGACATGCCGGAGCAGGGCGACCTCGCCAATTACAAGGCGCAGGCGACCGTCGCGCAGCTCTCGCTCGACCGCGCCAAGCAGCTGGCCTCGCGTCAGTTCGGTCCGCAGGCGACCGTCGACAACGCGCAGGCCGCCTACGACCAGGCTCTGGCCGGCATCGCCAAGACCGAGGCGGTGATCTCGCAGAAGCTGGTGCGTGCGCCGTTCTCCGGCGATCTCGGCGTCCGCAAGGTCGAGGTCGGCCAGTATCTGACGGCCGGCACGGCGATCGTCTCGCTGACCGACCTGTCAGAGCTGTGGGCCAACTTCACGGTGACCGAAAAGGATTCCGGCAGCCTCAAGGTCGGCCAGACCGTCCGGCTGAAGGTCGACGCCTATCCGGGCCGCACCTTCGAGGGCAAGATCACCACGATCGAGCCGCAGATCGCGGCCGACACCCGCAACATTCGCGTGCAGGCCACGATCGCCAATCCCGAGAAGATCCTGAAGCCCGGCATGTTCGTGACCACGACCGTGGTGCTGCCGGAGAAGCCGGCGGTGATCACCGTTCCGGAAACGGCTGTCGACTACACGCTGTACGGCGACTCCGTGTTTGTGATCACCGAGAAGAAGGAAGAGGACGGCAAGACCAGCCTCTCCGCGGTGCGCACCTTCGTGCAGACCGGCAACCGGGTCGAAGGCCGCGTCGAGATCGTCAAGGGTCTCAAGGTCGGCGACAAGGTGGTCGCTGTCGGCCAGCTCAAGCTGCAATCGGGCGCGGCGGTCGCGATTTCGACCGACCCGGCTCCGCAGGTCCCGGCGCAGCCGCCGCGCTACTGATTCCATACATCCAAGTGATCCGGCCCGGCCGGATCACTTTTCAAAGACAAAGAATTCGAGATCGCCGCGATGCGCTTTACCGATATCTTCATCAAACGCCCGATCCTGTCGGTCGTCGTCAGCCTGCTGATCCTGCTGATCGGCCTGCGCGCGGCGATGGTGCTGCCGATCCGGCAATATCCGAAGCTGTCGAACACGGTCATCAACATCACGACCGTCTATCCCGGCGCGTCCGCCGACCTGATCCAGGGCTTCATCACCACGCCGATCGAGCAGGCCGTCGCCTCGGCCGAGGGCGTCGACTACATGACCTCGTCCTCGGTGCTCGGCACCTCGACGATCCAGGTCTACATCAAGCTGAACTTCGATCCGAACCAGGCGCTCACCGAGGTGCTGGCCAAGACGAACTCGGTCAAATACCTGATCCCGAAGGAATCCAACGACCCGATCGTCACCAAGACCACGGGCCAGACCACGGCCGTGATGTATCTCGGCTTCTCCTCCGAGGAGCTGTCGGGCTCGGCGATCTCGGATTACCTGACTCGCGTGGTGCAGCCGGTGCTGTCGACCGTCGACGGCGTCGCCTCGGCCGACATTCTCGGCGGCCAGACCTTCGCGATGCGGCTGTGGCTTGATCCCATGAAGATGGCCGGCCGCAACGTGTCGCCGGCCGATGTCGCGGCCGCGATCACGGCCAACAACTTCCAGTCCGCGGCGGGCCAGACCAAGGGCTATCTGATCGTCTCCAACATCTCGACGAACACCAGCCTCACCGACGTCAACCAGTTCAGGAAGATGATCGTCAAGGCCAAGGACGGCGGTTTCGTCCGGATGGAGGACATCGCCACCGTCGAGCTTGCTGCGCAAAGCACTGACGCGAGCGTCGCATTCAACGGCGAGCATGCGATCTTCATCGGCGTGAACGCGACGCCGCAGGGCAATCCGCTGACGCTGGTCAAGGGCGTGCGGGCGCTGTTCCCCGAGCTCGAACGCAATCTGCCGCCCTCGATGAAGATGAAGGTCGCCTACGACTCGACCAAGTTCATCCAATCCTCGATCGACGAGGTGGAGAAGACGCTGGGCGAAGCCGTGATCATCGTGATCGTGGTGATCTTCCTGTTCCTGGCATCGCTGCGCTCGGTCATCATTCCGGTCGTTACCATTCCGCTGTCGATGATCGGCGTGTGTACGCTGATGCTGGCACTGGGCTTCAGCTTCAACCTCCTGACTCTGCTCGCGATGGTGCTCGCGATCGGCCTCGTGGTCGACGACGCCATCGTGGTGGTGGAGAACATCCATCGCCATCTGGAAGAGGGGAAGACACCGGTGCAGGCGGCGATGGAAGGCGCGCGCGAGATCGTCGGCCCCGTCGTGTCGATGACCATCACGCTCGCGGCGGTGTACGCTCCGATCGGCTTCCTCGGTGGCCTCACTGGCTCGCTGTTCCGCGAGTTCGCCTTCACGCTCGCGGGCTCCGTGATCGTGTCCGGCGTGATCGCGCTGACGCTGTCGCCGATGATGTGCTCGGTGCTCCTGAAGAACACCGAGGAGGGTCGTTTCGCCAAGCTCGTGAACCGGGTGTTCGGCGCGATGACGCGCTGGTACGGCCGCAGGCTCGACCGCTCGCTCGACTACAAGGCGATCACCGGCCTGTTCGCGGTGACGATCCTCGGGCTTGTCGGCTTCCTCTATATGCACACCTCGAAGGAGCTGGCGCCTGAGGAAGACCAGGGCATCGTGTTCGCGGTGACGAAGGCGCCGAAATACGCCAACATCGACTATGTCGATTTCTACGGCGACAAGCTCGACAAGGAATTCCAGAAATTCCCCGAGACCGATTTGCGCTTCGTGCTGAACGGCATCAACGGTCCGCAGGGCGGCATCGCCGGCATGCTGCTCAAGCCGTGGGAGGAGCGCAAGCGCTCGTCGATCGCGCTGAAGCCGCTGGTGCAGGCCGAGCTCTCGAAGATCGAGGGCGTGCAGGCCTTCGCGTTCAACCTGCCGCCGTTGCCGGGCGGTCCGGGCGGTCTGCCGGTGCAGATGGTCATCAACTCCACCGCGGGCTACCAGACCGTCTACGAGCAGATGGAGAAGCTGAAGGATGCTGCGCGCAAGAGCGGCATGTTCATCGTCTCCGACAGTGACCTCGCCTACAACCAGCCGAGCGTTCAGGTCACGATCGACCGTAGCAAGGCGCAGGATCTCGGCGTCAACATGCAGAACCTCGGCGCAACGCTCGCGGTTCTGCTCGGCGGCAACTATATCAATCGCTTCAATCTCGAGGGTCGCTCTTACCAGGTGATCCCGCAGGTGCCGCGCGCCAACAGGCTGTCACCGGAATCGCTCGGCGGGTACTACGTGACGACCAACACGGGCCAGCAGCTCCCCTTGTCGACCGTGGTCTCGATCAAGACCCGGACCGACCCGAACTCGCTGACCCACTACAATCAGCTCAATTCGGCGACCTTCTCGGCGGTGCCGATGCCCGGCGTGACCGTCGGCGCAGCGGTCGACTTCCTCGAAGGCGAAGCCAAGAAGCTGCCGGCCGGCTTCAGCCACGACTATCTGGCTGACTCCCGTCAGTATGTGCAGGAAGGCAACCAGCTCGCGATCACCTTCGGCTTCGCGCTGATCATCATCTTCCTGGTGCTGGCGGCGCAGTTCGAGAGCCTGCGCGACCCGTTCGTGATCATGATCTCGGTGCCGATGGCGATCGTCGGTGCGCTGATCCCGCTGTTCTTCGGCGTGGCGACCATGAACATCTACACCCAGGTCGGTCTGCTCACCCTGGTCGGCCTGATCACCAAGCACGGCATCCTGATGGTGGAGTTCGCCAACGAGCTCCAGATCAAGGAGCGGCTCGACCGCCGCTCGGCGATCGAGATGTCGGCCCGCATCCGTCTGCGGCCGATCCTGATGACCACGGCCGCGATGGTGACCGGCCTGATCCCGCTCTTGACCGCGACCGGCGCCGGCGCGGCCAGCCGCTTCTCGATCGGCCTGGTCGTCGTCGCCGGCATGTCGATCGGCACGCTGTTCACGCTGTTCGTGCTGCCCGCGGTCTATGTGGTGCTGGCGACCGACCACCGCGCGGCCGCCGATTCCGACCGGAACAAGCAGCTCAACGAGCTCGACCTCGGTTCCAAGGCGCTGCGGCCGACCTGAGGCCGGACGCGAGCCAATCTGAGGGCGGCAGCGGAGGGGTCCGCTGCCGCCCTTTTTCATTGGGGGCGCATCAGTCCTGACGCTAGGGCCGCAGTCACAGGCCGGGCCCTCGGCTGCGCGGGCGAGAGACAAGGTCGGGTCTTCTTGCTAGGTTCCGCGGAATGACCCTCTCCCTCCATCCCGACACCCCGCAAGCCAGGACGTCGCCGAGCACGGCCACGGATCGCGTCGCGCCCGGTGAAGGCGCGGGGCGGGGGATCAGGACCCGGCTGTTCGCGAAATATGTCGCGCTGTTCGTGGCGGTCGTCGCCATCGCGCTGCTTGCCAACGGCCTGTTCGAGGTCTTTTTCTATTACCGCGAGCACAAGGCCTCGTTGATCCGGGTCCAGCACGAGCAGGCCGAGGCGGCAGCGGCCAAGATCGGGCAGTTCGTCAAGGAGATCGAGAGCCAGCTCGGCTGGACCACGCAGCTGCCCTGGTCGGCCGGCTCGATCGAGCAGCGCCGGTTCGACGCGCTGCGGCTGTTGCGCCAGGTGCCGGCGATCACCGAGCTTGCCCAGGTCGACGCGGCCGGCAGGGAGCGGCTGCGCGTATCGCGGCTCGCGATGGACGCGATCGACAGCGGGATCGACTTGTCCGACGATCCCAAATTCACCCAGGCGGTCGCGCGCAAGGTGTTCTACGGGCCGGTCTACTTCCGCAGGGACTCCGAACCCTACATGACGCTGGCGCAGGCCGGGTCGCGCAAGGACGCCGGCGTCAGCATCGCGGAAGTCAACCTGAAGCTGATCTGGGACGTCGTGTCCCAGATCAAGGTCGGCCAGCGCGGGCACGCCTACGTCGTCGGCCCGGAAGGGCGGCTGATCGCCCATCCCGACATCAGCCTGGTGCTGCGCAACACCGACATGTCGAACCTGGCACAGGTGCGCGCCGCGCTGACGGGCGGCGGCGCGATGAGCAACGAATTGCCCGAAGCGCGCAACATCCAGGGGCAGAAGGTGCTCACCGCATCGGCTCCGATCGAGCCGATGCACTGGACCATGTTCGTCGAGCTGCCGGTCGAGGAGGCCTATGCGGCGCTCTATGCCGCGCTGGAGCGGCTCGCATTGGTGCTGCTCGCGGCATCGGTCTTCGCGGTGCTGGCCGGGATGTTCCTGGCCCGCCGCATGGTCGGACCGATCCAGGCGCTGCGCAGCGGCGCCGAGCGGATCGGCGGCGGCGACTTCGCCCAGCGCATCTCGATCAAGACCGGCGATGAGCTCGAGGGGCTCGCCGATCAGTTCAACCACATGGGCGAGCGCTTGCAGGAATCCTATGCCGGCCTCGAGAACAAGGTCGAGCAGCGCACCGCCGAATTGCGGGAAGCGCTGCAGCAGCAGACCGCGACCGCCGATGTGCTGAAGGTGATCAGCCGCTCGACCTTCGATTTGCAGACCGTGCTCGATACGCTGGTCGGCTCGGCGGCCCGCTTGTGCGACGCGGATGAAGGAACGATCTTCCGGCCGCGCGAAGGTGCCTTCTATCTGGCGGCAAGCTGCGGCCTCGATTCGGAGCAGGAGACCAAGCTTCGGACATTTGCGTCCGTGCCGGAGCGGGGAAGTGTCGTCGGACGTACCTTGCTCGATTGCAGGACGGTTCATGTCCCGGACGTGCAGGCCGACCCGGAATTCTCCCCTTCGTCTGCGCGCAGACGTTCCAACGTCCGCACGATGCTGGGTGTGCCGCTGCTTCGAGAAGGGACGCCCATCGGTGTGTTCGTGCTGACGCGGCACGTCGTGCGTCCCTTCAGCGAGAAGCAGATCGAGCTCGCCACGACCTTCGCGGACCAGGCCCTCATTGCGATCGAGAATGTCCGGCTGTTTGAGGAAGTCCAGGAGCGCACCAGAGAACTGTCGCGGTCCTTGAACGAATTGCGCACCGCCCAGGATCGCCTGGTGCAGACCGAGAAGCTTGCCTCGCTCGGCCAGCTCACGGCCGGCATCGCGCACGAGATCAAGAACCCGCTCAACTTCATCAACAATTTCTCCTCGGTCTCGACGGAGCTGATCGACGAGCTCAACGAGGTCCTGCAATCGGCGTCGCTCGACGACAACTCGAGGGAAGAGGTCGGTGAGCTGACCGCAATGCTCAAGGGCAATCTCGAGAAGGTGGTGCAGCACGGCAAGCGCGCGGACTCCATCGTCAGGAACATGCTGCTGCACTCGCGCCAGGGCTCCGGCGAGCATCGCCCCGTTGATATTAATGCGGTCGTGGAGGAGAGCCTCAATCTTGCCTATCACGGCGCGCGCGCCGAACGACCGGCATTCAACGTCACGCTCGAGCGCGCCTTCGACCCCGCCGCCGGCATGGCGGACATTTATCCGCAGGAGATCACGCGCGTTCTCCTCAACCTGATCTCGAACGGCTTCTATGCCGCGGCCAAACGCAAGGGAGACGCGGCGGGAGGTTTTGAGCCGACCTTGAGCGCGACAACCAGGAGCCTCGGCGACAAGGTCGAGATCCGGATCCGCGACAACGGCACCGGCATTCCGCCCGAGGTGAAGGAGAAGCTGTTCAGCCCGTTCTTCACGACCAAGCCGGCCGGTGAAGGCACCGGGCTCGGCCTGTCCATGAGCCACGACATCGTGGTGAAGCAGCACGGCGGCACCATCGACGTGAAGACCGACCCCGGTGTATTCACCGAATTCATCATCACGCTGCCGCGGACGATGGCAGCGGACGACACTCCCGGAGGCAAGACTTGAACGTTTATATCCTGGTCGTCGATGACGAGCCCGACGTCGAGCCGCTGTTCAGGCAGCACTTCCGGCGCGACCTGCGTGCCGGCCGTTTCCAGATGGAGTTTGCGCCCTCCGCGGTCGATGCGCTGAGGCGCGCCGCCGAGGTCCGCGACCCCTCGCTGATCCTGATCCTATCCGACATCAACATGCCCGGCATGAGCGGGCTCGACATGCTGCCGAAGGTGCGCGCCGACTATCCGCACATTCCGGTCATCATGATCACCGCCTATGGCGACGCCGAGACGCGCCGGAAGGCGATCGAGCGCGGCGCCCACGGGCTCCTGACCAAGCCGATCGATTTTGCGCTGCTGCGTCATGAGATCGATACGAGGCTCGAGCAAGCCGCATGACCGCCACCATCCTCTTCGTCGACGACGAGCCGGACCTCGAGGCGCTGATCCTGCAGAAGTTCCGCAGGCAGATCCGCGACGGGCAACTCGCGCTGATGTTCGCCCGCGACGGCATAGAGGCGCTGGAGGCGCTGGAGCAGAATCCGCAGGTCGACATGGTGGTCTCCGACATCAACATGCCGCGGATGGACGGCTTGTCGCTGCTGGCGAAGCTGCAGGAGGCTGAGGAGAAGAAGTCCACCATCATCGTCTCGGCCTATGGCGACATGAGCAACATCCGCACCGCCATGAACCGCGGCGCGTTCGACTTCCTGACCAAGCCGATCGATTTCGCCGACCTGGAAACCACGATCCAGAAGACCATCCGTCACGTGGAGATGCTGCGCGATGTGCGGCAGCGCCAGGCGGAGGCCGAGCGCGCCCAGGCGGCGTTGTCGCGTCATTTCTCGCCGCAGCTCGCCAAGCGCCTGGCAGCGAGCGGCGAGAGCGACGGAATCGAAGTGCAGTGGCGCGAGGTCGCGACCATCTTCACCGATATCACCGGCTTCACCTCGCTGGTCGAGAGTGCGCCGCCGGAGACGCTCGGCATGCTCCTCAACGAATATGTGGGCGGCATGACCGAGATCGCCTTCGCCCACGAGGGGACGGTCACCAAGATCATCGGCGACGCGATCCAGGTGCTTTTCAACGCACCCGGCGACCAGCCGGACTATGCGACGCGCGCGGTCGCTTGTGCCCATGGTCTGGATGCCTGGGCCGAGGCGTTTTCGGCGCGCTGGACGGCGAGCGGCGTGAATTTCGGAACGACCCGCATCGGCGTCCATGCCGGTCCCGCGCTGGTCGGCAATTTCGGCGGCAATCGCTTCTTCGATTACACCGCTTACGGCGACACCATCAATATCGCGGCACGGCTGGAAGCCGCCAACAAGCAATTGGGGACGCGCATCTGCGTCAGTGCCACCGTGGCGAAGGAGGCCGAGAATTTCCGCGGCCGCCCCGTTGGAGAGCTGGTGCTGCGCGGGCGCAGCGAACCGCTGCGCGCGTTCGAGCCGCTGCCGCAGCAGAAGTTCGAGGCGCCCGAGACGGCGCAATATTCCGACGCCTTTGCCAAGATGGAGGCCGGTGATGCCGCGGCCATGCCGGCCTTTGCCGCGCTGGTCGGCGTGCACGCCGACGATCCGCTGGCCGGTTTTCACCTGAAGCGCCTGCTCAACGGCGCCAAGGGTATTCGCATGCAACTGGAATAGGGGTTCGTTATGGTCAGTGAATTCTCCGCCGGCAATTATCGTTTCATCCCGTCCGTGTTCCAGTATTCGGCGGGCGCCGCCGCCGATGCGAGCTACGAGATCGAGCGCGTCCGGTTCGACCGCCTGGTGCCGCTGGCCGAAGGATTTGCGCTGGCCGCGAAATTCATCCAGGAGGCCGGGCGTCCGCTGACGGCGTTCTGTGCTTGCGAGCTGCGCTCGCCGGCGGCCTTCAGCGAAGAGGGCTTTCGCGCATTCAACCTTCACTACGTGAAGACGCTGTCAGAATGGGGCATCTTCGACGGCACCACCAATCCGGTGGCGCGCAGCAATGTCTGTCCGGAGATCGATCCGCCGTCCGAGCCCTCGTTCTACGCGTTCTCCTTCACGCGCCCGTCGCGCTCGAGCGCGCCCAGCTTCGTGATCGCCGGCGGCGCCGAGGCCCGCGAGGGCAGCGGCACCTATGTCGAGCGCACGGTGCGCTACCGCGATCTCAGCCCGGAGGGGCTACGCGAGAAGGTGCGCTTCACCACCACGTCGCAGATGGAAAACCGGATGGCGGCTTTCGGCTTCGGCTGGAAGGACACGACCGGCGTGCAAGCCTATTCGGTGCACGATTTCCACCACGCGCTGGTGGACGAACTGGTCCGCCGCGGCGCGCTGCGCTCCGGCCTGACCTGGCATTTCGCCCGGCCCCCGGTGGTCGATCTCGAATATGAGATGGATTGCCGGAGGGTGATGCGGGAGGTGGTGATCTGAGCGGGCGGCCGTCAGCAATACTCTCTCCGTTCCCTCCCCCCTTGCGGGGGAGGGGCAGGGAGGGGGGTGCCACACGGAGATTCTTTCTTTTGCGCACCTAGTCTGTCGCTTCATCACAAGCACCGTTTCCTGGGCTACCCCTCTCCCTAGCCCTCCCCCGCAAGGGGGGAGGGAACGCACCTTCGTCGGAGCGCTAGGCGAGGCTCATTCCTTTGGGCGTTACCGCTGCCTTGGATCGAGCGCGTCGCGCAGGCCGTCGCCGAGCAGGTTCAGCGACAGCACCACCAGGAAGATCGCGAGTCCCGGCCAGATCGCCATCCACGGCGCCTGGGTCAGGAAGCGCTGGGCCGCGTTGAGCATGCTGCCCCAGGACGGTGCCGGCGGCTGCTGGCCGAGACCGAGGAAGGACAGCGCGGCCTCGGCGATGATGGCCGCTGCGATGGAGAGCGTGGCCTGCACCAGCAACGACGGCAGGATGTTCGGCAGGATGTGCGAGAATGCGATCCGCCACGGCGGATTGCCGAGCGCGCGGGCGGCCTCGACATAATCCTCGGCCTTGACGCTCAGCACCTGGCCGCGGGTCAGGCGGATGAAGATCGGGGTCGCCGAGATGCCGATCGCAATCATGGCATTGCCGAGGCTCGGTCCGAGGAACGCCGCGAGCGCAATCGCCAGGATCAGGAACGGGCAGGCCAGCATCGCATCGGTGATCCGGCTGATCAGCGCGTCGACAAAGCCGCCGCGATAGCCGGCGAGCAGGCCGAGCGGCACGCCGATGCCGAGCGCGATCGCGACCGAGATCAGGCCCGCCATCAGCGATGCCCGCGCGCCGTAGACGATGCGGCTCAGGATGTCGCGGCCGAGCTCGTCAGTGCCGAACCAATGCGCTGCGGTCGGCGGCTTGCGCACCAGGCTCCAGCTCGTCGCGATGGGATCGTAGGGCACGACCAGCGGCGCAAGGACCGCAAGCAGGATGAACGCCGTGATCACGACGAGCCCGAACACGGCAGCCTTGCGCTTGAACAGGCGCCGCCGCGCGCGGCGGGCCGGGCTGTCGAGCTCGTAACTTTGCGTGGTGGGGGCGACTGGCAGCGCTGCGTCGGTCATCGCCTCACCCCCTCAGCCGCGGATTGACGAGGACATAGGCGACGTCGGCCACGAGGTTCAGCGTGATGTAGACCGTGGCGGTCACCAGCACGACTCCTTGCACCACCGCGTAGTCGCGGTTGAACACGGCATCCACGATCAGCTTGCCGAAACCGGGAATGGAGAAGATCTGTTCGGTCAGCACCGCGCCGGATAGCAGCGTTCCCAGTTCGAGCGCCCCGAGTGTGATGATCGGCGTCAGCGCGTTGCGCATGGCATGCTTGAGAATGACCGAGCGCTCAGAGAGACCTTTCGCGCGCGCGGTGCGGACATAATCGCTTTCGAGTACCTGCAGCATGGCGCTGCGGGTATGCCGCATCAGGATCGCGGAGATCGCGTTGCCGAGCACGAAGGCGGGCATGATGGTGGCGGCAAGGCTGGCGCGCCAGTTCTCGGTGAGCGGCACGTAGCCCGAAGCTGGCAGCCAGCCGAGCTCGATCGAGAACAGGAAGATCAGCAGGATCCCGAGCCAGAAGTTCGGCGTCGAGATGCCCCACAGGGCGAAGAGATTGGCGCCATAATCCCAGGCCGTGCCTTTCTTGACCGCTGAGACGATGCCGGCGGGAATGCCGATGAAGAAGGCGATCAGGATTGCCATCGAGCCGAGCTGGAGCGTCACCGGCAGCTTCTGCGCGATCAGCTCGCGTACCGGCATCTTGTTGCGCAAGGACTCGCCGAAATTGCCGGTCAGCACGCCCTTAAGCCAATAGACGTATTGCACGGGGATCGGCTGATCGAGCTTGTACTGCTGGCGGATCTGCTCGATCACGGCAGGATCGCGCTCTTCGCCGGCCATCACCAGCGCGGGATCGCCCGGCAGCAATTGCTGGAGCGAGAAGATCAGCACCGACACGAAGAACAGCGTCGGTACGATCTGCGCGATGCGGCGGGCGAGGAAGTTCAGCATGGTGCCGATCGCCTCGTGGGTATCACCGCGCTCACTTGAACTTCAGCCCGACCACGCGCACGAGGCCATCGGGCATCTGCCTGTAACCCTCGAGCTTCTTCGTGTGTGCGATCAGCAGCGTGCGGTGGTAGATGTAGATGATCGGCAGATCGTCGAGCAGGATCTTCGTCAGCTTTGCGTAGATCGCCTTGCGCTCCTCGACGTTGGACGTCATGCGTCCTTCTTCCAGCAGCTTGTCGGCCTCCGGATTCGAATAGACGCCGTCGTTCTGCGGCGCCTTGCTGCGCATGAAGATGTAGGAATTGCCGTCGGGATCGATGCGGCCGCTCCAGTTGATCTGGAACACCTGGAACTCGCCGGCCTGGGCCTGCTTGAAGGTGGTCGCGAACTCGACCGCGCGGATCTTGATGTCGAAGCCTGCTTCCGCGGCCATCGACTGGACCACCTGGGCGACGGCTTCGTTCTCCGCACCTTTGGGGATCATGTAGTCGACGGTCACGGGCGTGGTGACGCCGGCTTCCTTCAGGAGCGCCTTGGCCTTCGCGACGTCGCGGCCGTGGACCGGGAAGGCCTTCTGGTAATAGGGATGCTTCGGGCTGACCCATTGATTGCCGGGCGTGAACTCGCCGTTGAAGACGACCTGGTTGATCGCTTCGCGGTCGATCGACAGGTCGAGCGCCTGGCGGACTTTCGCCGACTGGCTCAGGGGACCCTTGTTCTTGTCGTTGCCGATGTTGACGGTCATGCCGAGATAGCCGAGCTCCGGCGCCGTCGACAGCACGAGCCTCGAATCGGCGCGCACGTCCTTGATGTCGGTGGCCAGCACGCGTTCGATCAGGTCGAGCCCGCCGGACTTGAGGTTGGCGAGGCGCACGGTGGCATCGACGATCGGCAGGAACACGACGCGGTCGATGTGGATGTTGTCCTTGTTCCAGTAATCCGCGAACTTCTCGAACACCATGCGGTCCTGCTGGACGCGCTCGACGAATTTGTAGGGGCCGGCGCAGACCGGATGCAGGCCGAACTTGTCGCCGGCCTCCTTCGCCGCCTTGGGCGAGACCATCATGCCGGAACGGTCGGTGAGCTGGGCGATCAGCGGCGAATAGGGCGTCTTCAGCACCAGCTTGATGGTGAGGGGATCGACGACCTCGACATGGTCGACGCTGGCGAGCTCGGATTTGCGGAACGAGGTCGGCAGCGTCATGTGACGCTCGAGCGAGAATTTCGCGGCTTCCGCGTCCAGCGGCTCGCCGTCGTGGAATTTGACGCCAGGCCGCAGCTTGATCGTCATCTCCTTGCCGTCGGCCGAATTCTCGTAGGACAGCGCAAGCTGCGGCACGATGTTGAGCTTTTCGTCGATGTCGAACAGCTTGTCGCAGAAGGCGGAGAACACGATGCGGCCGACATAGGTGCGCCCGATGCTGGGATCGAGGATGTCGGGGTCCTCGGCGAGGCCGATGCGCAGGGTGGTCTGGGCCTGGGCTGCGCCCACGAGCGACGTCAGCAGGGCCGACGCCAGGATTGCCAAACGCATGAAACTCATCGCTCTCGACCTCTGTTTTGCGACAATGCGGGATCGGTTCTTCAGGAACTAACCCCGTTGCCGCGCGCTGCTTCCGGGCCACCGCTGAAGGCGGCAACCAATTTTTCCAGGACCGGCGAGAAACCGCCGTCGGACGGGACGATCGCCGCGGAGGACGGCAGTTCCGACGTTCGGTGGCAGGCCGTTGCATGTCCGATGCCATCCGGCACGAGCTGCGGCATTTCACTGCGGCAGCGCTCGATCACATAGGGGCAGCGGGTGTGAAAGCGGCATCCCGTCGGCGGGTTGAGCGCGCTGGGGATCTCCCCCTGCAGCACAATGCGGCTGCGCTTTGCCCGCGGTTTAGGCACGGGGATCGCGGACAGCAGCGCCCGGCTATAGGGATGGCGCGGTGTGGCGAACAAATCGTCGGCGTCGGCTTCCTCGACGATCTGGCCGAGATTCATAACGGCGACGCGGTCGGCGATGTGCTTGACCACGGCGAGGTCGTGCGAGACGAAGATATAGGCGAGGCCGAGCCGGTCCTGCAGCTCGCGCAGCAGGTTCAGGATCTGCGAGCGGATCGAGACATCGAGCGCCGACACCGGCTCGTCGCAGATGATCAGCTTCGGCTCGACCGCGAGCGCGCGGGCGATCGCGATACGCTGGCGCTGGCCGCCGGAGAATTCGTGCGGATAGCGCCGGGCGAGGCGCGGCTCGAGGCCAACCAGCCGCAGGATCTCCGCGACGCGCTCGGCCCGCTGCGCCGGCGGAACGAGATCGTGCAGCGCCAGCGGCTCGGTCAGGATCTGGCCGACCGTCATGCGCGGATTGAGCGAGGCGTAGGGGTCCTGGAAGATGATCTGCGCCTCGCGGCGGAATTTTCGCAGCGCGTCGGCATCGAGGGAGAGAAGGTCGCGGCCGTCGAAGCGTATCGTGCCGGCATCCGGCTCGATCAGCCGCAGCACCAGCCGGCTGACGGTGGACTTGCCGCAGCCGGATTCGCCGACCAGCGCCAACGTCTTGCCGGCGTCGAGCGAAAAGGAAACACCATCGACCGCTTTGACATGGGCCAGCGCGCGGCCGAACAGCGAGCGCTCGGCGACGAAATGCTTAACCAGGCCTTTGACCTCGAGCAGCGCGGTCATCGGCCTTGCTCCCCGCGAATTCCCATCTCGTGTCCCGGGCGCGGCGCAACGCGAAGTGTTGCGACGCTGAACCGGGACCCAGATTGTTGTTGCATGGGCCCCGGTTCAGCAGCGCACCACGGCGCTCCGCTTGTGCTGCGCTGCGCCCGGGGCACCAGAGGAGAGAGTGTGGCCATCACGACACCAACAGTTCGAGCGGTGCGCGGATGCAGCGCGAGAGGTGGCCGGGGCCGACTTCGACCAGTGGCGGCGGCGCCGTTGTGCAGGCGTCCAGCACGAACGGACAGCGCGCAGCGAAGCGGCAGCCGGCGGGCGGCTGCGCCATGTTCGGGACCATGCCCTCGATCGTCGCCAGCTGCTCGGTACGGTGGTCGAGCCGCGGGATCGAGCCGAGCAGGCCGACGGTGTAGGGATGCTGCGGCATGGAGAACAGCTCGTCCACCGGCGCGCGTTCGACGATCTCGCCGGCATACATCACCGCGACCTCGTCGCAGACCTCGGCGACGACGCCGAGATCGTGGGTGATCAGGATGATGGCGGCGCCGCTCGCGGCCTTCAATTCGCGCATCAGCTCGAGGATCTGCGCCTGCAGGGTGACGTCGAGTGCGGTGGTGGGCTCGTCGGCGATCAGGAGGCGCGGATCGCAGGCGAGCGCCATCGCGATCATGACGCGCTGGCGCATGCCGCCGGAGAGCTTGTGCGGATATTCGTCGATCCGCCGCTCCGGTGAGGGAATGTGGACGCGGCGCAGGAGCTCGATCGCCCGCTCGCGCGCGCTCTTCCGCGAACCGCCGCGATGACGCAAAATCGTCTCGATGATCTGGTCGCCAATGGTGAAGCTCGGGTTGAGCGAGGTCATCGGCTCCTGGAAGATCATCGCGAGCCGGTTGCCGCGCAGGTCGCGCAGGGTCTGGTCGGGCGTCTGCAGCAGGTCAAAGCCATCGAAGCGGATCGCACCCGATATTTCCGCGCTCTGCTTCGGCAACAGGCCCATGATCGCCAGCGAGGTCACGCTCTTGCCGCAGCCGGATTCGCCGACGAGGCCGAGGGTTGCGCCATTGGCGACGCTGAGATCGACGCTGTCGACCGCGTGGGTGATGCGGCCATCGTCGCCGTGGAAGCGGATGCGCAGATCCTTGATCTCGATGAGGGGGCTCGTGCTCATGCTTGTCTTGCGCGCGCGGCGGCGATGGTGGCCTCGATGACGCTGCGATCGGTGTTGCCGGCCGGGTTCTGCCGCGTCGGCATGGAGGGGCGGAAGTGCACCCAGAGCTCCTGGCTGACGCGTTCGAGCCGTTCGAGCTCGCCGAGCGGATCGGGATGATCGTCGGCGCGAATGTCCAGCGCCGGCCATTCCTCCTCGCCGTGGATCAGGAGCGCGGCGGACTGCTTGCCGCGCTTGTCGCCGCCGGCGGCTTCTCCGGCGCGCATCGCCGCGAGCAGGCGGCGCGGGAAGGGCAGGCTATCATTGGCGATGTAGGTCTTCGCGGTCTCGTCGAGCACGTCGGCGCCCGCCAGCATGTTGCCGGCGATCGAGAAGCCGCTGCCGGCGACGTGGCCGCACCAGTCGACGCAGTCGCGCCCGGTATGCGCCGCGATCTCGCCGCTGGCGTCCATGATGTGGATCTGGCGGCTTTCGCGGCCATCGTCAGTCGCCAGCAGCGTGGCGAGCACGTCGTGGACGTTGAGGCCTTCGCGCAGCAGCTTGACGCCGTCGATGCCATAATAGGGATTGACGAAGGCCTGGGTCGCGATCGCGCCGACACCGGCGGCGATATAGGGCACGCGCGCGCCGACCGCGAAGAAGCGGGTCGCAACCGCGATGCCGAACTGGCCGGTGGCAGGGTCTCGCGCGATGATCGACCAGGTCATGTGCTGCCTTCAACGTCCCGCGGCGTAGCCTTGCATGCCGCGCGGATTGGCGGCGGCACGCCGGCGTACGCCGACGCGCGAGGCCGCGGTGAGACGGCCTTCCGACCAGTCGGGGCCGACCTCGACGATGTGCCCGCGCTCGCGCAGGTTCTCGATCGTCGCCTTCGGCACGCGGTTCTCGACCACGAGCACGCCGGGGCGGGCGGTGCGCGGCCAGAACGAGATCGGGAAGTGCTCGGAATGCCAGGCCGGCGCGTCGATCGATTCCTGGAGGTTGAGATTGCAATGGACGTGGCGCAGGAAGAATTGCGTGATCCACTGGTCCTGCTGGTCGCCGCCAGGCGAGCCCCAGGCAAGATACGGCTCGCCGTCCCGCAGCGCCATGGTCGGCGACAGCGTCGTGCGCGGCCGCTTGCCCGGCGCGAGCGAGCCCGGCTGGTTCTCCTCCAAATCGAACATTTGTGCGCGGCTGCCGAGGCAGAAGCCCAGCTCGGGAATGACAGGCGAGGATTGCAGCCAGCCGCCTGATGGCGTCGAGGACACCATGTTGCCGGCCTTGTCGATGATGTCGAAATGCACGGTGTCGCCGCGCACCTCGCCGAAGCGCCCCACGGTTGGTTCACCGGCGCCGAGCGCGCCAACGGCCTCGCGTTGGCCCTCCGCGCGGCGCAGCTTGACCACGCCGCCGAAGCTCTCGACCGTGCCGGGCCGGAGATCGAGCGAAGCCTTCTCGGTGACGAGCTTGCGGCGCTCGTCGTTATAGGCATCCGACAGCAGCGTCGCGATCGGGATCTCGCTGAATTTGGGATCGCCGTAGAATTTTTCGCGGTCGGCGAAAGCGAGCTTGGCGCATTCGATCTGGAGATGGATGAATTCGGGCCCGGTCGGGTCGAGCCCATCGAGGGCGAAACCCTTCAGCAGCGCGAGCTGCTGCAGCGTGACCGGGCCCTGGCTCCAGACGCCGGCCTTGCAGACGGTATAGCGGCCGTAGTCGTAGGTGAGCGGCGCCTCAACCGTCGGCTGCCAGCGCGCCATGTCGTCGACTGTGAGCACGCCGCGATGCGGCGAGCCGCTGACATCCATGACCTCTTGCGTGCGGCAGAACTTGTCGATCGCTTCGGCGACGAAACCTTTCGACCAGGCCTTTCGCGCCCGCTCGATCTCGGCGTCGCGACCACCGCTGCCGCTCTCGGCTTCGTTCAGGATCCGGGTATAGGTCGCGGCCAGCGTCTTGTTGGTGAACAGGGTACCGGGCTTCGGCACCTCGCCGTTCGGCAAATAGACCGCGGCCGAGGTCGGCCAGTGCTTGCGGAACAGCTGCTCGACGGTCTGGATGGTGGCGCAGGCGCGCTCGACCAGCGGATAGCCGTCGCGGGCATAGGAGATCGCGGGTTCCAGCACGTCGCGCACGCGCATCGTGCCGTAGTCACGCAAGAGCATCATCCAGGATTCGAAGGTGCCGGGAACGCAGGCGGCGAGCAGGCCGGTGCCGGGCACCATGTCGAGGCCTTCGCTCTTGTAATGCGCGATCGTGGCGCGGGCCGGGGCCGGGCCCTGGCCGCAGATCACCTCGGTGCGGCCGCGCTTGACGTCATGGACGATAATGGGGACGTCCCCGCCGGGGCCGTTGAGATGCGGCTCGACCACCTGGAGCGTGAAGGCGGTGGCAACGCCGGCGTCGAAGGCGTTGCCGCCCTTTTCGAGGATGGCCATGCCGACGGCGGTCGCGATCCAGTGTGTGGTGGCGACGACGCCGAACGTGCCCTCGATCTCGGGACGCGTCGTGAAGGGATCGGGATTGACGTTGCTGGCCATGGGCTACCTCATTTGCGGCGCGCGCAATTGATCACAGCCGATGCTGGGATGCCAAATGCACAGACCGCATGGCACGCGCGCGTCACGCTGGGACCGGCGCGGTGTTCACCGCATGGCAGGCGACGCCGTCGATCAGTTCCGGCGTTTCCTTGCGGCAAAGGTCGAACGCCAGCGGGCAACGGGGATTGAAGGCGCAGCCGGGGGGCGGATTGATCGGGTTCGGGATCTCGCCCTTCACCGGAATGCGCTGGCGGCCGCTCATGGCCAGATCCGGCACGGCACCCAATAACATCTTGGTGTAGGGCATGCGCGGGCGGGAAAACAGCTCGCGTCCCTCCGCGATCTCGACGATGCGGCCGAGATACATCACCCCGACGCGGCTCGCCATGTGGCGGACCACGGCGAGGTTGTGGCTGATGAACATGTAGGTCAGGCCGAACTTGTCCTGGAGGTCGCGCATCAGGTTGAGGATCTGCGCCTGCACGGAGACGTCCAGCGCCGAGGTCGGCTCGTCGCAGACGATGAACTCGGCGTTGGAGGCGAGCGCCCGCGCGATCGCGATACGCTGGCGCTGGCCACCGGAGAATTCGTGCGGAAACTTCAGGCGGTCGTCGGGATGCAGGCCGACGAGGCTGAGCAATTCGCCGACTCGCGCCTGGATGTCGCGCTCGCCCTGGATCAGGTCGAAGGCGCGGATCGGCTCGGAGATGATGGCATCGACCCGGAAGCGCGGGTTCAGGCTGGCATAGGGGTCCTGGAAAATCATCTGGATGCGGCGGCGCAGCTTGCGCCGCGCCGGCGCCTGCCTGGGATCGGCCATCGAGACGCCGTCGATCAGCACGTCGCCGGAACTCGGCGGCAGCAGGCCGACCACCATCCGCGCCACCGTGGTCTTGCCGGAGCCGGATTCGCCGACCAGCGCAAAGGTCTCGCCCTTCCGGATGTCGAAGGTGACGTGATCGACGGCCTTGAGGTATTCGAGATGGCCGCCTTCCAGCACGCGGTTGAGCCAGGGCTTTGAGACGTCGAAGACGCGGCGCAGATTTGTAGCCTGGACGAAGGGCGTGCTCATGCCGCGGTCTCCGCCGGCGCGGTGTCATAGAGATGGCAGGCAACGGACTGTGTGCCGCGCGACAGCGGCTCCGGCCGGTCGACCCGGCAGCGATCGAAGGCGGATGCGCAGCGGGGGTTGAACGAGCAGCCGCGCGGGATCGCCGACAGGCGCGGCATCGAGCCGGGGATCTGCACCAGGCGCTTGTCCTCGCCGGCCAACGTCGGGATCGCGCCCATCAGGCCCTTGGCGTAGGGATGCAATGGATTTCTCACGACGTCCTGCACCGGCCCGATCTCGGCGACGCGGCCGGCATACATCACGGCGACACGGTCGGAGGTCTCCGCGATCACACCCATGTCGTGGGTCACCAGCATCACGGCGGTGCCGTGGTCGCGGCCGAGCCGCTTGATCAGCGAGATGATCTGGGCCTGCACGGAGACGTCGAGCGCGGTGGTCGGCTCGTCCGCGATGATCAGTTCAGGCTCGGCGCAGATCGCGAGCGCGATCACCACGCGCTGGCGCATGCCGCCGGAGAATTCGTGCGGATAGCCGTCGATGCGCTTTTCCGGCGCGGGGATGCCGACCTCGGCCAGCAGGTCGATGGCGCGGCGGCGGGCGGCCGTTTCGGAGAGATTGAGGTGGGTCCGGATCGTCTCCACGATCTGGTCGCCGACCTTGTAGAGCGGATTGAGCGAGGTGAGGGGATCCTGGAAGATCATGCCGATGCGCTTGCCGCGGACGCGGCGCATCTCCTCCGGCGGCAGGTTGTCGATCCGCATTCCTGCAAGGCGGATCTCGCCGCCGGCGATGCGGCCGGGTGGATCGATCAGGCCGATCACCGCAAGGCCGGTGACGGACTTGCCGGCGCCGGACTCGCCGACCACGCCCAGCACCTCGCCCTTGGCGATATCGAAGGAGACGTCGTCGATGGCGCGCAGCGTGCCGCGACGCGAGGCGAACTCGACCTGAAGGTTACGCACGGAGAGAACGGGTTCGGTCATGGCCTCAGCGAAGTTTCGGGTTGAGCGCGTCGCGCAGCCAGTCGCCGAGCAGGTTGATCGAGAGGATCAGTGCCGCCAGCGCGAGCCCGGGGAAGGCGACGATCCACCATTCGCCGGCAAACAGATAATTGTTGCCGATCCGGATCAGCGTGCCGAGCGAGGGCATGGTGTCGGGCAGGCCGACGCCGAGGAAGGACAGCGTCGCTTCCGTGATGATGGCGAGCGCGAGGTTGATGGTGGCGATGACCAGGATCGGGCCCATCGTGTTCGGCAGCACATGCCGCAGCATGATCTTGGGGGCGGGCAGGCCGATCAGCTGCGCGGCGGCCACGTAGTCCTTGTTCTTCTCGACCATCACGGAGCCGCGCACGGTCCGGGCATAACCCACCCAGAAGCTCAGGCCGATCGAGATGACCAGCACGAACAGCATGCTGGTGGCGTCAAGCCGGTTGCCGAGGATCGATTTCGCGATGCCGTTGACGAGCAGCGCGATCAGGATGGCGGGGAAGGTGAGCTGAACGTCGGCGATCCGCATGATCACGCCGTCGACCGCGCCGCCGAAATAGCCGGCGATGAGGCCGAGCGCGATGCCGAGCGCGCCGGCGAAGATCACGCCCGCGACGCCGACGGCAAGCGAGATGCGCATGCCGTAGAGGATGGCGGAGAACACGTCGCGGCCCTGCTCGTCGGTGCCGAGCAGGAACGGGCTCTGGCCGTCGGCGGTCCAGAGCGGCGAGATACGCGAATTCATCAGCTGGAGCTGTGCCGGATCGAACGGGTTCTGCACCGCAAGCACGGACGCGAAGATCGCAAGCAGGAAGAACAGAACCGTGATGGCGGCTGCCACCATGGTGAGCTTGGAGCGGCGGAACGAGTAGAAGACGTCGCTGTCGAGCGCGCGGCTGAGCCAGCCGCGCGCGTGCGCCGGCTGCGTGCTCTGTCCGTTGGAATTGGAAACGACTGCGTCGGACATGCAGGCTGCCTTATGCGGCGCGGCCGACCGTCGCGCGCAGGCGCGGGTCGACTACGGTGTAGAGAATGTCGACCACCAGATTGATGGTCACGAAGATCAGCGAGACCATCAGCAAGTAGGCGGCCATGATCGGGATATCGACGTTTTGCACGGCCTGGACGAACAGAAGTCCCATGCCCGGCCACTGGAACACGGTTTCGGTGATGATCGAAAATGCAATAACCGAGCCAAACTGCAGCCCGGCCACCGTGATCACGGGAATGAGGGTGTTCTTCAGCGCATGGCCGAAATGGATCGCACGGGTGGTCAGCCCTCGCGCGCGGGCGAAGCGGATATAGTCGGTCCGCAGCACTTCCAGCATTTCGGCGCGCACCAGCCGCATGATCAGGGTCATCTGGAACAGGCCGAGCGTGATCGAGGGCATGATCAGCGCCTTGAGGCCCGACAGCGTCAGCAGGCCCGTCGTCCACCAGCCGAGCTTCACCACCTCGCCGCGGCCGAACGAAGGCAGCCAGCCCAGTGTCACCGCGAACAGATAGATCAGCAGGATGCCGATCAGGAAGGTCGGCAGCGAGATGCCGATCAATGAGACCGCCTGGAATAATTTGGCGAGTGCGGTGTCGCGCTTGAGCGCGGAATAGACGCCCATCAGGATGCCGAACACCATCGCGAACACGGTCGCGCAAATCGCAAGCTCCAGCGTCGCCGGCATGCGCTCGCTCAACAGTGCCGAGACCGGCTGGCGGAACTGGTAGGAGACGCCGAATTTGAACTGCGCGGCATCGGCGAAATAGCGCACGAACTGCACCGGCACGGGATCGTCGAGGCCGAGCGACTTGCGCACGGCCTCGCGTTCGGCCGCCGAGGTGTCGATCGAGACGATCTGGTTGACGGGGTCGCCGGCGAAACGGAACATCGAGAACGCGATGATGCCGACGGCGAACATGACGCCGATGGCCTGAACGGCGCGGCGAAGCGTGAAAGCGAGCATGCCTTCCACTTTCCTTGGGTAAGCAGACGGCCGACGTCCTTGTCAGCCGGAAAAGGAAAGGTCCCGGAAGCCTGACGCTGCCGGGACCTCGTGTTCAATCGACGCTATTCCTTCTTGGTCGCCCAGTGGAACATGACGAGATTGTCGGCACGCTGCGGCAGGTTGACCTTCTTCGACACGCCCCAGGCCAGCGCCTGCTGGTGCAGCGGGATGTAGGACCAGTCCTTGATGCCGATCTGGTAGGCCTCCTTGATCAGCTGGTTGCGCTTCTCGGTGTCAGTTTCGACCAGGACCTTATCGGTGATGGCGTCGAACTCCTTGTTGCAATAGCCGCCGAGATTGGCCTCGCCGCGCGAGGATTTCGCATCGTCGCGGCAGCCCATGATGTCGTAGAGCACGTTGTGGGAGTCCATCGTGCTCGGGGTCCAGCCCAGCAGGTAGAACGAGGTCTGGTAGCCGCCCTGCTTGAGCACCTTGGCGAAGTACTGTGCCTTCGGCTGCGCCAGCAGATTGATCTTGACGCCGATGCGGGCAAGCATGCCGACCACGGCCTGGCAGATCGCGGCGTCGTTGACGTAACGATCGTTCGGGCAGTCCATGGTGACCTCGAAGCCGTCGGGATAGCCGGCCTCGGTCAGGAGCTTCTTGGCGCCGTCAGGATCGAATTTCGGCCGCGTGAAGCTCTTGGACAGTGCGAACAGCTCCGGCGCGATCATCAGCGCCGACGGCGTCGACAGCCCGCGCATGACGCGCGTCTTGATCAGCTCGATGTCGATCGCCTTGTAGAAGGCCTCGCGGACGCGGGCGTCCTTGAACGGGTTCTTGCCCTTGATGTTGGAGTAGAGCAGCTCATCGCGCATCTGGTCGAAGCCGATGAAGATGGTGCGCAGCTCGGGTCCCTTCAGCACCTGGGCGTTCGAGCTGGAATCGACCCGGGAGATATCCTGGATCGGCACCGGCTCGATGACGTCGACTTCGCCCGAGAGCAGCGCGGCGACGCGGGTGGCGTCGGAGGAGATCGGGGTGAAGATGATCTCCTTCAGATTGCCTTCGACCTTGCCCCAGTAATTGGGGTTCGCCTTGAACACCGTCTTCACGCCGGGCTGATGGCTTTCGATGGTGAAGGGGCCGGTGCCGTTCTCATGGAGCGAGGCGTAGCTCGGCGTTGTCGCCGCCACCGGCGTCGGGTCGACGACGTTGTTCTCCTCGGCCCATTTCTTGTCCATGATGTACCAGACATCCCACGAGTTATGCAGGATGGGATTGGGCGAGGACAGGACGAAATCGACGGTGTAGTCGTCGACCTTGACCACCTTGACGTCGGGCGCAAGGCGGGTCTGCATGTTGGACCCCTTCTTGCGGACGCGATCGGCCGAGAAGACTACGTCGTCGGCCGTGAAGGGGTCGCCGTTGTGGAATTTCACGCCCTTGCGCAAATGGAAGCGCCAGCGGGTGGGCTCCGGGGTTTCCCAGCTTTCGGCCAGCGCCGGGATGATCTTGAGGTCCTTGTCGCGTGCGGTGAGGCCTTGATAGACGTGGCCGAGATGGGCGTGGGTGGTGCTCTCGTTGAGGGTATAGGGATCAAGCGATTTCAGGTCACCCTGGTTGGCATAACGTAGCGTCTGGCTCCACGCCGACGTGACCGTCAACGCAAGCGTACCGGCGAGCGTCGCCGCAAACAGACTTCGACCGACTGACATTCTTGACCCTCTCCACACTGCCACGCCGGTGATTTTTGATTGTTCGGCGGGGCTGACTGATCCATGTTGCCCAGAGTTATCGACCCGTGCAAGCGCCATTCCAGCAAGGAACGCGCCAAGTTGCACCGCTGTGCAGCAATGCAGCCCCCGCATTGACGGGCGGATGGATGCCGGTGCAGGCGATTTGATTGACCATACCCGGCGATTGCGCAAGCCGGCACCCGGCCGCCGCCATCAGGTCGCTTGCGTCGCACCGCAACTCGCGGCGATACTGTGACAAGCCGCTCGAATCTCATCCGGAGGGGACATGAAAGTTAACATCGAAATCGACTGCACCCCCCTCGAGGCCCGCCAGTTCTTCGGATTGCCGGATGTCTCGCCGATGCAGGTTGCCGTCATGGACAAGCTGCAGCAGCAGGTCTTGAGCAACATCGATAAAGTGTCGCCGGAATCGCTGATCCAGAGCTGGTTCACCTTCGATCCCAAGATCGCCGAGCGGTTTCAGGACATGTTCGTCACGATGGCCGGGCTCGGCGGCACGCGCAGCAGCGACAAGAAGAAATAATGCCGTCCGGTCCGGACGGGCCACAGACCTCAGGCCGGCTTCAGCCGCCGGGTCTTGCTTTGCTGCTGGCCGAAGCCCGCGGGCTGTTCGAGTTCAACGCGAGCCTGCTGCTCTCGCCGCTCCTGATGCGCGCACCGAGGGGCGACGGCCATCCGGTGCTGGCGCTGCCCGGCTTTCTCGCCAGCGATCTGTCGATGGCGCCGATGCGGCGCTATCTCAGCGAGCTCGGCTATGAGGCGCATGCCTGGCGGATGGGCCGCAATCTCGGCGGGCTAGGGCGGATGCGGGATTCGCTGCGGGCCCGGCTCACCGAAATCCATGCCGCGACGGGGCGCAAGGTCAGCCTGGTCGGATGGAGCCTTGGCGGCGTCTATGCCCGCGATCTCGCGCTTTGGGCGCCCGACAAGGTCCGCTATGTCATCACGCTCGGCAGCCCTTTTGCCAACGACGTGCGGGCGACCAATGCCACGCGGCTCTATGAGGCCCTGTCCGGCGAGCGGGTCGAGGATCTTGCGGAAGCGCGCGAGGCCATCGCGGGCGATCTGCCGGTGCCGGCGACCTCGATCTATTCGCGCGCCGACGGTGTCGTGAATTGGCGGACCTGCCTGCTCAGGCCCTCGGACCGCGCCGAGAACATCGAGGTGCACCTGGCGAGCCATCTCGGGCTCGGCGTTAACCCTGCGGCGCTGTGGGCCGTGGCGGACCGGCTGGCGCAACCGGAGGGGGAGTTCTGGCCATTTGACCGGGCCGGGCCCTTTGCCATTGCATATGCCCCGCCGGAGCGGGCAGTATCGGCCTGACGAGAAGCGCCGGCAAAAGGCGCCCGTCAAATAAGAGCGGAGGGAACTATGGCTGACGGTAAGAAACTGTCGTCGCTGGACGCATCATTTTTGTATCTGGAAACGCCTGAGATGCCGATGCACGTCGGCAGCATGGCGATCTTTCGCCTGCCCGACGACTACAAGGGCGACTTCTTCGAAGACTTCAAGGCGATGATCGTCTCGCGCCTCCACATCGCGCCGATCCTCAAGGCGCGCCTGGAGAAGGCGCCGCTGGACATCGACCATCCCTCCTGGGTCGAGGACGACCAGTTCGATATCGATCGTCACATCTTCCGCGCCAGCCTGCCGCAGCCGCGCGACCGCGCCACGCTCGAGCGCATCGTCGGCTGGATGCATGCCAAGCTGTTGAACCGCGCCCGCCCGCTCTGGGAGTTCTATGTCTTCGAAGGCATGAAGGACAACGAGGTCGGGCTCTATTCCAAGATGCACCACGCCGCGATCGACGGCGGCGCCGGCGCGGCGTTGACCAACATGATCTACGACATCTCGCCGATCCCGCGGCAGGTCGAGCCGCCGACAGGTGCGAGCAAGCCGGGACAGGAGCCGCGCGACATCGCCGCGAACCTGCTGGATTCCTATCAGCAACTGTTCAGCCAGCCGCTCGACGCCGGCAAGGCCGCGCAGAACCTGCAACTGCCGCGCACCGGCAAGAGCGACATCGGCTCGATCCTGTTCGACAACGCGATGTACCAGATCGAGAGCGCCGTACGCTTTGCCGGCAACATCCCGACCATGGTCAAGAGCGTCTCCGAGGTGCTCGGCAAGGTCTCCGATCCCAAGTCGCGCGAGAGCCTCGCCAGCATGGTGTCGCCGCCGACCATGCTCAACAAGACCATCTCCTCGGAGCGCAGCTTTGCCGGCGTGTCGATCCCGCTGTCGCGGGCGAAGGCGCTGGCCAAGCAGGCGGGCGGCAAGCTCAACGACGTCGTGCTGGCGCTCGCCTCCGGCGTGGTCCGCCGCTATCTCCAGCAATACAGCACGCTGCCGGCGAAATCCCTGACCGCCGCCGTGCCGATCTCGCTGCGCGAGGAAGGCAACACCGAGGCCAACAACCAGGTGTTCGGCATGATTTGCGCGATCGCGACCAACATCGACGATCCCAAGGCACGCCTCGAGGCGATCATCGCGCAATCGACCAAGTCGAAGGAGATGTCGCATCCGCTGCGCGCACTGATGCCGCAGGTCTCCAACATCTCGATGCTGGGCGCGCCGATCATGGTGCAGATCCTGGCGCTGCTCTACAGCCGCTCCAATTTGTCGGACGTGCTGCCGCCAGCCGCCAACATCACGGTGTCCAACGTGCCCGGTCCGCGGCAGACGCTCTACGCCGCCGGCGCCGAGCTGCTGCACATCTTCCCGGTGTCGATCTCGACGCACGGGCAGGCGCTCAACATCACCGTGCAGAGCTATCGCGACCAGCTCGACTTCGGCTTCATCGTGGGCGCCAACATCATTCCGCACGTGCAGGTGATGTGCGACATGCTGCCGGAGGAGTTTGCCGCGCTGGAGGCGGCCTACGCGCCGCCGGCGGCCGACGTCAAGGGCGCCGCAGAGTAGGAATATTGCGATGATTGAAATGCCACCGCTCAAGTTCGTGCAAACGAACGGAATCCGCATGGGCTACTACGAGGCGGGCCCGGTCAGCGACAAGCCGCCGATGGTGTTGTGCCACGGTTGGCCGGAACTCGCCTTCTCCTGGCGTCACCAGATCAAGGCGCTGAGCGAGGCCGGCATCCGGGTGATCGCGCCGGACCAGCGCGGCTATGGTGCGACCGACCGGCCCGAGCCCGTCGAAGACTACGACATCGAGCACCTGACCGGTGACCTCGTCGGACTGCTCGATCATCTGAACATCGACAAGGCGATCTTCGTCGGCCACGACTGGGGCGGCTTCATCGTCTGGCAGATGCCGCTGCGGCACATCGATCGGGTTGCCGGCGTGGTCGGCATCAACACCCCTCATACCAACCGTGCCTGGGCCGATCCGATCGAGCTCCTGCGCGCGCGCTTCGGCGAGAAGATGTACATCGTGCAGTTCCAGGACCCGGCGCGTGAGCCCGACAGGATCTTTGGCAGCCGCGTCGAGCAGACTTTCGATGCGTTCATGCGCAAGCCGGCGCCGCGCCCGCCCGATGCGCCGGCCGAGGAAGTGGTTGCCGGTGTCGGCGCTTCGCCGCGCGTCAATCTGGCGTTTCCGCAAATGATCGCCGCCTATGACGCGAAGCACGATCCGCGTACGCCGATCCTGTCGCCGGAAGAGAAAAAGGTGTTCGTCGACAATTTCACCAGAACGGGCTTTACCGGCGGCATCAACTGGTACCGCAATATGTCGCGCAACTGGACGCGCGCCGAGGGGCTCGACCATACGGTACGCGTGCCGTCGCTGATGATCATGGCCGAGAACGATGCGGTGTTGCCGCCATCTTCCGCCGACGGCATGGAGAAGCTGATTCCCGACCTCGAAAAATATCTGGTCCGCGACAGCGGCCATTGGACGCAGCAGGAGAAGCCGGAAGAGGTCAGCGCCAAGCTGATCGAATGGCGTAGAAGGCGGTTTGGCTAGCGCGTCATTGCGAGCCCGTCATTGCGAGGGGCGAAGCGACGAAGCAATCCAGACTGCTTCCGCGGATACATTTCTGGATTGCTCCGCTTCGCTCGCAATGACGGCAGGGAATCTCGATTCAGGGGGAAGCACTTTTCATGTCGTCAACCAAGAACCGTCTGGACCCGATCCCGCAGCCGCCGAGCAAGCCGGTGGTCGGCAACATGCTGTCGCTGGACTCGGCTGCCCCGGTGCAGCACCTGACGCGGCTGGCCAAGGAGCTCGGGCCGATCTTCTGGCTCGACATGATGGGCTCGCCGATCGTCGTCGTCTCCGGCCATGACCTCGTCGACGAGCTCTCCGACGAGAAGCGCTTCGACAAGACGGTGCGCGGCGCGCTGCGGCGCGTGCGGGCGGTCGGCGGCGACGGCCTGTTCACGGCCGACACCCGGGAGCCGAACTGGAGCAAGGCGCACAACATCCTGCTGCAGCCGTTCGGCAACCGCGCGATGCAATCCTATCACCCGAGCATGGTCGATATCGCCGAGCAGCTCGTGCAGAAATGGGACCGGCTCAACGCCGACGACGAGATCGACGTCGTCCACGACATGACGGCGCTGACGCTCGACACGATCGGCCTGTGCGGCTTCGAGTACCGCTTCAACTCGTTCTACCGGCGCGACTACCATCCCTTCGTCGAGTCGCTGGTGCGCTCGCTCGAAACCATCATGATGACGCGCGGCCTGCCGTTCGAGCAGCTCTGGATGCAGAAGCGCCGGAAGACGCTCGCCGAGGACGTCGCCTTCATGAACAAGATGGTCGACGAGATCATCGCCGAGCGCCGCAAGAGCTCGGAAGGGATCGACGACAAGAAGGACATGCTGGCCGCGATGATGACCGGCGTCGACCGCTCGACCGGCGAGCAGCTCGACGACGTCAACATCCGCTACCAGATCAACACCTTCCTGATCGCGGGCCACGAGACCACCAGCGGCCTGCTGTCCTACACGCTCTATGCGCTGCTCAAGCATCCGGATATCCTCAAGAAGGCCTATGACGAGGTCGACCGCGTCTTCGGTCCCGACGTCAATGCCAAGCCGACCTACCAGCAGGTGACGCAGCTCGCCTACATCACCCAGATCCTGAAGGAGGCGCTGCGGCTGTGGCCGCCGGCGCCCGCCTACGGCATCTCGCCGCTCGCCGACGAGACCATCGGCGGCGGCAAGTACAAGCTCCGCAAGGGCACGTTCATCACTATCCTGGTGACCGCGCTGCATCGTGATCCCAGCGTGTGGGGTCCCAATCCCGATGCATTCGACCCCGAGAATTTCAGCCGCGAGGCCGAAGCCAAGCGTCCGATCAACGCCTGGAAGCCGTTCGGCAACGGGCAGCGCGCCTGCATCGGCCGCGGCTTCGCCATGCACGAGGCTGCGCTCGCGCTCGGCATGATCCTGCAGCGCTTCAAGCTGATCGATCACCAGCGCTACCAGATGCATCTGAAGGAAACGCTGACGATGAAGCCGGAGGGCTTCAAGATCAAGGTGCGGCCGCGCGCCGACCGCGAGCGCGGCGCTTATGGCGGGCCCGTTGCGGCCGCATCCTCGGCGCCGAAGGCGCAGCGCCAGCCCACCACGCGGCCCGGCCACAACACGCCAATGCTGGTGCTGTACGGCTCCAATCTCGGCACCGCCGAGGAACTCGCAACGCGCATGGCGGACCTCGCCGAGATCAACGGCTTTGCCGTGCATCTCGGGCCGCTCGACGACTATGTCGGCAAGCTGCCGCAGGAAGGCGGCGTGCTGATCATCTGCGCCTCCTATAACGGCGCGCCGCCCGACAATGCGACGCAGTTCGTCAAATGGCTCGGCGACGAGATGCCGAAGGACGCTTTCGCCGGCGTGCGCTACGCCGTGTTCGGCTGCGGCAACAGCGACTGGGCCGCGACCTATCAATCGGTGCCGCGCTTCATCGACGAGCGATTAGCGAAGCATGGCGCGCGGGCGGTCTATCCGCGCGGCGAGGGCGATGCGCGCAGCGATCTCGACGGCCAGTTCCAGAAATGGTTCCCGGCGGCCGCGCAGGTTGCGACCAAGGAATTCGGCATCGACTGGAATTTCACCCGCACCGCGGAGGACGATCCGCTCTACGCCATCGAGCCTGTCGCGGTCACCGCCGTCAACACCATCGTCGCCCAGGGCGGCGCGGTGGCGATGAAGGTGCAGGTCAATGACGAGCTTCAGAACAAGAGCGGCGCCAATCCGTCGGAGCGCTCGACGCGCCATATCGAGGTGCAGCTGCCGGCCAATATCACCTACCGCGTCGGCGATCATTTGAGCGTGGTCCCGCGCAACGATCCGACGCTGGTGGATTCGGTCGCCCGCCGCTTCGGCTTCCTGCCGGCGGACCAGATCAGGCTTCAGGTCGCAGAAGGCCGCCGCGCGCAATTGCCGGTCGGCAATGCCGTGTCGGTCGGACGCCTGCTCAGCGAGTTCGTCGAGCTGCAACAGGTCGCAACCCGCAAGCAGATCCAGACCGTGGCCGAGCACACCCGCTGCCCGGTGACGAAGCCGAAACTGCTCGCCTTCGTCGGCGAGGAGCCCGAGCCGCTCGAACGCTACCGCAGCGAGATCCTGGCAAAGCGCAAATCGGTGTTCGACCTGCTGCTCGAACATCCCGCCTGCGAATTGCCGTTCCACGTCTATCTGGAAATGCTCTCGCTGCTGGCGCCGCGCTATTATTCGATCTCGTCCTCGCCGTCGCTCGACCCGGCGCGTTGCAGCGTCACGGTCGGCGTGGTCGAGGGACCGGCCGCCTCGGGGCGCGGTACCTACAAGGGCATCTGCTCGAACTATCTCGCCAATCGCCGCGCCGGCGATGCGATCTACGCCACGGTGCGCGAGACCAAGGCCGGCTTCCGCCTGCCGGATGATCCCTCGTTGCCGATCATCATGATCGGGCCGGGCACGGGCCTCGCGCCGTTCCGCGGCTTCCTCCAGGAGCGCGCCGCGCGCAAGGCGAAGGGCGCCACGCTCGGTCCGGCCATGCTGTTCTTCGGCTGCCGCCATCCCGACCAGGATTTTCTCTACGCGGACGAACTGAAGAAGCTTGCGGCAGACGGCATCACCGAGCTGTTCACCGCATTCTCGCGCGCTGATGGACCGAAGACCTATGTGCAGCACGTGCTCGCCGCGCAGAAGGACAAGGTCTGGCCGCTGATCGAGCAGGGCGCGATCATCTATGTCTGCGGCGACGGCAGCAAGATGGAGCCCGACGTGAAGGCCGCGCTGGTCGCGGTCCATCGCGAGAAGACCGGCAGCGATGCCGCCGCCAGTGCCCGCTGGATCGAGGAGATGGGGACGAAGAACCGATATGTGCTCGACGTCTGGGCGGGCGGGTAATCGGAACAGTAGGGTGGGTTAGCCCAGCGGATTGCGCGAAGCGCAAATCGCTCGGCGTAACCCACCATGTTTCAGCAAATGCGGGACAAAGTTGGTGGGTTACGCCTTCGGCTAACCCACCCTACGAATTGCGATCGTGCTAAAGCTCCCCCATGATTCCCTGGGAAAAGATCGACACCGCCAAAATCCCCGGCTCCGACGAGGAGCTCCGCCTGATGCGGCGGGGCAAGGAGTTCTCGATCAAGCTCGGCACCAACGAGCTGATGAACAGCCGCCTGTCGGGTTCGGAGGCCGCTCTCGCGACGCTGGCGGCGAAGCAGATCGAGAAGGTTGCCAAGCCTGTCGTCCTCATCGGCGGCCTCGGCATGGGCTTTACGCTGCGCGCGGCGCTGGCCGTGCTCGGCGCCAAGGCGAAGATCGTGGTCTCCGAGCTGGTCCCCTCGGTCGTTGCCTGGGCGCGAGGCCCGATGGCGGAGGTTTTTGGTGGCAGCCTCGACGATGCGAGGGTGAGCATCCGCGAGATCGACGTCGGCGAAATTATCGGCGCCAAGAGCTCGGCCTTCGATGCCATTCTGCTCGACGTCGACAACGGGCCGGAAGGGCTGACCCGGAAGGGCAATGATGCGCTCTACAGTGCCAGCGGATTGCAGGCGGCGAAGACGGCGCTGCGTCCGGGAGGCGTGCTCGCCGTCTGGTCGTCGGGACCCAACCCGGCCTTCACCAAGCGCCTCAAGCGCGCTGGCTTCGATGTGAACGAAGTCAACATCCGTGCCACCGGCAGAGGCGGTGGCGCGCGCCATGTCATCTGGATGGCGCGAAAGACTTAGGCGCCACTTGTAGCCCGGATGGAGCGCAGCGCGATCCGGGGCGGTCGATCCACATGCAAGTCTGGTCCCGGATTGCGCTTCGCTCCATCCGGGCTACGCAGCTACGTCTCCGAGCTAGAACATCGTGTTGCCGTTCGCCGGGTTTTCCGGAATCTCCTGAACGACGTCCCAGTGCTCGACGATCTTGCCGTTCTCCAGCTTGAAGATGTCCACGATCGCGCGGCCCCTTGTACCGGGCTCGCGAACGGAGTGGACGTGCAGGATGACGTAGTCGCCGTCCACGAAGCTGCGCTTGATCTCGCTGCGTGAGTTCGGAAATTTTTCACGCAGGAAGCCGATGAACTTCCGGAAGCCCTCCGGGCCATCGGCCGCGTTTGGATTGTGCTGGACGTAGCGGTCGCCGACATAGGCGAGTGCGGCGTCGACATCCTTCTGGTTGAGGCCCTTCTCGTAGAAGGCAAGCACGGCAGTGCGATTGGCCTCTTCTTGCGCGCTGCCCGCCATTGCGGCGCTGCTGCCGAGGGACATCATGAAGATCGAAGCCGCAATCATTGCGGCGGGCCGGATGATGGGATGCATGGGGGCTCCGAGAGGCCGCGGCCTCTTTATCTTGCGACTGAGGGAAGCCTGTATAGCTTCCGCGCGTGCGCGCCGTAAGTGAGTACCCGTCGCCTCACAAGGTCACCGCGAGGAAACCTTCGGAGATCCGCGTCGGTCTACGCGGCCTGCGCCGCCGCGCCGTGCGCATGCTTGTCGATGGCGCGGATGATCTCCGGCCAGAACCGCATCGGCAGGGCGTGGCCCATGCCGTCGATCAACAAGAGCTTCGCGCCCGGAATGGACTCAGCCGTGTCCTTGCCGCCTTCGGGGCGCACCAGCGGATCGACCGTGCCGTGGATCACGAGCGTCGGCGTCTTCACGTTGCGCAGCCGCTCCTTGCGGCTGCCGGAGGCGAGCACGGCGCGGAGCTGCCGGCCGACGCCGGCCGGATTGAGCCCGCGCGCGAACACGCGCTCGGCACGGTCGAGGTCGAGCGCTTCCTCTTCCGGAAACGAGCCGGCGCGCAAGACTTTCCAGGTCTGGCCGAAGCGGACGATGAACTCCTCCTTGCTGCGCGGCGGCGGTGCCATCAGCATGGCGGCGGCCTCGCGGCTCGGAGGCGGCACGCGCGGATTTCCCGTCGTCGACATGATCGAGGTGAGCGAGCGTACGCGATCGGGAAACGACAGCGCCACCTCCTGGGCGATCATGCCGCCCATGGAGGCGCCGACCAGATGTGCCGACTTGATGCCGAGCGCATCCATCAGGGCGACCGTGTCCTTCGCCATGTCGATCAGCTTGTAGGTCGCGGCCACGGGAATCCTGAGGAAGCGCAGTTTCAGCAGCTCGAGCGGCGTCAGGCGCTTGCCGCCGGTGAGATGGCTCGACTTGCCGATGTCGCGATTGTCGAAGCGGATCACGCGGAAGCCGTGCGTGGCGAGCTGCTCGCAGAACGCATCGTCCCAATGGATCATCTGCGCGCCGAGCCCCATGATCAGCAGCAGCGGCTCGGCATTGTCGTTGCCGAAGATCTCGTAGCAGATGTCGATGCCGTTGGCGCGGACGGTCTGGGGCGGCTGATGGGCGGTCACGGATGCGTTCCCTCTCTGCTGGCTCATGCTGTATCGCACGGTTTCACGCGGCAAAGAAGCCGTGTGCGCCGCACCGGGCGACCTGCCGGTTGACCGCTCCCTCGCAACGGTGTGGTATGGCAAAAAAGAAGGGCGTCGAAGCTCTCGGTACCAGGAGGACGCCGATGACCGACAAGACCAACGACCCGGTCGCCATGTGGCAGAAGATGGTGGGGGATATGGAGAAGGGGTTCAACACCTTCGCCAACCAGGCCATGTCTTCGCCCGAGTTTTCACAGGCGATGAACCGTGCGGGCGGAGTTGCTGCAGGTGCTCAGAAGCAGCTCGGCGAGCTCATGGAGAAATACCTCGTCACGATGAACCTGCCGAGCCGGGAGCAGGTGACGGGCCTTGCGGAACGGCTGCAATCGATCGAAGCCCAGATCGGCGAGATGAAGTCGATGCTGAGCCAGATGGCGGCGAGTTCCGGCATCTCGCAAGGCTTTGACGGGACGCCGCGGCCGCCGCGGACCAAGCGCCCGCCCTCCGAAAACGGAGGACAATCATGAATGCGCCGACGGGACTTGATTTCGCAGCCATCCCGGAGCGCATTCAGGCCGAGGTGCAGCGCGCGATCCAGCGGAGCATCAAGGGCGTCGAATATTTCTCCACCTCCGGCCCCACGCTCGGTTCGACCCCGAAGGACGTGATGCATTCGCGCGGCACCATGAGCCTCTATCACTACCGGCCGATGACCGACGAGATCTACCGCGTGCCGGTGCTGATCGTGATGGCGACGACCAATCGCGGCTACATCCTCGACCTCGTGCCGGGCCAGAGTTTCATCGAGTTCCTGCTGAAGCGCGGCTACGACGTCTACATGCTGGACTGGAGCGCGCCGCGGCCGGAGGAGAAAAGCCTGCGCATGGAGGACTATGTCCTCGACTTCATCCCGGATTGCGTCCGCCGCGTGCAGGCCGATTCCGGCGAGCAGGACGTTTCCGTCATCGGCTATTGCTTCGGCGGGGTGCTGTCGCTGCTCTACGGCTCGATCCACAAGGACGGGCCGATGAAGAACCTGATCTGCTTCACCACGCCGATCGACTTCCGCGAGATGAAGCTGTTCTCGAACTTCTCCGATCGCCGCTATTTCGACGTCGATCGCCTCGTCGACAGCGTCGGCAACGTGCCGCCGGAGATGATCCTGTCCTCGTTCGAGATGCTGCGGCCGGCCTCGCGCACGGTGAGTCAGATACAGCTCTGGGAAAACATCTGGAACGACGAGTTCGTCAAGTCCTACCGGATGTTCGATCGCTGGGCGACCGACACGCTGCCGCTTGCGGGCGAGTATTTCCGCACCATCACCAAGGACCTGATGTGGGACAACAAGCTGTTCAACGACACCATGTCGGTCGGCGGCCGCGCGGCGAAGCTCGAAGACATCAAGGTGCCGATCCTGCATGCGGTCGCGGAGCACGATCACATCGTGCCCTATGAGGCCGCCAAGCACCTGATCGCCAAGATCGGATCGACGGACAAGGAAGAGGTGATGCTGAAGGGCGGTCACGTCTCTCTTGTCGCCGGCGCCAACGCGGTGAAACGGCTGTGGCCTAAACTGGACTCCTGGCTGGGGAAGAGATCGACATGAGTGAGCAGCGTTCCTATCCGCGTCACGTCAAGACCGACGCCGGCGATATCGAGATCCGCCTGATGTCGCCTGCCGACGAAGCCGCGGTGCTCGCCTTCGGCAAGGGCCTGCCGACCCATGACCTGCTGTTCCTGCCGCGCAACATCAGCGAGCCGAAGGTGCTGTCGGCCTGGGTCAAGGAGATCGAGCGCGGCGCGATTCAGAGCTTGCTCGCGGTGAGGGACGGCAAGGTCGTCGGCTGCGGCACGCTGGTGCGCGACCCGCACTCCTGGTCGCCCCATGTCGGCGAGATCCGAATGGTGGTCTCGCTCGACGTGCGCGGGAAGGGGGTGGGCAAGGCGCTGTCGCAGGAGACCTTCGCCCTCGCCCTCGGCGCGGGCCTGGAGAAGCTCTCGGTTCAGATGACGGTCGACCAGCAGGCGGCAATTGCCCTGTTCGAGAGCCTCGGCTTCAAGGCCGAGGCCCTGCTGCGCGACCATGTCAGGGATATCGCGGGCAAGACCCACGACATCGTCGTGCTCGGTCACAACGTCGCGCAGGTCCAGGCCCAGATGGAAGCCTATGGGCTGCCAGGTGCCGTCCAGCACTAGAAACCGTCCAGCACCAAAGAGCGCCGCCCAGCATTAGGTCCGGATCGGGCCTATGCCTGGGCAGTTGGCTAGAGAGGCATCACGATGCCGCTCGTTAAGGCTGTTCACGATTTCGTGATATCGCAGTGCAATATGAATATTGCATCGCACAATTAACCGTGCCATATAAGCCGTGCCCCGGGCCAACGCGGACGGGGTGAGCCCATAGCTCAACCCAATGAGGATGGAGAGAACCCCATGACCACTGAAACCAACACCGCTTTCGAGGGCTTCAAGGACGCTTTCAAGAACATCCAGAACCTGGAAGTTCCCGAGGCTGCCCGCGAGTTCGTCAAGAAGAGCGCGAACACCGCCAAGGACCGTGCTGCCGAGGCTTTCGCCGGCTCCGAGCGCGTGACCGCCGCCGTCGAAAACGCCGTGACCGAGTCCGTCGCTGAGGCCGGCAAGATCAGCCGCAACATCCAGCAGGCGATCTACGAGGATGCCGAGGCGTTCTTCTCGGGCATCGACAAGCTCGCGTCCGCCAAGTCGGTCAGCGAAGCCGTCGAGATCCAGTCGAGCCTGCTCCGCGCCCGCGGCGAAGTGTTCGTCTCGCGCGCCAAGGCGACCGCCGACTATCTCGGCAAGCTCGCCGCCAACGGTGCGAAGTCCGCTCAGGACAACTTCGCCAAGGTCTACAACAAGACCGCCTGATCCGGCGCTCTGAGTGCAAACTGAAATTTGAGGCCCGCTTCGGCGGGCCTTTGTTTTGCGCTGCAGCCGTCAGCATCTCCGCCGTCATTGCGAGGAGCTCTTGCGACGAAGCAATCCAGAGTCCTTCCGCGGAAAGATTCTGGATTGCTTCGCTTCGCTCGCAATGACGAGTACTGTGATGCCGCCATGAACGCACCCGCTACCTTCTCCTTTGATACCCCAGGCGATGCCGAACGCGCGGCCGAGCTGCGCCGCGTGAAGGCGCTGGCGACGCTGGTGCTGGCTTCGACGCTGGCGCTGTTCGTCGCCGCGAAATGGCTGCTGCCCGTGCATCCCGTGTTCGGCTTCATCGCGGCCTTCGCGGAAGCCGCGACCATCGGAGGGCTCGCCGACTGGTATGCCGTGGTCGCGCTGTTCAAGCGTCCGCTCGGCCTGCCGATCCCGCATACCGCGATCATCCAGAGCAATCAGGCCCGCATCGCCGACAAGCTCGGCGAATTCATCCAGGTGCATTTCCTCGAGGCCGGTCCCGTCGAGGCCAAGCTGAAGGAGATCGATTTCGGCTCCTTCGTTGCCGACTGGCTCCGCGACCGCAAGCGCAGCGACGACCTTGCGCGCTTCGCCTTGCGCCTGCTGCCGGAGGCGGTGTCCGCGACGGAAAGCTCGGGGCTGATGACCTTCATCATCCGCCGCATGTCCTCGCAGCTCCAGGCAATCGATCTCGCCCCGCTTGCTGCCGGCACGCTGCGCGGCTTCGTCGCGGAGGGCCGGCACCAGATCCTGTTCGACGATCTCCTGCGCGTGATGCACGAGGCACTGAACCAGAAGGAAACGATGGTGATGATCCGCGAGAAGGTGCGCGCGGAGTTGCCGACCCTGCTCACGCTCTATCGCGCCGACAAGTTTCTGGTGAACAAGATCGTGGCCTCCGCCACCGCCTTCTTCAACGAAGTGCGCAGCGATCCCAAGCATCCGTTCCGCGGCGAGTTCGATCGCATGGTGCTGAGCTTCGTCGACCGCCTCGGCACCGACCAGGCCTATATCGACCGCATCGACGGCTTGAAGCGTGACCTGCTCGCGCGGCCCGAGCTTGCCGATCTCGCCCGCACCGTCTGGTCCAACGCGCGCTCCTTCATCGAGCGCAGTGCGAGCGGCGAGACGCAGGTGCTGCAGCACCATCTCGCCGGCATGTTCGTCTCCGCGGGCGAGGCGCTCGCCGGCGATGCCGAACTGCGCGGCGAGATCAACAAGGGCGTGGTGACGGTGCTGCGCAGCTTCGTTGCCGATCAGAAGAGCGGCGTCTCGACCTTCATTTCCGATCAGGTCAAGGCGTGGGACATGGCGCAGCTGATTTCGCTGATCGAAATCAACATCGGGCGCGACCTGCAATACATTCGCTTCAACGGCTCGCTGATCGGCGGGCTCGCCGGGCTGGCGCTCTACTCCGTAGAATCCCTGCTCCGTTTGCTGTGACTTTTGCGTCACGCCCGTTAGCATTAACGCGCGGGCCTATTGTCGCTTCGCGTCTCTCCCGCTTGAATGTCAGGAACCGGCCGCCTAGCTGATTCATGTTGCGCTGCGGAACGTTCAAGAAGCCGGCGTATTGGAATTCATGCCCATTGCCGGCATCGCGGCCGGCGCCTTCTCCAAGGGATCCATTGATGACCGCTACTGCCCATACGCTGCGTCCGCCGTCCCGTACCCTGATGTTTCTGGAAGGGCGCGCGATCCACGAGTTCGGCGCATTCCTCGGCGCGCTGCCGCTCCTGAGCCTCGCGCCGCGTGGCGACGGGCATCCGGTGCTGGTGCTGCCGGGCCTTGTGGCCTCCGATGCGTCGACGCGCGCGCTGCGCAGCTTTCTGGCCAGCAAGGGCTACGCGGTCAGCGGCTGGCGCCAGGGCCGCAATTACGGCCTGCGCGAGGGCGTGCAGCATGCGATGGTCGACCTGGTTCAGGAGCTCAGCGACACGCACGGCCGCAAGATCAGCCTGGTCGGCTGGAGCCTCGGTGGCCTCTACGCACGCCAGCTCGCCAAGATGATGCCCGATCGCGTGCGTCAGGTGATCACGCTCGGAAGCCCCTTTGCAGGCAATCCCCATTCGACCAATGCGTGGCGTGTCTATGAATGGGCGAGCGGCCGCAAGGCCGACGAGGTCGATCCGCAGTTCGGCGGCGAACTCGCCGTGCCGCCGCCGGTGCCGACCACCGCCATCTTCAGCCGCACCGACGGCGTCTGCGCCTGGCAGGGCTGCATGGAGAAGACGGGCGCGCAGACCGAGAGCATCGAGGTCGAGAGCAGTCATTGCGGCATGGGCCATCATCCCGCCGTCGTCTACGCCGTGGCCGACCGCCTCGCGCAGAAGGAAGGCCAGTGGCGCCCGTTCGACCGCGGCGGCTGGCGGAGCCTCGCCTATCCCGATCCGCATCGGTGATCTCATTCTTCGCCTCTCCCCGCCTGCGGGGAGAGGCCGGAATTTGCGAATAGCAAATTCCGGGTGAGGGGGAGTCTCCGCGAGTCCAATTCGAACCGGGCCCGAGGAGACTCCCCCTCATCCCGACCTTCTCCCCGCAAGCGGGGAGAAGGAGAAGTGGCGTCGCTTCCGTCCATTGTCGCGGCCGCATCAAACGCGCTAAGCCTGCCGCATGGCGCATCCGCTTTCCCGCATCATCGACCAGCTCAAGCGCGAACCCTCGCGCACCGGCTCCATCGTCATCACCGTGTTCGGCGATGCCATCGTGCCGCGCGGCGGCTCGGTGTGGCTGGGCACGCTGCTGGAGTTCTTCGAAAGCCTGGATATCGACAGCGGCGTGGTGCGGACCGCGATGTCGCGCCTTGCCGCCGACGGCTGGCTGACGCGTGAAAAGGTCGGCCGCAACAGTTTCTATCGCCTGGCCGACAAGGGCCGGCAGACGTTTGAAGCCGCGACGCGCCACATCTACGGTTCCCCGCCGTCGGATTGGACCGGGCGTTTCGAGCTGCTGCTGATCGGCAATGGCGAGGACCGCGACGCCTCGCGCGAAGCGCTGCGCAATGCTGGCTTCGGCAGTCCGCTGCCCGGCGTCTGGGTCGCGCCGTCAGGCGTGCCGGTGCCGGACGAGGCCGCCGGCGCGATCCGTCTCGAAGTCTCCGCGGAGGACGACAGTGGCCGCCGTTTGCTCAGCGCGAGCTGGCCGCTGGAGCGCACCGCGGACGCCTATCTGAAATTCATGAAGACGTTCGAGCCGCTGCGCGCCGCGATCGGCCGCGGCACGGATCTGTCCGAAGCCGACGCCTTCACCGCGCGGATCCTGCTGATCCATCATTACCGCCGCGTCGTGCTGCGCGATCCGCTGCTGCCCGACAGCCTGCTGCCGGCGGATTGGCCGGGCAGGGCCGCCCGCGCGCTCTGCGGCGAGATCTATCGCGCGCTGCTTGCCCCGTCCGAACAATGGCTTGACGGCCACGGAACCAATGAAAAGGGGGCGTTGCCGCCGGCCCGAAAGCTTCTGGAGCGGAGGTTTGGCACTTGATCGTTATGTTACAGAAATATCTTGCATGACGTAGTTTTTGTTATATATTGCCTCCCAATAAAACGGGAGGATGCGCATGTATACCCAGGCGCTGAACACGGCCGAGACCGACGATCGCGGTCTTGAGGATGCGGCCAAGGCCGCGCGATTCCAGGCCCGCATCGATGCCGAGGAGCGCATCGAGCCCAACGACTGGATGCCGGCGGCCTATCGCAAGACGCTCACCCGCCAGATCTCCCAGCACGCCCATTCCGAAATCGTCGGCATGCTGCCCGAGGGCAACTGGATCACGCGCGCGCCGACGCTGCGCCGCAAAGCGGCGCTGCTCGCCAAGGTGCAGGACGAGTGCGGCCACGGGCTCTATCTCTATGCCGCCGCGGAGACGCTCGGCACCTCGCGCGAAGAGCTGGTCGACGCGATGCTCGCCGGCAAGGCCAAATATTCCTCGATCTTCAACTATCCGACGCTGACTTGGGCCGACATCGGCACCATCGGCTGGCTGGTCGACGGCGCCGCGATCATGAACCAGATCCCGCTGTGCCGCTGCTCCTATGGTCCTTACGCGCGCGCGATGATCCGCGTTTGCAAGGAGGAGTCGTTCCACCAGCGCCAGGGGTACGAGATCATGCTGACGCTGTGCCGCGGCTCGGACGAACAGAAGGCGATGGCGCAGGATGCGCTGAACCGCTGGTGGTGGCCGGTGCTGATGATGTTCGGCCCGCCGGATGCGACGAGCCAGCACAGCGACACCTCGACCAGATGGAAGATCAAGCGCTTCTCCAATGACGAGCTGCGCCAGAAATTCGTCGATGCCACCGTGCCGCAGGCGCAATATCTCGGCCTCACCATTCCCGACCCCGGCATGACCCAGGATGCGGATGGGCACTGGCGCTACAGCGAGATCGACTGGACCGAGTTCAAGCAGGTGCTCGCCGGCAATGGCCCCTGCAACCGCGACCGCATGGCGGCGCGCCGCAAGGCGCACGACGACGGCGCCTGGGTGCGCGAGGCGGCGGCCAGCTATGCCGCAAAGCGCGCGCAGCGTCAGACCGCGCAAGCCGCCGAATAGGGAGATCGATATGGCCACGCCGAACACGCCGCTGTGGGAAGTCTTCATTCGCAGCCGCAACGGGCTCGCGCACAAGCATGTCGGTTCGCTGCATGCGAGCGACGCGACCATGGCCTTGCAGGCCGCGCGCGACATCTACACCCGCCGCGGCGAAGGCCTGTCGATCTGGGTCGTGCCGTCCACTGCGATCACGGCGAGCGATCCCGCGGAGAAGGGCATGATGTTCGAGCCGGCGGAGTCGAAGATCTACCGGCATCCGACGTTCTATGAGGTGCCCGAGGAAGTGGGGCACATGTGATGGCTGTCGCCAACATCGAGGTCACCGAGACGCCGCTGGTGCTCTACGCGCTGCGCCGCGCCGACGATGCGCTGATCCTCGGCCATCGGCTGTCGGAATGGTGCGGCCACGCGCCGATGCTGGAAGAGGACATGGCGCTCTCCAACATCGCGCTCGACCTCATCGGCCAGGCGCGCGAGCTCTATACCTACGCCGCCAAGGCCGAAGGCAAGGAGAATGACGAGGACAAGCTCGCTTACCTGCGCGACGTGCGCCAGTACCGGAACCTGCTGCTGGTCGAGCAGCCCAATGGCGACTTCGCCCACACGCTGGTGCGGCAGTTCTTCTATTCCGCCTTTGCCGATCTCTACTGGCGGGCGATGATGACCTCGGCCGACACGACGCTCGCGGCTATTGCCGCCAAGTCGGAGAAGGAGAGCGCCTATCATCTGCGCCACGCCTCGGAGTGGATCATCCGGCTCGGCGATGGCACCGACGAGAGCCATCGGCGGGCGCAGGCGGCCGTCGATCATCTCTGGGCCTTCACCGGCGAGATGTTCGCCGTCGACGACGGCGAGCGCGCCCTGATCCATGCCGGTATCGCCGTCGATCCCGGCACCTTGCGCAGCCGCTGGCTGACGACGCTGTCTGGTGTCATCAGCGAAGCCACGCTGCAACTGCCCGCGAATGACTGGATGCAGCAGGGCGGTCGCTCCGGCCGACACAGCGAGCATCTCGGCCATCTCCTGTCAGAGCTGCAGTCGATGCAGCGAACGTTTCCGGGGCAGACATGGTGACGGTGCTCGAACGCGACAGCGATCTGCGCCAGCGGGCCTGGGATGCCGCCGCGAGCGTGGTCGATCCGGAAATCCCGGTGCTGAGCATCGCCGATCTCGGCGTGCTGCGCGATGTCGTTCTCGACGGCGATCAGGTCGAGGTCGCGATCACACCGACCTATTCGGGCTGCCCGGCCATGAACATGATCGCGCTCGAGATCGAGCTTGCGCTGGAGCGCGCTGGTTTCCGCCAGCCGAAGGTACGCACGGTGCTGTCGCCGGCCTGGACCACCGAGTGGATGAGCGAGGAGGGACGCGAGAAGCTGCGCGCCTATGGTATTGCGCCTCCGCAAGCCTCTCACTCGCGCCGCGCGCTGTTCGGCGAGCAGGCCGTCGCGTGCCCACAATGCGGCTCGGACAAGACCGAGCTGCTGTCCGAATTCGGCTCGACCTCCTGCAAGGCGCTCTGGCGCTGCAGGTCCTGCCGCGAGCCCTTCGACTACTTCAAGTGTCATTGACCATGTCAGCAGTCGCACCGCGCTTCCATCGCCTGGCCGTCAACGACCTCCGCCGCGAGGCCTCCGACGCCGTTTCCATGACCTTCGCCATCCCCGGCGAACTCGCCGGCGACTACGCCTTCACGCCCGGCCAGTACCTGACGCTCCGCACCATGCTGGATGGCGAGGAGGTGCGCCGCTCCTATTCCATCTGCTCCGGGCCTGAAGACGGCGAGATCCGCATTGCCGTGAAGAAGGTCGACGGCGGTGCGTTTTCGAACTGGGCGGCCGACGAATTGAAATGCGGCGACGAACTCGAGGTGATGACGCCCACTGGACGCTTCGGCGTGGTCCCGCCGGCAGACGGCGGGCGTATCCATGTCGGCTTTGCCGCAGGCTCCGGCATCACGCCGATCCTGTCGATCGTGAAGGGCATTCTCGCGGGTGAGCCCGACAGCCGCTTCTTCCTGTTCTACGGCAACCGCGCGACCGACAACATCATGTTCCTCGAGGCCCTCGAGGAGCTGAAGGATCGCTTCATCGATCGCCTGTCGCTCTTCCACGTCATCTCCGGCGAGGAGCAGGACATTCCGATCCTGCATGGAAGGCTGGACGGCGACAAGGTGAGGGTGCTGCTGCGCTCGCTGGTGCCGGCGGGAAGCGTCGATCACGTCTTCATCTGCGGGCCCCTTGGCATGAGCGAGGACATCGAGGCGACCTGCCGCGAGCTCGGCATCGCCGAGGAGCGCATCCATGTCGAGCGCTTCGTCTCCGAGTTCGGCGGCAAGCCGCGGCCGAAGAAGATCGTTGCGCCCGACGCGCCGCCAAAAGCCATTGCGTCACTGATCATCGACGGCAAGCGGCGCGATGTTCCGGTCGCGGAAGACGAGGCGATCCTCGATGCTGCGTTGCGCGCGGGCGTCGATCTGCCCTTCGCCTGCAAGGGCGGCATGTGCTCGACCTGCCGTGCCAAGCTGGTCGAAGGCGAGGCGCCGATGGACCTCAACTATTCGCTGGAGCCCTGGGAGCTGAAGGCCGGTTTTGTTCTCACCTGCCAGGCCAAGCCATCGTCGGAGCGCGTCGTGGTCGACTACGACCACGTTTGACAGTTTTGGCCAAGCAGCAGAACATCATGAGCAAACACCTGGCCGGGAGAAGCGCGTGAACGTCAAAGCCGCCCTGTCGCCTGAGGATATCGCCCGCGCCTGCGCCGATGCGATGTGGGCCGAGGACGACGCCTCCAAAGGTCTCGGCATGGAGATCGTCGAGATCGGCCCGGGTTTTGCGACGCTGGCGATGACGGTGCGGCCGGACATGGTCAACGGCCAGCGCATCGCTCATGGCGGCTTCATCTTCACGCTCGCCGATTCCGCCTTTGCGTTCGCCTGCAATTCGCACAATGAGCGCGTGGTCGCAGCGCAAGGCCAGATCACCTTCATCAAGCCGGGCAAGCTGGGCGACCGGCTCGTCGCCAGGGCGCGGGAGATCACCCGCGGCGGCCGCTCCGGCATCTACGACGTGCGCGTGACCGCGGGCGCTACCGTGATCGCGGAGTTCCGTGGACATTCGCGGGTCATTCCCGGCAATTGGTTGCCGGCGCAAGATCAATAAAGAAAAGAACAGAGCAATGTGGGGAAACGAGAATGGCTTCGACGAAGCTGAAGGAAGGCGGCCACAGCTATAGGGCCGAGATGGATGCGCATGAGCGCGCGTCCCGCGACGAGATCATGGCGCTGCAGACGCAGCGTCTGGCCTGGTCGTTGAAGCACGCCTACGACAACGTCGCGCACTATCGCAAGGCGTTCGACAAGGCCGGTGTGCATCCGTCCGACTTTCGCGCGCTGTCCGATCTCGCAAAATTTCCGTTCACGGTGAAGACGGACCTGCGCGACAACTATCCCTTCAACATGTTCGCCGTGCCGCGCGAAAAGCTGGTGCGCGTGCACGCGTCTTCAGGGACGACCGGCAAGCCGATCGTCGTCGGCTACACGCAACGCGACATCGACACCTGGTCGGATGTGATGGCGCGCTCGATCCGCGCGGCCGGTGGCCGCACCGGCATGATCATCCACAATGCCTACGGTTATGGCCTCTTCACCGGCGGACTCGGCGTGCACTACGGCGCCGAGAAGCTCGGCTGCACGGTGGTGCCGATCTCCGGCGGGATGACCGAGCGGCAGGTGCAGCTCATCAACGATTTCCGGCCCGACATCATCACGGTGACGCCGAGCTACATGCTCGCGATCCTCGACGAGTTCAAACGGCAAAGGCTCGATCCCCGCCAGTGCTCGCTGAAGGTCGGCATCTTCGGCGCCGAGCCCTGGACCAATGCGATGCGCGGCGAGATCGAGGACGCCTTCGACATGGACGCGACCGACATCTATGGCCTGTCCGAGGTGATCGGGCCCGGCGTCGCGCAGGAGTGCATCGAGACCAAGGATGGCCTCCACATCTGGGAAGACCATTTTTACCCTGAGGTGATCGATCCGGAAACCGGCGCGGTGCTGCCGGACGGCGAGAAGGGCGAACTGGTCTTCACCTCGCTCACCAAGGAAGCTTTTCCAGTGATCCGATATCGCACCCGCGACCTGACGCGGCTGCTGCCGGGCACCGCGCGGCCGGGCATGCGGCGCATGGAGAAGGTGACGGGCCGCTCCGACGACATGATCATCCTGCGCGGCGTCAACCTGTTCCCGACCCAGATCGAGGAGGTGCTGCTCGCCACCGACTGGTGCGGCGGCCACTTCATTCTCGAACTGACCCGAGAGGGCCGGATGGACGAGCTGACCATCATCGCCGAGGCGCGGCCCGAGAGCTGGGACGGCAGGGGCCTCGTCGACCATGCCGACCGCATCGCGACCCACATCAAGAACACCATCGGCGTCAGCTCGAGGGTTCAGGTGGTGGCGCCGGCCACGCTGGAGCGCTCGCTGGGCAAGGCCAAGCGGCTCTATGACAAGCGGCCGAAGGATTGACTTGACCGCCCCCAGAGGCGACAAGGCCCGCGAGAAATCGCGGGTTTTCCTATGTCACCAGCCGATACCAAAACGGTCGAAGCGCGCTGTGTGCGCCTCAACGCCAAAGCCGAAAACGCAGCAGCCCTTGCGCCGGCGGTCGAGCGCCAGACGCTCACGCGCGGGCCGAACGACCTCCTGATCGAGGTGAAGGCCGCCGCCGTCAATCCGTCCGACGTCAAGGCCGCGACCGGGCTGATGCCCTATGCCGTGTTCCCCCGGACCCCCGGCCGCGACTACGCCGGCGTCGTGATCGACGGTCCCGCCGGCACGATCGGCCGCGAGGTGTTCGGCTCGTCCGGCGATCTCGGCATCCGCCGCGACGGCACGCATGCAAGCCATCTCGTGGTCGAGGCTGACGCGGTGGTGGAGAAGCCCAGGACGGTGTCGTGGGAGGAGGCCGCCGGCATCGGTGTGCCCTTCGTCACGGCGATGGAAGGCTTTCGCCGCGCCGGCGTGCCGAAGAGTGGTGAGACCGTGCTGGTGTTCGGTGTCAACGGCAAGGTCGGGCAGGCCGCGGTGCAGATCGCGACCTGGCAGGGCGCGCGCGTCATCGGCGTGGTGCGCAAGGCGGAGGCCTATGAAGGCCACACCAATGCGCCCATCGAGGTGATCGACGCCTCCGCCACCGACGTCGCCACGCGCGTGCGTGAATTGACCGGTGGCAAGGGCGCCGACATCGTCTTCAACACGGTCGGCGATCCCTACTTCCAGGCGGCGCACAAGTCGCTCGCCTTGCGCGGGCGCCAGATCCTGATCGCCGCGATCGACCGCATCGTGCAGTTCAACATCCTCGAATTCTATCGGGGACAGCATACTTATGTCGGCATCGACACGCTCGGGCTGTCGTCGGCGGCGACGGGCGCCGTGCTGCGAGATCTCGGTCCGGGCTTTGCGAGCGGGCACCTCAAGCCATTTCCGATCAAGCCGACTGCAATCTATCCGCTGGAGCGCGCCAAGGAGGCGTACGTTGCTGTCGCTGGCTCCTCGCGCGACAGGGTGATCCTGAAGCCGTAACACACCGTCATTGCGAGCGGAGCGAAGCAATCCGGAAATGTATTCGCGGCGGCAGTCTGGACTGCTTCGCTCCGCTCGCAATGACGGAGAATGCCGAGAGGTCTGAGAACAACCGATGGAATCCACCCAACTCGTCATCATCGCCGGGCTTGTCATCGGCCTTATCTACGGCAGCGTCGGTCTGCTCAGCGGCTTCTGCCTGATGAGCAGCATGCGCGGCTTTCTCGCGGATGGTGACGGGCGGCTGGTGCGGACCTATGGGCTAGCGATCGCCGTTGCGGTCGCCGCGAGCCAGTTTCTTGCCGGCAGCGGCACGGTCGATCTCGGCAAGTCGATCTATCTGCAGCAATCCTTTTCAGTTCCGGTGCTGTTCCTCGGCGGCCTCCTGTTCGGCTACGGCATGGTGCTGTCGAATGGCTGCGGCTCGCGCGCGCTGGTGCTGCTCGGCCGCGGCAATCTCCGCTCCTTCGTCGTCGTGATCGTGCTGGGCATCGCCGCGCAGATGACGCTCAAAGGTCTGATCGCGCCGGCGCGTATCGCGCTGGTCCAGGCTTCGCAAACCACGGTCAGCACCAATTCGCTGCCCTCGCTGCTCGCGACGCTCGGTGTTACGGAAGTGCCTGCGCGCGCGCTGGCTGCCGCGGCGATCGTCGTCGCGCTGATCCTGTTTGCCTTTGCCCATCCCGCGTTTCGCCGCTCGCCGGGCCAGATCGCGGCAGGCCTCGTCGTCGGTCTCCTCGTGGCCGGCGGCTGGTACGTCACCGGCGCGCTCGGTGCAGACGACTTCAATCCGGTCCCCGTGACCTCGCTTACGTTCATCGCGCCGATCGCGGATGCCCTGCAATACGCCATGCTCTCGACCGGCCTGACGCTCAATTTCGGCATCGCGACGGTTGCCGGTGTCTTAGCCGGTAGCCTCGTCACGGCGCTCGCGACGGGCCGCTTCAAGCTCGAAGGCTATTCTTCGCCGCGTCACATGCTGCGCTCAAGCTCCGGCGCCGCGCTGATGGGCATCGGCGGCGTGATGGCGTTCGGCTGCTCGATCGGGCAGGGGCTCACCGGTATCTCGACCCTTGCGCTGGGCTCGTTCGTGGCGGTCGCCGGCATCCTGCTCGGCACGACGGCGGGCTTGCGCGGAAGCTTGCGCGTTCAACCGCTCGCGGTGGCCTGACCGCGCAACAGCCGGTTGCCCAGCGTCGCAAGACCGATGCCGGTGACGATCAGCCCGGCCGCGATGGCCAAACTCATGTCGATGGGTTCGCCGAGCAGGATCGCCGCACTGGCGATGCCGACGAGCGGTGTCCCCGTTGTGCCGAGCGAGGTCGTCAGGGCCGAGATGCTCTTGTTGACCATCGACATCGCCCAATAGGCCAGCGCCGTTCCGATCAGGCCGGAATACAGGAACAGCAGGATGAGCTTCCACGACCATTCGGCGTGGGGCAGGCCCTCCGTGGCCAGCGCCGAACCGGTCAGCACGATGGTTGCCGTGAGCACCTGCCAGATCAGCAGTTGCAGCGGCGAGGCGATCCAGCGGTGCGCGCGGATGTAGATGATGTTCGCTGCCCAGGAGATCGCGGCCAGGATGACCATGCCTGCGCCGAGCAGGACGTTCGCATTGGTCCAGTCGATGGACGCGGGGTTCAGGATCACGGCAAGCCCGACCAGTCCGAGCAGGGCGCCCGCGAGCTTCGGCGCGGTCAGCGTATCCTTCCCCAGCAGGGGCGCGGCGATCGCGACCCAGAGCGGCGTAGTGTAGCCGAGCACGATGGCCTTGCTCGCGGGCAGAAAGCGCACACCGGACGCAACCAGGACGGAGAACACCGTCATGTGCAGCACCGCCACGCTCAGGACCACGGGAATGTCGCGCCGTTCCGGGATCACCAGATTCCCGCTCAGTCCGAGGATCACGAACAACGCGGCCAGCGCGATCCAGCTCCGGATCGCCGACGTCCACAACGGCGGAAGGAACTCAACGAGTTGTTTCGTCACCGACCAGTTCACACCCCAGGCCAGCACGACGATCAGGAACAGGCCGACGGCGGCGCGGGGGGACAGGGAGTTCATCGCATTATCCTTGAAGCAGTCGAGCCCGGCGGATAGCATCTCATCTGGCACCCAAAGAAGTGCCAGATTGGAGAAGAATGAGGTGCCAGTTTCCGAAGGCATGATCGCCGGCCTGATCGAGCTGAACCGCGCCGACGGCGAGGGGCTCGCGGCGCAACTGACGGGTCAGCTTCGAAGCCTGATCGCGAGCGGCCACCTCGGCAAGGGGCGCGCGCTGCCGTCGAGCCGGCAGCTTGCAGCCGATCTCGGCGTCTCCCGCAACACCGTCACCTACGCGTTCGAGCAGCTCGCCGCGGAGGGATATCTCGAGGCCTCGCACGGTCGCCGTCCGGTGGTGACGATCGACGGCGGCGAACGGATCGAAGGGGCGGGCACAGTCGCGTCGAGCCCGCGCTCCGCGAAACCCCGGCTCTCGGCCTGGGCCTCGAAGCTCCAGCAGACGGACTGGCCGATGTCCTATCAGGCGCCGTTCAGGCCGCTGCGTCCGGGGCATGGCGATGCCAGGGAGTTTCCGAACGAGATCTGGGGACGCTGCCTGCGCCGCAGCGCGGTTTGGGCGGCAAGGCGCGAACCCGGAGCTGTGAACCGGCCGCGCTTGCGCGAGGCTCTGGCGCACTATCTCGCAACCAGCAGAGGCGTTCGCGCGGACGCGGACCAGATCCTGATCCTGCCGAGCGCGCAGGCTGCACTGACCCTGATTGCGGCTGCCGTCATCACGCCCGGCGACGAGGTCTGGGTCGAGGATCCCGGCTATCCCGGCGCCGCAGCCGCCTTCCGTGCCTGCGGCGCGCGCGTGAGCGGCATCAGGCTGGACGAGCAGGGCATGCAGCGGATGCCGGGGCCCGCAGCGCCAACGCTGATCTTCATGACGCCATCGCATCAGCATCCGACCGGCCGGCTGATGTCGCTGACCCGCCGCACCAAATTTCTCAGGGCAAGCCGGCCCGGCAGGACCTGGATCGTCGAGGACGATTACGACGGTGAATTCCACTACGACAGCCGGCCGGTGCCGGCGCTGCAGGGCTTGGACGCCCACGGCCGCGTGTTCTATGTCGGCACGTTCTCGAAGGCGATGACGTCGGACATCCGGCTCGGCTATCTCGTCGCGCCGCCGGCTCTGGTCTCTACGCTGGAGATCGCACAGCGGCATATCGGGCTGATCGCCGCCAGCCATATCCAGGAAGCGTTGGCCGAATTCATCGCCGACGGCCATTTCCTGGCGCATCTGCGCCGGGTGCGCCGGCTCTATCACGGGCGCCGCGACCATCTCGTCGCCGGACTTGAGCGTCATCTCGGCGGGGTGCTCTCGGCCGAGGTGCCCTCGGGCGGCATCCAGCTCGTGGCGCGTCTCAAGCGCGGCCGCGCCGATCAGGCGACGGTGAAACGGCTGGTCGAGGCGGGTGTCGTCACGCGAGCCCTGTCCAGCCTGGCGCTCGGCAAGCCGCGCGATCACGGCCTGCTGCTCGGCTTCGCGGCATGGCGCGAGAATGAGATCAGCGCGGCGTTGCGGACGATGACGGCGTGCTTCTAGAGCGCTATTCGACGGCCTTCGTCACGATGCGGATCTCCGACGTCAGCGTGCGATGCACCGGGCACTTGTCGGCGATCTCCATCAGCTTCTTGCGCTGCTCGGCATCGAGCGCGCCGTCCATCGCGATGTCGCGCTCGATCTGGTCGAGCATGCCATCGCGCGTCTCGCACTCCGCGCAGTCCTTGGCGTAGATCTTCGAGTGCTTCAGCGTGACCGTGACGCGATCGAGCGGCAGCGACTTGCGGTCGGCATAAAGACGCATGGTCATGGAGGTGCAGGCTCCGAGGCCCGCGAGCAGGAAATCATAGGGGCCCGGACCGGCATCTTCGCCGCCGGCGGCAACCGGTTCGTCCGCCACCATATGATGCGGGCCGACGGTGATGATCTGGTTGAACTTGCTCTTGCGCGTCTCCTGCACCACGACCTTCCGCGGTTCCTCGGGCAGATCCATCGCCTTTGCCGGCTTTGCCATATCGATGTAACGGCTCGCCCAGGCGGTGATCACGTCGGCCGCGTAGAGCGCGTCGGCCGGCTTGGTCAGGAGATGATCGGCATGGTCGAGCGAGACGAAGCTCTTGGGGTGCTTTGCGGCAACGAAAATCTTGGTCGCATTGTCGATGCCGACGGTGTCGTCGACGGGAGACTGCATGATCAGCAGCGCCTTGTGCAGGCCGGTGATATCGTTCATCAGCTCGTGCTCGGCGATATCGTCGAGGAATTCGCGCCTGATCCGGAACGGGCGGCCGGCCAGCGAGACCTCGACCTCGCCCTGTGCGCGGATGTTGTCGATATGCTCCCTGAACAAGCCGGTGACGTGGACGGGATCGGACGGCGCAGCAATGGTCACGACCGCCCTGGCCTCGGGAATTTGCCCGGCTGCAGCGAGGATCGCGGCGCCGCCAAGGCTGTGGCCGATCAGAAGTGATGGTGCCTTGCGGACGCTGCGCAGATGATCGGCCGCGCGGACGAGATCGGCGACGTTGGACGAGAACGTCGAATTGGCGAACTCACCCTCGCTGGAGCCAAGCCCGGTGAAGTCGAAACGCAGCACCGCGATGCCCCTGGCCGCGAGGGCGACCGAGATGCGCTTGGCCGCCAGCGTGTCCTTGCCGCAGGTGAAGCAATGCGCGAACAGCGCGAACGCCATGGGCTCGCCGTCCGGCAGCTCCAGCGCGGCTGCGAGCTGATGGCCGCCTTCGCCGGTGAATTGAAAGCGCTCCGTCGGCATGGGCTTCCCCCGTTGCTTGTTCGAACCTAATCGCCTGAATAGCGCTGCTCGGCCCAGGGATCGCCGCGGTTGTGATAGCCGCGGACTTCCCAGAAGCCCGGCGCGTCCTCGGTGAGGAATTCAATGGCCTGGAGCCATTTCGCGCTCTTCCAGAAATAGAGATGCGGGACGACCAGCCGCACCGGACCGCCGTGCTCCTCCGTCAGCGGCTGGCCCGACCAGCTATGGGCGAGCAGGGCGTCCTCGGCGGCAAAATCCTCCAGCGCGAGGTTGGTGGTGTAGCCGTCATAGGAATGCAGCACGACGAAGCGCGCATCCTCGCGCGGCTCGCAGACGGCGAGCAGCTCGCGCGTTGAGAGGCCTTCCCAAAGGTTGTCGTAGCGCGACCAGGTCGTCACGCAGTGGATGTCGGAGGTGAACTGCTCCTGCTTCTGCGCGGTGAACTCGGCAAATGTCCAGAACACGGGATTTTCGATCGCGCCGTAGACATCGAGCCGCCAGCGCTCCCGCGATACCGGCGGCATGACGCCGAGATCGAGCACCGGCCAGTCCTTGGTCAGGTGCTGGCCGGGCGGCAGGCGCTGATCCTCGGGACGCGTGATCTTGCCGGTGAGAAAGCGACCCTCGCGCGCCCATTTCTCCTTGGTGCGCGTCAGCTTGCTGTCGGGCGGCGGCTGGTCGTCGTCGGCCATAGGCTACTCGTGAATGAGCTACTCGTGGCGATGCATTGCTGAGGCGTGCTTGGTGTCGCGCATGGTGGAATAGATGATCAGCGACAGGAAGATGACGCCGGCGAGATAGTAATAGAACCATTCCTCGTGCCCGATCGTCTTGAAGTAGAGCGCAATCGCGGGCGCGGTTCCGCCGAAGATCGAGACCGTGATCGCGTAGGGCAGGCCGACGCCGAGTGCGCGGACGTTGGTCGGGAACAGCTCGGCCTTCACCACCGCGTTGATCGAAGTGTAGCCGGCGACGAACAGCCAGGCGCAGCAGATCAGGATGAACGCCATGAAGGGCGACTTGGTCTCCTTCAGGGTCATCAGCAGCGGAACGGTCGCGAGCGTGCCGGCGACACCGAAGAAGATCAGCAGCGGCTTGCGGCCGATCCTGTCGGAGATCGCGCCGTAGATCGGCTGCAGGATGGTCGCGAAGATCAGCGTGCCGAAGATCACGAAGGTGGTCTGGTCCTCGGTCAGGCCGACCGAGAGCTTGACGAAGGTCTGCATGTAGGTGGTGAAGGTGTAGAACGCTGCGGTGCCGCCGGCGGTGAGGCCGACGACCAGCAGGAGCTCGCGCGGATAGCGCAGCAGGTTGGTGATCGAGCCGGTCGGCTTCACCACCTTCTTGGCCTCCTCGAAGGCCTCGGTCTCGTGCAGATTGCGCCGCATCACCGCTGCAAAGATCGCGAGCGCAGCGCCGATCGCGAACGGGATGCGCCAGCCCCAGGCCTTGAGCTCCTCCGGCGTGAGGAAGACCTTTTGCAGGAGCAGCAGCACGATGATGGCGGTGAGCTGGCCGCCGATCAGCGTGACGTACTGGAAGCTCGAATAGAAGCCGCGATGCTTGGGATCGGCGACCTCGCTCAGATAGGTGGCGCTGGCGCCATATTCGCCTCCAAGGCTCAGGCCCTCGATCACGCGGGCCAGCGCCAGGATCACCGGCGCGGCAAAGCCGATCGTGGCATAGGTCGGCGTCAGCGCGATGATCAGCGAGCCGAAGCACATGAAGACGACGGACAGCGTCAGCGAGATGCGCCGGCCGAAATGGTCGGCGAGATAGCCGAAGAACCAGCCGCCCAAGGGGCGCATCAGGAAGGTCGCCGCGAACACCACGGCGACGTTCAATTGCTGGACGACGGGATCGTTGCCGGGGAAGAATGCCGGCGCGAAATAGAGTGCGAAGGCCGTGTACGCGTAAAAGTCGTACCATTCGACGAGATTGCCGATCGAGCCGATCAGGATCGCCTTGATCCGGCGTTCGGCGTCGGCAATGTCGATGTGGTCGGAGGCCGGTTTGATTGCTTGCTCAGTCACGTCCGGCCTCTCTTCCGCGGGTCTTGGAAAGGCCTACATCGCCTTTCCCAGCAGAAATGGCAACTGCCGGGGGCCTCTCACCGTGCCCTGCGACCAGGTCACGGTGCCTGCCGGATCAAGGCGGAAATCCGGGATTCGCTTCAGCCATTCCTCCAGCGCAACCTGCATCTCCATTCGCGCAAGGTTGGAACCGACACAACGGTGAATGCCGAGGCCGAAGGCGGCATGGCGGTTCTCCCGGCGGTCGATCACGACTTTGTCAGCTTCGGGAAACATCTTCGGGTCGCGGTTGGCGGCCGGGAAGGACAGCAGCACCATGTTGCCCGCCTTGACCGGGCAGCCCGAGATCGTGGTCTCCTTGACCACCTCGCGGGCCATGGTCACCGGCGAATAGGCCCGCAGCAGCTCCTCCACGGCGATCGGGATCAGCCCGGGCTCTGCGATCAACCGCTCGCGGTCGGCCGGCGTCCTGGCAAGATGCCAGAGCGAGGAGCCGATCGCGCTCCAGGTGGTGTCGATGCCGGCGATCAGGAGCAGGCGCAGCGAGCCGAGCACGTGCGACTCCTCGAGCGGGTTGCCCTCCTTGTCCTTGGCGTTCATCAGATAGGAGATGAGGTCGTCGGTCGGCTTTGTCCTGCGCTCCTCGATATGCGTCCTGAAATAGGCGCTCATTTCCTGCACGGCCTGGAGCAGCTTGCTCTCGTCCTTGATGCCGAGCTCGAGGATCATGTGGATCCAGTTGATGAACAGATCGCTGTCGCTCTCGGGAATGCCGAGCATGTGAGCGATGGCCTGGACCGGGATGTATTTGCTGTAGCGCGCGGCGGCGTCGACCTTGCCGTCGGCGATGAAGCCGTCGATCAGCTCGTTGCAGATCGCGCGCATCCGCGGTTCCAGCTTCTTCATCGCATCCGGCGTGAACGGCGGCAGCAGCAGCTGCTTGGCCGGCTTGTGCACGGGCGGATCGGAGGTGATCGGTGGAGCGGCGTTTCTGGCGACCTCCGGCCGCACGTCGCGGACGATGATCCGCCGCGAGGAGAAATGCTCGGTGTCGTTGGCGATTTCGCGCACGGCCTCGTAGGTCGTGGGCATATAGCAGCCGAGGAATCGCTCGGTGTGCACGACCGGGCTTGCGGCACGCAGCTCGTCCCAGATTGGGAAGGGATCGTCCGTCCACTGCGGATCGGTGTGGTCGAAATCGTTGACCCAGTCGGTGACGGGCGGATGGGCGACAGGCTGGCTGACGTCGGACATCTCAGGAAAATCCCTCGGGGCTCGTGTTGGCTGAAGCGGGGCGGACGGCGGCCGCGCTACTCCTCGATCACGTCGATAGCGATTTCCGGGCAGTTGGATTTGGCAAGCCAGGCCTTGTCCTCGAGCCCCGGCGGGACGGTGCCGTCGCCGGCTTCGCGGGCGTTGCCATATTCGTCGAGCTCGAACAGCTCCGGCGCCAGCGCCTTGCAGCGCGCATGGCCCTGGCATTTGTCGGGATCGACGTGAACCTTCAGTCGCTCTGCCATTGCGGCTTCCTTGGTCGTGCGCGCGAGCACGAAGGCGCCCCGCGTTCCTCATGTCGGTTTTATCGGCGGCATGTGCCGCTTTAAGTTATACGCTATTACATTCGCGTCGGGCTTCCCCTGTCAAGCGCAAACTTATAGGCTTCGCCGTAACATGCGTTCGCAACTCGCCCGCAAGCCCGAGAACACCTACCATCATGGCGATCTCCGTGACGCCCTGATCAAGGCCGCACTGCGTGAGGCGGAGCAGGGCGGAGCGGAAGCGATCAGCATCAAGGCGCTGGCAAAGCAGCTCGGTGTCTCGCAGCCGGCACCGTATCGGCACTTCGCCGATCGGGACGCCTTGCTGACGGCGGTGACCGCGGAGGCGTTCCGCCAGCTCAGCGCGATCCTGCGCGAAGCGATGGCCAAGCCGTCGAAGCAATCAAAGCTGTCGCGGCTGGCGCAGGCGACGCTCGATTTCGGCCTGCGTCGCAACGGCATCTACCGCCTGATGTTCGCCTCGCGCACCGTCTCCTGCGCGGCCAAGGGCAGCGAGCTGCACGAGGCGACGCGCGAGACGTTTGGACTCGTGATCGAAGCCCTGGAAGCGCCGGCGGTCGGCTATCTGCGCGAACGGCAGGCGCTCAAGATCTGGGCGGCGATGCATGGCGTGGTGATGCTGGCCGAGCAGGGCATGTTCACCGGTGAGCCGGCACATGCGACGCGCGAGGAGTTGGTCGAGGATTTTGTCAGCGAAACCAAGGCTGCGCTTGCACTCGCCATCAAGAACGCGCGGCGACGGACGAAGGCGGGCGCCTAGGCCTTCGCCTTCAGCAGCCTCATCAGCTTCTCGACAGCACTATCAGGAGTGGTCACGACCGGACGGCCGGTGGCCTCCGCGACCAGCGGCGCCGTCGCCGCGATGCTGAATTGCGCCAGCGCAATGACGTCGCAATCGCGCAAGTCTTTCGCCGCTTCGACGATCAGGCGGTCGTGCGTGGCGCGGTCGCCGCGGTCGAGCGCCGCTAGCGCGCCTTCGGCGAGCTTCGGCACCACCTGGACGGAGGAGGGAAACTCCGGCGGCATCGACACCAGCGTCGGCGGGAAGGTCGAGAGCAGGCCGATCCGCTTGCCCATGGTCACCGCGCGCTCGATCATGGCTTCGTTCGGTTTCAGCACCGGCATCGGCGCATGCGCGCGCGCAACCGCCTCGATACAGCGGCCGAACGCCGAGCAGGTGAACAGGATGCCGTTGGCCCCCGTCGCCGCCGCGTAGTCGCCGAGCGCGAGGAAACGCTCGGTCATGGCATCGTTGAGCGTGCCGTCGCGCGCAAGGTCCGCCGACAGGCTGTCGTCGAGCAGGTTCATCAGCCGCGCCTGTGGCCACGCCTGCGCGAACGCCGCCTCGATCGGGGCGATGGAGTGCTTGAGGGCGTGGATCAGGGCGATGCGCATGGGAGATCGTCTTCTTCTCCCTCGCCCCGTTCTTACGGGGAGAGGGTTGGGGTGAGGGGCTCTATCCGCGTAAGAGGTGAGAGCCGGACTCGCGGAGGCTCCCCCTCACCCGGATTGTGCCGGACGATGCTTCGCATCGCCGGGGCAATCCGACCTCTCCCCGCAGGCGGGGAGAGGTGAACTCCTTACTTGAACGGAATGGCGTACATCAAGCCGCCCTTGCTCCAGAGGCCGTTGAGGCCGCGATCGAGCTTGAGCGGGCTCGCCTTGCCGACATTGCGCTCGTAGATTTCGCCGTAATTGCCGGTGGCCTTGATCGCCGTGACCAGCCATTTGTTGTCCAGCCCAAGCCGCGAGCCGAGGTCGCCCGTGGCGCCCAGCAGGCGCTGGATGGCGGGGGTCTGCGACTTCGACATCTCATCGACATTGGCTTGCGTGACGCCGAGTTCCTCGGCCTCGATCAGGCCGTAATGCAGCCAGGTGATGATGTCGCTCCAGACCTCGTCGCCGTTGCGGGTGAAGGGGCCGAGCGGCTCCTTGCTGATGGTCTGCGGCAGCACGACGTAGTCGGCCGGGTTCGGTGCGGCGGTGGTTACGGCACCCGCGAGCGCGGAGGCGTCCTGGGTCATGGCATCGCAGCGGCCGCCGAAGAAGGTTTGGTACATGGTGTCGACGCGGTCGAACACCAGCGGCTTCCAGTCGATGCCGTTGGCGCGGCCGTAATCGCCGAGCGTCACTTCGTGCGTGGTGCCCTGAGCGACGCAGACGGTGGCGCCCTTGAGGTCCTTCAGCTCCTTCACCCCGAGGTCCTTCTTCACGACGAAGCCCTGGCCGTCGTAGAAGTTGATCGGGCCCTGGCGCAGGCCGAGCGTGACGCCGCGCAGATATGTCTGCGTCGAGTTGCGGTAGAGCACGTCGATCTCGCCCGACTGCAGCGCGGTGAAACGGTTCTGCGCGGTCAGCGAGACGTAGCGCACCTTGCTGGCGTCGCCGAGCACGCTGGCTGCGAGCGCGCGGCAATAGTCGACGTCAAGGCCCTTGTAATTTCCTTGCGAGTCCGGCGCGGAGAAGCCGGCAAAGCCCGCGCTGACGCCGCACACCAGCGTGCCGCGGCCTTTCACCGTGTCCAGCGTCGCCGCCGATGCTGCAACCGTCGATGCCGCGAGAACGCCCGCCGCGATAACCACTTTCCTCATTTGACTCTCCCCTCAGTGATTGACACTACGCAACACGTTGTCGACGGCCGTGCCGAGCTTGTCGACGATCTGGTCGATCTCGTCTGCTGACGCGATATAGGGCGGCGCCAGCAGCACGTGGTCGCCGCGGACGCCGTCCACCGTGCCGCCGCCGGGATAGCAGCCGAGCCCGTTGGCGAAGGCCTCCGCCTTGATCTTCTGGTTCAGCTTGAGTGCCGGATCGAACGAGGTGCGGCTGGCCCGGTCGGCCACGAGCTCGATCGCCCAGAACAGGCCGCGTCCCCTGATGTCGCCGACATGGCGATGATTGCCGAACCGCTCGGTCAGCCGCTGCTCGAGCTGCTTGCCGCGTTCCCTGGCCTGCGCGAGCAGATTGTCGTCACGGATGACGTCCTGCACCGCCAGTGCGGCGGCGCAGGCGAGGGGATGCGCCAGATAAGTATGGCCGTGCTGGAACGCGCCCGAGCCGTCGCGAATGGTGTCGATGATCTTGCCGCTGGCGAGCATCGCGCCAATCGGCTGATAGCCGCCGCCGAGCCCCTTCGCGATGGCCTGGATATCAGGTGCGACGCCTTCCTGCTCCCACGCATGCGTGGTGCCGGTGCGGCCCATGCCGGACATCACTTCGTCGAGGATCAATAGCGCGCCGTGCCGGTCGCAGATCGCGCGCACGGCCTTGAAATAGCCGTCCGGCGCGGTCACGGCGCCGGCGGTGGCGCCGACGACGGGCTCGGCCAGGAACGCGGCGACGGTGTTGGGGCCGAGCCGCTGAAACTCGGCTTCGAGTTCGGCAGCAAGCCGCGCCACGAACTGCGCATCGGATTCCTCGTCGCGCTTCTCGTGATAGGCGAAGGCCGGGGTGACGTGGCTGAAGGCGGCCGAGAGCAGCGGCGCGTAAGGCGCACGTCGCCAGGCGTTTCCGCCGGCGGCGAGCGCGCCGAGCGTGTTGCCATGATAGCTCTGCCGCCGCGCGATGAAGTGTTGCCGCTGCGGCTCGCCGCGCTCGATGTGATATTGCCGCGCGAGCTTGATGCTGGCTTCGATCGCCTCGGAGCCGCCGCTGACGAAATAGGAATAGGCGAGACCGCCGGGCTCGTGGCCGACCAGCCGCTCGGCCAGCGCTTCGGCCGGCTCGGACGAGAAGAAGGCGGTGTGCGCATAGGCCAGCGTCGAGGCTTGCTTGGCCATCGCTTCGATGACGCGCGGATGCTGGTGGCCGAGGCAAGAGACCGCCGCGCCGCCGGAAGCATCGATCACGCGGCGGCCATCCTCGGCAAAGAGATAGATGCCTTTGCCGCCGATTGCCTTGGGCGGCGTTTCGCGGAGCGAGCGATGCAGCACGCGGCTGGTGCGAGCGGCCATGGGTCAGCCTTTCTCTGGGACGTAGGTCGAGGCGGCGGCGAGCCGCGCCTCGGTATTTTCGAGGCGCTTCTTCGCAGCCGTGCCGCCGAGCGAGAACGTCACCGCGGCAAGCGACTGCGCGATCGCGATGGCACCCGTCAGGCTCGGGAAGAAGCCGGGCGAGGAGGCCGCTTCGAACAGCAGCACGTGGTTGGCGCCCTCGGCCATCGGCGCGGACAGGCTGTCCGCAATGGCAATCAGCGTCGCGCCGGCGCGATGCGCGGCCTGCGCGACTCGCACGCTGGCATGGGTGTAAGGCAGGAAGCCGATCACGATGACGGCCTCGCCGGGGCGGAAGGCGCCGAGATCGAGATCGTCGGGGCCTGACACGCCGACGAGCTGCACCTGCTCGGGGCGGAACAGCCGCAGCTCGTAGTTCAAGAGCTCCGCGACGCTGCGACAGCTGCGATAGCCGGTGATCCAGATCCGCTTGGCGTCGTGCAGCGCGCGCGCGGCCTCCGCGATCGGCTGGGCAGGAATGCGCGGAAGACCGGCGGCTTCGGCTTCGAGCTTGTCGATGACGAGCGCGACATCGGCATTCGGTCCGTGGCGGCGGCTTTTGGCGCGGCCTGAGAAGGGCGAGGTCGGCGATGGCCGCCGCGCCTCGGTCAGCGCCGCGCGCAGCTCGTCCCATCCGGAATAGCCGATCGCTTTGGCAAGCCGCGTGAACGCGGCGGGATCGGCGCCGGCCTCTGCGGCAAGATCGCGCATCGAGCGGGTGGTGGCGTCGTAATCATTGGCGGCGACGAAGCGTCCAACCTCCTGCAGGCGCAGGGGGAGCGATGGCAATGCAATGCGCAGTTCGCTCAAGGGCGAGGATTTCGCGGGCTCGGCCATGAAACATTTGTTGCACGCTTTTCAGATTGGTGCAACAGTTGACGTGCCGCTGCCGGAAATCGTTGCTTCCAAGAAGGATTTTTGCGCCGTGACGTCAGACGATCCGAGACCGCCGCCGCGCCGCAGCTTGTTCGGCGCGTGGGGACCGCGCGAGCTGAAGGGTCTGTTCTTTCAGGTGCTCGTGGTCGCGATTGTCGTCGGCATCGTCGGTTTCCTCTGGTCCAACACCGTCACCAATCTCACGGCCCGCCGCATCACCACCGGCTTTGCGTTTCTCGGCCGCGAGGCCGGCATGCCGATCGCCGACAGCCTGCTCGCCTACAATCCGCGCGACAGCTATCTCTGGGCGTTCGTCGTCGGCGTTGCCAATACCTTGCGTGTCGCGGTGGTCGGCATCGTGCTGGCGACCATCCTGGGCACGCTGATCGGCATCTCGCGGCTATCCGCCAATTGGCTGCTGTCGCGGCTTGCCGCGGTCTATGTCGAGGCGCTGCGCGACATCCCGCTGCTGCTGCAGCTGCTGTTCTGGTACGTACTGATGCAGGCTTTGCCGGCTGCGCGCGCGGCGTGGCGGCCAGTCGAAGGTGTCTTTCTCTCCAATCGCGGGCTGATCCTGCCGGCGATCCCGGTGGGCTCGCCGCAGCTCTGGGTGCTCGGCACCGCCGCGGCCGGGCTCGCCGTGTTCTACCTGATCCGGCGATGGCTGGTCACCCGGCAGATGCGTGACGGCAAGCCGCGCGCGGCGTGGCCGTTCGCGGTCGGCCTCATCCTCGCGTTACCCGCGACGGTGTCCATGCTGCTGGGCGTGTCCTGGACGATCGAATGGCCGCAGTTGCGCGGCTTCAATTTCGTCGGCGGACTGACGCTCGCACCGGAATATTTCGCGCTATTGATCGCGCTCGTCACCTACACCTCGGCCTTCATCGCCGAGATCGTGCGAAGCGGCATCCAGTCGGTGCCGCGCGGGCAGTGGGATGCCGCCAACGCGCTCGGCCTGCGCCGCAGTTTCATGCTGCGGCAGATCATCCTGCCGCAGGCGCTGCGCGTCATCGTGCCACCGATGACGAGCCAGTATCTCAACTTGACCAAGAACTCGTCGCTCGCGGTGGCGATCGGCTACCAGGACGTGGTCTCGATCGCCAACACCACGCTGAACCAGACCGGGCAGGCGATCGAGGCGATCGCGCTGATCATGGCGGTGTTTTTGACCATCAGCCTCGGCATCAGCTTCTTCATGAACTGGTACAATGCGCGCATCGCGCTGGTGGAGCGTTGATCATGACGGTGATTGCGGATCTTCCCGACGCCCCCCGTGCCCGCCGTTCGCAAGCTGGCAACCCCGCGTTGCGCTGGTTGCGTACCAATTTGTTCTCATCGATTCCCAATGGTATTCTCTCTGTCGTGCTGCTGGCGTTGCTTGCCAAGGGCATCTTCAGCTTCGTGCAGTGGGGCATCGCCAACGCCGTCTGGCTCACGCCGGCGAATGATTCCAGCGCCTGCAAGGCTGCGCGTGGCCTCGGCGCCTGCTGGGCGGTGATCCCCGAAAAGTACCGCTTCATCCTGTTCGGCACCTATCCGTTCGACGAGCAGTGGCGGCCGGCGATCTCGGTCTTGCTGTTCGTCTCGCTGTACTATCTCTCGACCCGCCGCGCCTTGTGGCGGCGCGAGCTGATCTATCTCTGGATCGGCGCGCTGGCGCTGATCAGCGTGCTGATGTGGGGCGGTGTGTTCGGTCTCTCCTTCGTCTCGCAGGATCGCTGGGGCGGCTTGCCGGTGACGCTCATCCTGGCGACGTTCGGTCTCGCCTTCGGCTTCCCGCTCGGAATCCTCGTCGCGCTCGGCCGGCGCTCAAAGCTGCCGGCGATCCGCTCGCTCAGCGTGCTCTATGTCGAGCTGATCCGCGGCGTTCCGCTGGTCAGCCTGCTGTTCATGGCAAGCGTGATGTTTCCGCTGTTCATGCCAGCGGGCTTCAACATCGACAAACTGCTGCGGGCGCAGATCGCGATCATCCTGTTCGCCGGCGCGTATCTTGCCGAAGTCATTCGCGGTGGACTGCAAGCGGTGCCGCGCGGACAGTACGAAGCCGCCGATGCGCTGGGGCTGTCGTACTGGCGCAAGCACCGGCTGATCGTCCTACCGCAGGCGATCCGCCACGTCATTCCGCCGCTGGTCAACACCTTCATCGCGTTCTTCAAGGATACCAGCCTGGTGCTGATCATCGGCATCTTCGACCTGCTGACGACGGCGAAGACGGCGATCATCGATCCGGGCTGGCAGCAGTTTTCAGTCGAGGTCTATATCTTCGTCGCCGCGATCTATTTCATGTTCTGCTTCGCGATGTCGCGTTACAGCCGTAGCCTCGAAGCTCACTCCACCGTGAGATGATCGGGGCATACGGAAAGTTTATTCCGCGTTGAACGCGTGAGCTGGATTCAGGCTGGGAATTGTTCGTTGCGAAGCCCACCTCTTGTTCGCTGGTGGCTTCAACACGAGGCACGTCTACCATGATGAAGTCTGTTCTCGTCGCGTCGACCGTTCTGGTCGCGTTTTGCTCCGCTGCCGACGCCCGCCATGTCGTGCATCACCGGTCCATGGCTTCGGCAGCCGTCGTCCGGATGCCGCAGCCTTATCCTTATCCGGCTTTCATGGCCTATGACGCGATGATGGACGATTGGGGCTACGACGCGCATCGGTATCACGGCGGCCCGAAGGTGAACGATTAGAGCCCGCCAGGCATCAAGACTCTGGCCATCGACCGTGCCGTGACGAGGCCGGCACCGAGGACCATCAAAGTCCACGGCGCCGCCCGCATCAGGCCTTCACCTTCGGATCGATCGGCATCGATCCGCGCAGGCCCAGAATGTCCTCCAGCACCTTTGCGCCCGCCAGTACCTGCGCATCTCCGCGCGGGGCGCCGACGACCTGCACGCCGACCGGCAGGCCGGAGGCCGTGAAGCCGCAGGGCAGCGACAGCGACGGGCAGCAGGCGAGGGTGATGGCGTAGACGATGCCGAGCCATTCGACGTAGTTTTCGAATGTCTTGCCGGCGCATTCCGCGACATAGCGGTGCTCGATCGGGAACGGCGGCACGATCGTGGTCGGCGTCAGCAGCAGGTCGTAGGTCTTGAAGAACTCGACCGCGCGCGCCGTCATGCCGACGCGCTGCGCCTGGGCGCGCGCGAGCTGCTCGACGGTGAGCTTGAGGCCTTCCTCGATGTTCCAGATCACCTCGGGCTTGAGCAGGTCGCGCTTGGTGCGCAGCAAATTGGCCTTGGTGATCGCGAAATCGAACGCGCGCAGCACGTGGAAGCATTCATGCGCCTCGCGCCAGTCCGGATGTGCCTCTTCGACGATGGCGCCGGCCTCTGCAAAACGTTCTGCCGCCTTGCGCGTGATCGCCTTCACCTCGGGGTCGACGGGGGTGATGCCGAGATCGGGCGAATAGGCAATGCGCTTCGGCTTCTTGCCTGATTTGGCCGACGAGAGGAACGAGGTCGCGGGCGCCGGCAGCGACAGCGGATCATCCGCATAGTCGCCGCTCATGGCATCCAGCAGCAGCGCGAGATCTTCGACGTTGCGCGCCATCGGCCCGAGGACGCCGAGATTGCGATCGATGCCCGACTTCGGCGTGTGCGCGACGCGGCCGATGCTCGGTCGCATGCCGACGACGCCGCAGAAGGCCGCGGGGCTGCGCAAGGAGCCACCCATGTCGGAGCCCTGCGCGAGCCAGGCCATGCCGGTGGCGAGCGCGACAGCAGCGCCGCCCGACGAGCCCGACGCCGATTTCGTCGTATCCCAGGGATTGAGCGTCGCGCCGAAGACTTCGTTGAAGGTGTTGGCGCCGGCGCCGAACTCAGGCGTGTTGGACTTGGCGTAGACGACCGCGCCGTTGGCCTCGAGGTTCTCGACCATGAGGTCTGATGTCGCGGGGATGTTATCCCTGAAGATCGGCGAGCCCTGGGTGTTCAGGACGCCGGCAACGTCGGTCAGGTCCTTGATCGGGAGCGGCAGGCCCGCCAGCAGCCCACGTGCGCCGGCCGGTTTCTGCATCAGGGCCTTGGCATTGTCGCGTGCACGGTCGAAGCACAGCGTCGGCAGCGCGTTGACCTTGCCATCAACCTCTTTGATCCGCTTCTCCACCACGTCCAGCAGTTCGAGCGGCGAGACGTCGCCGGAGCGCAATTTGTCGACGACAGAGCAGGCGGTTTCGCGGATCAGGTCTTGAGACAACTATCTTACTCCTATGCTTATCGTGGTCGTCATTGCGAGCGCAGCGAAGCAATCCAGACTGCCATCGCGGTCATAGTCCTGGATTGCTTCGCTGCGCTCGCAATGACGGATGAACTAGCCCCAGCCGGCGCTGATGCCGCCATCCACCGTATAGATGACGCCCGACGTATATCCGGCGCGATCCGACGCCAGGAACGCCATGAGGTCGCCGATTTCGCGCGCATGCGCAGGGCGGCCGAGCGGCAGGCTCTTCTGGAATTCCTTGTAGCGGCTCTCGTCGCCGAACTGGTGCTTGGCCCGCGTCTTCAGCAGGGTGACGTGGCGATCGGTACCGACGGGACCGGGATTGATGCCGACCATGCGGATGTTGTCGGCGAGGCTCTTGCCGCCGAGCGCGCGCGTGAAGGCCATCAGCGCGGCATTCCCGGCGCTGCCGCAGACATAGTTGGCGTCGAATTTCTCGCCGGCCGCGCCGATGTCGTTGACGATGACGCCGCCGCCCTTGGCCTTCATCTGCGCGTAGATATGCCGCGTCAGGTTGATGTAGCCGAACACCTTCAATTCCCAGGCGTGCCGCCAGGTGGTTTCGTCGATCTTGTCGATCGACCCGCCGGGAATGTCGCCGGCATTGTTGACGAGCACGTCGATGTCAGCTGCTTCCTTCGCCAATCGAGCCACGTCTTCGGCCTTGCGCAGATCCACGACGCTGGTGGTGGCGTCGATCTGGTGCGCGGAGCGCAGGCGGTCCGCCAGCGCCTTGAGCTGGTCGCCGCTGCGGGCGGCGAGCAGGAGGTTTGCGCCTTCCTCGGCAAACGCCTCGGCGGCGGCTGCGCCAATGCCTTTGGACGCGCCCGTGATCAGGACGCGCTTGCCACGCAGATGCAGATCCATGAGGAGTACTCGCTTGGTGGGAACAGGATGAAATCAGTAGGCGCTCGGCCGCGCCATGGTCAACATTGCAGTGCAGCGTTGCACTGCCGCCGACTTTGGTCCATTGCAGTGCGGTCAAAAAAGGCGGCGGGCTGCCGGACCAACCAAGGACGTTCTCGATGAGCAAGAAACAGTACCGGATCGCAGTCATTCCCGGCGACGGCATCGGCAAGGAAGTGATGCCCGAGGGGATGCGCGTTTTGGAGGCAGCCGCGAAGAAGCACGGCGTGTCCCTGCATTTCGATCATTTCGACTTCTCGTCCTGGGACTATTACGAGAAGCACGGCCAGATGATGCCCGATGACTGGAAGGAAAAGATCGGCAAGCACGACGCGATCTATTTCGGCGCGGTCGGCTGGCCGGCCAAGATTCCGGATCACGTCTCGCTGTGGGGCTCGCTGATCAAGTTTCGCCGCGAGTTCGACCAGTATGTGAACCTTCGCCCGGTGCGCCTGATGCCTGGCGTGCCGTCGCCACTGGCCAACCGCAAGCCCGGCGACATCGATTTCTGGGTGGTGCGCGAGAACACCGAAGGCGAGTATTCCTCCGTCGGCGGCCGCATGTTCCCGGACACGGACCGCGAGTTCGTGACGCAGCAGACGGTGATGACCCGCACCGGCGTCGACCGCATCTTGAAGTTCGCCTTCGAGCTCGCGCAGTCGCGGCCGAAGAAGCATCTGACCTCGGCGACGAAGTCGAACGGCATCTCCATCACCATGCCTTATTGGGACGAGCGGGTTGAGGCGATGGCCAAGAAATTTCCGGGCGTGAAGTGGGACAAGTACCACATCGACATTCTCACCGCGAACTTCGTGCTGCATCCCGACTGGTTCGACGTCGTGGTCGGCTCCAACCTGTTCGGCGACATCCTGTCCGATCTCGGCCCGGCCTGCACCGGCACCATCGGCATCGCGCCGTCGGGCAACATCAATCCGGAAGGCGATTTCCCGTCGGTGTTCGAGCCGGTCCACGGCTCGGCGCCTGATATCGCGGGGCAGGGCATCGCCAACCCGATCGGCATGATCTGGTCGGGCGCGATGATGCTTGAGCATCTCGGCGAAAAGGTTGCCGGCAAGTCGATCGTCGACGCGATCGAGCGCACGCTGGCCGAACGTACGCTGCGGACCAAGGATCTCGGCGGCAACGCCGACACCACGGCGTGTGGCAAGGCGGTCGCTGACATGGTGGACTGAGGCGGGGGCATTGATACGGCGCAGGGTGGGTTAGCCGAAGGCGTAACCCGCCAATGTTTGTATCCGCGGAGACAGAAGAGGTGGGTTACGCCTTCGGCTAACCCACCCTACGACTACACATACGATTTCCGCGCCGGATCGAAGATCGGCGGATAATCGTTCTCGTCGAGCAGATCGAGAAACGGATCGAGCCCCCTGGACTTGATCAGCGCGAGCTCCTGATGCGAGATCAGGTTCACGGTCAGGATCTCCACGGGATCGCCCGCGATCTCCAGCGCTTCGGCGATCTCCTTGTCCGGGCCGATGATCGGCGTCAGAAACAGGAACGTCTCGAAGTCCGTGCCCGCAACCGGCGGCCTCGGCAGCGCGACGCGGTGCCCGAAGCCGAACCAGGTCGCGTCGATGAACGGCATCTTGGCAAGCCAGCGCAGATTGTCGCAGACATCCGGCGTCGGCGCGCGGACATACCACATCAGCTCGGCGCGCGGCTTGGCATCTCCGTGCACCCCCGGCATCCGCTGCTCGCTCATGCCGTTGGTCAGAAGCACA
>Ga0207426_1000269_pt1 | contig 109050 bp, 102 predicted proteins | sample AraplaMF_Cvi_mMS_FD_184265 | JGI IMG/M metagenome (GOLD analysis project Ga0207426, IMG submission 184265) | Arabidopsis root microbial communities from the University of North Carolina, USA - plate scrape MF_Cvi_mMS (SPAdes) (version 2) | ecosystem: Host-associated > Plants > Roots >... | reverse complement strand
TCGGCAAACCGTCCGCACACCGAAGGATGATCCGGCAGCGCTCCGACATCGAACGCGCCACACGTCGCCGCCGCACCTGCCGCTCAAGATACTCCCGCTCATCCGGATGCAGCACCAGCTTTGCTGTTGGCCGTCCAGTCGCATTAGCCATAGCCGTACTCCTCCAATCGAAAAGTAGAGCTTATTATGAAACGAACTTCAGTTCCATGTGACTAGCAGTTCGTCTGCGAAATGAGCGGGGGAATGTGTCCCGCGGCAGTCTGCATAAGTCCCCGTCCTGTATCCCGGCACAAAATCAGATAAAAATTGCTCGTAGCGCTGGAAAAACTTAGTCTCCTGATGTCGTCTCTTGTTTTGCACCAACGCAAGCAGGCCACCATCGGCAAGGCACCTAGCCGACTCCGGATAAAATTTGCTGCGATCAAACAGTTGCGCTGCACCTGCAGCGGCAATGCCAGCAGTATGGGACGACTTAAATGGTAGTTGCTCCGCTGGCGCACGCAAGTATTGGATTTTGGTACTCGCTGGCGTCGTATCTATGGCACGTTCCCGCATTTTCTCGCTGGGCTCAACCCCAACAACTTCGTATTGATCGTCGAGATGAGCAGCAAGCAATCGGGTGAAAATCCCGGTGCCGCATCCTACGTCCGCAACGATGGGAGCAACCGGCTGAAGCCTCAACAAACGGTCCACCAACTCTTGGATCGCACTGCTTGGATATCCTGGCCGCAGCTGATCATAGTGGCGCGCAATTTCGTCGTATGGCATCCACGCGGTTTGCTTAATATCGATGGCGTCATTCATTGCATCTTCCTCTCAATGGCGACCGGTTGGAGATCTCGTTCACGCGCGAAGAAGCTCGCGGAACTTCCTGCTAAAATGAGGACTCCGCCGAGCATGCTTTGCATATCGATGTGCTCGCCGAAGGCGATGGCACCGGCGGCGAATGAACAGAACAGATAGAGAAAGTCTGACGTCGCAATTAATACCAAAGGCACATTGGCATAGGCATGTACAAGCAGGAGCTGTGTTAGGAGGCTGAGGCCAGCCGCGACCAGAAGGTACGTTAGAATTGAAGCTGGCGGCGATACCCAGTTCCCTGCTGCGAATGGTGCTGCGACGGGGATCATCAACGTCGTCAGAATGAAGGTGGTTACCTGGGGCGGTGCGGCCTCCGCAAGACCTTTCAATTGGATGGCGGACGCTGCTGAAATCACTGCAGCTGCAAGCGCCGCTAAGACACCGAAAATCGAGCCTTCGATCGCGGGCCTCAGCGCCACGATTGCGCCGACGAACGCAGTCAGAAGCGCTATCCAATGCGCTGAACTCACGCGTTTCTTTTCTGCGAAGGCGGCCCACGCAATCAAAAAGAACGCGCGGGTCAAATAGAGCGTTGTTGCGACTCCAAGCGGGAGACTTGTGAGCGCGAAAAACCAAGCAAGCTTCGACCCGTATACTGTGGCTGCCCTTACGAAATGCAGCCTTAATTGCACTCCCCGGAGATTGGAGCACAATCGGTGGAAGCTCTTGCTGTTTGCAAAAATAACGGGAGCAAGAGCAACCGCGCTCATAACGTAAATAAGAAAAAGAGATGTATCGCTTCCGATGGTCTGGCTGGTTTTCTTAATTATTACGTTGCAAGCGCATGATGTTATCATGGTTGCCAACAGGCTGGAGGTGCCCCCGAACGTCAAGTTCCACAAGGCTTTCATTGCGCTTCTTCTCCCGAGCCAAAGGAAATGGGCGCATTGTCGACGTCGACCAATTCTCGGACAAAACGATAGTGGTTTGGCAAATTCGGGAGATGCCGAATATTACCGATCTGTCGGAATCCGTGATGCTCATAAAATGGCGCCGCAGTCACGCGGCCATTGCACCAGATGACCACTCCTCGGCGGTTTCTGATTTCGTCTATGCCGTGGTTGAGAACCAGGCTTGCACAGCCGCGACGTCGAAAAGACGGAAGCGTGGCCATCGCACGAACGCGCCAAGATCGATACGGGGCAGCTATAAATGAATCTTCGACGTCCGGATCCTCAATGATAAAGCTGGCCGCAGAGACGATTATCCCTTCGAAGAATGCTCCGACGTGAAACTGATCCGGAGCTGTTGGATACGCAGGAGGAATGCGAGCTTTCGCAGGCGCAAGTGCGATTTCTCGAAGAGCGAACGCTTCAGTTTCATTAATTAATCGAATTTCAGTTCCACGGATATTCGTGCGATCGAATTCGCCACTTCGAGCGGGCTTTCCGGCCAGTCGCATATTGTTGATCATCATTCCATCCCCTCGAATTTGCAGCAATTACTGAGGCTGCATGCGACAACTCAAGGTCGTTTGGAGTGGTCAAATATCTTTGACAGAACCGATAGGCCTTTTATCAGTGTGTCTTCGCTTGGAGGCACGCCAAGCCCGACCCGGAATCGTCTGTTTCCAAGATCAGAGTCCACGGCGAAAGTGTCGCCTGCACCCACAGAGACCCCTTGTTCGCGTGCAGCATCCACAAACTGTGGAAGCGTCATAGAAGAGGGCAATTCAATCCAAAGATGATAGCTTGTGGGATCAATATCAAAATGCTTGTTAAGCAAGGCTGTTGCCAAAGAGCGTCGTCTGATTGTCTCGGCCCTTACAGAGTCTAGGATTCCATCCGCAAGACGGGCATTTAGCCAATAAGTAGCTATCTCGGCGACAATCGGCGCAACCATCCAATTTGTCGTTCTGACGCCTGGCCAAAATACACGCTGCGACGTCGAGGCCGTGGGGCCAACGACATAGGCAATCCGGAGCTGTGCCGCTAAAGATTTGCTCAGTCCAAGAATGTACCAGGTACGCTCGGGTGCATAAACGGCCAAAGGAATCGGAGCTTTTTCTGGCAGAACGCCATATATGTCGTCTTCAAAGATAGCGAGGTCGTGCCGTCGCGCAATGCTTGCAACTTCCTGTCTTCTTTTGACCGACATGACGGCGGACGTGGGATTGTGCAAGGTTGGCATGCAATACAATGCACGGGCATTGCCATTGAGCTTTTTGCAGACCTCATCAAGGCTCTCGGGGATTATTCCCTCAGAATCGATGGCAACGCCTCGCAAGGCGACACCGAAGAGCGCTGACAATGGTTTGATTGCTGGATAAGTGAGCGCTTCAGTAAGAAGGATTCCCCCCGGCTTCACGAAGTGCGCTATCAACATCGCAAGGATACTTTGGGATCCATTTGCAAGCACAATTCTGTCCGGGTCAACAGTTTGGCCGAGGCGACGTGACAGCCAGCCGGCACCCGCGTCACGATCTTCACGGCTACCCGTAAAACGCGGGAAGCGAATTGCCTCGGCGATGCCTTTCTTCTCGAGATGGGAAAAAGACTCGTGTATCGCTCTTTCGACAAAAGGGCTTGGTGGTGGAAAGTTGCGCCCGAAATCCACCGAGATCGAGACTTGTCTAATAGCATTCTCTTGGTTCAAACGGTCGTCCATTTTTTCCTCCCTTGCCTCTAGTTAACGGGCAATTGCCGCGGTCATTGAGAGCGCAATTGAACCGGCGATCGCCGCTACCGACGCGACTGGTATGGCCAATCCCCGAATGGCAGGGACCTTGATTGCCGTCGTTACATGGAGAAGTGCGAGCACGATAAATGCTGCCGCAGCCGTTGTTCCCAGCGGAAATCCAGGGAAGAGCGGATGCGAAAGCAAAAGAATCGCCAAAAGCGGTGTGTCGTATGAAACAGGAAGACCGGTAAATCGAGCGTCCTTGGTCAGCCCGACACTTTCGAAGTAGCTTAGCCGGATGGCACCTGCCAAAATCAGCATGAGACTTGCGACTAATGAGAGCGCGGTGCCCTCTCCAAGGAGGATCACGACGATGGCTGGGAAGACCACGCCGTGAATGAAGTCGGCGAAGCCGTCGAAGTTTTTTCCGAAGTCTGCCACCCCCGGCCTGCGCAGGTGGCTTGTCTTACGCGCCACATGCCCATCCCAATGGTCGAGGAGCCATGTCCAAAGCATTGCCGCGACCCCGAGTTCGATCCTACCGTTGAACGCTAGAAACAGACCGAGGACTGCGAAGAAATAGGCGAGAGCCGTTATGGCGTTTGCGTAGTCTCGTAGATAGCCGATCATCTCTCTACTCCTCGTGCCGGTGAGGAAGTGGTCAAATCGGAAAATGCAAGAGACGGCGGTACCGCGAAAATCGCCTCTGCGATCCGCAGGTCAACCTCGCTGTCGATCTCGAACCAGCGAGTGTCGCTGCAGTCGGCAGCCGAAAGCTGCAGCTCTCGGTTCTCGACGAGCAAAGCCAGGATCTGTTCGACATAGGCCGTTCGATGCCCGCTCTCGACGGCACGATGAAGCGCTGGCACCAGCTGATTACGCAGTGTTGGCGCGGAAAAGTGTATAAGGTTGATTGTCTTGAACAGGTGCCTTGGCAGCGCTTGGGTCGGCGTTTGATTCATCACGAAAGTGGAGATCGAGCTGTCCTTGCCCAATTCGACTGCGGAACCGCTCATGGCATCCGTGAACGCAGCGACGGCAGCCACGTTCTCGGTCGTTGCGGAGACCCTCCGAAGCGTACGTTCTAGAACTTCCCGTTCGAAGAACACATCACCCTCGAGAAAGACGGTATCGCCCGCGAGCATTGTGTTGCGGGCCAGCCAGAGCGAATAGGCGCTACCGGTCCGGTCGAAAATCGGATTGTGGACATACTCGATCTCCACCTCCTCGAAGCGCCGGCCACAGGTCTGCTCGATGGCTTCCTTGCGGTAGCCCACGACGATTGTCGCCTCACGGATCCCGAGTTCGGAGAGCTGGTGCAGCGCGTTGTGCAGCATCGGTATGCCGGCTACTTCCACCAGAGGCTTAGGCACGAAATCCGTGTAGGGGCGCAGCCTGGATCCCATTCCAGCGGCAAGGATGACCGCCCGCGTGCCATTGCTCATGTCAAATCTCCTTTCAAAGCAGGGTTCAGGCGGCCGCTTGCCGGGTTTTGAGGCTGTTCAACGCATCAACGACTTTCCGCAGACCTTGCTCGAGCTGCTCAGGGGGAGCACCGAATGATAGACGCAGGCCGTTCGGATCGCCGAAGGTGCCACCGGCAACGGAGGCGACACCTGTCTCCTCGAGAAGCAGACGTGCGATCTCGTCGGTCGTGCGGGCAGGAGCACCGGCAGGCAAGGCGGAAATCATCTCGCTCAGGTCGAGGTAGAAGAAGAAGGAGCCGTCGGCGCGCGGCGGAGCGACGTCGCGCAGACCGGAGAGAATCCGCAGCCCTATAGCCCGGGCGTCCTTCAGACGCTGGTGCATTTCCTTTTCGAAACGGCCATCACCAACCTGGAGATGATGCAGAATCGCGTGTTGAGCGATCACGTTGGCATTCGAGGTCGTGTGGCTCTGCAGTTTCTTGGCCGCCGAAACGATCTCCGGGGGCGCCGCGAAATAACCCAGGCGCCACCCCGTGATTGCGAGTTCCTTCGAGAATGCATTGACGAGGATGGTCCGGGACCGAATCCCCGGATGCGCCACAACGATTGACTCGTGGCGTCCGCCGGTGAAGACGAAGTTCGAATAGCACTCGTCAGACACGATCCAGAGGTGATAGCTGATCGCAAGATCGCCGATCGCCTGTAGCGCCGTCCGATCATAGATAGCCCCGGTCGGATTGTTCGGCGAGTTGATGATGATCGCCTTGGTTCTCGGTGTCACCGCCGCGCGGATAGTGTCGATTTCCGGGACATAACTTGGTGGGTGGACATCGACGAAGACCGGTCTGGCACCAGCAAGGAGAACTTGGGAAGGGAAGGTCGGCCAGCAGGGCCGAAAGATGATGACCTCGTCTCCCGGATCGAGAACCGCCAGCGCAGCGTCGAGAAGGCCTTGCTTTGCACCGGCCGTTATAACGATGTCATCGGAGGTCCAGCTGATGCCAGTGTCCCTAGATAGTTTATTGGCGACAGACTTGCGAAGCGGGCCGAGACCGATGGAATCGGTGTATCGATTTGTGCCAGCGTTGATCGCGGCGATCGCTCCCTCGCGCACCGAAGCCGGCGGTTCGATGATGACTTCGCCGGCGGCCAGATCGATAATTTCACGGCCCGCAGCCGCAGCCACTTTGGCCGCCTCGCGGGCGGCGGCGGTACCTGAACCTGAAAGCAAGGACATCCGCTGCGCGAGCATGTGCGCACCTCCTGAGCAAAGTTTGGATTTATTGAAAGTCGCCCGAACCCCTCGGACGGGTTAGGCTGTTTGTTTCGGCAGGTACCGTTCTTCCGCATCCGCCAACTCTTCATAGCCAATCAGGTTGAAGAGTTCTTCCAGGCCGGCAACCCGTTCCTCGATGCCGGCGATACTTTCTTCCGATCGGATGCGGCCGCAGACGTCGCGCATGCCGGCAATTGCCGCCCGCATCGTGTGGTTGGCCCAGATGACCGTCGAGATGCCGGCGTCGCGGTAGGCCGCGACCGGCGTCTTGTAGTATTTCGTCGGGACGATGACGACTGGGAGCTTGTTGTTCCATTCCTTGGCGAAGGCCAGAATCTCGTCTGCCACAGACTTGCGGGAATGGATGAGGATGGCGTCGGCGCCGGCTTGCGCATAGGCGTCGGCCCGGACCAGCGCTTCATCCAGGCCATGGCCAGCGATCAGTGCCTCGATGCGGGCAACCAGCATGAAATCGGAACCCGTCGTATCCTTGACCGCCCGCAGCCGGCCGGAGAATTCGTCAATATCCGCCAGAGGATGCCTGTCACCGACGAAGGAGTTCATCTTCGGAAAGCCCTTGTCTTCGAGGCAGACGCCGGCCGCGCCGCGCTGCTCCAGCTTTTTTGCCAGCAGCCGTGCATTGTTGAAATTGCCGAAACCGCTGTCGCCATCGACGAGGATGGGAATGTCGGTAGCATCCACCATGCGTTCGACGACATCGACGACCTGAGTCCAGCTTGCCTCATTGGCATCGCGATAGCCGAGCGCTGAGGAGATTGACAGACCAGACGCCCACAGCCCCTTGAAGCCGGCGCGCTCGGCGATCGCCGCCGATAGGCCGTCATGCGCCTCCATCAAAAATGAAAGATCATTGGAAAGAATGAGGTCTCGAAGGGTTGTCGATGACTGGGTCACCGGCAAGACTTCGGCGCTCATCGGAAATGAAATCGCCCTGTTCATTGTCATGCCTCCTTCATATTTCTCAGCTTGAATAGAACCGATAGAAAAAGCAAGCATGTCCTTGAATATATTTGCGAATATATTCTTACGATTTTTCAACTAAATTTCAAATCCTTAAAACTATACACGGGTTTACGCGATATATTTCCGAATATATTCGAGAATATATCGCATCCCAAGGGTGTTCGCCGTGACTTCGTCGGCCGGAAACGCATGTGATATCGGAGTTTGTCTCCAAAAAAACGCGGGAACAATCGCTCAAACGAGGGAACCGATAGCTGTTGTCCGCCATTTGCCTACCTGGCGGCAAATGAGTGACCATGACGGGCGACAAAGGTACTACGTCCAAAAACAAGGTCGACGTCATCAAGTACAAGGTCCATTATTGATCGCATCCGCGAAATAGAGGGCAGGTATGTCAGCTTGTATTCTCCCGTTTGGGGGCTTTAAGATGAAGCTGCCGATGGAACACCAGAGCGAAAACGCTCTCGCTGCCTTGCGCGATGACTTCTGCTTCTATTTCGTCATCCTCACGCATGCCGTTCGAAAGGACCTGAAAGCCTTCAGCTTTTCTGACCTTCGATATCCAATTGTTTTCCGGGAAAGAGGCCTCCTCAGGCCCTGCGGAGAGGCCTTGGCAATCGAGATGGCAATCTTCCAGGATCACGTTTACGATCGCATCACGCTGCTCGCCCAGAACACGCAGATGCTAAGAGAAGTATGGGGCGTGAACGAGAGAACCCGTGCCTTTCGTCAAACGGAACTGAAATCGGCGGAAACCGCTCAACAGACAATCGAAGAGATCGCTGCTCTCGTCTCGGCGCTAAACGACCGCGACGAAGCCAGCGTGCTACAGGCGCTCGGCAGATCGCGGGATCGACGGACGACGCTCATCGATAGCCTCTTATCGAAAGAGAAAACCGAACTGCAGCATGGGTCACCCTGATCGGTTCGCACTGCCTGACATATAGGTACGATTTTTCGGACTTTTCCCCGCTTTCAGCGAGTAGTATTGTCCCGCGATCGCCTTTAGGTGGCGAGCATGACAGCGAACAATCCGCCAATATCGAACGACGAACCCCGTGGTGTCGCAGGACTGGCTCAGCGGCACGGCACGTGCCGCACGCAGGAGGGCGCAATGCTTGAGGCTCGGGATTGGACCGCTCCAGTGGGCGCGGATCATGGCGAAGATCGCTATAAGACCGCGCAAGTCTATAGCCGCCTGAAGCGCTTTCTGATTTTTCAGAGTGTGCCGCCCCGCACCAAGCTCGATATCGGGGTGCTTTCGCGCCGACTGCACGTCAGCAAGACACCCGTTCGCGAGGCGCTCATCATGCTGGCCGAAGAACGCATCATCCGGGCGGAGCCAGGCCGCGGTTATTTCTCCAAGCCTCTGAATGCCAAGGAGATTGCTGAGGACTATGAAGTCGCCTTCGCAATGCTGAAATATGCGATCGAGACCAATATCGACCAGTTTTCGACGAAAGGTCTTGTGGCGCCGAAACCGGATCCGCTCGCTGCGGTCGGCCAAAATCTCGCGCATAACGTGAGACCCTATGCGGATTTCATCGAGAGCATATTCGAAACCATCGCCGGCACAGCGAAGAATAGTCTCTGCTTTCAGATCATTCAGGCTTTCAACGGTCGAACGAGCTTTATCCGCGAGCTTGACCTTCAGCAACCTGGGCGCCTCGAACAAATCGCGGGTGCAATGAGCGAATTCATCGAGCTTCTGGAGCGCCGGGACGTTCACGCTGCGATCACAAATCTCGAGCGTCAGTTCAAGGAAAAGCTCGAGCGCCTGCATCATCTCGTCGATCAAGGACAGCTCTTAGCGATGAATGCCAGCGACAGCTGGCAGGATCTGCTGCACTGAAGACAAAACAAAGGTCACTTTCGACCGGTCCTCCACGAGCGAATGACGATGATCCAAATCTTAGCGATCAGGCAATCGGACTTCAGCCCGATAGAAGCCGTTCCCAAGGTGAGACAGGTCGACGAGCTCCACATCGCTGGCCTCTTGCGTGTTTAGAACGTGAAGCCCGTCGCAAGGTTGAATATCGATCTCGTCGATCTTCATTGCCCGCACCAATCCCTCGAAACCCGGCCATTCGAAAGGGCGTATGTTGATCCGTCGATCCTCGATTGGTGGTTTCAGCCAAACCTCATTGACCGGCAGCCGTTGTTCGACAAGATCGGCAACAATTGCCGCCAGTTCACGCGCCTCTACGCCGGTGCGGTCGACTTCGAAAATCGCTTGGCCCCAACCGACCTTCACCAGTCCGTCAACCATTGGATAGGGGAAACCGATGGAAACGAGATGCAATGCTGTGTGGATCCGCATTGCCGCATAGCGTGAAGGCCAGTCAATTTTCAGCACCGCTCTCATACCCGGCTGCACATCCGCCGAAAGATCGGCGCAGACGTGCTGCAGGCGACCGGCGATCGCTGCGTCCCAGACCGTACGCTTCACGCCGACGTTGCGGCCGTCCTCGAATGATATCGATCCGCTGTCAGCTGGCGAAATTCCGATGCCGGGATAGAAAATCGTTCGGTCGAGCGCAATCCTGTCGCCCGATCGCTCTATCACGACGGCCTCGGTCTCGACCCGGTATGGGTCGGCCAGAAACTCCAGAATTGTGGGCATATTCACTCCAAGAACGGCGGCGTCGATCGCGACGACGTGCTCAACCTGCGATTAAAACCATTGAATAATCGAATTTGGTCACAATCAAACGAATTGTGGCCGGTCCCGGAATTGTTTTTCCATTAGTCGGCTCATCTAGATTGAAGATGTCCTTGCTGCCTGAGGCTGTACTGAGAATGAAACCTCGCTCAGTTTGGACGCATGCGGCAACCAGGATATTGACCGCCGCCGGCTTCTCTAATCTCGTCGATCCTACCAGCAAGTGTATGTCAGATGTACCACGACCGGCGCAGGGGGAGAGGGGATGTGGAGTGGCCAACGATCGCTCCGTCCTCCGCCCAAGGATCGCGTCGCCCTCGTGTCCGGTCCCGTGGTCAAAGAGGTTGTTTCTCGAGGAGCATCCGTCAAATTCGGCAATGGAATTGTCGGTCAGTTCTCCCTGACGCTTTGGTATTTCCTCGCAGAATCCAGTCAATCGCCGACGATTGCAGAAATATCCTTTCGAACGGACTGCATTCGGGGTGAAATCCCGCGGCGAGCCTCCCGGCGGTCGTTCGACCTCTTCCGAGTAATGCAGCTTAGCCTGGTAGATTGGATCAACCCCAATATTTTCCAGTAAGACCCTAATGGTAGCGCCAAATATAACGTCCGTTGCCGCGTCAGAAAATGATTATGCGCCGTAGATTTCAATCGCGCGATAGTATTTTGTCGGCACATCAGATCGTCTCTTCAACATCATTACATCTTCGCGCCTCTCGATGAACTGCCGCGCCGCCGCTACATCCAACCTATGTGCCGGATGATCAAATAATCGTTATTTGGGTCATTTACACTAGCGCGCCGTGAATACACGGCCGAAACCACTTATTTGTCGGTCGTGCAACTTTAAAGATCCTTGTCATGACGAAGCACTGGATATTGCCTGGGACGCCTATTCTCCCGGTCCGCACGCTTGAACAGACGCAATATTTCTTGGCCGAGCTCGAGGCCTGCGCCACGGAGGCCCAGCTCGCCGACGTGGTCGTTCGTTATGTCGAGCCCTTCGGGGCGACCAATGTCCTTGTCGGAACGATGCCGCAATTCGGGGCGTCACGACGCCAGCAAATAGGTCACGTCCTCATCAACGCCTGGCCAAATGATTGGTCCGCACGCTATTTTTCGATGAACTATCTCTTCAAGGATCCGGCCATCAAGTTGGTGCGAGGCGGGCTGGAGAATTTCTTTTGGGACGACGACCTTGTTGTGAAAGATCGGACTGGATTGTCGGTTATGGGCGAGGCAAAAGAGTTTGGCCTCGCCCATGGCTTTACAATGACGCTTCCAAGTCTGGGCACCGATCATGTTGGATTTTCGATCGCCGGCGAACGTCTCCAGCTTTCTCCTGACAACCGCCGAAATCTGGCGCTCGTCGCTAGCTTTGCCGTCTACAGGGCGCTTCGAATCCGACAGACCCTGCAGAAAAGCAGGTCGATGACGTTGACCGGCCGAGAGCGGGACGTGCTGCAGCTGGCAGCCGAAGGCTGGAAGGAATGGCAGATCGCCGAGCTGCTCGGCGTCACGGATCACGCTGTCGACAAACACATGCGTTCGTGCCGTGAGAAACTGACGTCGCGCAATACCAGTCATGCGGTCGCAATTGCACTGCGGATGGGACTGATCTCCTAATACTACGCCTTTGCGTACCTCCGGGCTGCGAACATCCGGTGGATCATACTCCTGCAAAAAGGAGGAGTGATCCTATGCTTCACATCGTCAATCGAAAGAATATCTTCGACTATCGCCAAGAAATGGAGAAAGCATACCGTTTGCGCTACCGCGTATTTGTCGAGGAGCGAAAATGGACGGATCTGGATCGCGCGGATGGAAGGGAAGTCGATCAGTTCGATACTGAAGATGCAGTTCATATGCTCTACATCGATCGAGGCGAAGTGCTCGGCTACCAGCGCATGCTACCGTCCACCAAGCCTCATTTACTTTCCGAGGTGTTGCCGCAGCTCTGTGAAGAGCAAAGACCGGTCGGACCTCATGTCTGGGAATGGACGCGTTATTGCGTCGCCCCCGGATATCGCGAGCATGGCAGGGCGCTCAGCCCCGTCTCCAACGCATTGATTACCGGCTTTGTTGAATGGGGCATTGTCAACCGGATCAATGCCGTCATCATCGAGATGCAGCCGCTTTGGATTCTTCGCCTGCTGCAACTGCACTTCAAGGTCAGCGCTTTGGGATTGCCGCAAACCATTTCGGGCGAAGACGTCATCGCGGTGACCGCCGCTTTCGATCATCGGACACTGGCGAAGCTTCTGTCGTTGAAGTCCGAGCTGCAGCGGCGCGCAGGCTGAGGCTAAGACATGTTGACCGCGGCGGCCGCGATCAAAGTCTGTTCGGCCCGACCTGCTGCGAGTTTACTTTGGCCGCATCCAAAGAACCATTGCCCGGCTCGTGATAATCTGACTTGCAGCACTTCCTCTCAGGAGGAGTGCTGCGTCACTGCAGGCGACTGAACCCCAAACGACGCCGTGACGGACGAACCCCGTCTTTCGATCCGGATTGATGGGGACGGCCCAGAACCCGTTCTCATCTGACCCTTGTTTGCGACCTGTTTCCAACCGACCTCGCCACAGAAAAGCGACTTTTCTCACTGACCATCTGTGAAAGCGTTTGATCTCATGGGTTTGAATGGCCTGTCGGTTTAGCTGGCTACACTCCTCAAAATCTCAGTTTGGTGCGGCTACTCAATCGTACAGTTGACGTCTGATCGTTTTCGCGTGATGCGTAGCCAATTGTGTCCCGGTCTCGGGGTCGCGCGACGATGGTGACGTGATGCCGCTGGCAGATGCGATACCGGCCAAGGCGCTGGAGCAGACCACCGATTTGATAGCGGCGATGGAGAGAGCTCAATCAGAATTCGACATTCTGAACATCGTGCTTTCCTACAGCGGCCGCTTTGGAGCGACGAGCATCTTTGCCGGCGTAATGCCCGATGCTGGCCAGAGCCGGCAACAGCAAATGGGACACGTGTTGCTCAATGGTCTGCCGGCCGAATGGGCACTGCGTTACTTTGATGGCGGCTATCTCCTGCATGATCCGACCATTCGCATGGTACGCGAGCAGCATGCTCCCTTTCTCTGGCGGGAAATCGAAGCGTCCCGCATGCAGAGCTCGGCCTCACGCGCCGTTATGGACGAAGCAGGCGACTTCGGATTGAGAGACGGTCTGACACTATCGTTGCGAACGCTTGAGGGCAGTTTGATCGGCTTCTCATTCGCCGGTGAGCACATCGAGCTTTGCGACCAGGACCGCGACGCGCTGCGGCTGGTGGCGACCTTCGCCGTCGGGCGCGCTCTTCAACTGCGCAGCTCAAATCGTTTTGCCGCTCAGGCAACGATCACATCGCGTGAACGCCAGGCGCTGCAGCTGGCAGCAGATGGCCTGCGCGACCAGGAAATCGCCCTTCGCATGGGTATCTCACGGCACGGAGCGGAAAAACACCTGCGATCGGTGCGGGAGAAGCTGCAGGCCAAGAACACGATCAAAGCCATCGCCATATCCATGCGGCTCGGCATCATTCGATAGACGGTGTTTTCAAAACATAGGGTCGGCAGCGTAAGCATCGCGGGTCACCCAGCTGACGGGGGCGCCGGCCGATTTCGCCCGAGGAGACTGGCTCGGATCAGGTCAGCCTTGCTGGGCGAAGCAGCGGGTTCGTCGGAAGCGTCAGGTGAGTGATGGCTGGGCTTCAGCGTCAAAAACCGCTCCTGGGCAAGCAGGCGACCGGTATCCGAGACCGGCTCTACTGCTTTGCCCTCGACGTCATGCCGCATGGAATCCGGTTGCGCGGTCGCAAAATTATATCGTTTCGAATGGACGAATGCGCCGACGGCACGGCGCAGGGCAGTCGCGCCAATCTCAGGCTTCAGCAAGGCCCGAATTTCATCGAAAAGGCCAATGGCAAAGGGCTTGATCTGGTCCCCCGGTGCGGCCGGGAGAATGCCGGCTGGCCGCAAGAGCAGTGCATTGATCGCATCCGCCTTCTGAACGTCCAAAGGGGTTGCCGCGATCGGTCCGCGGCTGACGGTCCAGGCCTTGGTCATCTCGGTCGTGCCTCCGGTTGGTTTCCCTTAGGTGGCAATTGTGAAGCGATCATGACGCGCAGAATCTATTCCGACCTTTGGCGCCGGCCCCAAGCCGGCGATCAGAATCGCAGGCATATTGCCCCAAAGGGGATGTGAAAAGACGCGGAAGCGTAACAACCTGGACTCGGCACGGGGTGTAATCGCAATTGAAACGCGTGACCTCGGGGAGAGCCTCTATCGAAAAACATGCCGCGTTTTTGTCGCGGCACTCGCGCTAATGGGGCGGTGGCATGCGCTTTCCTGCTGAATAGAGAAACGCTCCCGCCGCGGCACATAGGGCAAACAGAATGAACATCGCGCTCCCACCTAAAGTTTGGAGCACTGCTCCGCCGAGCGTCGGCCCAACGAAACTGCCAATCATCGAGAGGGAATGAGCGCCGAAATAGCTTCCTCTGTTATGTGACGCCGCGATCGCATCGACCAGGACATATTCAGAAGGGACGACCAGGATCTCTCCGATAGAGAAAACCACCATGGAAATGGCTAACCCCGCCAAATCCCCCGAGCCAAGAAACCCCACCTGGCTGATGACGAAGAGCACGCAGCCTGTCTTCAATGAGACTAGAGCGCCTAAGCGTTCGACAGAACGGCGGGCAAGTGGATTGCCGATCAGGACGACCGCACCGTTGATCGAAACGAGATACGCGAAGATCTCGACACCATCAGCCACGTTTTCCGCAAGTTAGGGCGCGAGCGTCGCGGACCATTGTCCATCCACTGCCACCAGAAGCGTACTGGCACCGATATAGCAGAGCAGGCGGCGAACGCGGATTGCGGCCACAATGCCAGCGACCATTGAGGGTGCTTCAGACGGAACCCCCCCGCCAGCGCAGTCAACACGACGCAATGATACGAGCTGCATAGCAAGGGCGAGTGTCGCGTAGATGAGGGCACCGGCCAGAAAGAGAAAGGTGGACGCGACGCCCGCGGCAATTCCGAGCAGGGGACCGATGGCCCAACCGATGTTCGATGCGGTATAGCGCCACGAGAAATATTTGAGACGAAGAGGCTCGGGGCACGCGTCGCTGATCAACGCTCGCGAAATAGGGGTGTAAATGGAAATCGCAATCGCGGCGAGCGATTGGGCGATACAGAAGACCAATACGGTTTCGGCAAGCCCCAGGCCGAGCATTGCAAAGGCGAGCGAGACCAAAACGACGGTCAGCACCACCCGGCGACCCTGTCTGTCCGAAAGCGAACCTATAATCGGCGATGCAAAGGCGCCCATCAATGGGCCAAGTCCCAACAGAAATCCGATCGTCGCAGGACCCAGATCGAATGTCTGCTGCAGCTTTATCGCAAGGAAGGACAAGGTCATGGCGCGCGCTGTGGTGACTATGCCCGTTCCCAGGACGAGAAAGATGACGCCATTCGGCACCTCCCTTTGATCGCCCATTGATGGAACTCATCCTTTAGTCAGTGTCGCTGGTCGACGCAGCCGATAGCATCCGAACGGACGTACAGAATCCTTGCGGCTCGGTTGGAGCAAATGATCGAGGGTCAGAAGATCAAGAGTTTTCTCGATGGAAGATCACACCCGGCTATCGCTATCGCTGAACAGCCTGAGGGAATTGAAGCATCCCGAAGAACTGGATCAGGCGCTTTCGCAGATATGCACATTATTTGGCCTGACCCACATGACGTTCCTTGTGGTCCGTACCGGGATAAGCTCGGTCAGCCATCCTTTTTACTGCAGCACCTATCCAAGGGATTGGGTTCAGACCTATCTTGCTTGCGGTTATTTCGACATAGATCCTGTGATCGACATCATCCGCACCGGCTTCTTGCCGGTTGATTGGTCGACATTGCCCCAACGGTCACCGGAGGCGGTTCGCTTCTTCGAAGAGGCGCAATGCCACGGAATTGGTCCGAACGGCCTGACCATTCCGGTGCGAGGCGCCAATGGCGAACGCTGCCTTTTTTCGGTGACCTCCGATGTTTCGAAGGCGCAGTGGTCGAGCCTTTGCATGTCCAGTGTCCATGACCTGCACGTCCTTTCCCACTATCTCCACGAGAAGGTGCTTGCCCTAACCGGTCTTAGAGAGGCAGCCCGGTATCGGGACCTTTCCAGGCGGGAGAGACAATGCCTGCAGCTGCTTGCGAAGGGTAAGATCTACAAGCAAATCGCCGCGGCGCTGGGCATCTCGGAGATCTCCGTTCGATTGCACATTCGATCGGCGAGAGGCAAGCTCGGAGCCCAGACGAGCCACCAGGCGGTTGCCAAGGCGAGCTTTCTGGAGCTGATCAATTTTTAATCCCATTCCCTCGTGGCGCTGACAACCCGAGCTCATCCGATTGTCTTTCGGCTCCTGGGTCAACCTATCGGATCCGATAGATTGCCGTCGCTTTGCCGGAAGCCCAAAATCCGCCGCAGCTCACGAAAGGCAGGCAATGACGGCGCCGGCCGACCCATCTCGATCTACGTGGGGTGAACGGCAGCCTTAATCCATCGCAACGGGAGGCGAAGATGGTTGATCCGCAGACGATTGAACTTTGGCAGCAAGCTCCCCGGCTTACATCCTTTGCGGCGTTCTTCGAAAGAACCGCAAGTGGCCAGGGAGGGGCACCGGACCTCGCGATTCCGCAGCCAGACATGAGCCTGCTCGATTTCGATCTCGATTGTAGCGTGTTCTCCGATACGCATCGGCGTTTGTGGGGGCATTTTGACAATCACTATTTCGCCAGCATCCCCTATAGGCTCGAAGAGGAATGCCGGCTCGGCTCGGCGATGTTGGCCTTCGCCTTGAGAGGCTGGGCGCGCAATGGATCGCCGACGACGATCTACACCCTCGGCACCGGCACGGGTTGCCTCGCCCGCACGCTTGCGGCGCTTGGAGACGGCCGCATTGAGACGCTGTGTTGCAGTCCCACACCAGCCAATCGGGAAGCATTCATCGCGAAGCGGGGAAGTGAGCACGCTCATTTTTTCCTGGGGCCGTTTTTCCAACTGAACGGCGAGCGCTACGCCTCCGATACGGACCTTCTGCCGTTTCGAAATGGCTTCGATATCCTTTTCGAGGACACGACATTTCAGATGTATGATCGGGATCGGCTGAAGCAGCTTGAGTTCATAGTGCCGCGCGTTCGGGATGGGGGTGTTCTCGTGCAGGTTCAGAAACTCGCTCATCCGGACTGCGATCTCTATGAGGAACGGGAACGGCAAAAGGACGAATTGTTCAAATCCCGCTATTTTTCGACGGCCCACATCGCGAAAAAGAAGGACGAGATCTTGAACACGATGACGAACTGTCAGGTCGATATGCAGACCACGATATCCGCTCTGAGATCGTTCTTTCGTTACTCCGTACTGACGTGGAATAGCGGCAACTTCTTTATGATCCTGTCCTCCAATTCGCGGGCTTCGATGCTGGAATTCGTCTCACTGCTGCTGAAGCCAGCGATTCCCCCTGCCTACTGCTACCAACAATTGCCGCTCGCTGTCGTCGATACTGACGCAGATCCACTCGGGCCGGACCTTCGTTGGCGCAACGCGAATACAATGAGCTTGATCGCTCCGAAGCGGCTCGCGGCGGCATGAGATGAGCTCAGGGCAATTGGTCGGGCCAGCCGAGTATTGCCCGCCTGGGGATGTTCGGAGCTCACTGTCGTATTTGATGCCACATCTGGCGCCCTATTGGAGGCGCTCACTCCGCGAATATGCGTCGGCCGCCTATAAAATCGAACATTTTCACTCAGATTGTCGCGTGCGCAATCGTTCGATGGAACTGCTTCGAGATTGCGTCGAAAACGCTGCGCGGAGGTCCGGCTTCACGAACGAAGAGGCCCGAAGGGCAAGTTATGAGCTTCTTGTATCGCCGGTGCTGCAGACTGGCCCGCATTGTCTGCTGCTCGTCGAACCCGACGCCTTCTACACCCATATATTCAGCCTGCTTGGCCTGAAGGCGCAAAACCGGGAATGGCATATTACCTATTTTGTCTCCACGATGACATTCAAGGAGACGGCGAAGAAGGGCCCCGGCTGGCTTCGGCTTGAAGGGGAGCCACTCAATGTGTTTGGCCTTTCCCGCAGCAAAATGGATGGTTGCAGCATTGGCTGTTCGAATGGACCCTATCGCTTTGCTCTGTCGAATTCCAAGGGCGAGGCTGCACCGAATCCCTCGGCCGCCAGTCTTCTAGCAGAGCTACCCTCCAATGAATTTCCGTCCGCTGCCGAAGCGATCAAGGTGGCCAATTACGCTCTTTGGCAGCGCCGATGTCCCTCTGATGTCAAACTGCTTCAGTTGGATGATTTCGATATTGCCGACCTGATTGCCTCCCATCTTAACGATCCAACATCGTGGATGTCGGCTCATTTCATTGGGGACGCCAGTTGTGCCGAGAGCGTCTTAAATGCGATCGACCAGCTGAATACAGGGCCATGGAGCGGCTGGGTGCGCCGAACGACTGACTTCTTCTGGCGTCTGGAAAAGGACAGAGTCGTCCCGTTGCGTCTGCAAGGCGGTGTTCTCAGAGCCGGTGGATCATCAAGCTTCGACGTAAAATTCAATGCGGACGGTCTTGCCACGGCGCTTCGCCGGCGAGCGATACTTCCCAGCCTCTTTACGGCGTTTCTCGTCACTTCGATCCTGCCCGGTGTGAGGGTCCTGGGCGGATGTCGTCAGACGATCTATCTGCCCCTGATGCGATATCTGGCCTCGATCGCCGTCCAACGATCAGGCAACATCGAACTGTTGAACGCACTCGGGCAAGACGATCGACCTGGACTGTTGGGACATCGCGTCCTGAAGCCGGCTGACGGCGATCCAACTCAGGAAATCGAGCTCGCGGGAGGAATCGGGCCCCTTCTGTCGAGATATGCTGAAACTTCGCTGGAAAGAGGAAGCGGTGATCTCGCAAGCTTCACCCAGGACCCGATCTGGGCCGAGCTATCGGCGCAGATCACTGCCGGGACGATCACTCGGAGCGCCCGCGAATGGCGATGGGCTGGATCCTGATCGGGATATCGGGCGTGGCTTTCGCAGCGGGTGAAGCCCTTCAGTTACGCTCCTTATGCTCCCCGAGCGTACGAGGGATCCACAACCGCCAGAACTTCGGGCATGCTTCCCGGGTTTTCGCTCCAGAGAACGCGTTTATTGGCGAACCTGGAGACATAGCGGCCTCCATCCAAATACCGCCCATACGCGCAATCACGCCTTTGATCTTGATTTTATATCTTCAGATATATATTTCTCGAGGCGGCCGATGACATACAAGGTGCAATTCCACTCCGACTTCGTTCCTGAATGGAAAGGGCTGGAGATGGGATTGAAGGAACTGGTTGGCGAAGTGTTAGACAACCTGGAGGACGATGGCCCGTTTTTAGGTCGTCCTGAAGTGGATACGGTTTCAGATTCTAATCATGTCAATATGAAGGAGATCAGAGTCAAGTTTGGAAAACAGGTGTGGCGTTTTGCTTTTGCGTTCGACCCCGCTCAAAGGGCCATTATCCTTTGCGGAGGGGACAAGCAAGGCATGAACAAAGCGCTCTTTTACAAACAACTGATCAACAAAGCTGACGCGCGGTTCGATGCGTGGCTAAAGGAGAAGAGAGATGAGCACTGAGTGGAAGACGTTCCGCGCCGAACTCCCGGAAGATGTACGCGCTCGGCTCGACGCGAAACGTCAAGAGCGTCGTCTGGGCAAGGCCTTGGCAGAAGTGCGTAAGGCGATGCATGCAACGCAGCAAGAGGTTGCTACACGTGCCGTTATGACTCAGAATACCGTTTCCAAGATCGAAAGCGCTGACGATGTTCTCTTGTCGTCGGTCGTGCGGTACATGCATGCCATTGGAGGCGGAGTCGAGCTCGTCTTGAAAACACCCGACGGGAAAGCGAGGCGCGTTGACTTTGATCCTGAGATTTATGTGAAGCAGACCGGCTAACTCCGTAATCCATCGCGACAACCCGTTGAAAAGGACCTCCACAGTGTGCGGGATAGCGGAGTAACCCACACGCTTCTCGGCCTGGCAATGACGAGCAATTGCTGGGCCATCCTGTTGCAGGCGCAAGCTGGGAAGGCTTTTTGTCATAGAACGTCGATTGCCGCTGCTCCGGCAGGAACCACGGCGAATTTTTACCGGACCGCGGCAGGTGCGGAAATCGATCTGCTATTGACATTGCCGGGCCGCCGGCCTTGGGAAATTGAGCGAAGCCTAAGTCCGACGCTTGAGAAGGGATTTTATCTCGCTTGTACCGATCTCGATGTGGCTTCTGACCAACGCACACGTCGTTCGATCTGCCGTCCCTCGCGTGTAATCCAAAGTTCAACGCAGTGAGACTATGACGCTATCCCCCGCCACCCGCGTGCAATAGATCGCGGCATTCCAAATCATCAAACTGCAGCTAACCAAGGCCGATACCGAGTCTTGTTTTTCCTTGAGAGTCGGCACTTGCAAGTCCTGGCTCCGTGGCGAGCTTGAAAGCAGTTCCTCTCAGCCGCGTGGTGGCCTCGATATGCTATTTGAACCCAACGAGAGCTTTCGGTTTTCGACTGGTCTGAGCGAGCTGGCGGAAGCCATGGCCTACGCCGGGTGGATCGTTGAAGGACTAGGGGTGCTCGAGGTCGGCATCGAGCAAGGGGAGGCCCGTTGGATCACGCCCGAGCTGCTGCGTGTCAAGGGTGAGCTTCTTGTTTTGCAGAGCACTCCTACAGGCTGGGAGACGGCGAAGGACCTCTTGCGGCGGGCGCTCGATGAAGCACGCCGGCGACGGTCTATACAAGAGCATCAACAGGAGGTAATTCGATGACAGGTGTGACACTCTCGAGTGCCGGTCTCGACCCGCGCCGGCGGCGGATACTATTTCGCAGCTGGCATCGCGGACTGCGCGAGATGGATCTCATCTTCGGTCAGTTCGCCGAATCCGAAATAGCCTCGCTTTCCGACGCGGAGCTTGACGCATTGGAAACCATCATGGGCGAGGAGGACAACGACCTTCTACGGTGGATTATGGGAACCTGGTCCGTGCCGGAGCGTTTTCAAACACCCATGTTTGAGCGCCTTGCCGCCTTCAAACCGGATTTCGAATACCCGGCGGATACCGCATCTTAGAAAGCGGAATAATCTCAGATTTGATGCAGAAAAGCTCGTGGCGGCTGCCGAACCAATAAGTTAAGAGCGCCGCGTTGCGCGTCGTGCCATCGAAAAATGACTGGCACAAGCGATATTCCCACAACGGTTCAGGCGATGAAGGGCGGCACCATTGCGTTTCTGACCAAGCCGTTCCGAGACCAGGAACTCCTCGACGCCATTCAGCTCGGTCTCTCTTACGATCGTGCTCGGCGAGAAAACGAAGAGGCTCTGCGCTCTCAAGGCGTGCTTCGCGTCGCTGAGCCCCAGGGAACGCGAGATCATGATTCAGGTCGCACGCGGTCGCCTCAACAAACAGATTGCCGGCGACATCGGCATCACCGAATCCACGGTTAAGGTGCACCGCAGCCGCCTGATGCAAAAGATGAAGGCCCATTCGCTTGTCGCGCTCGTCCGAATGGCGGAAAGGTTGCAACTGATACCGCAACACTGAGCCGAAGCCGCACCGGTTCTACTGGCATTCGATCTGGCGCCCTTCGCATGTAGTCCAAAGTTCAGCCCAGTGAGACCATGTCGCTACCCCCCGCCACCTGCGTGCAATAGATCGCGGCATTCAAAATCAGCAAACTGTCGGGACATGGCGCGCAGTGGTTTCTCGGAAAGTTCGCGTCGCCTCAACAGAGTGACAACAGAAGACGCCGCGAGGTTCTGATGGCGAACATGACAAGCAACCGGCCCCTGTCGCCGCATCTGCAAATCTACAAGCCTATTCCCACCATGGTCATGTCGATCATTCACCGTATTACTGGTGGCGCGCTCTATTTCGGCACGCTCTTGGTTGCCTGGTGGCTGATCGCGGCGGCGACCGGTCAGGGCTATTTCGACCAGGTCAATTGGGTGCTTGGCAGCATCATCGGCAAGCTCGTGCTGCTCGGCTATACCTGGGCGCTGCTGCACCACATGCTCGGCGGCTTCCGCCATTTCGTCTGGGATCTCGGATACGGCTTCGCCAAGGTGGTCTCTACCAAGATGGCCAAGGCTTCGATCGTCGGGTCACTCTGTCTGACCGTGCTGGTCTGGGTGATTGGTTTCCTCATTCGCTTGTGAAGGTCGCTCTCATGGATATGCGCACCCCTCTCGGTAAGGTTCGTGGCCTCGGTTCCGCCAAGGAAGGCACCGATCATTTCTGGCGCCAGCGCCTGACCGCCGTCGCCAATGTTCCGCTCATCATTTTCTTCGTCATTTTCCTGATGATCTATGCCGGCGCTCCCTATGCGGATGTCGTGCATGCGCTGTCGAATCCGTTCGTTGCCGTCATCATGGGCCTGATGGTGATCTCCGGCGTCATTCACATGAGGCTCGGCATGCAGGTCATCATCGAGGACTATGTGCACGGCGAATTCGGCAAGATCGTCCTAATCATGCTCAACACGTTTTTCGCGGTCATCGTGGCGGGGCTCTGTCTCTACGCCATTCTGAAGATCACATTCGTAGGATAATTACAGATGGCACCGAACTCATCCGCTCAGAATGGGCCTGCCCAAAACGGGAAAGCCTACAAGTATGTTGATCACTCCTATGACGTGATCGTCGTCGGCGCCGGCGGCGCGGGTCTGCGCGCCACGCTTGGCATGGCAGAGCAGGGCTTCCGCACCGCCTGCATCACCAAGGTATTCCCGACCCGCTCGCATACGGTCGCAGCCCAGGGCGGCATCGCCGCCTCGTTGCAGAACATGACGCCGGATAGCTGGCAGTGGCATCTCTATGACACCGTCAAGGGCTCCGACTGGCTGGGCGACGTCGACGCCATGCAGTACATGGTCATGGAAGCGCCGAAGGCGGTCTATGAGCTCGAGCATTACGGCGTGCCGTTCTCGCGCAACGAAGAAGGCAAGATCTACCAGCGCCCGTTCGGCGGCCACATGCAGAACTACGGCGAAGGCCCGCCGGTGCAGCGCACCTGCGCCGCCGCCGACCGTACCGGCCACGCCATTCTGCATACCCTCTATGGCCAGTCGCTGCGCAACAACGCAGAATTCTTCATCGAATATTTTGCGCTCGACCTGATCATGTCCGATGACGGCAGCCGCTGCACGGGCGTCGTCGCCTGGTGCCTGGACGACGGCACGATCCATCGCTTCGCCGCCAAGATGGTGGTGCTGGCCACCGGCGGCTATGGCCGTGCTTATTTCTCCGCCACTTCGGCCCATACCTGCACCGGCGACGGCGGCGGCATGGTTGCCCGTGCCGGCCTGCCGCTTCAGGACATGGAGTTCGTGCAGTTCCATCCGACCGGGATTTACGGCTCCGGCTGTCTCATCACCGAGGGAGCACGCGGCGAAGGCGGCTATCTCGTCAACTCCGAAGGCGAGCGCTTCATGGAGCGTTACGCGCCCTCGGCCAAGGATCTTGCCTCGCGCGACGTCGTTTCGCGCTGCATGACACTGGAAATCCGCGAAGGCCGCGGTGTCGGCAAGAGCAAGGATCACATCTTCCTGCACCTCGATCATCTCGACGCGGCCATTCTACACGAGCGTCTACCGGGTATTTCCGAGAGCGCGCGCATCTTCGCCGGTGTCGACCTGACCCGTGAGCCGATCCCGGTTCTGCCGACCGTCCACTACAATATGGGCGGCATTCCGACGAACTATTGGGGCGAGGTATTGAACGCCGACGGCAACAATCCGGAGCGTATTCTGCCGGGCCTGATGGCCGTCGGCGAAGCCGGTTGTGCCTCGGTGCACGGCGCCAATCGCCTCGGTTCCAACTCGCTGATCGACCTTGTGGTCTTCGGCCGCGCCGCCGCCATTCGCGCCGGCGAGGTCATCGACCGGGCAAGCCCGGTGCCGCCGGTAAATGTTGCCGCCTGCGACAAGATCATGGAGCGCTTCGACCGATTGCGCCATGCCGGCGGCTCGACGCCGACGGCCGTGCTGCGCGAAAAGATGCAGCGCGCCATGCAGGAAGACGCCGCCGTGTTCCGCACGCAGGAATCGCTGGAATCCGGCTGCCGGCGCATCTCGGCGATCTGGAACGAGCTGCCCGACATCAAGGTCGGCGACCGTTCGCTGATCTGGAACTCGGATCTCGTCGAGACACTCGAATTGCACAACCTGATGACTAACGCCATTGCGACGGTCTTTGGCGCCGAGGCTCGCAAGGAAAGCCGCGGTGGGCATGCCCGCGAGGACTACACCGGCGGTCCCTTCAGCGGCCGCGATGACGTCAATTGGCGCAAGCACACGCTCGCCTGGGTCAACGACGCCGGCGACGTCAAGCTCGACTATCGCCCCGTTCACACCGAGCTCATCGCAGAAGGCATCGATCCGCACAAGATCCTGCCGAAAGCACGTGTCTATTAATGTGAGAGGTACTGATCATGGTTGAACTCGCCCTCCCCAAGAACTCCCAGATGCGCGAAGGCAAGGTCTGGCCGAAGCCCGCCGCCGCGAAGAATACGCGCGAATTCCGCGTCTACCGCTGGAGCCCGGATGACGGCCAGAACCCGTCGATCGACACCTTCTACGTCGATGTCGACGACTGCGGTCCGAGAGTTCTCGACGGCCTGCTCTACATCAAGAACAAGATCGACCCGACGCTGACGTTACGTCGTTCCTGCCGCGAAGGCATTTGCGGCTCCTGTGCGATGAACATCGACGGCACGAATACGCTCGCCTGCCTCAAGGGCATGGACGAGATCAAAGGAACGGTGAAGATCTACCCACTGCCGCACATGCCTGTCGTCAAGGACCTCGTGCCGGATCTGACCAATTTCTACGCTCAGCACCGCTCGATTGAGCCCTGGCTGAAGACGGTGTCGCCGCCCCCGGCAAAGGAATGGAAGCAGAGCCACGAGGATCGTCTGAAACTCGACGGCCTCTACGAATGCATCCTTTGCGCTTGCTGCTCGACGTCCTGTCCGAGCTATTGGTGGAATGGCGACCGCTATCTCGGCCCGGCCGTCCTTCTGCAGGCCTATCGCTGGCTGATCGACAGCCGCGACGAGGCAAAGGGCGAACGTCTCGACAATCTCGAGGACCCATTCCGCCTCTACCGCTGCCACACGATCATGAACTGCGCCCAGACCTGTCCCAAGGGTCTGAACCCGGCCAAGGCGATCGCTGAAATCAAGACGATGATGGTCGAGCGGCGGGTGTGATCCGCGACCACGTTATAGCTAGCATTTGATCTTCGCCTTTCGCTTTTGCCAGCCTGACGGTGAAACACAACGACGTTTTTTCGTCGCGCGCCATCCTCCAAGGGATCATTCAAATGAAGCGGCATGAGTGTGAAGACCAGAAGCCTCAATCCCCCGGATTGGCGTTCCCGGTCGGTATGTATCTGATCTGTCTGTTGGCAATCGGGACCTACATTGCGTTTGGCACAGCTTTGTCCTCCTCGCCGCTGAAGGATGCAGCTAGCCACGACGCGAGGTTTGCAGCGCCCACACAGCCTGGCTGCATCGCTTCGCAATTCGCCGGACCTCATATCTTTTCTATATCGAATTCACTCGATCCATATATTGGACGCTCATCGGTTGGGCGACTATTTTGAATGCAGCAGACATCGGAAACTGGTCCGAGAACCGGCTTTGCAAGCCGCATACTGAGCCGAAGCGAGTCAAAACCCCGCTTCCTAAGTCATACAAAGAAGTGAGACTGCCATGAACAGCATCAGCAGCACGCAGCACTTGAATAACCCTACCGGCGGCGCAAACTTTCGTAGCGAGGCCGACGGTCTGGGCTCGGTCAATGTTCCCGCCGACAAGCTCTGGGGTGCGCAGACCCAGCGTTCGCTCGAGCATTTCAGCATAGGCCACGACCTGATCCCGCGGGAAATGATCACGTCCTATGCGATCTTGAAGCTGGCCGCTGCCACCGCGAACTACGAGGGCGGTCGCCTCGACGTTCAAGTCTATGACCTGATCAAGCGTGTCTGCGAAGAGATCCTGGAGGGGAAACTCCATGATATGTTCCCGCTCCACGTCTGGATGACAGGCAGCGGTACCCAGTTCAACATGAACGTCAACGAAGTCATTTCCAACCGCTGTTGCGAGCTCGTGGGCACCCCGCTCGGCAGCAAGACCCCGGTCCATCCGAACGACCACGTCAACATGTCTCAATCATCCAACGACAGCTTCCCGTCGGCCATGAACATTGCAGCCGCCGGTGGAGTCGCGATCCGTTTGATCCCGGCCGTGACCGCGCTGCGCGACGCCATCACAGCGAAGGCCGAGGAATGGGCCGATATCGTCAAGATCGGCCGGACTCACATGCAGGACGCGACACCGCTGACGCTCGGCCAGGAATGGTCGGGCTATGCCGGCATGCTCTCCGACGATCTCGAGCGGATCGAGAACGCCCTCAAGGGCGTCTATCGGCTTGCGCTCGGTGGCACCGCCGTTGGTACCGGAATCAATGCTGCACCGGGATTTGCGGAAGCCGTTGCGGCCGAAATTGCCATGCTCACCGGTCTGCCTTTTGTCAGTGCGCCGAACAAGTTCTCGGTCCAAGGCGCCCATGACGCACTGGTTCATCTCTCTGGCACACTGCGCACCCTTGCTGTCTCGCTTTATAAGATCGGCAACGATATCCGGCTGTTGTCGTGCGGCCCGCGCGCCGGTTTGGCGGAATTGCTGATCCCGGAAAACGAGCCGGGCTCGTCGATCATGCCCGGAAAAGTCAATCCGACGCAGGTCGAGGCGCTGACGATGATCGCTGTGCAGGTCATGGCGAACGACGTGGCCGTCGGATTCGGCGGCGCCGGCGGTTATCTTGAAATGAATGTCTACAAGCCTCTGATGATTGCCAACATCGCGCAGTCCGTCACCATTCTCGCAGGCGGATGCACAAACTTCCGCGTCTTTCTGGTCGAGGGTACGCAACCCAACCGGAAGAAGATCGCGGAATATGTGGAGCGTTCGTTGATGCTGGTCACCGCACTCACGCCGGTCATCGGCTACGATAAGGCTTCGAAAATCGCTCATCATGCTGCCGACCACGATCTGACGCTGAAACAGGCCGCGCTTGAACTCGGTTTCGTCGACGAGCAGACGTTCGATCGCGTCGTCGATCCGGCCAAGATGGTGACACCCTACGTCGCCTCCGCCTGACGGTCAGGCGACAGATCCCGGGCGACTGCGCCAGGCTGCGAGTTCCCTGTCGCTTTGGTCGCGGTCGGCGAGCCCACGCCGAGGGACCTGCTCTCGCCGGTTTGGCACCTCGGACTGCCACAGCCATCCACCACCAATCAGACTGAACATCAATAGGAAGGAAAGCCACATGTCCACTCACACACCGACCGGCCAGGCGCTTCTGCGTAACTCTCGGCTGAACAAGGGCACCGCATTCACCGTCTCCGAACGCCGCGAATTTGGCCTCGAGGGCCTGCTGCCACCCGTGCCCCTTTCTCTCGAGTTGCAGGTGGCGCGCCTGAACAACGAACTCGCTGAGCTTGACAGCGACCTGCAACGCTACCTGCTGCTGTCCGACCTGCAGGTGCGCAACGAAACGCTGTTCTATGCCCTGCTGATGTCGGATCCGGCCCGCTTCATGCCGATCGTGTACACGCCGACGGTGGGTGAAGGCTGCCAGAAATTCGACCATATCTACCGCAATCCGCGCGGCATGTACCTGCCGATCAGCGCACGGGGGCGGCTGCGCGAACTGCTTGCCAACTGGCCGCAAAAGGACGTGCGGTTCATCGTCGTCACCGACGGCGAGCGCATCCTTGGCTTGGGCGATCTCGGTGTTGGCGGCATGGGCATTCCGATTGGCAAGCTTGCCCTCTACACCGCCTGCGCTGGCGTGCCGCCGCAGTACTGCCTGCCGGTGACCCTCGACGTTGGCACCAACAATCACCAACTTCTTGAAGATCCACTTTATCTCGGCCTGCGCCAGGAACGCGTGCGCGGCGAGGCATACACGGCCTTCATCGATGAGTTCGTCGACGCCGTTCAGGCGCTCTATCCGAAGTGCTGCATCCAATGGGAAGACTTCGCGAACTTCAACGCCGTGCCGATCCTTGCCAACTACCGCGACAAGGTCTGCACCTTCAACGACGACATCCAGGGCACGGCGGCGGTGGCTTTGGCCGGCATCTACGGGGCGTTGCGGATCTCCGGGCAGCGGCTTGGCGATCAGCGTTTCCTGTTTCTCGGCGGCGGATCGGCGGCGACCGGTATTGCCGGGCTGATCAGCCGGGCGATGACGCTCGAAGGCATGAGCATGGCTGAGGCCGGCGCCCGCACTGCGCTGTTTGATGTCAACGGCTTGCTTGTGGCTTCGCGCACCGACCTTGCAGAGTTCCAAAAGCCATTTGCGCTTGATCATGCGCCAATCACAAGCTTCGTGGAGGCGGTCAAAGCGCTCCGTCCGACGGCGATCATCGGCGTCAGCACCATGCCAAAACTGTTTAATCAGCAGGTAATCGAAGCCATGTCCGAGATCAACGAGCGGCCGATTATCTTCCCGTATTCCAACCCAACCTCGCGGTCCGAATGCACCGCCGAGGAGGCCTATCAATGGTCGCAGGGCCGGGCGATCTTCGCCAGTGGCAGCCCGTTTTCCCCGGTCGAGGTGAGTGGCAAGACCTTCGTGCCGGGCCAGGGCAACAATGTCTACATCTTCCCTCCCATGGGATTGGCTGTGTTCGCGACCGAGGCCGAGCGGATAACCGACGACATGTTCATCGTGGCAGCCAAGGCTGTCGCCGAACAGGTGACGGAGGAAAATCTCGCCACCGGGCTTATTTATCCCCCGCAGAGCAAGATCTTCGCAACCTCTCTCCATGTCGCGACCCGCATCGCGGAGTGCATTTTTGATCAGGATCTGGCGCGGGTCGAACGTCCCAAGGACATCGCGGCGCTCATTCAGGCGCGCCTGTACAGCCCCAGTTATTCGAAGGCGGGATCGTGATGACCGTCGAGGTCATTAGATGCGGGGCGGGCATCGGCTGTCGAGCCGGCGCTTGCCCGAGTTGCGGCTGCAATTTGAATCCACGGCGGTGCGATCGTTGGCCGCCGCCGTCACGGCATTTGCGAAAAGGTGACACATGACTACCAAATTGGCGGATCCCACGAACAGACCTGACTTCGCAGAGGCGGTTCAAACAGAGCAAACGACAGCGCAGAAGCGTATCGTAATTATTGGAGGTGGTTTCGCCGGGATCGCCGCGGCGCGCGCCTTAAAGCGCGCCGATGCCGAGATCGTGCTGATCGACCGGCGCAATCACCACATATTTCAGCCGCTGCTCTATCAAGCGGCCACCGCGGTGCTTGCACCCTCGGAAATCGCAGCGCCGATCCGGCAGCTCGCCGTCAAGCAGAGAAATCTGACCGTCATGCTCGCGGAAGTGACCGGAGTTGACCTGAGTTCACGAACGGTCGATGCCAGTTGCCCTGGCCTTTGCACCCGCAAGGTCCCGTTCGACCATCTCATTGTCGCTACCGGAATGCGCCCGAGCTATTTCGGCCATGACGAATTTGCGCGGTATGCGCCAGCTCTCAAGAACCTGAATGACGCAGAGACGATCAGAACAAAAATTCTTCGCGCCTTTGAACTTGCCGAAACGACCGATGACGCAAGCGAGCGCGCCCGGCAGATGACTATCGTCTTGGTCGGCGCTGGTCCTACCGGGGTGGAGCTGGCGGCATCGATGGCGCACATGGCTGCCGTTACGCTGCGCAAAAATTTCCGCCGTATTGATCCGGCGGACAGCACCATCATTCTACTCGAAGGCGGCAACCGGGTGCTTCCGGCCTTCGCCGAGACCTTGTCGCGAAAAGCAACCGCACGCCTCGAAAAACTCGGCGTCAAGGTTATGACGGGAGTCAAGGTGGAAAAGGTCGATGAGCAAGGCGTGGTCGCGGGCGGCAAAAGAATCTCGAGCGCGACCGTCCTTTGGACCGCTGGGGTCGCTGCATCGCCGATCGTGAAAATGTTCGGCGCAGACACCGATCGGGCCGGTCGCGTCATCGTTGGTCCGTGTCTGGATGTCCCGAATGTGCCGGATGTCTTCTTCGTGGGAGATACGGCATCCGTCGTGCAGAACGGCCGGCCGGTCCCTGGCGTCGCCCAGGCAGCGATCCAGCAGGGACGTTACGTGGGGCAGTTGATCTGCGCCCGGCTTGAAGGACGGGAGTCGAAGCGTCCGTTCCGATATTCCAATAAGGGCAATATGGCCGTGGTGGGTAGGAATTTTGCCATCCTCGAGGCCGGTCGTTTTCGCATGAGTGGATTCCTGACATGGCTGATATGGGCATTCATTCACATGGCCTCGCTTCCGCAGCTGCAGAACCGATTGCGGGTCGAGTTCCAATGGCTTTGGTCCTACTTCACCGGTCAACGCAGTTCGCGGCTAATTACCGAGCCGCCGAGGAAAGTAGACTAGCACTGCCTGTTGCTGACGCTCGAAACGCGCGTGGCGCCGTTTCAACAGGTAGACACGGCTCATAGTAGAATGATGATTGGGCTGGATCTCATTCAACTCGGCCTTACTCGTTGGAGGCAACGATGGAAGTATTGCTGCATTCCGTCCTGCGCCGGATCATCGAAATCGGCGAACTGCACGTGATCTATGCATGCGGTAAAAAGCGAACCTATGGCAGAGCCGAGGGCGTCGCGTCCATTCACATCAAAACGCGGGCCGCGGAACGCTCCCTATTCCACCGACACGGCTCGTGAGGGCGACGCCCGCAATATCCCAGAATTACAAGGAGTCTGCATCCATGAGCGTTTCAGGTCTGCCGTTCGACGATTTCCGTGCCCTGCTGCGCGATCTGCCGGGGCCAGATGCCCGGGCGCTGGTAGCGGCACGCGAGCGTGACGCGCAGCTGACGAAGCCGCCAGGCGCGCTCGGGCGCCTCGAGGAAATCGCCTTCTGGCTGGCGGCCTGGACGGGCAGGGCGCCCGCCGTCAACCGGCCGCTGGTGGCGATCTTCGCTGGCAATCACGGCGTGGCGAAGCAGGGGATTACGCCTGTTCCGCCGAAGGTGACGCAGCAGATGGTGGAGAATTTCGCTGCCGGCGGCGCGGCGATTAACCAGATCTGCGTGGCCTACGACCTCGGCTTGAAGGTCTTCGACCTGGCCCTCGACTATCCGACGGCGGACATCACGGAAGAGGCCGCCCTTTCGGAGCGCGACTGCGCGGCTACTCTGGCCTTCGGCATGGAGGCGATTGCTGGCGGTACGGACCTGCTGTGCATCGGTGAGATGGGCATCGGCAACACGACGATCGCGGCGGCGATCAACTATGCGCTCTATGGCGGCTCGGCGCGCGACTGGGTAGGTCACGGAAGCGCTTCCAAAGGCGAGATATTGGAGCGCAAGGTGGCTGCGTTGGAGCGGGCCGTGGAACTGCACCGCGACCACCTCGACGATCCGCTGGAAATCATGCGCCGCCTCGGCGGCCGCGAGATTGCCGCGATGGCGGGCGCCATCCTTGCTGCTCGCGTCGAGAAGATCCCGGTTCTGATCGACGGCTACGTATCGACGGCTGCAGGCGCGATCCTGCAGGCTGCCAATCCTTCGGCGCTCGACCACTGCCTGATCGGCCACGTCTGCAGCGAGCCGGGACATCTCAAGGCGATCGAGAAGCTTGGCAAGACGCCGCTTCTGGCGCTCGGCATGCAGCTTGGCGAAGGCGCAGGTGCGGCACTTGCGGCCGGCATCGTGAAGGCGGCTGCGGCCTGCCACTCCGGAATGGCGACATTTTCGCAGGCAGGTGTCACCAACAAATACTGAGTGCTTCGCCATTGTGAAGGCCTTACGGCAGATGACATAGCGCCTAGAGCGGATCATTGCTTTTCGGAATTGGTGCGGGATTCCCAAATCAACAGAATTGTGATCCATCATGGATGCTGGAATGGAGGCCGGCATCGATGACACGACCCTATTCGAATGCCTTCGTGAGCGTATTGTAGCTGCGGTTGCAACTGCGCAGAGCTGCCGGGTCGTGGCGGAGCGGCTTGATATCGCGGTTTCCTCTGTGGTGAAGTGGTCGCAGCGCTATCGGGCGACCGGCAGCGTGTCGCCGGGCAAGATCGGCGGCCATCGTCGGCGGGTGCTTGAGCCGCATCATGCCTTCATCCCCGAGCGGATCGAGTAGACCTCTCACCTGACGTGGCACCATCTGAGGGACGAACTGGCCGCCCGCGGGATAACCATCTCCCACAATGCCATCTGGCAGTTCATGCGCCGCGAAGGTCTGAGTTTCAAAAAGACGCTGTTCGCCCTTGAGCAGGGGCGCACCGACATTGCTCGGCGCAGAGCGCTGGAGGACCTGGCAAGGCCACTTCGATCCGCGTCGGCCCGGAATGAATGTCAACACGCGAGCCGGCGCGAATGCCGCGGACAGTGCCGCCGTCATCTCTAAAGCCCCCCCATCCTGCCGTCTGGTTGGGTGATCGCGAAACCTCATGAGGTACCGCGTGAATCGAACCTGTGCTGGGCCTCTTCGACTTCGGGAAGATAGGCCTCGGCCCAGTCTTTCAGCGCCTTGAATGGCACTTCGAGCGTATATCCCAACGACGTGATAGTATATTCGACACCGATCGGAGCCGTATCGAGCACCGCTCTTTCAATCACACCGTTTCGCTCTAGGCGTCTCAGACACTGCGTCAATGTCTTCTGAGATATGCCATCGATCTGCCGTCGCAGCGCGTTGAAGCGCGCTTTCCCGTCGGAGCCGCATAGAACCTCAAGGATCAGAATTGTCCACTTGTCTGCGACCTGATCGAGGAGCAGGCGCCGATTCTTCATGTTTGTCATCGGTAGCCTCCCAGATACCTAGTTGCTTATAAGTGCCTAATTTACACTAAGTTTCCCTGTGATACTAGTCTCTCACTAGTCAAATGCAGCGCGTAGATTGGAAAGATGAAATGAACGCCAAAGACAAATTGGACGAGATGGATTCCATCAAACAGGTTGAGGCCCAAATTATGAAGCCTGGGGATCTCAGTATGGCTCAAAGCGAATTACGCGTCGGGATCGTCGGCGCCAGCAATAAGGCTGGCTGGGCGAAGCTGTCGCACGTTCCGGCGATTAAGGGACTCGCCGGAATAAAGCTCGCAGCTGTGGCAACGCGCAACGAACAGAGTGCGCGGCAAGCGGCTGAAGCCTTCGGCGCTGATCGCTGGTTTTCCGATCCCTTCGCGATGATTCGTGACAAACAGATTGATCTCGTAACGATTGCCGTCAATGTACCTGGGCACCGCGAACTCGTTCTGGCCGCCCTCGATGCGGGCAAGGCAGTCTATTGCGAGGCGCCTCTCGGGCGGAACATTTCTGAGTCTGAAGAGATGGCACGCGCGGTAGGTTCGCATCATACGGCCATAGGCTTGCAGGGCCGGCACAATCCGTCCGTGCGGCGTGCGGCTGAGTTGATTTCCTCGGGAAGAATTGGGCGGCCGCTCAACGCCAGAATACTGTCGCCGACCTTAGGGTTCGGCCCCGAAATGCGTATTGCGCATGATATTTTCAATCAGCTATCTTCCGGTGCAAATCTGCTAACAATCACGGGCGGCCATACGCTCGACGTGGTCGAAGCGATCCTTGGGGTGGTCACGGAGGTTGACGCGCGGGCCGAGATCCGCTGGCCCATTATCAAGCTGACGGAGACAGGTGAAGAAAGCGTCCGTGAGACCGCTGATTATGTCGGCATTGTGGGAAAGACGCGATCAGGAGCTGCATTCACGGCTGAGGTCATTGCTGGAGTGCAGCTGGAGAATGTTCGCTTCAGTCTCGAGATCACGGGTTCGAATGGATGGCTTAGCCTGACCAGCAATCATCCCTACGGGTTTCAAGCTGGAAACCTCAAACTGACGTCCAGCGTCCCGTTTGACGAGCCAGATGCACCCATTGTCTCCACTGAAACCATGGAGACGGCCATCAATGTGGGCGAAGTCTATGCCCAACTCGCCCGCGACATGCGCGAAGGGACCCATCAAACGCCAGGGCTGGACCACGCCCTCCACAACGCTCGTCTCACCGACGCTGTCATGCGCGCGGCCGAAACTGGTCAACGGCAAAAGCTCGCTGCCTAGAGCGGTTCATGGCTTTTCTGAATCGACGCAGAATTCCCAAATCAGCAGATTTGTGGTTCTTGATGGATGCTGGCGTGGAGGCCAGCATCCATGACATGACCTTATTCGAATGACTTTCGTGAGCGTGTTGTTGGCGTATTTGCGGCCGGACAGAGCAGCCGGGCCGTAGCGGATCGGTTCGACATTGCCGTCCCTTCTGTGGTGAAGTGGTCGCAGCGCCATCGGGCGACCGGCAGCGTGTCACCGGGGAAGATGGACGGCTATCGTCGGCGTATATTGGAAAAAAACGCTGTTCGCCCTTGAGCAGGGTCGTGCCGACATTGCCCGGCGCAGAGCGCGCTGGAGGATCTCGCAAGGCCGCTTCGATCCGCGTCGTCTGGTCTTCATCGACGAAACTGGGCCGAGCTGGCCAAGCGCTGACGGTCGAGGCTTCAGCTTCCAGCCTCGGCTTGTTGACGAGCCAATATGAGGAAGTTTCGGGCCGTTGCCGAGCGATTGTCCTTCCGAAGGGCGAGGCTGATCGGCGCCTGCGGCGCTTCTCCTTCGATGGGAAGGTATACAATGCCGTCCGCCCGAATCTGCTCAATGGATTTTGGCACAACCGATACACCGAACCCCGCAGCGACGAGGTGCACGATCGACGAGATTTGTGGCGCCTCTTGTCCGAGCGTCGGGCTAAAGCCGGCACGCTGGCAACTCGCGATGATGCTGTCGTAAAGACCCGGGCCGATCGGGCGCGGGAACAGGATAAATGTTTCCTGGGCGAGAGCGACGAGCGATTGGGCACCGCCGCCAGCCCGATGATGATAGGAGGGCAGCACTATTCTCATCGGCTCTTCGACAAGGGGCTGCAGCATTATTCCTTCACCATCACTCAGCGGCGGCCGTACGAAGGCGATATCAAGAGAGCCGTTCCGCAAGGCCTCGATTAGGTGCGGCGTGTTGCTCTGCTCCGGCGTCAGCAGTACGTCCGGATAGAGCTTCCGGTAGGCTTGGATAAGACCGGGAATGAGCGGTTGGAAATAGGTTGCGCCCGCAAAGCCGACACGTATGCGACCCGTTTCGCCGCGCGCTCGGCTTTGGACATTCGCCTTGGTCCGTTCGACTTGTTCCAGGATGTCTCGCGCTTCATCGAGCAATAGTGCTCCCGCCTCCGTGAGCTCCGCGCCACGCGTCAGACGGCGAAAGAGCGGAGTGCCCATCTCCCGCTCAAGCTGACGGATTTGCAGGCTCAGCGGCGGCTGCTTGATGCCAAGCCGTTCGGCCGCTCTGGTGAAATGCCGTTCTTCCGCGACGGCGACAAAGTAGCGAAGGTGCCTCAGATCCATATTATTCCCATACCGAAAAAGTATCAAAGTTCTCTAGCCCATATATTGGACCGGCGCTAATCTGAGGTCTAGTTTCTTTTCATGAAAAGGACGGCACCCTGCCGTCATGAAAAGGAGCAAGATCATGCGCACCGTCGCAGAACAATTCGCCGAGACCCTCGTGGCTTCAGGCGTGAAGCGCATTTACGGAATTGTGGGTGATAGTCTGAACGGCTTGACGGACGCTATCCGCCGGCAGGGCAAGATCGATTGGATCCACGTCCGACATGAAGAAGTCGCCGCCTTCGCGGCGGGCGCTGAGGCTCACCTCACGGGCACTATCGCCGTCTGCGCCGGAAGCTGCGGGCCTGGCAACCTGCATCTTATCAATGGCCTATTCGATTGCCATCGTTCTCGTGTGCCGGTGCTGGCAATCGCAGCACATATTCCCTCCGCGGAGATTGGATCGGGCTATTTCCAGGAGACGCATCCCGAAAACCTTTTCCGCGAGTGCAGCCACTATTGCGAACTCGTCTCCAGCCCGCGCCAGATGCCCCGCACGGTCGAAACAGCAATTCGCGAGGCGGTTACCAAGCGCGGAGTGGCGGTCGTGGTGATCCCGGGCGACGTTGCTCTGCAGGCGGCGGAACCAGCTCCGCAACCGAAATCGGCGGCGCTGCTGCCGCCTCATCCCGTCGTCACGCCCGCGCACGGCACGATCGAAAACCTTGCCTCGTTGCTGAATTCCGCCCAGCGGGTGACAATCCTGTCGGGGTCCGGCTGCGAAGGGGCGCACGAGCCTTTGATTGCGCTCGGCGAACGCCTCAAGGCCCCCATGGTGCATACCATGCGCGGCAAGGAACACGTCGAGTGGGACAACCCTTATGACGTCGGAATGACCGGGCTGATCGGCTTCTCGTCCGGCTATTACGCTATGCTTGACTGCGACGTCCTGCTGATGCTCGGCACGGATTTTCCATACCGTCAGTTCTACCCCAAGGATGCGAACGTTCGCATCGCGCAGATTGATATCCGGGGGGAACAGATCGGGCGCCGCTGTGCCGTCGACTTGGCCGTTGTTGGCGACGTCGGCGCAACGCTTAATGAGCTGCTCCCGCTGCTTGATGAGAAGGGTGACGGCCGCCGTCTCGCAAAGGCTCAGCGACACTATGCGCAGGCGCGGGCGGAGCTTGACCGGCTGGCGGATGAGGGCAAGCCGGGCCGGGGTCTCATCCACCCGCAGCAGATCGCCAAGGCGATCAGCGACCAAGCCGCAAGCGACGCGGTCTTCACCTGCGATGTCGGCCTGCCCACGGTATGGGGCGCGCGCTATCTTGCGATGAACGGCCAGCGGCGGCTGCTTGGATCGTTTTGGCATGGTTCGATGGCCAACGCGATGGCGCAGGCGATCGGCGCCCAGGCGAGCCATGCCGGCAGGCAGGTGGTCTCGCTTTCGGGTGATGGCGGCTTCACCATGCTGATGGGCGACCTTATCAGCCTCAAGCAGCTCGACTTGCCGGTGAAGGTGGTCGTCTTCAACAACGGCGCACTCGGCTTCATCGAGTTGGAGCAAAAATCCACGGGCTTTCTCGATTTTGGCACCGAACTGAAAAATCCGGATTTCGCGGCAATGGCGGAGGCCATCGGCATTCGCGGCATTCGGCTCGAGGACCCCGCCGAGGTCAACGTCGGCATTGCCGCCGCCCTTGCCCATGACGGCCCCGTTCTCATCGATGCCGTCGTCAACCGGACGGAGCTCGCAATGCCGCCTTCCGTCACGGCGGAGATGGCGAAGGGCTTCTCGCTCTACATGGTGAAGGCGATCCTCAATGGGCGCACCGACGAGGTCATCGATCTCGCCCGCACCAATCTATGGCGCTGAATACAGCGGAAACTGAACGATTAGGAATGACGCCATGGAAAAGAAGATCATACGCGCGCTCGTCTTCATCGCCCGCTGTTCCGCCGCTGCCACAGCCGCCTACGAACTGGCGTCGTTGCTGGGGCTGACTGAATCGGTATGGGCGGCAATGTCGGGGGTGATCGTTTCCCAGGAGCGCTTGCACGAAACGCATTCGTCCCTGCTGGGGCGCATTCTCGGCACGTTGGTCGGGATCGTCGTCACCATCATCGTGAGCGAGGTGGCCTCGCGCGCCTCCGTCTCCGTCGCCCTTCAGATGGCGATCTCGGTTGCGATCTGCGCGCTCATCGCGCGGGAATTCCCGACCCTTCGGGTCGCCATGTGGACCTGTCCGATTATCCTGCTGGCGGTCCAGCCGTCCGTTCCGATCGTCGTCGTCGCATTGCATCGTGGCAGCGAGGTCATACTCGGAGCCCTCGTCGGCTGGGTATTCCACTGGGTAGCCGAAACACTTGTCGATGCGGTCAGCGGCAACCCGCCCGACCAGCAGGAAGCGAGCCTCGCCTATGGCATGCTCAAGGCGCGCGTTGGAACACACCGGATCGAAGGATGATCGCGATGACCGCCATAGCCGATACCCCATTACGACCCGCGAGCCTGACGCCAACGCAGGCGTTGGACACCGTCGCGCGGGCCGCAGAGCTTCTGTTCGTTCACGGACAGGCGCCAGAACCATCGATAGCAGCCGCCGAGCGGCTCGGCGATGCGATTGGAACACCCGTCAGGGTGCTTGCACGATGGGGCGAGCTCACTATCGAAATTCATCGGTCGACTCACTCCGAAATCCTGCCGGCGATGCCTCTCGCCGCCGACATGGGAAAAGTGCTGGCCGTCATGGGGGTGATCGATCAGGTCTGCGAGGGGGAATTGGCGCCAGAGGACGTGCGCTCGGCGCTGGAAGCCGCGGCGTATCATCCGCCCGCCTCCACGCCGCGTTTCATGGTGTTTGCGGCGTTGGGAGCCGCGGCCCTCGGCGTCATCTTCGGTGCGACCGAAGCTTTCAGCTTGTTGTTGATGGCCTTTAGCGCCGGCCTGGGTGCGCTGTTCCGCCGTTGGTTGGCAAAGGTTTCCGGCAATCCCTTCGTTCAGCCTCTCGGCGCCGCCTTGCTCGCAGGCGCCGTCGCGGCTGCTGCTGAGCGGTTGCAACTACCGGGCGCGGCGTCGTCTCTCACCGCGCTTTGCCCCTGTATGATAATGGTGCCAGGGCCACACATTCTCAACGGTGCGATCGATATGGCGCGCGCCCGCGTCGCGCTCGGCCTTGCTCGACTGACTTATGCGGGACTTTTGATCCTTGCAATCTGCATCGGCCTTTTGGTTGGCCTAGAGGCCTGTGGTGCAGCTCTGGCACCTGCGGCATCAGCTTCAATCGTGCCGTTCGCGGCAGATGTGATCGCAGCCGGCTGTGCGGCTGCGGCATTCGGCACCTTTTTTTCGATGCCGTGGCGCCTTCTGCCTCTTCCCATTGCAGTTGGCATGCTCGCGCATGCGGCACGCTGGGCGGCAATGTCCTTCGGAAGCGCTGACGTTGCTACCGGTGCGTTCGCTGCATGTTTGCTTGCTGGCCTCGTCGTCACTCCTGTCGCTGATCGCCTCCATTTGCCGCATGCCGCCCTTGGCTTCTCCGCTGTCGTCTCGATGATGCCGGGTTACTTCCTTTTTCATGCGGCCAGCGACCTATCCGAGCTGGTCTCAAAAGGCTCCAAAGCGCCGGCGGAATTGCTGGCAGCGGTCGTATCGAACGGGGCCACAGCATGGTTCGTCGTCCTGGCGATGGCTCTGGGACTCGTTCTCCCGCGGATGCTGTTCGCGCGTGTCATGCCAACGGCGAGACCCCAGGCACGGTCCTTACCCAATTCACATCGCAATTGAGCACGAAAGGAAAATTACATGCCTGCGCCGAATGCCGTGTTCTCAGCATTTTCTGGGCAATGAGGAGAGTCAAGATGGACAAACTAAAAGCCCGTCACGGGCTGCGGGACGGGCTTCTCCGCCGCCACGGAGGCGACCGAAGGGACGAACCTAAACGTTCGGCGAATCTAAACTACGGTGTTATTCATATGTTCGGGCGACTGCAGGAAGATCAGGACTGCTTTCGGATCGCCGCAACGATGGCTTCACCTTCCCCAATCGTGATCAACCCGAGCATGTGACTATTGGCCAGGTCGACAAGAGCGGCCGCCACTTCCTGTTCGCTCCAGCCGACCGCTACGGCACGCGCTGCGACCTGCATGGCGGCTTTGCACCAGCACGTCGAGGACGAACCCATCCTGATCGACGGCCCACCAGAGCCAGTGCTTCTTCCCGATATGGTGACAACCACTTCATCGAGGTGCCAGTTGTGCCCGAGCTTGGCGGCAGCGCACGGATCTAGCGAAAATTGACCGGGTCGCTGCAGCAGCCAATCGGCAACCACGCAAGTAATCGCGCACGGACATACTCCCTGCCGCAGAGTTCTCCAAGAAGAAAGCCTCAGCTGAAGCCATAGTCCCGCCCGTACCCCATTTCGAGAAATCGCAATAAATCGTGCAGGAGAATGACAATGGCACTCGCGACCGAAAACAAGCAAGCGAAGCCTTTACCCGCGCCGAACAGTGACTTCTACCAGCTCATTGACGTCTTGACTGCCGACGAAGCGGCGATGGTCAAAAAGGTGCGGGCCTATATGGAAACCAGGGTCCAGCCGATCATCAACAAGTACTGGGCAGAGGACGCCTTTCCGTTCGAACTTCTGCCTTCCTTTAAAGAATTGGGCCTGGGAGGCTTAGGGTACGAGGGTTACGGCTGCGCCGGAGGGAGCCAGAAGCTTTTCGGCTTTGTTGCAATGGAATTGGCACGGGTCGACGCTTCGATCTGCACGTTCTTCGGCGTGCACAGCGGCTTGGCAATGGGTTCGATCTACCTCGACGGATCGGAAGAGCAGAAGCAGAAGTGGTTGCCGCCAATGGCGCGTTGGGAAAAGATCGGCTGCTTCGGCCTTACCGAGCCGCTGGTCGGTTCGGGCACGAGCGGCGGCCTTACCACCACCGCCAAGCGCGAGGGCGACACGTGGGTGCTCAATGGTGAAAAACGCTGGATCGGCAACGCAACGTGGTGTGACGTTTCCATCATCTGGGCGCGTGACCTCGCAGATAATCAGGTGAAGGGCTTTATCGTCGAGAACAAGACAACGCCTGGATTCAGCGTCGAGAAGATCGAACACAAGATCGCGCTCAAGGTCGTTCAAAATGGCGTCATCACCTTGAAGGATGTTCGCGTGCCGGAAGCGAACCGGTTGCAGGGCGGCAATTCGTTTCGGGATACCGCACGTGTGCTGCGCATGACGCGATACATGGTCGGCTGGGCCTCGACCGGCATTCAGATGGGTGCATTCGAGGCCACGCTCAAATACACGCAGGAGCGGCTGCAGTTCGGCAAACCGATCGCTTCTTTCCAAATGGTCCAGGATATCCTTGCCAAAATGCTCGCCAACGTGACCGCGTGCCAGTGCCTGATGCTCCGCCTGGCGCAGATGGACGATGACGGTAAGCTTGCCGACCATCACGCCTCATTGGCCAAGGCGTTTTGCACGGCAAAGTCACGCGAGACTGTTGCCTGGGGCCGCGAGTTGCTGGGCGGAAACGGCATCGTCGCCGACTACAATGTCGCACGGTTCTTTGCGGATGCCGAAGCACTCTACTCATACGAGGGCACGTATCAGATGCAGAATCTGATCGTCGGTAAAGCCATCACCGGGCTCGGTGCATTCCTTTGAGCGCCGGCGGGCCATAGGCCCGCCTCCCAGCGTGGCTCATCCCTTCCTGAACAGGAGATCTACCAACATGGCTTCGGAAAACGCGGGCCTGAGGCTCGCAAACGTCCTCTATGAGAAAAAGGGCAATATTGCTTCTGTAACCGTCAACCGTCCGAAAGTCCTCAATGCCCTGGATACGCCGACATGGGCGGACCTGCGAAAGGCCTTCGAGGATGCCCGGGACGATGCCGCCATTCGAGGCGTCGTTCTGACGGGCGCCGGGGACAAGGCTTTCATTGCAGGCGCCGACATTAGCGAGCTGGCGCAGGTAACAGCCTTCGAGGCTGAGCAGTCCAGTCGTTTTGGACAGGAGGTCCTGGACCTCATTGAAAATCTTGGCAAACCGGTCGTCGCTGCGGTGAATGGCTTTGCGCTGGGTGGCGGCTGCGAGACCGCAATGGCATGCACCATCAGGATAGCCGTGGATTCCGCCCGGTTTGGCCAGCCGGAAGTCAAGCTTGGATTGGTCCCGGGTGGCGGCGGGACGCAACGTCTCCCGCGGCTGGTCGGCAAGGGGAGGGCGCTTCACCTAATCCTGTCCGGGGAAATGATCGATGCACAGGAAGCGCACCGGATTGGGTTGGTCAACGAGATTGTTCCGTCCGGCGAGTTGATTACCCGCGCCGAGGCAATTCTGCAGACGATTGCGACCAACGCTCCCATCGCCATCAAGCTTGCCCTCGAGGCGACGAACAAGGGGATGGAAACAAGCCAAGACGAAGGGCTGCTGCTCGAGGCCTCCTATTTCGGGCTGTGCGCCGCGACAGAGGACAAGAAAGAGGGCACGACCGCCTTCCTTGAGAAGCGAACACCGCAATTCCGCGGTCGATGAACTCGACGCACATGACAATTCGAGAAGGACATTCCATGGCAAGCGATAATATTTTTTCAGGCCTGAAGGTGGTGGATTTTGCGAGCTTCATCGCGGGTCCGGGTGCCGCCGTGATCCTCTCCGACTTCGGCGCCGATGTCATCAAGGTTGAACCTCCGACCGGGGACACCTGGCGTATCGGCTACAAGATCCCCCCGCAGCCGCGTGCCCAGGATAATTATCCGTGGCACCTTAACAACCGCAACAAGCGTGGTATGACGCTCGATCTCAAATCCCCCGAAGCGCGGGCCGTGCTCAGGCGCCTGGTGGAATGGGCGGATGTGCTGATCGTCAACACGCCCCATCCTGCGCGCGAAAAACTGAAGCTCGGCTATGACGATGTCGCGCATTGGAATCCGCGCCTGATCTATGCCGACGTCACCGGCTATGGCGACAACGGACCGGACGCGCGGCTCCCGGGATTCGACATCACTTCCTATTGGGCGCGCAGCGGATTGCTGTCGCTAACGCGTGATGCAGGCGCCCCGCCGACGTTTCCTGTCTCGGGCAGCGGCGACCATGCGACGGCGGTCAGCCTCTATTCGGCGATCGTCACGGCGCTTTACCGGCGCGAACAAAGCGGCAAAGGTTCATATGTCACCACCTCGCTGCTCGCTTGCGGTGTCTGGGCCTGCGCCGTGTCCAATCAGGCTGCACTAGCCGATGCTGCTTTCTATCCCCTGCACGATCGCGCCAATCCACCTAACGCCACCTTGAACGTCTACAGGGCCGCAGACGACATCTGGTTCCTGATCGTGGTGACCCCCGATAAATGGCCGGCTTTCGCCAACGGTATCGGACGTCAGGATTTGCTCTCCGATGCTCGCTTTGCCGATCCAGCCAAGCAGGCAGTGAATTCCGCAGAGCTGACATCGATCCTGGACGAGGCATTTGCCGCGCAGCCCATGGCGCATTGGCATGACATCTTCGAACAAGCTCACCTGACCTTCGGTGTCGTGCACGCCCCCTCCGAAGTGGTGAAGGATCCCCAGCTCCGGGCGAACGACATCGTCGTGCCGCTCGAAGGCGCCGGACGCCACCTCGAGTTCACGATCAGCAGCCCCCTCAACGTGCATGGCGTTGCCAAGGTGCCGGCGCACCGCGCTCCGGAGCTTGGCGAGCATAATGAGGAAATCCTGCGCGAGCTCGGCTTTAGGCAGCAGGAGATCGAAGGCCTGCAGGCCAGCGGAGCCGTTCCGACTGTGCGAGGACACACCGCGTAGTGCGAGCTCTTCGATCTCGGAAATCTACCGCGATCATCAGTCTCATGGAGAATGAAAGTGAACGACGAAATCATTGCTGAATATTCCGAAGGCGTCCTTCGTGTTGAATTGAACCGTCCGGAAAAACTGAACGCGATGACGTCGAGCATGTACCTGAAGCTCGCAGACGTCTTCGGCAGTGCGGCCGGCGACGAGCGCATACGCGCTGTCCTTTGGCATGGCGTAGGCGATGCATTCTGCACCGGCAACGATCTGAAGGATTTTTTGAAAAATCCTCCGGAGGCGGGACAATCCCCGCAGGCCAGGCTCATGAACGCGCTCGTCGATTTCGACAAACCGGTGGTTGCCGCCGTGCATGGGGCTGCGATCGGCGGCGGCACCACAATGCTGCTGCATTGCGATTTCGTCTATGCCGCAGAGAATACCAGGTTCCAGACGCCATTCGTCGACCTCGCCGTGGTGCCGGAGTTCGGATCGTCCTACTTACTGCCGCTCTCGATGGGACATATCCGCGCGAGTAACTTGATACTTCTCGGGTCGCCGTTCGATGCCAGGTGCGCGGCGGAATTGGGTCTGGTCACACAGGTCGTGCCCGACCACTCTCCGCTGGAGGTTGCCACCGAAACCGCGAAGCATCTGGCAGCGAAGCCTGCGGGCGCGCTGCAGGCCTCCAAACGCCTGCTGAAACGTCCCTTCCTCGAGCAGATTAGGGCGGCGATGAAAGCGGAGAACGAGGCATTCAGCGTGCAGGTCCGCTCTCAGGAGTCGAAGGAAGCGCTGACTGCCTTTCTGGAAAAACGGCCGGCGGATTTCAGCAAAATCAACAGATCGACTTCTGTCGGTTAGAGCCTCTGCTGATCAAAAACACAGTGTCGTGCCATGCGCACGGAGAACAGATTTGTGAAAGGAAGAGTTATGAGTGAGCATTTTGCGACGAAATCGAATCCCGGATCTGACCAACCGAATACAGTTGCGCGGCTGTTCGTTCTGGAAGCGAGTGGTGGTCGCATTCACTCGATGAGCGCGGACGGCTCCGACCGCAAGGTCATTGTTTCCGGGTGTAAACTCCCCGACGGAATCGTGGTCGATGTCGAAGCAGGCCATATCTACTGGACCAATATGGGTGTCCCCGATCGTAACGACGGTACCATCGAACGTGCCGATCTCGATGGAAGCAACCGCCAGGTCGTTATCCCCGCCGGCGTCACATTCACGCCGAAGCAGATCCACCTCGAAAAGCGCAGCGGCAAGCTTTACTGGTGTGACCGCGAGGGCATGCGCGTGATGCGCTCCGATCTCGACGGCACGAATGTCGAGACCCTTGTCAAGACCGGCGAGGAAGAGGACGACCGTCGTGACGCCACGAAATGGTGCGTCGGGATTACCGTCGATCCTGAGCGCGGGCAGATTTACTGGACACAGAAAGGCCCGGACAATGCCAGTGTCGGCCGCATCTTTCGCGCCGGAATAGAGATGCCGAAGGGCGAAAATCCCGGCGAGCGGACGGATATCGAACTGTTGTTCGACAACCTGCCGGAACCGATCGACCTTGAGTTCGCTCTGGAGGGCCGGGTCCTCTACTGGACGGATCGCGGCAACCCGCCATTAGGAAATACGGTCAACCGCGCCCTCGTCGATGTGCCGGTCCGGCATAGGCCAGAGATCGTCGTCAACGACCTTATGGAAGGCATCGGCATCGCTCTGGACGTTCCAGGCGACCGGATGTTCATCACCGACCTTGCCGGCTCTGTCTATTCGGCAAGGCTCAATGGTTCCGAGAAGCGGGCGTTTCTCTTCGCCCAAGGCAATTTGACCGGCATTGCCTATGCTGAAATCCCCCTGAAGGAGAAATGATCATGGCTGGCAGCAAGCAGATCTCTCAAGTCGCAATCATCGGTACGGGCGTCATTGGCGCGAGCTGGGCGGCGCTGTTCCTGGCGAAGGGTCTCGATGTCGTAGCGACGGACATAGCCCCTAACGCGGAAGACACGCTCAGAAGCTTTGTCCATGCGGCCTGGCCGGCACTCGAAAGGCTGGGACTTGTCCCCGGCGCCTCCCCGATGCGGCTGGTGTTTACGCCGAACGTGGAAGAAGCAGTGAAGGGCGCCGATCTCGTTCAGGAAAACGGCCCCGAGCGGATCGACTTCAAGCGGAAGCTCTACGCCCAGCTCGACGAATTACTGCCATGGGATGTGATCATCGCATCGAGCTCCTCCGGCCTGACCATGAGCGAAATCCAGTCCGCCTGCGCGTTTCATCCCGAGCGGTGCGTCATCGCGCATCCGTTCAACCCACCCCATCTGGTGCCGCTGGTCGAGATCGTCGGCGGGGCAAAGACGTCAGAGGAGACGATCCGGCGCGCTTCAGAATTCTACACAACCCTCGGCAAGAAGACGGTCCGGCTCCACAAGGAAGTGCCGGGGCATGTCGCCAACCGGCTGCAGGCTGCGCTCGCACGCGAGGTCTATCATCTGGTGGACGAGGGCGTCGTCAGCGTCGCCGACGTCGACACCGCGCTTTGCTGGGGCCCGGGACTTCGCTGGGGTATCATGGGGCAGGTCATGCTTAACCATCTCGGCGGCGGCCAGGGCGGCATGGAGCATTTCCTGCAGCAATTCACTGGTCCGATGACTGCCTGGTGGAAAGTCCTGGGTTCGCCGCAGCTGACACCGGAACTGCAGCAAAAGCTGATCGACGGTGTTCATGCGGAAGTGGGCTCACGGTCGATTGACGACCTCGCCGCGGAACGGGACGAAGTTCTGCTTGGGCTTCTCGAATTGCGCGCAAAGGCTGAGGCGAAAGCTTAGCTTGCTCAACAGGAGTTTGCCCCGTGAGGATGCATCGATGACCGGAAAATTCATGCAGCCCGCGAGTTCTGCATACAGTTATCCCCTTCTCGTAAAACAACTGTGGCATACGACCCTCCGGCAGGCGCCCGATCAGGTGGTCGTCTATCGCGACATCGCGCGGTTCACCTATCGGCAGCTGCGCGAGCGCGTCGGTCGGCTTGCCTCCGCGCTAGCGAGCCTCGACGTTGACCCTGGCGATACCGTCGGTGTCCTCGATTGGGACAGCAATCGCTTCCTCGAAGCCTATTTTGCGGTTCCCATGATGGGAGCCGTATTGCAGACGGTGAACGTCCGTTTGTCGCCGGAGCAGATCGCCTATACCATCGATCACGCGAACACTTCGGTGCTGCTCGTCAACGATGACTTCGTGCCGATGCTGGAAGGCATCAGGCAACAACTGCCCAAAGTAAAAACGCTAATCCTGATGTCGGACCGCGCGGTGCGTCAAACCGGCGAGCTCACATTTGTCGGCGAATACGAAGATTTGTTGCGGGGCGCTTCGCCCGGCTATGACTTCCCGGACTTTGACGAAAATAGCCTGGCCACCACCTTCTACACGACCGGGACGTCAGGTTCGCCGAAGGGTGTCTCTTTCAGCCATCGGCAACTGGTTCTCCATTCGCTCGCCGAAATGGCTTTCCTCGGCGCCGCTGCGAAACAGGGCCGCTTCTGTCGCGACGACGTCTACATGCCGATTACGCCGATGTTTCACGCACATGCCTGGGGGCTCCCGTGGACGGCCACGCTGTCCGGTGTCAAGCAGGTCTATCCGGGTCGATACGACCCCGCCTTCCTCCTCAAGCTGATCAAAACCGAAGGCGTGACCTTCACGCATTGCGTCCCGACGATCCTGCAAAGGTTGCTTGCCGCCGCGACGGCCGCCAATACAGACCTTGCCGGCCTCAAGATGGTGATCGGAGGTTCGGAACTGCCGAAGGCGCTCGCCAAGCAGGCGCTTGCGCTCGGCGTCGACGTCTTCGCCGGCTACGGCATGTCGGAGAGTGCGCCGCTGCTCTGTCTGGCGCAGGTACGATCCGCCGACTTGTCCGGCGATCCTGAAGAGGAGGCGGAGATCCGGACTAAGGCCGGTCTGGCTGCGCCGCTGGTGGATCTGCGTGTGGTCGACGCGGGCCACAACGAAGTGTCGCCGGATGGAGAGACACAGGGCGAAATCGTCGTGCGTGCGCCGTGGCTTACGCAAGGATACATTGACAATGCGGAAGCGTCCGAAGAGTTGTGGGCCGGCGGTTACATGCGCACCGGCGACATCGGCATCATCGAAAAGGACGGTTACCTTCGCATTGTCGACCGCATCAAGGATGTCATCAAGACCGGCGGCGAATGGGTGTCATCGCTGCAGATCGAGGACCTTCTATCGCAGCATGAGGGCGTTTCGGAAGCGGCTGTGATCGGCGTCAAGGACGAGCAATGGGGCGAGCGGCCATTGGCGCTCGTCGTCAGGGACGACCGGACGGGCAAGGACCTTACCGACACGCAGTTAAAGGCGCATCTCAAAGGTTTCGTGGAAGCCGGAGCGATTTCAAAATACGGAATCCCGGACACAGTTTTATTCGTCAAAACGCTCCCCAAAACGAGCGTCGGGAAGTTCAACAAGAATGAGCTCAGAAAACAATACGGCTCTAGCTGAATCCGGATTGGCCCGCCATGGATGAGAGACGGCGAATTGAATCTCCCGGAAGCGTCCGGAGAAGAGCTGCACGTTCTTCGCGCCGATCACCGTCGAATCAGGGTTCCGCGGCTCCCTGTCCTGTTCCGTTACCGACCTCAATTCCCTTGCGGATCCTACGTTGTGGACGATCGGCAGGACTGATGTTCCGGAAATCGTTTTTCGTGCCAGCAGATCGGAGAGCACATATCATTATGGTCAAATTTCGGCTATCTGACAGGCACGGTGGGAACGATGATCGGCGGCTACGGGAACCTGCCGGACTAAGGCCGGCTGGAATAGAAAGAAAGCGATCGACAGGGCGCGTTGCGCGTTGCGGAGGGCGTTTGCGATGAGTGAACAGTTGCAGTCTTCCAAGATTAGCCCTCATCCTCCCGAGGAAGCCTCGGGAGGGTCCGGGCTTGCGCCAGGCGGCAATCCACCTGGCCCTCGGCCCTCGCGGGCGGCTGCCGTCATAGTCATCTTGACCGTGTCGGTGATTGTCGGGCTATCTCTATGGTACCTCGTACAGCCCCAGCCATTGCTGGTGCAGGGCGAAGCGGATGCCACGCGCATCGACATCGCCGCCCGTGTCGACGGACGTATTGGCGAACGGCCCGTGGAGCGGGGGCAGAATGTCGCCGCCAGCCAAGTCCTGGTGAGGATCGACAATCCTCAGATCCTGGCCAAACTGAAACAAGCGGAAGCGGAGAAAGCTGTCGCCATCTCCGAGCTTGCACGCATCGATGCCGGCATCCGCAAGGAAGTCGTCGCCCAGCGCCAGGCAGCAATTGCTTCCGCGCAAGCCAATCTGGTGCTTGCCCAGCAGACATACGACCGCACAAACGAACTCACAACCAAGGGCGTAGCGTCGACGCAGACGCTGAACGAAGCGACCGCATCGCTCGACGTCGCCAGGCGCGGCCTCGAACAGGCAAAACTTGCCTATGACGAAGCCATCGCCGGTTACACAAAGGAAGAGCGCGGCATAGCCCAGGCCGATGTGGAGAAAGCGGAGGCGGCAGTTGCCACGTTGAACACGCAGGCCGATGAAATGATCGTCAAGGCGCCGGTAGCCTCACAAGTCTATCAGATCGGCGCCGAACTCGGCGAATACGTCTCGCCCGGAGTTCCACTTCTGTCGCTGGTCGACTTGAGCGACGTCTGGCTGAGCTTCGATCTGCGCGAGGACCTCGTGAAGAACCTGAAGGTCGGCGACAAGTTGGAAGTCCGCATTCCGGCTCTCGGAGACCGGCAGATTCCGGTCGAAGTCAAGACGATTGCGACGCGTGGGGAATATTCCGGGTGGCGCGCCACGCGCGCTACCGGCGATTTCGATCTTCGCACATTCGAGGTGCGCGCTTACCCGACCGAAAAGATTCCCGAGCTTCGCCCCGGCATGAGCGCCTATCTGCAACGGGCCGGGGGACGCTGATGCCAGGGTCTTTGGCAACCGGACTGCTGAGCGTCGCCACGCGTGAGGTGATCTGGATCCGGCGCGACCGCGTGGCCTTGCTGCTCGTACTCGCGATCCCTCTCATCGCCTTCCTCATCCTCACTGCCACCTTCAGCAATGCCGTGGTGCGCAATCTGCGCGTTGATGTGGTCGACATGGACCATTCCGATACGTCCCTGCGTTTCATCCAGATGATCGACGCGGCGCCTTCTGTCGCCGTCGCGCGCCGGTCGTCCGATCTTGACGGCGCAATGCATTCTATCCGTTCGGGAGCGGCGATCGCGGCGGTCTTTATCCCTGAGAATTTCGAACGGGATATCCGCGCGGCAAAACGTCCGCAGATCGTGATTTTCTACAACAAACAATATTTCTCGCCGGGCAATATCGCGTCCGGAGGACTGCAGTCAGCTATCACCGCGGCGGCCGCGACATTGCCGAAGCAGCCGGGCGACAGTAATGGATACCGCCCGGGGCCGCTGGTGACCGAGCAATATGTACTGACCAATCCGGCGCTGAACTATGTCCAGTTTCTGCTGCGGGCGATCCTGCCGACGGTGCTGCACGTGTTGACCGCCATCGCCGGCGGTTATGCCGTCGGCTCCGAGTTCAGTTCGCGCAGCGTGCGGGCTTGGCTATCCGTGGCTGGCGGCAGTCCGCTGACCGCCCTTGTTGGCAAGCTTGCGCCTTATTTCGGTATCTTCATTTTGATGATGGTTCTGGGCCTCGGCATCATTCATGGCCTCAACCGGATTCCCTTTCGTGGTGACGCGATCCTCATGGGAGCTTCCGCAAGCTTGCTCGTTATCGCCTATCTGTCACTCGGGGCCTTGCTGCAGCTACTGGTCAGGAACCTGCCGCTGGGCCTGTCGCTTACCGGCATCATCTGCTCGCCCGCCTTCGGCTTTGCCGGCGTCGGCTTTCCGGCTTTAGCGATGAACGGTTTCGCGCGCGTCTGGGGCGATATCCTGCCATTGCGCTGGTATGTCCAGATCCTGTTCGACCAGGCAGCCCGCGGCGTGCCCGCCTATGACTCGGTAGGAGCCTTCATGGCGCTCGCGGCACTTGCGCTTGTGTATTTCCTGCTGTCCTGGCTGCGGCTGATCGGAATTGCGCGCGGACCCGATCGTGCCCCGAAGGCTGTCGCGCCTCTATCGATTGCACGGTCGGGCATCAGCGGGGCATTCTCGGCGGAATACAAGCGAGTCCTCGGTGATAGCGCGGTCTTCGGCCTCATCGTGCTTGCGCCGCTCATCTACGGTGTGTTCTACCCGCAGCCTTACCTCGGGCAATTGGTCCGCAAGATACCCGTAGCGGTGGTCGACGACGATTCCACAAATCTTAGTCGTACGCTGATCCAAATGCTTAATGCAGATGAGGCTACGCAGGTGGTGGCCCGTCCCAACACTTTGGAGGCTGCGCAGGCAGCACTCGCCCGGCGCGAGGTATTCGGCATCGTCGGCATTCCAGAGGGGACCCAAAGGGACGTTCTGAAGGGCGTCGGTGCCCGCCTGCCGATCTACGTCGATTCCGCCTATTTCCTGCTCTACAATCGCACACTGCAGGGGATCACGGAGGCGGCTGCAACCGTCTCAGCCGACGTAGCGGCCGGCAGTGCGCGGGCGGATGGCAGTCTGTTCCGGGCAGCCCTCGTCAGGAATTCGCCTGTCGAAATTCTCAACCAGCCGCTCTTCAATCCCACCGGTGGTTATGCCAGCTATGTCGTGCCAGCGGCCTTCATCCTCATCCTGCAGCAGACGCTCCTGATGGGCTCCGCAAGCCTTGGCGGCCTCGCCTTCGAGCAGGGCGGAACCTCCGCACGTCGCGGTCGGGGCAGACCTGCAGCGGTGCTGGGTCAGGCGCTTGCGCACTTGCTGCTCGTGTTGCCGGGTTTCGCGCTCTATTTGATAATTCTGCCGCGCATCTATGGCTTCTCGACCAACGGGCGCTTTCTCGACATGCTCGCGCTCGCCATTCCGTTCATCCTGTCGGTGAGCTTCCTTGGCCAATTCGGCGGCTGTTGGTTCAAGCGTCGCGAGACGGCGGTGCTGCTCTTCATAGCCATTAGCCTGCCGCTGTTCTTCCAGGTCGGCGTCGCCTGGCCGATCGAGGCGATCCCCAATGCCATCCGCTTCGCAAGCCAGGTATTGCCGAGTACCTCGGCGATTGATGGTCTCGTGCGCGTGAACCAGATGGGCGCATCGCTTTCGGATGTGAGAAGCAACTGGCAAAGCCTTTGGACGCTCGCAATCGTATATGCCGCGCTCGCCATGGTCTCGTCATGGTGGGTAACAGGGCGCGCAGGAGGCCAAGATGAACGCTAGGACATTTCGCGAATTTCCCCTGCACCGGCTGCTCTCGCGGGTGTCGATTATCCTGGCCGCCTTGGGCAGCGGCGCAGCTACCTTTTCCGGCGATAGCGGGGAGACGCCCAGGGCTGCCCCGGGCATGGTTCAGCGCACCGAGATCCGTGTCGCGCCCGAGGTCGGCGGACGGCTCCAAAGCATCGCCGTCCGGCCCGGCCAGCATGTAAAAAGGGGTGAAGTGCTGGCGATCGTGGGCAGCCCTGAATTGGCGGCAGCTCTGGGAGAGGCGAAGGCGTCGGCTGCGAGCGCAAAGGCGGACCGTGACCACGTCTATGCGGGTGTCCGCTCGGAGGAGGTGGCCATCGCCGAGCAATCGGTAAAAACCGCCGAGGCGAATCTGCTGCTCGCCCAACAGCAAAATGCCCGTGCTGCCTCGCTTGTTGCCAAAGGCTCCGGCAGTCGGCAATTGCTTGACGATACGACCGCGCAGCTGGGCAAGGCACAAGCCGATCTCGATCTGAAGCGCGCGCAGCTGACGGCGGCGAGCGCCGGACCGACGAGGGAGGAACTTGCGCTCGCCGACGCCAAGGTGGTGGCCGCACAAGCGGCTGTAGATGAGGCGCAGATCGCGTTCGACAAGACGATCCTAAAGGCTCCTATGGATGCTACCATCCTCATCCAGGTGTCCGAACTGGGTGAGACCCTTACGCCCGGCAAGCCGATACTTACAATCGAGCCCGATGGACAGCGATGGTTCGCCTTTACGCTTCGCGAGGATACCCTCGGCAACCTGATGATCGGAAAGGCCGTCGCCCTCCAGACCAGTGACGGGCGCCGCTTCGACGCCCGCGTCAGTGAACTGCGGCCACTCGGCGAATTCGCCACGTGGCGTGCCGCCCGGGCAGTTGGTGACCACGATCTCAACAGCTTTTGGCTGCGGCTCGACCCGACGGCCAAAGATCAGGGCCTGGAACCTGGCATGACCGTTTGGTTGGATTTAAACTAAGAAAAACGATTTCGCCTTGCGGGGCAAAACCTGCACTACACAGCAGGCTACGCTGACAAGAGCGTGTCAGCCTGACGCGTGGCTCGTGTAGTCACTGAGGCCACGCCCTGCGCCTGGTCGAGATCAGCACCAGACCGCTATTGCATCGCGCACCATCCTCGTCCTCGACGCCGGCGGATGGCAATTGTAGTAGGCCCCAAGCCAGGAACTACCACGCTTCTGCGGCTGGCTGCCCTCGATCTCGAGCGCACATGGAAATATCTCCGCATAACCAAATTCGCCATCACCGTCTTCGACGGCCCGATCGAGTTCATCGACAATTTTGCCGTGCATCGAACCTCTCCGCAGACGACAAACCGCCGCAGATTGCATCCCTTCGCATGGTGGGCATGGGGGTCGTCCTCGGCACCGCCGACTATGCACATTAACGGTTCATAACGCTTCTTAACAAGTAAATCAGTGCTCGTTTGGACCATGGTCTTTCGCGTTCGACTTTTGGCACGAGATAGCGGAGTTTCGGTATGGAAAGGTTATGCACCGAGGATATAGATGTTTCGTCTCCAGCCGAGCTTGAGTTCAGTTCTCTGGCAACGAGCCTGGGCCTCCTCCTTGAAGCAGCCAAAACCGCGCTTGACCATGATCATGAGTCGGCAAGGACATCTCTGACCGCTGCGTCGTTCATCCTCCAGTCGGAAATGGAGCGCCGTTCACGCGCCAAGGGCTTTTCTGCACGTGGATTGGCCGGCTGGCAGGTTGCCCAAGTCCGATCTTTTATTGATAGGAACCTGCATCGGACCATTCACGCAAGTGACCTCAGCGCCGTCGCGCGGCGAAGCACCGCGCACTTCTCGCGCTCGTTTAAACTGGCGTTCGGGGAGCCGCCGCACGCCTACATTGTAAGGCGTCGGCTCGAGGAAGCTTGCCGCCTGATGCTAACCAGCTCGGCGTCGTTGAGCGAAATCGCTCTGAGCGTGGGATTTTCCGACCACTCACATTTGTGCAAGCACTTCAGGCAAGCCCTTGGCCAAAGCCCGTCTCACTGGCGGCGCGAACGCGAGATCCCCGGACCAGCCACTGGTTCCCATGAGCCCAGCGCCTGCAGCGCCGCTTAAATCCGAATATCCGAGGTTTTGATTGACAGCATATTTGGACGGATGCTTATTGCGCCAGACGGACGACGAGTCTGTCGCCCAGGTTTTGCCGGAGCCTGTCATGGCGGCTAAGCAGCCAAGCACATCAAGTGCAGACGAGATCCTATTCGGGCCTTTCGAACTTAACCCAAGCGAGCGCTCTCTCAAGAAGGGGGACGAAATCATTCCGCTCGGAGCGAGAGCGTTTGACATTCTTGTGACGCTCATCGATCGAGCAGGGCAGGTCGTCAGCAAGAATGAGCTGATTGCCGAAGTATGGCCGGACGTGATTGTCGAGGAAGGCAGCCTGCGTGTTCATTTGTCGGCATTGCGCAAAGCGCTGGGCGACGGACAGTTCGGTCGTAAATACATTACAAATGTGCAGGGACGCGGCTACTCTTTTGTCGCCCCTGTCACGCGTCAAGAGGTCGAGGGTCAGGAGAAGTCGCTTGCGCGGGGTTCGAACCTGCCGGCTACCCTCGAGGGGATTATCGGTCGTGATGACGTCGTTCGCCAGATCCGCGGTCGTCTCGGAACAGAGCGATTGATCACAATCTTGGGGGCAGGCGGTATAGGCAAGACCACGGTCGCCTTGGCAGTCGGACATGCCGCGTTGTCTGAATTCTCTAACGCGGTCTATTTTCTCGATCTCTCATTGCTGACGAGCAGAGAGCAGCTCGTCGTTGCCATAGCTTCTATCGTGGGATTCGTTGCGCAGCCCGGTGATCCTGAAGAGGCACTGTTGGAGGTCCTGCGCTCCAAAAGGGCTCTCCTTATCCTTGACAGCTGCGAGCATCTCGTCGAACAGGCTGCGGAGATCGCTGATCAAATATATCAGTATGCTCCGGAATTCTACTTACTAGCCACCAGCAGAGAAGCATTGCAGACCCCCGGCGAGCGCGTATTCCGACTTCAGCCCCTGGATTGTCCGCCTGAGGAACCCGGACAAACCGCAGACAAGGTTCTTTCCTATCCGGCGGTACGGCTGTTCATGGAAAGGGTCAGGGCACGCGGCATTGATCTGGCACTCGGTAAGGACGATGCTCGCTTCGTGGCCGAGGTCTGCCGTAGGCTTGATGGCATCCCTTTGGCGATCGAGCTGGCCGCAAGATGGGCAGCTGTTTTCGGCGTCCGGGACACCGCGACGCGACTGGCATCACACCTCGACCTGCAGAAGCTCGGTCGACGAACAGCAAATCGACGGCATCAGACGCTGAGAGCTGCGCTGGACTGGAGCTACGACCTCCTATCCGAGATCGAGCGCGCCGTTTTGCGGAGCGTGGCGATCTTCGTCGGGCGCTTCACGCTGGAAGCGGCGCTCGCAGTGGCCTGCCATGAGGGCGCGAGCCGGCTGAGTACCGCTGACGCGGTGGGTTGTCTCGTGGAGAAATCGCTGATCGAAGTTCGAATCGACGAGCAGGGAGCGTCTTACCGACTGCTCGATATCACACGTTCTTATGCTTTGGAAAAGCTGGTCTCGAGCGACGAGCATGACGAGGTTGCGGCGCGGCATGCGAACTATTCAATCGAGCTGTTGGAGGCGAACAGCACGGCGCCGGACAACACGCAGCTCGTCAAAGATTATCTCGGAAGTGTTCGCGCCGCCCTCGAGTGGAGCTTCGGTCCGAGCGGAAGCGACACATTATCCGTAAGACTGGCGGCTGCTGCAGGGCCGTTACTTCTATCCATGCCGCTTCTCGCGGAGTGTCGAAACTGGATGGAGAGGGCGATTGAACGAATTTCCCCGGCCTGCGATTTGCGCCATCAGATGGAAATTCATGCGTCGTTTGCCTTGGCGTTGATGTTAATCGAAGGAAACAGCGAAAAGGTCCGCTCTGCCTTCTACACAGCGCTTGGTTTTGCCGAGCGTTGCGACGACGCCATTCAGCAGTTGCGTCTGCTCAGCGGTCTCTCGATGTATTTTCTGCACCTCGCCGACGCAGCCGGTGCTCGAGATGTCGCTTTGCGAGGCGAAGCGGTCGCCGCGAAAACCGGAAACCAGGGCGATGCGTCGATTGCCAACTGTCTCCTCGGAACGGCATACTATCTGTCCGGCGATCAGCTGCAGGCGCAAAAGCACCTCGAAGCGGCATTGCGCGACCTGCCCGATGAGGCACCATCAATCGCGAGCCAATATATGTTCGCTCCGCGATCCCAGTCGCTTATGTGCCTTACTCGCTCGCATTGGTTGATAGGCGACATCGATCAGGCCGTACGCTATGCCGAAACGACCATTGAAGAGGCGGACAAATCGGAGCATCCGATCACACTGATCAGTGCGCTCGGCATGATGATGTCACTGTATTTCTGGATCGACGATTTGCCAACCGTGGAGCGCAACCTCGCGAGGTTCGAGTCGATCGCCGGTAACACATTCTTCGGTCCGTACCGTGCCGTCGCTCACGGACTAAAGGGACTATACTTGTTGCGCATGGACCGCACGTCGGAGGGAATGCGGTATTTGCATGAGGCCCTGAAAAGACTTGCGGTTCGACGATACAAGATGTTGGTCTCCGATTTTGCCGCGGAACTGGCCCTGTGCATGGCAAAACAAAACCGCCGCGCGGAAGCATTAGCTTTGATCGATGAAGTGATCGCCAGCTATACCGAAGTTAACATGGTCATCCACCTGCCTGCGCTTTTTCTGACGAAAGCTCTGGTGTTCATCCAGGGGGAAGCACCAGATCCGAAGTCGGCTGAAGAATATTTTGAGAGATCAATGGCCTTGGCCAAAGAACAGTCAGCACTTCCGTACGAATTGAGAGCAGCATTGCAGCTCGCTCAAATCTGGATCGTAAATGGCGACGCGGAAAGAGCTCGCGATCTGATCAGGCCCATCTACAGCCGGTTCTCCGAAGGTTTTGAAACCCCTGACCTCACTCACGCACGGGAAATGCTCTCCCTTCCTGACGTTCGGAAGATCTGACATTGCTTCTTTCCTCCAGATGAATGCTCGCTTACGTCCAAGATTGGTGATCGCTTCGCCTTTGTGACCATATTTGACGTTGGAGGCATCGGTCAGTTGGTCGCGGCCGGCTCATGGGTATCTCCTGTTCATGGATTGCTGAATGCGTCGGACGCGCCGTGGCCCAACGCGCTTCGGAGAAAGGTGTTCCAATCCTGTGCCTTCGCCACGACTCCAGGTCGTGGAAGGCGACGTCGGGGGGAACCACGGCAGAACGCCGCGCGATCGAACGTGAAGCCGACGGGGTCGAACTACATCAAGAGGCTTGGAAGGCCAGTCCGTAGCAAGAGAGACTGCACGGCTTGCAAATGCGTTTTATACTGCGTGGCCAGTTCGATAACCGGGTTGGATTCGAGCGAATGGAACCTATAATCTGCACGCGATGTTGAACGGAATTCACCATGCCGCGTGACGATTTCAGCGAATTGCGGGCCTTCCTGGAGGTGGCGCGGGAGCGCAGCTTCACCCGCGCGGCAGTGAAGCTGGGCGTGACCCGCTCTGCGCTCAGCCATACGATCCGAGGCCTAGAGGAACGCCACGGTATTCGCCTTCTCTCGCGCACGACCCGAGACGTCGCCCCCACGGCGGCCGGTCAGCGCCTTGCAGAGCGCATCGGGCCGCATTTCGAGAGTATTGCAGCGGAAGTCGGCGCACTCGGGGCCCTACGCGACACGCCGTCCGGCGAGGTCCGCGTCGTGTGCCCGGACGACGTGACGGAAATGATATTTCGGCCGAGGCTGGCGGGATTCCTTGCGAACTACCCGGACATTTCCGTGGAACTCGTCATCGACAATGGCTTCACGAACATCGTCGAACGCCAATTCGATGCCGGGGTCCGGCTGGGTGAAGCGGTTGCGCGCGACATGGTCGCCGTTCGCATCGGTCCAGATATGCGCTACTGCGTGGTGGGCTCGCCTGCCTATCTTGCCCGCCGGTTAGCCCCGACCGTCCCGCATGAGCTGACCGACCACAACTGCATCAATCTCAGACTGCCGACTTCGGGCGCGCTCTACGCATGGGAGTTCGAGAAGGACGGACGCGCGTTCAGCGTGCGCGTCGATGGCCAACTGATCCTGAGCGATTTCCGCTCAGCGCTGGATTCAGCGCTCGACGGCATAGGTCTGACTTATGCGCCGGCTGTACTCGTCGCTCGATATGTGAAAGCCGGCCAACTGCGGGAGGTACTGACGGATTGGTCCCCGACCTTCCAGGGCCACCACCTCTATTACCCGAGCCGGCGCAACCTGTCGCCTGCCTTCAGAGCCTTCATAGACGCCTTTCGACACCGATCAAGGTAGCGTTCGAGATTGGAAAATGGATGTCCGTGACAAAGCGATAATCAGCGAGCCACCCCTCTCGGCCATCTGCCGCAGCCCAGCTGAGTGAGTTTGATAACTAGAGCGCAGCGTTTGAGATCACCGTCGCCGCGGCGACCGGATGCCTGCGGACCTGCCTGCCGGGATTGTCGGCGGTGGAATCGGCTGGTTTGGAGGCCCACATCTTCTCGCGCTGATCGACGGAATGATTGTTGTCTTCTGCTCAACAAGACATGCCGATTATAGATCATTCTCAAACATGTCTATCACCAATACGTTGAAGCCAGTCTCAACAAAAGGGGTGAGATGAACATGCTGGTGAAGATGCAAGACAAGACGATTTTATGGAACGATCCGGGACGATGCGCGGGCCGGGTCGCCCTGGTTGCAGGTGCCAGAGTGGGCCGGCCGGACTGCCGCCCTTGCAGTTGGGCGCAACGGAGCTGCCGCAGCGGCGTTGAGAAGCCGGAGGTGGCGATTGCGCAAAACATTGCCCCCTGCAGCGGCTGAGCCATCCATCCGCAGGCCAATCGAAGGAATGGAAATCAGCAGTCCGCAAGCAGCTTGCGGACGACACAAGGAAATTTCTCCATGCGTTACAATCAACTTGGAAATACGGGACTTTTCGTCTCGGAAATCTGCCTCGGTACCATGACATTCAGCGAAGCAGGCAGCGGCGGCGCCATCGCGGGTGTAGACCAGAAGGTGGCTGACCAGATCGTCGAGCGCTCGCTCGCAGCCGGCGTCAATTTCATCGATACCGCCGATGTCTATTGGTTGGGCGGATCCGAAAGGCTGCTCGGCCAGGCGCTGAAGAACGTCGGCGTCCCGCGCAAGGATGTCGTCCTCGCCACCAAGGTTTCTCGCGAGATGGGCGACAAGCCCAACGATCGCGGTGCGTCGCGCGGCCATATCATGGATTCGGTCGAAGCCAGCCTTAAGCGGCTGCAGACCGATCATATCGACCTCTACCAGATACACGCCACGGATTCGGTGACGCCGATTGATGAGACGCTGCGTGCTCTCGACGATCTCGTTTCTCGCGGATTGGTGCGCTATGTCGGCGTCTCCAACTGGCAGGCCTGGCGCATCGCCAAGGCGCTCGGCATCTCCGAGCGCCGCGGCTTTGCCCGCTTCGAAACGGTGCAGGCCTATTATTCCATCGCCGGGCGCGATCTCGAACGCGAAATCGTGCCGCTGATGGCGGAAGAGAAGCTTGGCCTGATGGTCTGGTCGCCGCTTGCGGGCGGTCTTCTTTCCGGCAAGTTCGGCCCCGGTGCACCCGGCAACGGTGAAGGACGCCGCGCCAACTTCGATTTCCCGCCCGTCGACAAGGATCGTGCCTGGGCTTGCGTCGCCGCCATGCGCGAAGTGGCCGAGAAACACGCTGCGAGCGTCGCCACCGTGGCGCTCGCCTGGATCCTGGCGAAGCCTTTTGTCACCAGCATCATCATCGGCGCCAAGCGTCTCGATCAGCTCGACCAGAATCTGGCCGCCGTCAAACTGAAGCTGGATGCAGACGATCTCGCTAAACTCGACGAGGTCAGCGCGCTCGCTTCGGAATATCCGGGTTGGATGCTTGTCGTCCAAGGCGCTGGCCGCCGCCCGGCGCCCTTCGAGCCAGAAGCCTGAGAGTGGCAGTCAGCTGACGCAAAAAGCCTCGGAGACATCGTCTGATTGAGCCTTTCGGCCCACTAGAGACGATCTACCGCCGGACGGGAAAATTCTGCCCGGCGGCGTCAGGCTCGTGTGTCCAACTTCGGGCACGGATATTTGGCGAGGTTCGATATGGATAGGCCATACAGAGAGGATGCCTGTATTTCGTCTCCAACCGATCTCGAGTTTGGTTCCCTGGCAAACAGCCTCGCGCTGCTGCTTGAAGCGGCAAAAAGCGAGCTCGAGCATGATCGGGAGGCGGCAAAGGCATCGCTGGCCATCGCGTCGTGCATCCTGCAGTCGGAGATCGAGCGCCGCTCAGGCTCCAAGGGCTCCAGAACGGGTGGATTGGCGGGTTGGCAGATAGAGCGTGTCCGATCTTTCATCGACAGGAACCTAGATCGGACCTTTCACGTCAGTGACCTCAGCGCCGTCGCGCGGCGAAGTACGGCGCACTTCTCACGCTCGTTCAAGCGGGCTTTCGGAGAACCACCGCACACCTACGTCGTGAGGCGGCGGCTCGAGCAAGCCTGTCACCTGATGCTGACCACCTCAGCACCGCTAAGCGAAATCGCTCTGAGTGTGGGATTTGCTGACCAGTCACATTTGAACAAGCTCTTCAGGCAGGCCTTCAGCCAAAGCCCGGCACACTGGCGGCGCGAACACGAAGCTGTAGGGCGCCGCTGATTGGCAGCGCGTTGCGCCATTAGTGCATCTCGACCTGTGGCGCCGCAGCAGACCAGATGAGCCCACTAGTGGCGCGGCGGGTTCCGGAAGTCGCTCCGACTGACCCATTTCCGTAGTTCAACCTAAAGTGGCCGCGTAGCCAGATGATTTTTTGACAATCCGCGCAAACATGATGCTTTCGCCTCTTGCACCATGAGGTAGCTTACTATACGCCTAATAATCATTAGGGTCCTTATAACAAGTAGGCTTCTTATATCATGAATGCGATACCAACTCTCGGCTTCCTTCTCCACGACGTTGCACGGCTTCTTCGAAAGCGGTTTGAGCAGTGCGCGAAGGATGTGGGCCTTACGCGTTCGCAGGAGCAAGCGCTCCGCTATCTGTCGAACAATGAGGGTATTCATCAGGCTGGCCTTGCCGAGATGTTGGAAATCGAACCGATCACGCTAGTGCGCATTCTCGACAAGCTGGCCGAACGGGGTCTGGTCGAGCGGCGTCAGAATCCGAACGATCGACGGAGCCGGCAGCTTTATATGAGCGACAAAGCTCGGCCGCTACTCGACCCCATGCGCAGTCTAGGCGACCAAACCCGCAAAGAGGCGCTGGATGGGGTCTCCTCCGAAGATCACGAGCGCCTTTATCAGTTGCTTACCCTTGTGAAATCGAACCTGGTCCAGGCCTGCCGCGCGACGGTGGGCGACAAAGAGACAAATCATGGCTGACGCATCCTCTTCGCTTCGCGTACCCGCAAACGCAAATTCCGCTGACGAACATACCGCAATCGAACAGAACCAAGCAGCCGTCGCAGAGGCGCCGTCTTCCAATCCGACGCCGGCGCCCGCTGCAGCAGGCGTCGCGACAACCGTTGCCGCCCCGGAAAAGCCGCGTAAGCGTCGCAGCCCAACGCGGCCGATCCTCTTTGCATTGCTGCCGGTGGCACTTGTTGTCGGCGGCTACTACTACGTCACCGGCGGACAGATCATGTCCACCGACAACGCTTATATTCAGGCCGATATGGTCGGCGTTTCGACCGATGTTTCCGGCACGGTGATTTCCGTCGACGTGCATGAAAACGAAGTGGTGAAGAAGGGGCAGGTGCTCTTCCGCCTCAAGCCCGATTCGTTCCGCATCGCGCTGGAAGGCGCGCAGGCACAGCTCGGCGCTGCCCGCAACCAGATCCTGAACTTGCAGGCGAGCTACAAGCAGGCGCTCGCCGAAATCGCACAGGCACAGGCCGACATCCCGTATTTCCAAACCGAATATGACCGCCAGCAGAACCTGATCAACAACTCTGTCGCCTCCAAGGCCGCGTATGACGAAGCCAAGCACAATCTCGATGCCGCCCAGCAGAAGGTCTCCGTCGCCCAGGCGCAGGCGGCAACGACGCTTGCTCAGCTCGGCGGCAATGCCGACCAGCCGGTCGAGCAGAACCCGCTCTACCTGCAGGCCAAGGCCGCTGTCGACAACGCGCAGCGCGAACTCGACGACACCGTTGTGCGCGCGCCCTTCGATGGCATCACCACCAACGTTCCAATGCTTCAGGTCGGCGCTTATCTGACGGCCGCCCAGCAGGGCTTCATGCTGGTCTCCACCACCAACATGTGGATCAACGCCAGCCCGAAGGAAACCGAGCTGACTTACGTCCGGCCCGGCCAGAAGGTCTCGATTTCGGTCGATGCTTATCCGGGGGTTACCTGGAAGGGCACCGTCGCCAGCATCTCACCGGCCTCGGGCGCGAGCTTCTCGCTGCTGCCGGCGCAGAACACCACCGGCAACTGGGTCAAGGTCGTGCAGCGCATTCCGATGATCATCAGCATCGACGACATGCAGGGCAAGCCGCCGCTGCGCGTCGGCATGAGCGTCGTCGCCGATGCCGATACCGGCCACGCCCGCGGTCTGCCGGACTCCATTGAAAACCTGTTGGGCAAATCCCGAGGTCAGGACAATGAGTAACGCTGCCGCAGTTTCACCCTCCGGCCCGATCGCCAATCGCGGCGCCATCACCGCCTGCGTGATCCTGGCCGTCATCATGCAGGCGCTGGACACCACCATCGCCAACGTCGCTCTGCCCCATATCCAGGGCGACGTTTCGGCCAGCGCCGACCAGATCAACTGGGTTCTGACATCCTATATCGTCGCCGCTGCGATCATGACGCCACCGTCCGGTTTCCTGTCGGCAAAGTTCGGCCGCAAGCGGGTGTTGCTGGTTGCGATCGCCGGCTTCGTCGTCGCCTCCGTTCTCTGCGGTCTGGCACAGTCGCTGAACCAGATTGTCGGTTTTCGCCTGTTGCAGGGCCTGTTCGGCGCCGCACTCGTGCCGCTGTCGCAAGGCATTCTTCTTGACATTTACAATGTCGAGGAGCGCGGCAAGGCTATGGCGCTGTTCGGCGTCTCAGTCATGGTCGGCCCGGTACTCGGACCCGTCATCGGCGGCTGGCTGACGGATAACATGACCTGGCGATGGGTGTTCTACATCAACGTGCCGATCGGCGCGCTCGCCTTCGCAGGCATCGTCATCTATGTCACGGAAACCAAGCTCGACGCGCTCGCCAAACTCGATGTCTTTGGCTTCAGCATGCTGTCGATCGCCATAGCCGCCCTCCAGCTTTTCCTCGACCGGGGCGAACAGCTCGACTGGTTCTATTCGGGCGAAATCATCATCGAGGCTCTGGTTTGCGCCGGTGCCTTCTATCTCTTCCTGGTGCATACATTCACGGCGGAACGTAGTTTCGTAAATCCGCGCTTGTTCCTGGACCAGAATTTCGCCGTCAGCATGCTGTTCATCTTCGTCGTCGGCATCACCTATCTCGCCTCCTTGGCGCTGATGACGCCCTATCTGCAGACGCTGATGGGCTATCCGGTCGTCACCGCAGGCATCGTCATGGGTCCGCGCGGTCTCGGAACGATGCTGTGCATGTTCACTGTCGGGCGGCTGATCGGCAAGGTGGATACGCGCTTGCTGCTGTTCATCGGCCTCGCCTTGACCGCCTGGGGGATGTACGACATGACCGGCTGGACGCCCGACGTCTCGCAATGGACGGTGGTTTCGGTCGGCTTCGTCCAGGGAGCAGGCCTCGGTTTCCTCTTCGTGCCGCTGACGACGATCGCCTTTGCAACGCTGCCGGCGCAGATGCGCGGTGAGGGAACCGGCCTCTACAACCTTTCGCGCAACATCGGCTCGAGCGTCGGCATCTCCGTCGTCTCGGCGCTGATCACCGAAAACACCCAGGTCAACCACTCAACGATCGCCGCCTATGTGACGCCGTTCAACCATGCTTTCGATGCGACGGTCGCTCAGGCTGTCAGCCCTGTCACGATGGCAGGCCGCGCAGCCCTCGACGGCATGATCACCAAACAGGCGACGATCATCGCCTATATGGACGATTTCAAATTGCTGATGCTGATGTCGATCTTCGCCATGCCGTTGCTTGTGCTGCTGCGCAAGCCTAAGGCCCCGCCGGCTGTCGATCACAGCATTGCAATGGAATAGCCGCGTAGTCTTTCCAGTTTCACTACGCGGTAGCAAGGCCGCCACCACCGGCGGCCTTTTTCTTGCCTCGGAATGACCTGCTTGATTGGGGAGGTGTTTCCCGCTGCACACTATACGGAGGCATAGGGCGTTACGGACCGTTCGCCATGTGTCCGCACATGCGAAAATCGCATCCCGTGGCCGTTTACCGCACAAAATCGTTCCGGCGACTGTGGTTCGATGAACAGGGCACCAATCTGCGGATGCCGATGACGCAGATCGTCCTCGATGCTTGCGATCGCCTGCTCGACGCCGGCTATCGACAATTCGTTCTCGAACCACACACTGAGCGCCACCAGCAGCTGCTCAGGAGATAGATGCGCACTGATCATGCCGTTGACGCGTTTGACCATTGGATTCTTTCTCGTGTCCTCGATGATCTCAGCGACAACCGATGGATCCGCCGGTACGCCAATCAGCAACGACTTGCTTTGGGCCGCCAGCCTGACGGCGGTGATCGCAAGGGTCGCCGCAATCATGAGCGAAGCCAAGCCATCCAGGCGCGGGTTGCCCGTGATGCGCGACGCGAGCAACCCGCCTGCCGTCGCCAGGATGCCGACAAGCGAAGCGACACCGCCAAACAGGATGGTTGATGCAGTCAGGTCCCTGCGCCGTTGCAGAGACGTGAGCAGGCTGTCCTTGCCGCGTCCCACGCTTGCCCGACGAACGGCTGCCCAGAGCGCCGAGCCCTCAAGGACGGCAGAACAGGCAAGTACGATGTAGCTGATCCACTCGTTGTCGATCGGCTTCGGCCGGGCGACCTGGTGAAGCCCATCGAGCAGGGCGGCACCGGCACCAAGGGCGAAGATCAACACCGCAACCACAAAGTTGCAGAAGTAGACTTCGCGACCGTAGCCGAGCTGGTGCTCCGAGCAGGCCCCTTTACCTGACGCTATGAGTCCATAGAGAAGAATGGCCTCGGTCGCCGCATCAACAAGCGAGTGAACGCCTTCGCTCGACATGGCAGTACTGCCGGATATGTAAGCCGCGGCGAACTTCATTGCGGCGACCGCCAGGTCTGCGAGCAGGGTGATGACAATGATGCCACGAGCTGCCTGCGTCATGCGCGATGTCCGGGACGGGCCGTTGATGGTGCCGTGCATGTTTCGCTCCTGTGCCGAGGTGTCAAAGCTTCCGGCCCTTACAAAAAGAAAGGCCATCTCCGGGCGGATGGCGGCCGCCTAAGGCGGACCTTTGAAGGATCGGCGGCTTCGGCGGAGGGGAGGACACCGAAGCCTGGTTGCTGGGAGGAAGCTACCCGCCTCATCGAGGGTTGAGCATCCCTCGTAACGAGCGAGGTCCCGAGGTAATAAAAGCCTCGCGTACGCTGTCGTTGCGCTGATCACCGCGACGATTGCCTTTCCCATATCATCAAGCGATGCATCGACGGCGACTGGGAGTGGAGTTCCGGGAGGAGACCGACGCCGAAGTATGTTCGACAGCACTTCGGACACTCGGCCGAAAGCGATGGCGCGCCCTTTGTCCGGGACCCGCACCGCCAGCGATGCGGCTGTTGCGGCGCCGGCAAGCACACGCAGGGCCTCTAGCAACTCGGCCATTTCGGCGAGATGGGCGCGCTTTTTCTGACCTTCCAGAAGCATGCGATGCCGCATACTCTCTCCCGCATTGCTCGCGACGCCCGCTTGTCGCCTGAATTCGTCGAGCGTCGGAGAACTCCCGCTTGGCGCAATAACCTCCGCTGCGTAGGCGAGATTGGCGGTCACGGCAGACGCCAGTACATTGCCGATTTCCCCGCCTGTTCGCGCGGGGCGGAACAGGAAGCTCGCGCTGAGGGCAACCATGCTGCCGATGATGTTGTTAATCGCTCTTGCCAATGCAATCCCGGAGCCCGGCTGGAGAAGCTCGGTTACCAGCACGAAGAGTGGCGTCAGGAAGAGCACGAAAAGTGCGTAGTTCACGAACCTGAACGCTATGGTCGCCGCGGCGATGGGGAAGATCATCGCCAGAAGCGCCAGTTTGGCCGGCAGGATCGCCATGAGTGCAGCCGCTAACAGACCCCCTGCGACGCTGCCGACCATTCGCTCGACGGTTCGCGGCCAGGTCGTTGCATTGAGCGGTCGGAGAACAACGACCGTCGCCATGGTCGCCCAATAGGAAAATGTCAGATCGAGGGTGACAGCGATAGCGTAGGCAAAGACCACTGCGATCGAAGTTCGAGCTGCGTGCCGAAGGACATTTGTTGGAATCGGCTTGAGGTGACGCGTGACGCGCTGACCCGTCGGATCGATTTCGCCAGAGTACGGTCTCTCGCCATTCCGCCAGAGATCGGCCAAGTCCTCGAGAGCCTTGGCGGCACTAGCGACCGCACGACCAATAAGAGTGTTGGTGTCGCCGGCCTGCTTATGAAGTGCGATCGCCTCGGTTGAGAGCAGCGCGAAATCCGGCAGCCTCCGACCCGCCTGGTGCTTCACCTCCGAGAGGAGGAGCAACAGCTTATGCAGTATGGGCCGTTCCGTCGCCTCATCGAGTGGCACGCCACGCTCACCAACATCGTGGCCGGCAGCGACGAGCCCAGCGAACACGCGATCGGCAATATCAATCTCCTGGCGATGCCATCCGGAACCCACCTCTAGTTGGGTGACAACGGTTCTGGCTCGTTCGATAGCTGCCCGCACCGACCTGCGGTGTTCCGAGTTGAAAATCTTCCACGTTCCGCGGGCCGCGCCGCTGTGGCTGTCCAGATCGAGCAACTCCGACGTCATATCACCAAGGCGCGCAAAGACCGAAACGATAGCCCGTCGGGCAGGAGCGTGGGGATGGATGCGCCAGATCGCTGTGCAGAGGATGAGCGCCCAAACGCAGCCAAGCAGAAATATCCCGGCGAGTTCCAGGGCTGTAGCCGGTCGACCGGGGAATTCGACCGCAACGACAGAAACGACAGAAACGAGGGTGCCGACCTGCGCAGCCGCGGTACCATATGTGCCGCTAAGGCTCGAAACGAAGACCAACGGAAGGAGAACCGCGCCAGCCAACAAGGGGCTGACGCCTGCGGCCACAGAGGCAATCCATACCGCGAGAGTTCCTGCCACCGCGAAGCTCCCCATGCATGACAGTCGCGACCGGTGGCCGCCTCCCGGATCGGCGAGGCAGACCCAGAAAGCCCCGAACGCCGCCCAACCGAGACGAGGCCAGTCCAGCCAGAAGGCCAGGGCCACCATTGCGGCGACGGCGGTCGCGGCGCGTAGGCCTTCCAGGACCCCGATCTCCTCGGGTGTAGCCGTGATGGGGTAGAGCTCCAACCGGCGCGAGATACGAAAAACAGCCGTGTTCATGGTTTCACTCTCATGGTGTTCTTGTCCTCAGCGTGGGAAGCTCTCAGAGCACCGGTTGCATCCAAGTGCCCGGCATCCAAGTGCTCTTCGGGCGCTCGCGCCGGTAAAACTGACGGGAATCGGTCCAAGCGGACTGCGGCAGGGCTAGCGGTCATGCTTGCCGCAAAAAGGTCGGAGACCTGGCTGCACCCGACCTGCAAAGCTCAATCATCGGCCAAAATCACCTTGCGAACGGCAGCCATCCAGACTTGAAACCACCTCTGCTTCAGCATGGGCATCCTAACGGCGAGACACTTGGGCAAGTTCAGTGGAACACGTCCGGATGCACCATCTGGAAGAGGTTGTGATTGTCCCGGTAGTCTACGTGAACGCCAATGATGACGGGACCCGGTGTGTCGAAGGCCTTCTTCAGGACGGGGGCGATCTCGTTCGCAGCGCGGATCATCATACCCGTCGCACCAAATGCCTCGGCATATTTGACGGTGTCGACGGGTCCGAGTTCACATCCGCTCGCACGCCCGTATTTCAGGCTTTCCTGGACTGCGACCATGTCGTATGAGCCGTCGATCCAGACCATGTGAACGATATTGGCCTTGAGGCGCACCGCCGTCTCGAGCTCCATGGCCGAGAATAGGAAACCGCCGTCGCCGGAGATGGAGAGGACCTTCTCATGCGGCCTCACCACGCTTGCTGCAATGGCCCATGGTAGGGCGACGCCCAGGGTCTGCTGGCCGTTCGATATCAACACCTGCCGCGCCCGGAAGCTGTAGAGGTGTCTCGCGAGCCAGAGATGGAAAGATCCCATATCGAGGCACAGCGTCACGTCTGGTTCGAGGAATTTCTGCAGCTCGAAAACGAGGCGCATCGGATGAACGGGCGTGCCGTTGAGCTCTGCCGCCCTCTGGCTCAGATGTGCCCGCTGTTCGGCAATCTCTTGGAGCATCGTCCGTGCTACCGGCGATTTACCCGAACGGGAGACGAGCCCCTTGATTGCCAAAAGCGTCTGGGCGATATCGCCGATGAGCTCGACGGTTGGGCAGTAGTTTACATCGAGGTCGGTGGGCTGGACGTCGACATGGATGATCGGCCGGTCCTTGCCCTTGTTCCAGATCGATGGATCATATTCCACCGGATCGTAACCGATGGTGATGACAACGTCGGCCGATGCGAGCAACTTGTCTCCCGGCTGGTTTGCGAGCTGGCCGACACGGCCGCCGAAGTTCTCGAAGAGGTGCGAGGCGACGGCGCCCGCCGCCTGGAACGTACCCACGACGGGCGCGTCCAACAGCGCGATGAAATCTCCGAGTGCGGGCGTATTCTCCGGCTTGCTGGCGAGCATTCCCAGAAGGATGACCGGGTTGCGTGCCGCGTTCACTAGCCGCGCTGCTTCCTTCAAGGCTGCCGTATCGGCTTGGCCGTAGCCGGAGAAGGTCGGGAATCGCAGGACCCCTGCCTGTGCCGGTGCGGCCATGACGTCCTTCGGCAGGTTCACGAAGGCCGCACCCGGACGTCCGGATTCTGCCGCGCGGAAGGCGTTCGAAAGCACTTCCGTGACCGCATGCGGCGCTGCTGCTGTTGCGGCGAACTTTGTCACCGGCTTGCAGATGGATACGGAGTCCATCGTCTGATGAATCTGCTTCAGCGACTCGTCGAGCGCAACCGCGCCGCCCAGGGCGACGATCGGATCGCCTTCGGAGTTCGCGGTCGCAAGCCCGGTTACCAGGTTCGAGACGCCGGGGCCGGAGGTGGCGATCGCCACGCCCGCCTTGCCGGTCATCCGGCCGATGCCGCCGGCGATGAAGGCGGCGTTCTGCTCGTGCCGGCAAACAACGGTCTGGATCCTGCTGTCGGCCAGCGCGTTGAAGACCGCGTCGATCTTCGCGCCGGGGATGCCGAAGACATGGGTGACGCCTCGTCTTTCGAGCGTCTGAACAACCAACTGTGCGCCGTTCTGTGGATCTGTATCGGTGATTTTTGTCATGGAACGTCTCCTAGTGGGCTTGTTCGGCATAAGCGAGTTCGCCGGCGGTGTTCTTAGAAAGGTCGGCCGCCAGAAAGCTTCTGCTCTCGGGCAGAGCGAGATGGAAATCGGTGAGCGCCTCCATCCGCAGTCGCAGGCTGTTCGCTGCGCAGTCGAGAAGATGGCCTCCGTGCTTGCGGTCGTCGGAAAGGAAGTGAAAGTGATAGCCCGGAATGCTGAAGGCGCTGGAGAAGCCGGGCGACCACAACCCAACCAACGTGCCCTCGATGTCCTTAAAGTGGAATTCGCTCTGCGCCTTTGCCGCATCGACCAGTCGTGCGCCGGGCTTCTGCGGGTTGACGGCGCGTGTGCGAACGCTGCTGAAATGGCCGTCGAGGCGGAAGGCGTAGAAGATATTGCCGGATTTGCGCAGGGCGTCGCAGTGGGCCTCCAGCTCCTTCACGTCTCTGATGCCTTCGAGGGATATGTCGGAGGTCGGACGCAGGCGCGTGACCACGGCAAAAGGCGCGCGTGCCTCGAGCCCTGCCACCTCGACACGGCCGTCGCCATGGACCTGGTAGGCTCGCCCGTCGAGAATGACCATCTCGCCGTCAAGATCTGCGAACGTGCCAAGCCCGAAATCGCCGTGGTCGAGGATCGAACCGACACTGAGGACGCCGTCATGGACACCGGCGACCAGTGCCCCCGAAGTCGATACCTGGAACAGCGTGTGGTAGCTGGTGCCGAGATATTGGACAAGCGCCGCCGAGATGACGGACGAGGCGTCGGTACCGTCTCTTTCGGCCGTTTCGATAAGTGTTGAAAGCAAGGATGCGGGGATATCAATGGATAGTGTCGGCATGTCATCTTTCCATCTGCTGAAAACAAAAGTTTGGATTGGCTGACCGGCTGGGCGGTCTGGCGGTGTGGCCATCACGGAGCGGGACGATCCGGCATAGGAAAACGGCGATCGGAACTTCCTCCGGCACGATCTGCAAATTCGATGACGGTCTGCCGCCTCCGTAGGACAGGCGGCAGCCAAAAGCCCGCGCAAGGATAACATCGGACGCTGCCTTCACAACAATTGGGAGCGCTTGAGGATGCGCTGCAGTGTTCTTCGATGCATGGACAATTGGCGAGCCGCGCGCGTCATGTTGGCACCGCACGACATGTAGATGTCCCGAATGTAATTTTGACGGATGCTGTCAGGAGCCGGGAGGGACGACAGGAGCACCGGCTGTAGCAGATCCTTGTTCAGGAGAACGCCGATCAGAAAGTCGACGTCCGTGGGCTTTGGAAGAACGTCGCTGGCGCCAGATTTGATCACCTGAACAGCATTGGACAGGTTGCAGAACCGGCTATGCACCAGTGTGCGACAAGATGGATAGCTGTTCGCGATATCCTCCACGAGGTCGATGCCGTCGCCGTCATCGAAGAGGAGTTCGACGATCGCGAAGGAGATAGTCCTTACACGCAGGTGCCGTCTCGCCGCATCGGCGGTGTCGGCAAGGCAGAGGTGGAAGCCGTTCTCGACCAGGCGTTCGACCAGCGGCGAGGCAGGGCTCACTTCAGGATCGGCGATCAGCACGGCGGTCCGCCCGGGGATGGCAGGGTGATTGCTCGAGTGGATCAGATCAGTGGAAGTCATCGTCATTCGCCTTTGTTCGAGTTGCTGAAAGTGTAGGAGGATCGTAAGGTCGGACATCCAGACACCCCTCGTTCGACTATCTCGTCGGTTCATCGATCTGCACCGTGGCGGTCATGCCTGCCGCCAGGACAATGCCTGCCGGTACCTGGTCAATGTGGATTGCTACGGGGATCCGCTGGGCTAGGCGCACCCAGGTGAAGATCGGATTGACGGTCGCAACGCCTTGATTGTCGGGTTGTGCGTTCGCGACGTCGATCGCTCGGGCGATGCTGTCGACATGGCCTTGCACGATCTGACGATAGCCCATCAGCTTGATTTTGGCGGGATCACCCACGCGGATCGGAGCCAGGGTGGTCTCGTCGAAATAGCCGTCGACCCAAAATGAACTGGCGTCGACAACCGATATGGTGTTCACACCGGCATTGACGAAGTCACCGGGGTGCGCCAGCAGGTTTGTCACGTAGCCGTCGACCGGAGAAACAATGCGCGTGCGCTCCAGATTTACCTGCGCTTGTTGGCGTTGCGCCTTAGCTTGCGCAAGCGTCCCTTCCACGCTCACGCGCTGCGCCTTCAGCGCCTCGACTTGCCGCTGCACCACGTTGAGATTTGCCGATGCCGTCTTTACCACGGCCTGCTGCTGATTCAGCTGGGATGTGAACTGCTGTTCATTCTGAAGGCTGCTCGAGCCATCCTGTGCCAACGTCCGATAGCGTCCGTACTGTTCCTGCGCAAACACCAGGGCTGCCTGCGCTTCATCAAGCTGTGCCTGGCTAGCACGGATCTGTGCCTGCTGGACGTCCATCTGCGCATCAATATTCTGCACGCTGGCCTGCGCCGATTGCACCGATGCCTCGGCTTGGTTGACAGCAATCTTATAGTTTGTCGGATCGATCTCCATCAGAAGGTCGTCCTTGTGCACGAACTGGTTATCGCGGACCGTCAACTCGACGATGCGCCCAGCGACCTCCGGAGCCATCGTGACGACATAGGCGCGCACGGTGGCATCGCGTGTCCAAGGCGCGCCCATATAGGCATCCCACATCGTCCGCCCAAGTATGGCCGCGACCGCGACAGCGAGCACAGTCAGCAACACCGGCAGGACGCGCCGGCGTCGCTTTGGCGTCGAGCGGGCAAGCACGTCGGGTGACCACGTTGCTTCGCCATCGGCTTTCGCCGTTTCGGGTTTCAATTCGGCTTGGATTTCAGACATACCGGTCACCACGCTAAAGTTAGGACGATCAATGACAGAACGATCACGTAGACCGCGAATACGAAGAGCGCCGGGTGCCAGACATGCTGCAGCAATCCGAACCGGGCCACACTCCGTCGCAGTGCGACCGTCACTACCCACGCGCCGATCAGCATCAAGGACATCGGCGCGACATAAACTCCGAACAGGTCGATCTCAGCGAACCTCATTGCAGCGCTCCCGCATCGAAAAAGGCGGCGTGTCTTGTTAGCGCCTCCGAAACGACAAGAATGCTGCCGCGCGCTCGAAGGACATCCTGTGTCTCCGGTCCGTCGATGGGTTCGGCGGCGAGCACCTCATCAAGCCGAGACAGATGGACAATCGCGCTCGCGCTATCACCCTCCGCCAGCGCCACAAGCGCCGCGCCGAGATGGGCGCCGCGGTCGAACCGATGTGCGAAACGGCGCAGATAAATAATCTCGCTGCCGACCGAGAGCATCGCTAACAGCTGCACACGCTCAAGCGATGCTGCCTCATTCGGCATTACCGCGAGGCGTCCGATGACGCGGCTTTCCCAATCACCTTGCATGGGCTCGTTTGCCAGCCGCCGCAGATCGCGCAAGGTCAGCGTCAACAGCCGTCTCGTGCGGAATGCCGGCGACAAGGGCGGTACGAGACGAAAGAACAGCGCCGCAGCGCCCATACCGGCGACGATTGCCAAGGCGACGTTATAGAACTGCAGGGTATTGTAGGTCTCTGGGTTGGTCGGTTGGAGGATTGGCATGAAACCCATCGTTATTGCGGTGAGCAGCCCGACCTGCCAGGGTTTTCGGGCTGCCATTAGCAAGACGCCGATCGGCACCAGACAAGCGCCCAGGACGAGGCTGAACGCCGCAAACCCGTGTGTGCGTAGCCCCGGCAGCACGGCGAAGGTGACGACTGCAGTCAGGATCAGATCGAAAATCGCGCCGATGATGAAGAGCACGGCGACACCGTAGGTCTCATCGGATCGCGGTGCGAGCAGGAGGGTGACGATCGCAGCGAAGGCGATGGCCAAGCCACCGCCTGGCCAACCGGTGACGATCCAGAACAGTGAAACGGCGCCGATCGTAGCAAAAGCACGTCCGGCACTGACCAGGGCGGGCAACCAATCAGGGACGAGGGTACGGTTTTGGCCCAGACGGAAAGCAGGTCTCGCTGGATCGGCGACGAGCAAGTCAAGGCCGTCGAGCGCGTGCGCAATGCCGGTGAATGCCTCCGCCGTTTTGTCGGCGAGCAATCTCAGCGAAGGAGTTTCGGCCGGCAGAGCGGTCAATGGGGGTACTGCGCTCTGATAGATCCGATGCGCGGCTGCCGGGCTAGTGAGCCAACGCGCTGTCGCGCCAGGTTCTGGCGCAGGTTGCAGCTCCTGCGGAAGATTTTTGAGGACGGTAGCCGCTTCCTGGCGCGCCTCATTCGGGGTCAATTTCGCCAATTGACTGGCGACCGTATGCCAGCCGGCCAGCGCAGAGAACAAGCCATCCACCGCTCGCTGCAACACCGGCGCGTAATACCGGATCTCAGAAGACTCCCCGAGCGCCTGATCGATGATCGGGTCGAGCGCAGTGACGCGGCGGACGAGCTCGCGCTGAGCCACCTGCGCGTCACCTAACTCTGTTCCCGCCGTCGCTTTCGTCAAAGTGGCGGTGAGACCGGCCGTAACGTCGCCTGCCAACTCCGCAAACAGTGTCGCCAGCCGGCCGCGAGCGCCGCCGAAGTCGGTTCCGGCAAGAACGATGCCAGCGCAGCCAATACCAAGGCAGATTTCCGTGGCTCGGGCCAGGGCGAGCAGGAAGCCCGCGTTTGCATCAACACCGCCAACAGTGCCGAACAGACCGGTGGCGATAATCGCCGCCGTATAGCCGGCCAGTGATGCAGCATAGGATGCGAAGTTGCGCAACACCGTGGCAGCGAAGGCGCAAGCCGCTCCCCATAACGCCAAAGCGCCGAGAAACTGGACGCGATCCTGCGGAAAGCAGGCAATCAGAACCACGCTGATGATAGCACCGACGAAGGTGCCGAGTATTCGAAACCAGCCCTTGCGCAGGGAGGCGCCGAGTTGGGGCTGACACATGATCGCCGCCGTCGTTCCGGCCCAGAATGGGCTGTCGAGCTGGAGCCAGAACGCTGCGTAAAGCGCAAGAGACACGGAAGCCCACAGCCGGAGTCCGAACAGGAGCGGTGGACCCGCGGCTCGTAGCGCCCCCTCAAGCGGCCGCAACTTTGCGACCGCGCTAAACTGCAGGAGACGAAAACCACTGAGCACAGAGCCGGTCATCGCCGTATCCACCTGCTTTTGGAAGCGGGTGCTGGGAGCGTGCCTTCAGCTCGCCTGATCAAGGGATGTTCTCCACGATCATTTCCCAGACATCGTGCCCTTTGCCGTGCAGCATTGCTCTGGCGGAGTAGACTGCCATCCCGATCACCGCCTCGGGCGAAACGAACGGCGAAGGTGGCGTCACCAACTCCATCGGTTTGACTTTCACATGCAGGAGTGCAGGACCGGGTTGGGAGAGCCAGGTTCGGACGGCATCTTCCACTTCACCTGCCTTCGAGATCATGTGTCCCCAGAGGCCGACCGCCTTCGCAACCTCGCCGAAGTTCGGGTTCTTCAAATCCGTGTACACCGGCACCAAGCCAGCCGCCTTTTGCTCAATATCGACAAACCCGAGCTTGCCGTTGTCGTAAACGACGATCTTGATCGGCAGATTCTCCTGGACTGTCGTCAGGAGATCGCCAAGCAGCATGGCGAACCCGCCGTCGCCAGCCAGGCAAACGACCTGTCGGCTGGGTTGGCACTTCTGCAGACCGAGCGAGGACGCCATTCCACTGGCCATGGTGCCATGCAGCAAGCTGGAAAAGGTTCGGCGCTTGCCGCCGGTGTCGATGTGGCGAAGCATCCAGACCGCTGCCGTGCCGTCATCGGCGGCGAACAACGCGTCATCGGCCGCATGCTGGTTGATAATTTTGGTAAGGTAAGTACCGGAAATGGCGGCGTCCGGACCCGACACGGTTTCGGCCTTTGCCGTTGCCACGTCCTTCCGATGACGCTCCACGTAGGTCGTCAGGAACGCGTTGTCCTTGTGTTGCTCGAGGCGCGGCAGGAGAGCCTCCAACGTCGTCTTGATATCGCCGACCGTGCCGATTGCCACCGGATGTCGTCGGCCGATATGCGTTGGATCGGCATCGATTTGGATGATCGTCGCTCCATCCGGATAGAACTGGGTCCAGGCGAAATCGGCCCCCAGTAAAAGCAGCGTGTTGCAGTTGCGAATGGCGTGATAGCCTGCCGGTCCGCCGATGATGCCGGTCATGCCGACATTGTATGGATTGTCATACTCGAGGAAGTCCTTTCCGCGAGACGTGTGGGCCATCGGCGCCTTCAACCGCGCCGCCGTTGCAACGATCTCGTCGTGCGCACCGGCGCAGCCCGCGCCCGCGTAAATCGTGATCGCGTCGCTCTTATTCAAAATGCTCGCGATTTCATCGAGGTCGGCATCATTCGGGCGAATGAGCGGGCGCCGCGTATGAACGGCATAGGGGGGCTCGTCATGCGCGGCGGCATTCGCGACGTCTGCTGGCACGACGAGCACCGCGACACCGCGTCTCGTCAGAGCTGCCTGGCAGGCCGCGACCGTCTTGCGGCGGGCCTGCTCCGGCGTAACGATCATCTCGCAATAGACGCTGCAACCCTTGAACACGTCATCGAAATTGATCTCCTGGATCGATTCGAACCCTAAATCCTGGCGCGCGATCTGGGTTGCGATCATGATAATTGGCGCGCGGTTCCGATTGGCTTCATAGAGGCCGTTGATAAAGTGGAGACTGCCGGGCCCGCAGGTACCCGCGCAGGCAGTGAGATGGCCGGTGAGCTGCGCTTCGGCCCCTGCTGCGAAGGCGCCAGCTTCTTCATGCCGCACATGGACCCAATCGATGTCACTGCGATCAATTGCGTGAGCGATCTGGTTCAGCGTGTCGCCGACGACGCCGTAACAGGTCTTCACACCGGCCGCTTGCAGCGTTTCGATTAGTAAATCCGCAACTCGTTTACTCATGACGGCAGCTCCTATATCGTGTTGAATTCTCTTCTTCGCTCATGACTGGCGTCGTGCCTGGCATTGGAGCCGCTCGACTGGGCCTTGCCTCTCCGCCGATGAATGCGATGACAAAAAGCACGACCGGGGAAGCGTCCGCACATCCATACGCAAGTCTAGTCCGGCCTCGCGAAGAGTAGGGGTGGCACAGCCTCGATGCGGGGTTCAGTAAGGCGGCGTCCGGTAAGTGTCAGGACACCTTCGGTTTTGGTGACCGGTGTCATATGGTTCTTGCAATTCAGTGGTTTGGCGTGCCGCTTGGTCGGGCAAGCGGTAGGACGGAAAGTGAGCGCACACCCTGGGCGCCGTGAATGAGCACTCCTTCGATGTCGGCCGTTGCGGACGGGCCGGTGTGGAAGGAGGCGTAGTGCCGGTCACGGAATTCAGCGCGTCGATAAGCGTGGTGCAGATTGACGACGATGTCGGTGGGATCGAGCAGGACGATCAGGTGCTGCGCGAGATAGGCGACCGCGTTGAGCCGGAGGTCGGCATCGCTCAGCAGGACGGAGCCAGTCTCGGCGACGGCGAAGGACGCTCGGACGATGGCGTAGTCGACGTCCGCTAAGTCCTGTGGTGCTGCCACGCCGGAGATGTCGCGATTACCAGGCAGTTCCGGCGCCGTCGAGCACACGATCTTGGCGTCCGCGATCTTCGCCCGGACCGGCGCCAGGATGTCGCCGGAGGCCGGCGGATCGAGGAACAGGCCTCCCATGCGGTGCAGATTGGCCTTGAAGGCATCGAGCAGTGACGCCGGGGGCGTATCGTCGAACAGCGGCACGTGTGGAAGCGGTCGTTCGACGCGAGGCAGGTTGGCCCGGATCGAAGCCAGGATATCGTCGCGGCTGCTCATCACTTTGCTCCTCGGTTTGCGTGGTACCAGCTGTGAAAGGTTTGCTTGGTCGGGTGCGGCACCTCGCGATGTTTGCCCCAGGCATTGAGGCCGTTGTAGATCGCGAAGCGGGGCAGATGAGCGAGTGCGGTCTCGGCCGTTGCGACTGCGGCACGGTAGGCGGCCGGCTGCGACAGCAACACGCCCGCAGCCTTCATCGCCGCCTTCTTCACGAACGGGGCCTCATGCTCCTTTACCAGCACCTTTCGCCAGGCGTAGATCTGCTCGTGGATGTTGATCTTCACCGGGCAGACATTGGTGCAGCTACCGTTGAGCGACGAGGCGAACGGCAGGTTGCTGTATTTTCGCGCATTGAAGGTCGGATCGATGATCAGGCCGATCGGGCCGGAATAAGTGGCGCCGTAGCTGAGGCCGCCGCTGCGCCGGTAGACCGGACAGGTGTTCATGCAGGCGCCGCAGCGGATGCATTTGAGCGAGGTCCAGAACTCCGCGAGGCCGAGCCGCTCGGACCGGCCATTGTCGACGAGCACGACATGCATCTCGCCACCGGCCCGCGGCCCACGGAAATGCGAGGTATACTGCGTCATCGGAGAGCCGAGCGCGCTGCGCGACAGCATGCGCACGAGCACCGCCAAATGCTCCAGGCGGGGAATGATCTTTTCGATGCCGATCGAGGCGATGTGCAGTTTCGGGACATTGGACGACAAATCGGCATTGCCCTCATTGGTGCAGACGACGAAGGTCCCGGTCTCTGCGACCACGAAGTTGGCGCCGGTCATGCCGGCATCGGCATTCAAGATCAGCGGTCGGGTTGCTTCCCGCTGCGCTTCGGCCAGGTAATGGACGTCGCTGTTGTCGGGGTCGGTGCCGATTGTACGGGAAAATACGTCGGCAACGTCGGTGCGCAGTTTGTGTACGGCGGGCACCACGACGTGGCTCGGATCCTCATTGTCGAGCTGCTGGATGCGCTCGCCGAGATCCGTTTCGATCACCTCGATCCCGACCGAGGCCAAATAAGGCCGCAAGCCGCACTCCTCGGTCAGCATCGACTTGCTCTTGATTAGCGACTTGGCGCCGTGGTCGCTTAGGATGGCGTGCACGATCTGATTGTGCTCGGCAGCATCACGGGCCCAATGAACGTGAATCCCATTTGCTCGGGCGTTGGTCTCGAACTGGTCGAGGTATTCGTCGAGATGGGTGAGCGTGTGCTCCTTGATCGCCGAGGCGAGCGATCGGAGCTCTTCCCATTCGGGCATGGCGTGCATCTCGCTGTCGCGCTTCTGGCGGAGGTCCCAGAGCCGCTCGTCGTGCATCTTCTGGTGCTCGGTCGCGGCGATGAAGCGCCCTGCAGCCTCTGCCTGGTTGACCGGCCGGTTGCCGCGGATCTTTGCGCCGCGCGGCTGTGGTTCGGGTCGTGGCCGCAGTGGCTTCGACGTGCCTTCGGCGTGATCGAGGCGTCGGCCGTCGCGGATGATGGCATCAGGATCGTCGTGGGCCAGCAGCTCCGGATGCAGCATGGCATCCTTGTTGTCCGGCGTTGGAGAATGACCGTTCATGCGAAGGCTCCATTCAAGATCTGAGCAATGTGGATGAATTTCATCGGGACGCCGATGCGTTCGGCGCAACCTTTCTGATGCATCAGGCAAGATGAGTCGGCGGAGACGATGTATTCGGCGCCGGCCTGGGCGTGGTCGCTGACCTTGTCGTAACCCATCTTGGTGGAGACGACTTCCTCGAAAACCGAGAAGGTGCCGCCGAAGCCACAGCACTCGTCGGGCCGCGCCGGCGAGGCGAACTCGATCCCGTCGACTTTCGAAAGCAGATCCATCGGCTTGGAGAAGAATGGCTCGTGCAGCTCCGAAGGTCTCGCATGCCCGAGCCGGCGGAGCGTCCCGCAGCTGTTGTGCAGACCGACGCGATGCGGGAAGTGAGCCCAGGGAAACGCCTCGACCTTCTGGATGTCGTGCAGGAATTCCACAAGCTCGAAGGTCCTGGAGCGGACCTCTTTCACTTCGTCGGTCTGCGCGACGGCGTCGAAATTGTCGCGGATGTGGTGGACGCAGCTGCCGGAAGGCCCCACGATGTAGTCGAAGCCCGAGAAATTGCGCACAAACAGCGCCTCGGTGTCGGCGCATTCGGCGTTGAATCCGCTATTGGCCATTGGCTGGCCGCAGCAGGTCTGGTTGCGCGGATACTCGACTTCATGGCCGAACCGCTCAAGCAGCTCGAGCGTCGCGATGCCAACCTCGGGGAAAAATGCGTCGATGTAACAGGGGATGAAGAGCCCGATACGCATTTGTAAGTCCTTTGCTTTCGGCTAACGATTAGAATTGCCCGGTCATTGTCTGACCTTGCCTCTGAAGACCCTGTAATTAATGGCCGTGTAGAGCAGCATGAGCGGGAAGACGAAGAGACCCGCACCCCAGAACATGAAGGCGAGACTCGCATGTGGTGCAGCCGCCGCTTCGATCGTGATCGCGAACGGGATCATGTAGGGCCAGAACGAGATTGCCAGCGTGCCGAATGCGGCCGCGAAGATAAGGACGACCATGAAGAACGGTGGGCCGTCCCGCCGCTGGCGGACGCTGCCGGCGAGAGTGAGGGCGGCGGCGGCACCGATCGCCGGAAAGAAAAGTAGATAGGGGCGCTCTAGCCACCGGCCCATGACCGGCAGATGTTCAACAAGGGCGTAGACGAACACTACGAGCAAAAAGGCGAAGAGCGCGATCGAAAGAACCGGGATCTGGCGATAGGCGATCTCCCTCACATCCGCCTCGCACTTGCGGACGAGCCAGGCAGCACCGAGGAGCATATAGCCAAGGCAGAGGCCGATCCCACAGAGCACCGCGAAGGGACTGAGCCAGCCGAACTCACCACCGACATAGCGACCATCGGCAATCGGCAAGCCTTCCACCAGAGCGCCGACGGTAAGGCCTTGTGCGAATGCGGCGACGAATGAACCGCCGGCGAAACTGCAATCCCAGAGCCAACGCATCCGCTTGGCCTTGTGCCGAAATTCGAAGGCGACGCCGCGCAGGATCAGTCCCGCGAGCATGATGAGAAGCGGCAGATAAAAGGCAGACAGGAGCGTCGCATAGACGAGCGGAAAGGCGCCCCAGAGGACAACGCCCGTGACGATCAGCCAGGTCTCGTTGCCATCCCAAATCGGCGTAACTGCCGTCATCATGACATCCCGCTTCGCCTCATCGCGGGTAACGCCGAAGATAATGCCGACGCCAAGATCAAGGCCGTCGAGAAGCACGTAGAGCAATGTGCTGATCGCAAGGACAGCTACCCAGAAATTGATCATCTCTATTCTCCGGCTGTGGGGTGATTGGGCGCCGCCGGATGCTTGACGACGGACATCGGGCGGTTGGGGGTCGCGTCAGCGGTCGGCAGGACGAGGCGTCCGGTGGGACCGGCACGTAGAAGCGCGTAGATGTAGAAGATGCCGAACAGGAAGATGAGTGTGTAAACTCCGCAGAAAACGATGAGCGATAGAGTGGCTGCGCGCGTTGTGAGGAACGGTGTCATTGCGTCGGCAGTTCGCAGAAGGCCATAGACCGTCCAAGGCTGCCGCCCGACCTCAGCGGTGAACCAGCCCGTTAATATCGCGGCATACGGCAAGGGAAAGCTGAGGAACGTGCACCAGAGAAAGATGCGGTTTTTCTCGATGCGGCCCTTCAAGCTCAAATAGGTGCCGAGCCAGGCGAGAGCGAGCATGACAATTCCGCAGCCGACCATGATACGGAACGCGAAGAAGGGAATGAGCACTGGCGGCCGATCCTGCGGCGGAAAATCGGTCAAGCCGAGTTCCTTCGACGTGAAGCTCATGCTACCGATGAGGCTTCCGAGGAAAGGAACGCTGATCGCGTAATGATTGGTTTCGGCGCTTTCGTCCGGAATTGCGATCAGCACTTCGCTCGCCGGCTGCTCGTCGTGCCAACGACCCTCGATCGCTGCGAATTTCGCCGGCTGATCATCATGGACATAGTCGCCGGTCAGATGGCCGAAGAACAATTGCACTGGGATAAGGACAGCGGCGAGGTAAAGGCCCATTCGCAACATGATGCGGGCCTCGGCCCCGAATATCCCGCGCAGCAGGTACCATGCCCCGGTCGCGGCGACACAGAAGGTGCCGGTCAGGTAGGAAGCAAGAAGCATGTGCGGAAAGCGCACCCAAACGACGGGGCTGAAGATGATACTCGCCCAATCGCTCGGAACAAAAATGCCGTTCTCGATGACATAGCCGACCGGCACCTGCATCCAGCTGTTGTTGACCATGATCCAGAATGCGGAAAGCGTCGTACCGAGCGCGACCATTGCGGTCGAAAGGAGATAGAACCAGGGTGCCACTCTTTTCCGCCCGAACAGAAGGACGCCGAAGAAGCTCGCCTCGAGCGCAAAAGCGGTGAAGGTCTCATAAGTGAGCAGCGGGCCCTGGATCGGCCCAGATATGCGCGAGAGTTCGCTCCAGTTGGTGCCGAATTCGAAAGCCATCACAATGCCGGAAACGACGCCGAGCCCGAAGGCGATGCCAAATATTTTCAGCCAGAATTCAAAAACAAGACGATAGGCTGGACGTCCCGTCGCGAGGTGAAGGGCTTCGAGTACGGTAAGCCAGGCCGCCAGGCCGATCGTGAAGGACGGAAAGATGATGTGAAACGACACGGTGAACGCGAACTGGAGCCGTGACAGGAATAGCGCGGTGACGTCCATGGTGAGCCCCCTAACGCCAGAGATTGGATTTCGCGAGATCGATCAGTTCATCGGCTTTCCCGCTCATGAGCGCTTTCGTCATGTAGAGCGTGAAGCCTTTCGCCATTTCCATGGTCACCGACGGTGGCATTGCGAGCTCGGTTCGACTTACGACCGCGTCTATCAGCACTGGTCCAGGATGCGCCAACGCCGCGGCGACTCCTTCGTCCACGTCGGCCGGGTTTTCGATCCGAATTCCGCGAATGCCGATAGCTTCCGCCATCGCGGCGAAATTCGGGTTCTTGAAGTCGGTTCCGAAGCTAAGAAATCCGGTCGACTTCTGTTCGAGTTCAATGAAACCAAGCGCGCCGTTGTTGAAGACGACGACCTTCACCGGCAGCTCGAGCTGCGCGAGGCTCAAAAGATCGCCCATCAACATGGTGAAGCCGCCGTCACCCGAGAGTGAGACGACCTGTCGATTGGGGAAGGCCGATTGCGCGCCAATGGCCTGAGCCATGGCGTTGGCCATGGACCCGTGCCAAAAGGACCCGACCAGCCGCCTCTTGCCGTTCATCGCAAGATGGCGTGCCGCCCATACGGTTGGAAGGCCGACGTCGCAGGTAAAGACCGTGTCGGCCGCGGCCTGGTCGCTCAGCGCCTTGGCAACTTGTTGCGGGTGCAGCACTCGTCCATTGGCCTTGCCGGTTGCCAGATCGTCGAGCTGTTTGCGGGCTTTGCCGTAATGCTCGCGGGCTTGCGCCAGATGGGAGCCATCGCGCTTCTCGTCGAGAAGGGGCAACAAGGCCGTAAGGGTTGCTTTGACATCGCCGACGACGCCGAGATCGACCGCTGCGCGACGGCCCAAATTCTCCGGCCGGATATCAACTTGCGCGATCCGCACACCGCTTCCCCGCGGATAGAATTGACGATAGGGGAAATCTGTCCCGAGCATGAGAAGGACGTCGCAGTCGAGCATGGCGTAGTAGCCCGATGAGAAGCCGATAAGGCCCGTCATTCCAACGTCATAGGGATTGTCCCACTCGACATGCTCTTTTCCGCGCAGCGCGTGGACCATCGGTGCTTTGAGGCGCGCACCGAGCGCCAGCAATTCGTCGTGGGCCCCCTGGCAACCCGAGCCGCACAGGATCGTCACACGACCGTCGCCGTTTAGCAGGGCGGCGAGCCGGTCGAGCTCCGGATTTGCCGGCGTCACCACTGGCGCCCGCGGCAATAGAGCGTCGATCTTCGGCGCCGGAGCATCGCCCGCCGATTGCAGCGATACGTCGCCAGGCATAACGATCACGGATACGCCACGATTGCCTACCGCTTCCCTGATCGCGGTCTCGAGCGAGCGCGGCATCTGGTTTGCTGCAGAAACGAGTTCGCAATAATGGCTGCACTCCTTGAACAGTGTCTCAGGATGCGTTTCTTGGAAATAGCTCGAGCCGATTTCCGCTGAAGGAATATGTGCCGCGATGGCGAGCACCGGTACCCGCGAGCGATGACAATCGAAGAGCCCGTTGATGAGGTGCAGGTTTCCCGGCCCGCAGCTTCCGGCGCAGACAGCGAGTTCGCCAGTCAGATGCGCCTCGGCGCCGGCGGCGAAGGCGGCGACTTCTTCGTGCCGGACGTGCACCCATTCGATTTTGCCCTGGCGCCGAATGGCGTCTGTCAGACCATTGAGGCTGTCGCCGACAATGCCGTATACGCGCTTGACCCCCGCCGCGACGAGGAACTCGACAAACTGATCTGCGACTGTTCTTGGCATATTTCTGCACTCCAGCGTTGTATTTACAGGTAAAGCGAGGACAAGAGGTCTACGACCGGAGAGGCAACAGCACATCTGTACGCGGGTCTAATCGGGTCTTGCGAAAGGTATGTGCGTGCTGGCTGGCGCCGATTGCAGATTGGCCTGTAAGCGCTCTTCAACGGCTTTGGGTCAGGCCTTGGTGACGAATTAACTATCTGAGGTATAAAGCGTTTCTGGTTCACATAGGTGCCAGCGGCGAAGGCAGTGACCGGTTCGTGACGGACATGCAGCCATTCGATCTTGTCCTGGTGCCGAATGGCGTCTGTCAGACCGTCGAGGCTGTCGCCGTCAATACCGTGGACGCGCCTGAACCCCACCGCGACGAGGGACTCGGCAAACTGATCTGCGACCGTTCTTGGCATATTTCTGCTCTCCCGTGTCGTATCTACGTCCGGTGCAGCTCTCCGTTACTGCTGGCGGCCCCAAAAGGTCGCAGCGGCTGGTCGGCCGAGGTGAGTGCAGTTTGATGGTTTGGAATGTCGCGATCTATTGCACGCAGGTGGCGCGGAATAGCGTCATGGTCTCACTGGGCTGAACTTTGGATTACACACGAAGGACGGCAGATCGAATGCCAGTAGAACCGGTGCGGCTTCGGCTTAGTGTTGCGGTATCAGTTGCAGCCTTTCCGCCATTCGGACGAGCGCGACAAGCGAATGGGCCTTCATCTTTTGCATCAGGCGGCTGCGGTGCACCTTAACCGTGGATTCGGTGATGCCGATGTCGCCGGCAATCTGTTTGTTGAGGCGACCGCGTGCGACCTGAATCATGATCTCGCGTTCCCTGGGGCTTAGCGACGCGAAACACGCCCTGAGAGCGACTAGAGCCTCTTCATTTTCCCGCCGAGCACGATCGCGAGAGAGACCGAGCTGAATGGCGTCGAGGAGTTCCTGGTCTCGGAACGGCTTGGTCAGAAACTCAATGGCACCGCCCTTCATCGCCTGCACCGTCATGGGAATATCGCCGTGGCCTGTGATGAAGATGATCGGGATCTCCTGATTCGTCATGGCGAGTTCACGTTGAAGATCAAGGCCGCTTCGTCCCGGCAATCTGACGTCGAGCACCAGGCAAGTGGGACAATCCGGCGGGCCGGACTCGAGAAACTCCGGGATGGACGCAAACAACCGTACATCCAGGTCGAGCGATCGCAACAGACGCCCGATCGAGGCTCGCAGGGCTGGGTCATCGTCGATGACCAAGACGGTAGCGTTCGCGTCCGACATCGTTCTGCTCACGATCAAAAGGCAGGCAAACGAGCCTGTCCAGAGTTGCAGAGTTCCTATGACTCCTCTTAAACTAGTTTAGTCCCAACGGATGCACGTGAACAGTCTCATTCCCTGGCAGGGATGCACGCGGGCCTAAACAAAAGCTTATGCGCTCACCATCCGCTTGGCGCTATCCTGCCGCGCAGACTGAGGAACTCGCGTCCAGGCATAAGCCAAAGTTTACAAATACACGTATTGCTCCAGCATCACTCTGGGCGCAGGCTAAGACATTCGCATGCGGGTGCGCTGGTGTTGTCGGCGCGCCCGCATCGCAATTCGCGCGCACTTCCGGAGCACATATGGCGACGGCGTCGTTGGTCTCGGTCGTCGAGGACGATCAATTCTTTCGCGAATCCATGAGGAGGCTCATGAGATCGCTTGGTTACGATGTCGCGGCCTTCCCATCAGCAGCCGATTTCCTTGCATCGCCTCGGCTCGCCGAAACCGCCTGCCTGATCGCTGACGTCCACATGCCAGCGATGACCGGGCTCGAGCTCTATGAACATCTCATTGAGATGGGCTATGCAATTCCGACGATCCTCGTTACTGCCTATCCCGACGACGTTGACCGGGCCCGCGCCATGAACGATGGGATCGTTTGTTACCTTCGTAAGCCGTTTGATGAGCAGCAGCTGATACGGTGTCTTCGTGCGGCTCTCCAGTCAACTGAGGTGCCGGAAGAGGATTCTTGAGTTCCGTTTCGGCGCCGGGCAAGGTGAATTGGAAGATAGCGCCGTGAGGCACATTCGCATCTGCCCACAGCCGGCCCCCATGCGCATCGATAATCGACCGGCAGATCGATAGCCCCATCCCCACTCCGCTGGACTTCGTGCTGTAGAAAGACTCGAAGACGCGATCGAGCCGGTCCGGATCAATGCCCGGCCCGGTATCGCGCACGGACACGAGAACGCCACCGGTCTGGGTTTGCTCGGTGCTAATCAGCAGCTCCCGTGGCCCGGCCTCGATCGTGCTCATGGCCTCGACCGCGTTCAGGATCAGGTTCAGCACGACTTGTTGCAGTTGAACGCGATCCCCCTCGACCGGAAACAGCCCGTCCGCAAGGCGACTCTGGACCGAGACTCCATTCTTGGTGACCGCGCTTCGCGCCAATAGAACCACCTCGTTGATCGCCTCATTGAGATCAAAACCGACCTTTCGCGGCGGTGCTTTCTTGACCTGGTCACGGATGCGGTCGATGATGTCTCCGGCTCGATCGGCATCGTCGACGATACTGGCAAGCGCGTCTCGGATTTCGACCAGATCCGGTGGATTTCTGTCTAGAAAGTGCGTGGCCGCACGGGCGTTATTGCGCGCCGCGGCAATCGGTTGCGTGATCTCGTGGGCGAGCGTGGCGGCCAGTTCCCCCATCACGCTCACGCGGTTCATGTGGGCGAAATCCGATTGCATCTGTTCCAATCGCGCCAGCGCTCGTACGCGATCCTCTATGTCCGTCAGTAGAATGTACCAGCGCGCGATGCGCCCGGAGTCATCGCGAATTGGGACACCGCGGTTGTCAAACCACCGATATTCGCCGTCGAAGCGTCGCAGGCGTAGTTCGTGGTTGAAGGGAAGCCCGGAAGCTATCGCTCTCTTAAAAAAGTCAACAACATGGGGAAGGTCGTCAGGATGCACCGCATCATTAACACCCCAGTCCTTTGCCCATTCCAGGGATCGGCCAAAATACTCTAAGAGCTGGCGATTGGCTGTTTCGAGTTCACCGTTCGGGGCCAAGACCGAAACGAGACCGGCTATTCCGTCAATTGCTGCACGTGCACTTCGTTCGCTTTCACGCAGTGCTTCCTCGGCGCGCTTGCGTTCGATGAACTGACCGATCTGGCTGCCAATGGTAGCCAGCACGTTGAGTAGCTCCTGATCGGGCTGTCTGATCTCACGGCTGAAAAACTCGATCACGCCCAGGGCTTCCCCCCCTAGCAGGATGGGAAAGGCCAAGGCCGCGTGTAGTTCTTCCCGGTCGGCGACGGATGCGCGCGGAAAGTTTTCATCAGGAACAACATCAGGAACGTATACGGGCTCAAGGCTGGACCACACCCGGCCCGGTAGTCCCAAGCCCGGAACGAAAATGGACTCCCGGCTGACCCTTTCAAATTCGGGGACTTCTATCGGCGTTTTATGCCAAAGCTCGACAAAGCGCAGCGCCCCGGCCTTCCGGTCCACGCGCCAGAGTGCGCCAACGTCCCATCCCAAACACTCGCCCATAGCCCGCAGTATCCTCAGAGTGGCCTCTTCGATCGTAACCGCCTCCGCCAAGATCTGGGCGACCATGTGCTGCACACGGAGGCGTTCCTCCACGCGCTTACGTTCGGTGACGTCGATCTGCGTGGCAACCACCTCGACCAGTTCCCCATTTGTGGAGAACACGGGTTGGCGGATCGATTCGAGGTATTTGACCGTTCCATCGGGTAGTACGATTCTGAATTCACTCGAAAAGCTGTCCATTCCGTTCTGCGCACGCTCAACATCCGCGCGCACCCGGTCCCGGTCATCCGGGTAAATCCGTTGCCACACCGCTTCACGGCTCGGGAGGCCGTCGCGCGGATCAAACCCAAAAATTCGATAGGTTTCCTCCGACCAATAGAGAATTGTCGTCGCGTTGTATGCCGATGCGCCGGTGTGGCTCAGCCTCTGTGCTTCAGCCAGATGGGCTTCGCTGCGGCGTAGCCGGTCTTCGGCCTTCTTGGCTTCATCGATGTCGACGGACAGGCCGTACCACTGGATGATGCGCCCCTGTTCGTCGCGCAGCGGCTCACCGCGAGTATGGTGCCAACGATATTCACCGTCCGCTCGACGCAGGCGGCTTACCGCCTGGTGCGAAGTTCCGCTCTCAATTGCCTGATAGAAAGCCTTGGCGGTTGCTGGAAAGTCATCGGGGTGCAGGAAGGCCTCCCAACCGCCATGCTTGAACTCCTCAAGTCGCATGCCGCTGTAATCCAAAAGGCGCTTATTGAGTTGGGTCGGTTCGCCGGTGGGGTCCAATGACCAGAGCAGGCCTGGTACCGTTTCGAAGATTTGCCGGAGCTTGCATTCACTGTCCCGCAGTGCTTGCTCAGCGCACTTGAGCTCTTCAATATCCAGATTCACCCCGACCCACTGCAGTAAGGTCCCATCGCTTGCGCGGAGCGGTTCGGCGCGACTGAGGAACCAGCGATAGGCTCCTTCAGCGTTAGGAACTCGCTGAGTAAACTCCGCCGCCTTCCCCGTACGCAGACAGTCGGACCAGGCTTTGCGTGATTCTTCGCGCTCGTCGGGATGCAGCAACGGTATATGGGCGTCCCACGGTGCGCCAATATCGATGCCGAAGCGCAAGGGATGATCTTTCGGAAGACCAAGGTAATCCGCGGTTCGTTTATTCACAAAGGTGAGCCCGCCGGACGGAGCCGTGTACCAAGCATAGGCCGGAATCGCATTTAGAGTGGCCTGAAGCTGTGCCGCGGATCTGGGCTGTTCCTCGGCCTTTTTGGTTTCATCGATGTCAACTGCTAGGCCATACCACTGAATGATGCGTCCCTGCCGGTCGCGCTGAGGCTCACAACGAACATGGTGCCAAAGAAACTCGCCGTCCGCCCGGCGCAGACGGAGCACCCCCTGGTGCAAAGCTCCAGTCTGAATTGCGTGGTGGAAAGCACTCGCAGTTTCCGGAAAGTCGTCCGGGTGAACTCTCTCCATCCATCCACCGCCAGCGATTTCGACGAGTGTTGCTCCAAGATATTCAAGCCCGCGCTTGTTGACGTATTCAATATCGCCCTCCGGCCCAGCCCGCCACACAAGCGCCGGAAGGGTCTCCACCAGCAAGCGAAGCTCTTGATCGCCGCTGAAAAGCGCCTCCATAGCACCGTCACCCTGCTTTGACATAGGTCGCTCCACCGCCGGCCAACAAATCGGGGCAATCATTTTACCCCTTGCGCCAGAGACGGACCATGTCCTTTCGGCCTCTTTCGGACGATTGGCGAAGCTTTGCGCAAGGCCCATCCTCGGAGACAATATCAAAACTAAAATCGGCCTCCGCGCCCGACCTTTCTGGCGATGCTGGCCTGAATCTTCCAAATTCGCTGCGTAAGCTATTGAAATATAAGGGATGGTATTTTTCTGTTGTCTTTGATTGTTCCAATTTGCAGGTTTGATTCTTCCAAATGATAGCCGCAGGCGTTCAGAGCACAAAAAAAACCTGACGAAGTCGGGCCAGCGCGGCGCTCATTGGAGATGTCCCGAAACGCTATCCCAGAGCAGCTTCAGAGCGGTGACGACGAGCAATCCGTAGCAGATGCGGTAGATTTGGCGCTGGTCCAGGACGCCGTGAAGCCGCCAACCTAGCGACACCCCGCTGGGAATGGCGAGTAGACAGATCGCCATCAGGATCCAGAGGTCCGCGTTCGGCTTGACCAGCACAAGCCAAGGAACCGCCTTGATCGCGTTGCCGACGGTGAAGAACATGCTCGTTGTCCCAGCATAGATGTCCTTACTGAGGCCGAGTGGCAGGAGATACATCGCAAGCGGCGGTCCGCCCGAATGCGCAACCATCGTCGTGATCCCGGAGGTGAGACCGGCGGCAATTGCTTTCGGTGTGGAGCGCGGACGGATGGCCACGGCCGCGCCCCTCAGAAGCCATAGGCCGACAAAGACCAGGGTGATCCCTGCCATCAGGATTGCGATTACGCGGTGATCGAGGAAGCGAAATAGCAGGTAGCCGAACCCGACCCCGAAGACGAGCCCCGGGAGGAGTAACACCAGGTCCGGCCGCGACCATGTCGAGCGATTAAAGTAACGCAGCGAGTATAAATCCATCGCGACGAACAAGGGAGCGAGCAAGCCGCCTGCGGTGACGGGATCCATGACAATCGATAGCAGAGGAATCCCGATGATGGCGAAGCCACCGCCAAACGCTCCCTTCATGAAGCAGATCAGGAAAACGCCTGCAAAGGCGACAAGGATCGTGGTGGCGGTCAGTTCCATGTGACTTGCCTTCAAAATTGGCGCGCGAAAGCAACCTTCGGCTTGCCTGCCGATATCTCACCGCAGCGTGTGGAAAGGTCGCTCGCAGTTGTTCGCTTAGCAGCCGGGCGCTTGCGAAGGGCGGGCATTTCGCCGCCTGGGAGCAGCCGGTTGTAGTGAACGAGAGTTGGATAAGCCTTGCCGGTCCAGCTTTCCGGAACCGTGTAGATCTCGTCGGAACAGGCGCTGACGCCCATCGGCAGTTCGACGCCCTTCAGCTGCGTCCCGTGTCAGTCCTTCGTGCGTTCCGTCGAACACGCGCGTGATCAGATCACGGCTGCGGTCCTCGTGGTCGAGCATCCAGGCCGCGAGCCCGATCGGGGAATCCGCCAATGTGATCCATGACCACATGGAGGCCGTGTGGCTTCACCTCTGCTGTCGTTTAGGTAAGATCTATTTTCAACTATGAGCCGGACGCCGCCTCGAACGGATGGCACGCTCATCTCCTTGGGGACGGGCATGAGGCCATAGGCCGCCATTTCGATCTCGGAACGCTCGAGACCGATGTCCCGAAGGGCGTCAGCGTCGAGCTCCCGAAGTCGGGCGATAGCAGCCCGGCGAAGGAGATAGGTCGCGATCTTTCTCCACGGAGCGGTGACGATCCAAAGGGGAGGCCGGGCCTTTGCAGCTCCGGCTCGATCGTTGATCGAAACACATGCAGACATCTCTCATCTCCAATGCTCTTCTTGCCAGCACGACGACACAGGCTGGCTAGCGGTCTGGGTGGGTGGGCTGTCGATCTCGGGCAGTCGCCGTCCCGGTACAATGCATTTGATGCGAAGAGAATGTTCCTATATATGTCTCGGTTCAATCGAAATATTGTACTCGGAGCAATAAATGTCGAAATCCGAATATCTGAAGCTGGCTGACGTCGTCGCCGAAGAGATAGCCAACGGAAAGCTCCGGCCGGGCGACCGTCTGCCGCCTCAGCGCAGCTTCGCCTATGAGCGCAACATCGCGGTTTCGACCGCCAGCCGCGTCTACGCCGAGCTGTTGCGCCGCGGCCTTGTCGTCGGCGAAGTAGGGCGCGGAACCTTCATCTCCGGAGAGGCGCGGCGTGGGACCGCAGCTCCAGGCGAGCCTCGCGGCGTCCGGATCGATCTCGAGTTCAATTATCCCATACTTCCCGAGCAGACGCCCCTTATCGCAAGAAGCCTGAGAGGGCTGGAGCAACCGGTCGTGTTGGACGCGGCGTTGCGACAGGCGACCAGCATCGGGACGCATTCGATCAGAAGCGTTTCAGCCGCCCATCTATCGAAAGACGCGTGGTCGCCCGATCCGGAGCAACTGGTCTTCACCGGGAACGGACGCCAGAGCATCGCGGCCGCGCTTGCAGCCGTCGTTCCAACTGGCGGTCGCTGCGGCGTGGAAGCGCTGACTTATCCCTTCATAAAGGGCATCGCGGCCCGACTTGGAATTTCGCTGGTGCCGCTGGCGATGGACGGACAAGGGGTGCGCCCGGACGGCGTACAAAAGGCCCATCGCGAGGCCCATCTGTTCGCCGTCTACATCCAGCCGGCCGTACAGAATCCACTCGGCGTGACGATGACGTCGTCGCGCCGGACCGACCTCGTCCGCGCCGTTGAAGAACTCGGCATCCCGATCATCGAGGACAACGTCTACGCCTTTCTCGACGACCAGCCGCCGCTTGCAGCGCTGGCGCCCGACACCTGCATCGTCGTCGACAGTCTATCCAAGATGGTGGCACCTGGACTGACCCTCGGCTTCATCGTGCCACCGCGTCGTTTGCGGGAGAGCGTCATGGCCTCGGTGCGTTCCGGGGGCTGGACGGCGTCAGGATATGCCTTTGCTGCCGCGGAACGGTTGATGGGGGACGGTACTGCAGCGCAGCTTGCGAGGTTAAAGCGCCTCGATGCCCGGGCGCGCCAGGCGCTGGCCGCCGAATGTCTGTCGGGCTTCGAGATACAGTCTCACGAAGGATGCTATCACCTGTGGCTGACGCTTCCATCGCATTGGCGTTCCCAGAGCTTCGTGGCGGCTGCAGCAAGGCGCGACATTGCGCTGACGCCTTCGACGACATTCGCCGTCACCCCTGGCCACGCCCCGAACGCCGTCAGGCTCGCGCTGGCGGCGCCGACGACCGATCAACTCGAGGCTGGACTTCGCACACTCGCTTCGATGCTGAACTCTCGGGAAGACGACTTCGATTTCACGGAATGAGTGGCAATTGTTCTACCCGTAGTATCTGGTGCAGCAGTCCTTCAGGCACGCGCGGACGTCGGTAGGGCTACCGATGAGTGTCGTTCCCGAAGTTGCCGTGAAACGCTACCGCAGGCTAGCCATCCTGCCAATTGGTCTCTGTTGCAATCGGTAGACAGTGCATCCGAAAGATGAAGAGGGTCGATACCGTGTCCGCATTGCATTCTTACGAGAAACCTTGATGGCAAGGTCGATGAAGCCGACTGCGACCTCGACCGAGGCGTTGAAGTCCATCCACCACATCAGCCAGATGCCCCCGACCAGCGCAAACGGTAGAGACAGCATGACGATCATCGTCTCCGTCAGCGCCTTGAAGTTCAGGTAGAGCTGCACGAAATCAGCGCCAGCGTCAGGGGGACGACGACAGCCAGCCGTGCTTCGGCTCGTTCGAGATATTCGAACTGGCCGCTCCAGGCGACAGCGGCGGCTCGATGCGCGAACCATGCTGGAGATCAGCTTTTAACCCTGATCCTCTACAAGATGTCCAGGCGTCGGCTGCTTTCGCTCTGGCTGGAGCGTGACATGGCCGATGCCAAAATGCTCGCGCAGTTCTTCCGCCGCATGTGCCAGGGTCTCGTCGGCGGGTGAGCCGTCCGGCGTTACCAGATGACAGGTCAAAGCGGTCTCGGTCGTGCTCAGCGACCAGACGTGAAGGTCATGGATCGACACGACACCGGGCAGGCCCAGGAGCAGTTCCTTGACCTTGTCCATGTCGATGCCCTCCGGCACGGCGTTGAGCGTCATGGTGATCGAGCCCGTTAGAAGGCTCCATGTCCCTCCCACGATGACGAGGTTGATGGTGAGGCTCATCAGGGGGTCGATCCAGTGCCACCCGGTGAGCAGTATAATTAGGCCGCCAACAACGACGCCAAGAGAGACCAGGGCGTCTGCCGCCATATGAAGGAAAGCGCCCCGCACGTTCAGATCGCCCTTGCCTCCGGAGGAAAATAGCCACGCGCAAAAGCCATTGAGCGCAATACCGCACGCAGCGACAATCATTACCGTCTTGCCTGCGACCATCTGAGGTTCGAAAAATCGCCCGATGGCCTCCCAGCTCAAGCCACCGACTACGACGAGAAGGAACACCGCGTTGAATAGCGCGGCGAGGATCGATGTGCCTCCCAGGCCGAAGGTAAAGCGCTGGGTTGGCCTGCGCTTGGCAAGGATGACGGCTGCCCAGGCGACGCAAAGTCCCAATGCATCGGAAAGATTGTGACCGGCATCTGCAAGGAGAGAGACCGAATTGCTCGCTAGACCGAAGGTCACTTCAAGCGCCACGAATGCCCCGTTCAGGGCAACGCCAATCGCGAACGCTTTCCCAGAGTTGGCTGGCGGGTGCACATGACCAAGCGCCTGTGAGTGGCCCCGTTCAGGGCAACGCCAATCGCGAACGCTTTCCCAGAGTTGGCTGGCGGGTGCACATGACCAAGCGCCTGTGAGTGGCCGTGTTCATGGTGGTCCTGCGCCATTGTTCGGGTTCCCTCGGTTTGGGGAAACCTACAACCTTCAGCCACTAGAGACGCAAGCGAAAAACACCAGACGTGGCCGCAGCATCCGATGATCCGTGGCGAACGGCGCGGGCAGCTAGCATGTAGAAAACAATATAATTGTTTTGAAGACCTTACGAATGAAATGTGTACATTACAAATGTAAAGATAACTATACGTTTTGATCGACATAGGCGAAACTCGATGACCAGACCAAAAAGCCAGAGTGCTCTACGCTTCCCATTCTCAACGATTTTCGGAAGCGAAGGCAACGTGCGAATAATGCGAGAATTGTCACGTCATGGCGGACAATTGAGCGTTGGAAACCTGATTTCTAGAACGAGATTGACACGTCCACCCATACTCGCGTCGCTAGCTACTCTGACGGGTGCTGGAATTGTCAACGAGAGTGGAACTGGACATGCTCGTCTTTATAATCTGAATCAAAGTTCCCCACTTTTCATCCCCATCCAGGCCCTGTTCGAGGCAGAAGAGAAGCGGTTCACCGACATCCTCAATGCGGTAAAGGAATGCGCATCCCTTTTCGACGACAAAGTGATAGCCGCCTGGATATTCGGTAGCGTAGCACGAGGGGACGACCACGCGTCCAGCGATCTAGACATTGCGCTAATTGCTGATGATTCCGTGGCCAGTGCGATACAGGCTGAGAGTATCGACTTTCTCTCTGTCAAAGGTGGTGAATTGCTATTCACACCGTCGATTAACACCCTCACCGTCGGCGATGTAAGGCGATTACGCGAAAGTCACGACCCGTTATGGAAGGCGTTTGTAAATGAAGCAATAGTAATTGTTGGACCTCGCCCGGACTCAATCTCGTAAAAATACGAAAGAGAAAACACGTTGACTAGAAGCGGCCCCTCCCAACCGTCCGATGCTCAACATGGTGCAAATCGTCTGACCATCGCCAGGGGATTTTTGGATGCTGCGCAGGTTCAAGTTGATCGTGCCAAAGTCGGAACTCTCGGAAACCCGATTGCTGCAACTGTTGTAAACGCGGCAATTGCCTATACAGATCCGCTCACGGCAACCTTTGGCAATAAGATAAATCAGGGTGAGCATTCTGCGGTGGTCAAGACCTTACGCGATGCGCTGGGTACCCGCATTCGCACGTGGGGCGATGCGAATGTTCGGGATCAGAAATTTCCTTTCAACATGTCGTATTTTAATTTCAGCTAAAATAAAGTTGTGTATGTTCGCCCCGTTCGAGGGGAGGAATTGAATGCAGCGCATCCAGCCGAAAGAGGTAACTCGCGAAGTCGCAACCCGTGTTTGGGCCGTCAAGGACTTCTGTGAGCGGCATCAGCTAAGCAGGGAAAACGAAGTGAGACTTCTTCAACTCTTTGGTTCATTCGCGACCACCGCGGAACTAAGGTACAACGCAGAATGCCGACCTAAGTGGCGGTAATTGCGACACGCTTTGAAGCGGCAGTTTGCTTTGGGCTTTGGGTAGTCCCGGCGATTTTCGCAAGTTAAAGCATCCACTGACCTGCAGCGCCCCAAAAGGAAGCCCGCACGATGGCGCCCTCTAGGCTCACCCCGATATGAAAATGAGTTGACGTCGGGGAACGCCGACGCCTAGCGATTGGTATCTCTGCCTATGCGGCAAAAAAGAGACCGCCTCAGCGGTGATGCGAGGCGGTCAATGTTGTTGCGTCGGTGACTGGGGGAGGAAACACACCGAGGCCAACTTGTCGCCCAACTGGGAGGAACATGTTGCAGCGATAATCAAGAACTACCACGGCACGGCTTCCGCCGAAATTAGACCGAGGTCTACCGAAACTAGACCTTTGGATATGACCTCTACATGTCTCTGATTACGACGCTGAAATCGGAGGCGATTGAACTCGTGCTGACGCTGCTCGCCAAAGCCCGCAATCCGTTAATTTCCAAGAAAAACTGAACCGCCTACCAAATTCGCTCTGTTCAGAAGCTTTGACCAACAGTGCCACCGGTGATCCAAAGAAATCTTTGAGCTTCAGAGGTTTTCGGCATTTTCGTTCGCCTCGAGATGGAACGGGGTATTTCCTACGCGGACGATCAGATTGGTATCAATCGCGAGCATTGCGCCGCTTTGCTTCGGCGAGGACGCCTGCGTCCATCCCCTTGATGCTCTTCGGCTTGCCGCCGCTATAGGGAAGCAAGCCAAACACATCCTGGGGCCGCGTCTCGACAAAGGCCGGCGCGGGCTTCAGCAGGGCGCCATCGGGCGTTTCCTCAACCGTCAGCCGAGTTCCTGCGTCCCATTCCCACTTCAGGCGGATTGCCTTGGGCAGAATGATCTGCCCCTTGGTTGAGACGGTGGTTGTGAGCTTTTCCGTACTGGCCATCGGCCTGAACCTTCTGAAGTAAGACGATGGTAAGATGAGGCCAATAGGCTCGGCATTCAAGCCGTTGCGTCGCCTAGAGGAAGAGTTTGGCTGGAACGGGTTTTCACGCACGATCGAGATCGCCCCCCGGGAGGCGCTTGCCAGCGCCGATGAGGATGCCGAGAGCGATTTTGCTCGGACGAACGAGTAGGCGATTGCCGCGGAAACAAGCTCGGATTCTCCAGCCACCAGCCCCTCCTTTATCGGCCCGCCGCGGGTACGATCAATGCGCTTAGTCTCGATCGGGATCTGGCGGAGCGGTTCAACGGCCGGCTGATCGCGGCCGAGGACATGGCGCGCAAACTGTTCGAAGCTCGACGGGGTGATTTAATCGCGATTGCCGAACGCCTGCGAGATGTCGGCACCATGGCCGGTGACGATCTGAGAGCGCTGCTCGGAGTCTTGATCGGACCGCCGTCAGACTGAGATACCGCCAACTGGTGCCGAAGTCACCTCGGTCCGCAAGCGCTCAGCAATTCCTGAAGGACACCTTCCAGACCTATGTGGGGGAGCGAACACGTCGGTGCATAGCGACACGCTCAAGCCGGCCTCTCAATAATAGTGCCGATCGGGATGGTTATCAGGAACTGGAGGAGGGAGAATATCGCTTATGTCTAGACTGTCTTGACATCAGACGACATCGTCAAAATTGGTTCGGCCCGTCGCCCACCAAACGACGGGCCTGGCTGCGTCGTCAAAGGTTGGGAATAGCCGACGCAGCCACGAGTTCCGGCGCCCCCGGCACCTCGCACGCCATCATCATTAAGCTTATCGCAAGGCGCTTTTCGCTTAAGCGTTATTGATTAATCAAATTCTCCCACAAATTGTACATCGGAGGCGTATGCCAATACTACGGTGCTTGTAGTAAAATGCCGTTTTTATTGCGAGGGGAGGGGGTAATGGCAGAGGTGGAATTCACGGCGAGCCCTGAAGCAGCACGAATTCAAAAAATCTGGAACGAGGCGGTGGAGAAAATATCGCCTCCGCCGACTGCTGCGAAGGCACCAATTCTTGGGATCAATGTGCGTCTCAACGTTATGAAGGCGCTGCAGGCGACGTGGGAAACTGCAAACGTTGCAGTTAAGGCGGTTCTTGCCGGGCATACGACTTTCGATCCCATTACTTGGATCGGCATTGGCGTTGAGGCCTGGGGAGCTGTCCAAACCCTCATCGCGTCGCTCGTTCAGACAATGTCGCCGATCAACTACATAACCTATGTCATGCTGTCGCAATCGCCTGACGGCATCGATGAGGTCACGTTGAAACAATCTGTCGAGCAATTCCTTCGCGCTCCAGAGCTGTCGAAATTCGCGTGGCACCTCGGAATGACCGAATCTATCGCGAAACGGGCGTTGGAGGCGACTCAGCAGCCAAATTGGATCAAAACCACCATGAACAAGCTGCAAACTGACAACATGGCCGAGTTGAGCGGCAATCTTTGGAAATTCGTGCCGCGAAATTTCACACTTCGGGGCGAAGGGTGAGGTCGGGGATCGAGGGGGTAAGATACAATGTTCAGCCCGAGCCTCATTTCGGTAATGTTTCACACCCTGCACGATCCGGAGACACCTTTCTCGTTGCCGAGGAGTTTCACGAGTACTGTAGAAATAGCCGATTTGTTCAGCAAGTTCGCTAGCTGGAAAGACTGGTCACATAAGACCGTGCCCGTGGTGGCGCGAACGGGTCGACAAGAAACTGAATTAAAAGAATATTTCTCTACTATCCGTAAGGACGCGCCCAATTTTTTCTTTCAGAACGGAGAGCCATATTCGTTTTTTTGGGGCCGGATACCGCTACAACAGCTCATCAAATATTTCCTTCGCTTTCACGACGAAAAGGAAGAGTTTGAATATCTCGACATAGGCTCACCCATGGTTCCGCTTGGGTCTAGATCTCCCTATGATCAGACGATTGGGAAGTTGATGCGATTGACACCAGCGCGAAACGCTGCGGTGGTGGGCGCTGCGATCATTGATATGGGAAACCACGTAAAAGGCAGCCAGCCCGACAATTATGGTGGAATGCTACGGCATGTCGTCACAACCGATATCGAGATGTCTGACCATGCCGAAAAAGTGCTCTCAATTCTTTTGGAGCAGCTCGACTCGAATTCCCAGCTGAAAGGGACAACAGTGAGCTGTGCGCTGGTATGTCCTCCGGTCAATTTCATTGGGACAGGCTTGTCTGAGTTTGACCAAGCATGCTCGCCGGAGATGTTAACGGCGCTTAACGCCCTGGAGCCGCACCTGACGGCGGATGGCCTTCCCGTTGCCGTGAACATGTCACTGGGAACACATGTCGGTCCCCATAACGGCGACTCGCCTTTAGAGCAGTATATTTCAGGTACACTCGTGAAAAAGGATCGTTATCTCTTTGCAGCTGCTGGTAATGACGGTGGCGCGGGGCGGTCGGCGAAGTGCACTTTGGAAAAGGATGAACCCGAGTATTTAACCCTGAGGACAGGTCCCCTTTGTGAACAATTGTTGGTTGAACTTTGGTGGGAAGATACTGGTTCGCTCGGTATATCGATCGACGTTGATATCTGGGAGACTGTCTTTGCGAATAAGGCGGGCACGCGTACAAATCACGCCACATTGCGGATCGATCCAACCACGCTTGGTACGTTGTCATTGGCCCCGGCAGGGCTGCCGTCATCGATGCGAATGCACTCGTTGTTCAGCACGTCCTGCCAAAACAATCTGCGTTGCGCTGCTTTCGCAATCAGCGCGGCAAACAACAGCGCACTGCCAGTACTGGACATTAATCTGAGGCTTGAGGCTGCGAATCTTCAGCGGAAAGCTGTCGTAAACGGTTGGATTGTCTTGGCTGAAGCTGATCCGCTGACCGCGGCAACCACCTTTGTAGAGGGCGGTGCTGAAGGAAATGTAACTGTACCCGCCAGCGATCCCACCGTGTTGAGTGTCAGCGGCCTCGACGTCACCGGCAAGGTTTGGAAGGGCTCATCTCGAGGGCCAGCGGCCGAGTACGACACAATCAATCCCAATAGGAATAGCCCCCTGATGGCGCATCGATCGCATCTAGGCTCCGAATTCGGTACCAGCTTTGCGAGCCCTCGCGCGTGTGGGGACGCCATCGAGGCTCTGGCCAATCCGAATAGGCGAGCAAACTGCAGTGACGCGCTTTCTCTTCTCAAAGAGACCTATGGCATCCGGAAATTCCCTCAGTGGAATCCACGCTTTGGCTATCACAAGGCGTAGGAACTCACTCCGTCGAAACCGTTGTGTTCCAAAATGAATGAGATGGTGTCGACGTTGGACATCTGTGGCTCACGGTTTGCTGCAACTGGTTCGATTGGCATGACGGTACTTCTGTTGCGATATCGTTGCCGACGGCCGCTGCCAACCTGCAAAAACAAGCGCCCAATCGACCCAAAAATGCGCTTATTAAGGATCTGGTTTTAGCCAATCAGCGCGATAAACACCCTGCTCGTCAGTGCGCGATCGGTTTGGACTGTCATAGAGCACAAGAAGGCCGCGCTCGTTGCCAACCTTACACCAGCACAGTCCCTCAGGCTTTTCAATTGACACCCCCCAGGAGTAAACTTTCCGGGGCATATTGTCAGGCCCTGGTGTCCATTGGTACAGCGTGAATGAACCAGTCGCCTCGCCAACCGGCCCCGCGGTTATCAAAAGCTTGTCGCCATCGCGCGTTAGCTCTCGTATGCCAAGCCCCTCGAAATTCAGGAAAAAGGGGCGTACGGCGGTGACGTTGAATGCTGGGTCGAGCGTGACCTCCATCACGATTGCTAGTCCACCGACAACGGGTCCCCTCAGTCCAACAAAAATGCGGGGTCCGATGACGGCCAGTCCTTCGATGTCGATGCCGTTTTCTTTCGTTGGCAACTCCCGGAATGGGGAGAGGAACAGATCGCTCTCGAGCTTGGAGCGAAGCGAAAGTGGGCCTTCGAACGGAACATGCTGCGCCTCTTCGGGACTCGTTCCCGCCCCGTCAAGGGTAATGCGAGCAAGGATACGGCGGCTCCGCCTTTCGCGGATCTCCGAATTGACGATCTCGTTGGGGCCGGGCTTGCGACGTACCCGACAATGTGCACCGCAAATCCAGAGGTGGCTACCATCGATGTCGAGAGACTCGAGATCAAGCTCGTCGTCGGGATCGCCCGGAATGCCGAGAATGATGCTGGCCAAGTCAAATCGCTGTGTCAGGTGATAACCGTCAAGGCTGTGCGTCAGACGCTCGAGCGTTCGTCCTTCATCAGACACGGTCCAAAGAGTTGTGTCCGATGCGGCGCATCCGGAGATATTCTGGATCACCGCGCTATCCATTTCGCCATAGTTCAGCGACACTTGACCTGCGAGCCGAAGCTGGTTCGATATTCCTGTATCCATGACATTCCTCCAACGGAAATTCAGCAGGGCACGGCAGAGGTGATACGCGAACTAGGGCGTCTTCCAATGCATTAACAGAGAGCCCAGTTTCAGCTGATCGATGACCGTTCGCACGACTTGGCGGTCCATAACAGGGCAGCCTTCGCTTCTGCCAATCCGGCCATAACGCTCGGCGAACCACTCGGAGACATAGTCGGCCCCGTGCACGACAATCGCGCGCGAACGTGCGCGATCGTTTGTCTCCTGCAAACCATCGAGCTTCAGTGAGTACCCGTTCGAACCCTGATAGGTTTCAGCGCAGCGATAAATACCCAAGGATGACGCTTTCGATCCTTCGACATTGGAAAAGACATCGGCAATGCCGTCATCGGTCTGCCCTTCGGATCCTCGGCCATGAGCGCAAAGATAAGATTCGACTTGCTTTGTTACCGCGTCGAACACGAACATCCTGGGCTTGCTTGAGTGCAAATCGAAGTTCACGATCCCCCAGTATTGGGGATGACTTGCCGGGTATCGCTCATTTCGAAGCGCGATTAGCCTTTGCATGGGGATTTCAAGTCCGGTCTCCTGCGCCAATCTTAAGAGGACAGGTTCATCCTCCCATTGCCGACGCAACCCTTCTCTTGGCAAGAACCCTGCATCCGGTATCGATCGCATTTGAACGTCGGCCGCGCTGGCTTCCCTGCTACGGACGAGTTCCAGCACGGACTCCCTTGTTGCTTCGAGCACCGCTTGGATTTTCGTGAGAACCTCTTGGAGCCCATTCTTGTCGTTGGTGGGCTGTACCGCATCTGCGATTTGTTTCTCTACGGTTTCGTCACGTACCACGCGCGAAGCGCGCGCCGCACCCCGCCGCGTTGCTTCTTTCCTATGCGGCGTCGCCATAATTTCCTCCCTCGCTAACAACATGGATCATTGGTTGAGTACCGACGGTAGGAGGAGCCTCTCTATCGGAGGGTCGTCCATAGACGGGTGTGCCGTTCGCCATGAACGGCAATGCGGAGAGATCCCAATTTGCGTTGTCTATTTCGCGCAACAAATCTCGGGTTCGATAACTGCTGGCACGAATTGCAGGATTGCTGTGGGTTGAAAGCCATTCGTTCCGGACTCTGGTGTATTCCGAAATCCAGGTTTCCTCCCGTCCACCCTGCGCAGGAGGGACTTCAGAAAACCGTTGGCGGAGGAAGCCGAGAATGCTTCCGCTGTGAATGAAGGAGTCATAGATCACCAGAATGGAAAGCGCATAATGGAATCCATTGTCGGCCGCCCAACGCAGCGCTGGCTGGAAATAGCGTCGATCAAAAAAGATATCCTGACAGTCGCGCATAATCTGATCTTCGTTACCAGCCGCTCTCAGAAGATCTTTGAACGTCTGGTCGTTGACCAACGCAGTTCGGCCAATTTTGTCTACGTATGGCCGCAATTGATCGGAGTAGCGTCCGTTGGCGCTGGCATACATGGAAACCAGTTCGCGGAGGTTTCCGTACTCGGTGGTTTGCGAGCGGCCGTAGGTCACTTGCCTAATCCCACCCGGCCCGTCGTTATAAATGCTTATGGCCCCATATTTTCCAGCGATGGTGCCTGTCTCGAAAACATTGATGACCTGCTCGCAGATGCGACGTTGTTGCTCGGTCAAGAGCGGCCCGTCCGTGGCGCGGGAAGCATGCTCGGCCTCAACGTTTATACCTTCCGGGCCCGATCTACTTTGTGTTCCCTTGAGCTCTTCAATGGCTGACTGCAGCGAAAGAGCGACACTCAGGATCGAGTGAAGCAGTTCAACTGTTTGGCTGGTATCAGTCCTCATGACTTCCTCCTATTTTACAGCTGTCGAGTCGATGGTTAGTAATTAGATTGCGAATGGAGTTTGAGCGTCGAAGACCGGATTCTTCGGCCCGATGGTCCAATGATTTGGAGATTGCGTTTCAGGCAATTTTCTTAGGATCGCCGCGTGAAATGCGGCGTAATTGCGATTGAATCGGCCGTGGTCCCAAACGCTGATGAGGGCGGCTGTGAATGCCCCGTTTCCAGGTCCGTCAAGCGATGTTTGATTGTCTTGGCAGCCTGAAATCAGACGAACGCTGCATCCTATCGGAGTGTCGGTTGCGCGCCGGACACTTCGGGCCTCTAAATTTGAGGCCGAACTGCCAAGTTTGCTATAGAACTCGCGGTTTTGCCGAAAGGTTCTGCTGGCGACATTCGCGGGCATCACTCGAGCCAGAGGATTTGGCGCAAGCACCAATCCCATTGGGCCATCGGGCGCAACTGCCCTAATCACAGTTCCACTGTGGCAACTGTCGGAAACCACGAGGACGCGAACGCCGGGTTTGAATTTCGACCAAAATGCATACAGCTCGTCATCGATGAGCTGACCATCGTAGAGGCACCAGGTTTCATCGACGCCGTCCTCCTCGTCAGCGTTGAAATCCGGCACTTGCCCACCATGGCATGAAACACTGAGGAAAAAGATATCGCCTGCTGCAAGATCCTCAGCTGCTTTCTCGATCTCAGCGGACACCTTTGCGCGTGTCGCATTCGCCGTGAGCAGTAGTTTGGCATCGTACCCAAGTCCGCGCGCGATCTCGTTCATGTCTTCCGCATCGAATTCACACGCATTCAGGGGGCCGTCCCAGCCCGCGTAGTGTTGGGGGTCTACAGCATTGAGACCAATGTGGAGTGATCGACCGGTTGGACCCTCTTTGGCCTTCGCGCTTGGGGGAGTTGTTGCTTTCGTTGGCTGGACGGCCGGAGCCGTGCTGCTTGTTTTCGTCGATTTAGCAGCGCGTGCCCTGTTTGCTCTAAAGTCCACCTCCTTCGGTCTTTGTGAAAGTTTTTGAATGACCTCCGAAAACTTGTTGGAAATTTTTAGATATCCAGAATTTGTCGGGTGAAGTTCGTCGTACCATTCATCTTTTGCAACCGTATTCCTACAATCGATGTAATGGAGCCTGGCCGACGTCGATTGAAGGAGTGCCAGCTTTTCGTTGAAGCGGTCAATCATAACGCGCGCTATTGCCAGCTGGAGATCAGGATCATTGATGCCCCTCTCAGCCATTGGCGCGCCGAGCCAACGCCCGTTAGCGGGTCGAGCATAGTCGTACCCATGACAGATGATTTGGACGGTCGGAAATTTTTGAGCGACCTGTCTGACCAACTTCGAATAGATGCCGATCGCCTCATCTAGGACGACATTGAAGGAAGGGCGCAGGTGTCCGGCAGCCGACTTGGCAGGATCGTAGTCAAAGAGGTGTGCGGCGAGATTACCGCCAGCGACGACGTCGTTGCCTCCGCCGCTGAAGAGGAATATCGATGCGCCGGTATTGGCGATCGCCTCCATATATTCGGCTTCTCGAAACATGTTCGAAAGGGTATCGCCAGCTGCATCCAGGCTGAAAATGGCGTACTTTTGCATCAGATCGTCGATCACGTCCGATAACTTGAAGGGATATTGGAACCAGCTGTCTCCCTCAGAGACGAGAATGGGACCGCGATAGCTCCCTTCGCCAATGCGTGCGTTGAAGGCCACATGCCGTCGTAAACGCGCGATGAAATTCGCGCTATTGAGTAGCGCCGCGCTCCGGGCCGCTCCATCATCGGTCACAGGAACATTGACGGTCTTGGGATTTAGCGCGAGGACTGGACTAAAGGGCCCAGATTTCTCTTGGTCGACGTTGAAATAGCGGGTGAGTTCCTCGTCCGGTACGGATGGATCCGCAAGCCGCCTGTTGAGTTCCTCAAGAGATATTTTTCCATTGGAAGGCATATCGTTTCCCCTATGGTTATTTCGCTATGCTGATCGGAGAGATACGGTCCAGGATCCGCGATAGCAGGTCGCCCTTCGCGTAAAGATCACTTTGAGCGAGGACCTGCCCCGGCGCTGCATCGACGGAAATTTCCTCTATGCGAAACTTCGGGAGCATTGCATCGCTGGTAAGCCGCGTGATGTCTGAACTCTTGACGGCCTTGCCGATGAAGTCAGGGCGATCCCCAGGCTCAGACGAACAAAACGAATTTTCAATCAAATGCAGCATCGACTTGGAGTACATGCCCACGCCGAGGCGAGACTCCGTGTCAGCGCTAGGAACGTGGACGGTGAATCTCGACGTGTTCCCCAAATTCCCAAGCAACCCAGCACATTTCTCTGCGGAGATCGTTGGAGCAACTAGATCGACTGATTGCACCATCTTCCGAAACTGGTCGAACTCATCTCTTCGATCTTTTTCTAGCATCGCCATGAGCTCGCACAGCAGCATCGCTCCGGCTCCATCGGTCACAATATGAACGACCAGGCCTTTCAGTCTAAGTATTTGGCTTACAGCCGAGCAGAGAGGACCGGAAGGCGCGGCGGACTGAGTGCTCGCGCGTTCGATGTCGCGCCAAATGGCTCTGCCAACGCCTCGTACATGGCCTTCGATCACCGCATCGAGTTCGTCGCCGCGCGTGTCTATCTGCTTAGTTGCCTCGGAGAACATCTGAGACAGGACCATAGAGGTCTTCTCAACGAAGTCGTTGCACCAAGCGATAGCGAGCAAATAGAGGCTATGCCGCTTGCACATTGCCTTCTCACGATTGACCTCTTGGGCAATCTCGTCCAAGCCTAAAAGGCTGCCGCATAGCTTCAGCACGATGCCACGGTATCTTTTTCGTCCAGGCTGGGGTGACGATGCATCCGATGCTCTCGGTCTGCTTAGCAGCCGGAGATACCCGCATGTTTGAGCGATAGTGCGGTCCTCATAAGGATAGCGAGAACGAGATGCCGTCCGACCATCATCCAAATGGATGAGGTGGCCGCGAACCTGATATGCTGGGATGCTCGCCGTCGCAGTCGGCTTTTTGGATAAAAATATTCCCTGCTCACCGATCGTAAGGGAGAATGCAGCAGGAGCAGAGACCCCAAGGCGTAGCGCCCAGCCGTCGAACACATTATCCGCCCAATCCTCATATCGCCAATGAGCCAACCCTGGGCAGTCCATGAACCGGCCCCAGCGCCGACCCCATGAATTGAGGACGAGAAAGCCTGTGCTGTCGTAGCCGACTATAACGAACGCATGTGCGCTGCTTTGCAGATAAGCAGGGTCAATGCGACCGTGGTGACGACGAACCAGTTCTTCGCTCCAGCCCTCATGAATGCCCGCGGACACAAGCAAGGGGCCGACGTCGTTGAGGGCCGCATGGTAATCATTCAGGCTCGGTCGCATGCGATAGTAAGCCCCAAGCGAAGTCTTTCGCGCATCCTTGGCGCGCCGGATAGTGAGCCTGCCGTTCTTGTCATGAGCGTTGTAGCGCCAGAGTTTCTCGGAGCATACGCCACTATGATAAAAGCCTTTGATCCCGTCTCGAAGAGAGACCCCATCCGATTGCCGTTCATAATTTTGTTGGATCGCCATTTCGTAGAGCATTCGTGCGCTGACCGGCGCGATCTCTAGAAATGAGGTGGCTGTCTGAAGGCGTTGCAGGTCTATCAGGGTGGCAATTGCTTGCGCAGTACAGGTTCCCTCATCGCCTTGCGCGCGCGGCAGCCATCCTTCAGGCGGTTCTCGCAAGAGAGCCTGGAGAATGGCTTGGTCAGGTCGGAGTTCCGACGGTAGCGGTCGAAGAGTCGGAAGATAGATCTGATCTCGCAAGTCGGGAGCGTCTTTTACAACGCTCGATGCCTTAGTAATTCGCCCCACAACGCCCATAGTCTTGCGCCTCCCGGCAACACGGGCAAGACAAGCGCATTTATAAACCGTGGCATGCGAAAGAATATCGAGCTGGACATGAGTTCTCTACTGCGCTTTGGCATCCACCAAAACGAAGAAATTTTAGAGAAATAGATGCAGAGCCCCAATAATCATCAAAGCGGAACTTGAACTAGGCCCGCGTTGCCCCAACAATATAATACACCACTATGTAGAACCCGCAAGGCTTATCTAAATCTTGAGGTATCTCCGAGGTGTCGTGATTCACCGTCATGCCCCACCCCCAGACTTACGAAAAGCCCTTCACGTCCGAAACCGACGTCGACCTTCGAAGGCCAACCTTCACGACCTTGGCGATCGGCAAATTGCGTCTAATCAGGGTGCGAAACGCGGAAGGTACGCAAATCGTTCTCGAATGCCGATGGGAAAGCGGCAACACGGCATGTGCAGGCAGATGTCAGCTTCAACAAAATGATGCACGAAAGGGGCCAGTCCGCAACCGGCCCCAAAGTCGGAAACAATTTCCGCTTTGCGCCCTCGTATCTGTCATAGCACCCCCTGTCGCGTCTGCCTGAAAGCAGACGGTCTGACGAGAAGGAGAAAATCGACATGATGACGCTCTATGACACGCAGCACCTCTTCGCCCCGAACGACATCGGCCGCTACTCGCTCGGCACAAGAAGAAGACGCTGAAGTTCGGCGAGGACGGCTCGCTGACAATCTACGTTCAGAAGGAATCGCCGGGCAAGGACAAGAAAGCGGAGGAAACGTCGGGGGGCCGGCGAATGCCGGGGAGATGCGCAAAATCGATGAGAATCTCGAATTCGCGCACAGGAGTACGCTCTCCTGATTGGTCAACATGCTTGGTGTCGGCGAGGGTCGCGGATTATACAGGGAAACAAGCGAACCGATCAGCACCTCAAAGCGGCTCAAGGCTTTTTGTTGGCGTGAGACGGATCGGTGAGCGCATAGCGGTTGCCGAGGATGCGATCTGACCCGAAGAGCAAACCAAGATAGGCGATTTCGTCAAAGCTTAAGGCAACGTTGGTCGCGGCGATGTTTTCGCGCACGAAGCCAATGCGCTTCGTTCCGGGGATCGGGGCGATCTCGAAGGGCTGAGCCAGCAGCCAGGCGAGCGCGATCTGGCCGGGATGGCAACCCTTCTCCTCAGCCATTGCCTTGAGCACTTCGACAGGCGCGAGGTTGACGGCGAGATTTTCTGGTGTGAAGCGCGGATTGGACGCGCGGAAGTCACCTTGCGCGAAAATCGTTCCGGCTTCCACGGCTCCGGTCAGGGCCGAGCGGCCCAGCGGGCTAAAGGGTACGAAGGTAATGCCGAGCTCGCGGCAGGTTGGAAGAATCTCGACCTCGACGCTGCGTTCCCACAGCGAGTATTCAGATTGGAGGGCACTGATCGGGTGGACCGCGTGCGCCTTGCGCAGTTGCTCGACCGAGGCTTCACTGAGGCCAATCGCGCGTACTTTACCCTGCTCGACCAGCCGCCCCATGGCGCCGACCGTGTCTTCTACCGGTACGTTGGGATCGAGCCGGTGGCAGTAATAAAGATCGATGGCTTCGACATCCAAGCGGCGCAGGCTCTCTTCGCAGGCTGACGCAACATAGTCGGGGTGGCCGTCGATGAAGACGCCCTTGCCGTCCTTTCTGACCCTGACGGCGAATTTCGTGGCAAGAACGACTTCGTCACGGCGACCAACAATCGCGCGACCGATCAGGGTCTCGTTGTGCCCAAAGCCGGGGTTCTGATCGCCGACGATGACATTGGCGCCGCCATAGATGTCCGCTGTATCGAGAAAATCAACACCGAGGTCCAACGCCCCGCGAATGGTCTTCTCCGACTGACCATCATCGGTCGGGCCATAGAACTGCGACATGCCCATGCAGCCGAGTCCGATGGGGCGGACGGTCAGGTTCGAATGTCCGATGCGTAGCCGTGCGGTACCAGGGATTTTGTCTGCGGGAAGGGATGGATTGGACGAAAACGCTGTGGTCATGAGCTTAAATCTCCGCACGGTTCAAATTTGAGAGTGATTATAGCGGGTTTGGATAATCACGATAATTGCGATAAAACGAATTATACAATCGCGGATATCGTTATAATGAGATCGGCTAAAATATCAGAGCTTGAAGCTGTCGTCGCAATCGCCCGTCGGGGCAGTTTTCGGGCTGCCGCAAGGGATCTGAACATCTCCGCAACTGCAATCGGCAACGCCATTGCCGCTCTGGAGGATGAACTCGAGGTTCGCCTTTTCGACCGGACGACGCGTCGCGTCCAGCTAACGGCAGCAGGCCATGATTTCGTGCGGGCCATATCCCCGGCGCTAGCCGATATTCAATCCGCGACGGATGCGGCCCGCAACCGCATCGGCAGCCCTTCCGGCACCTTGCGGATCAATTGCTCGATCGCCGGAGGCCATCAGATCCTAACGCCGTTTCTCGTCGAGTTTGTCAGACGCTATCCGTTGATAAAGGTCGACCTGGTAACCGAGGGGCGGCTGGTCGATATCGTCCAGGCGGGCTTTGACGTGGGCGTCCGCAAGGTGGGGGCAATTCCGCCCAACATGGAAGTTGTCCCGCTTAAGCAGGATCTCGGCCATGTCGTGGTTGGTTCACCTGATTACTTTGCAAGATACCCAATGCCGGGAACGCCAGCCGACTTGGTGGACCACGCCTGCATCCGCATCCGCTGGCCGAGTGGAACGCCTTACGAATGGGAGTTCGAAAAGGATGGCGAGGCCTTGCGGATGGACGTGCCGTGGTCGCTCAGCCTCGACAATCACACCCTGATTGCAAAAGCCGCCATGGCTGGTGTCGGGCTCGCTTATGTGGCGGAGACTGAAGTTGCGGATCATATCTCCGCAGGTCGGCTGATTGTGGTGCTGGCGGATTGGATGCCGGTTGACCCCGGTTTTTGTCTCTATTACCCAAGTCGGGGGCGATCACCGGATTCCGTTCGCGCTCTCGTCGAGGTAATCAAAGGCGTTCAATGTTGAATGCCTGCGGCTATCCTGCAACCGCCCGGGAAGCTATTGGACCTGATAAACGGCGATCACGAACTTTGATGGTACAGGCAGGCAATCACCTGATGCGCAGATGGGGCTCCGATTTGATCAACTCCGCAACAAAATCGACGAAGACCTTGATGGCGCCAGTCATGCGGCGGGTCCCCGAATTGATCGCGTGGAGAGGAAAGAGCCTTGGCGTATAGTCGGTGAGCACCGGAATAAGCCTTCCGGCCGCAATTTCCTCGGCGAACATCCAGCTCGGTCCCTGGGCGAGACCAAGCCCGGCACGCACTGCCGCCATCACGCCCACGGCATCGTTCGTACGCAGCTTTGCCGAAGGCATGATGTCGATCTCACCCTCGGAGT
>Ga0207426_1000267_pt1 | contig 109797 bp, 105 predicted proteins | sample AraplaMF_Cvi_mMS_FD_184265 | JGI IMG/M metagenome (GOLD analysis project Ga0207426, IMG submission 184265) | Arabidopsis root microbial communities from the University of North Carolina, USA - plate scrape MF_Cvi_mMS (SPAdes) (version 2) | ecosystem: Host-associated > Plants > Roots >... | reverse complement strand
CCCCCCCCCGCGAGCCCGCTAGCGAAATCGTCAAGGACGCAAGTCCCGTGCTGGCTCAACGCGGCGAAGCGCTACAACTCGATCAACCCACACCATTTCGCTTCTGCATTGTGGAGTCCGAATTGTGTTCCAAAAGGTTAGGTGCGACGCGGCGCCTTGCAGTGAAGAGCTCTACGAGGGCATAGGTAGCCATGTAGGCGGAGAGCCGACATCCAACGGCATCGTCGAGATCGTCTGCGGGTTATGCCCAGGTTCAGCGTGGCGAGCGAGGACAACATGAGCGAAAACAGCATCTTCTTTTCCACGTTTGCAACGACGGTAGCCAACTCTCCGGCAAGCCAGGTACCTTTGGCGCCGCGGTCTTCCTGGTTGTCGCCTCGGCCGTATACGGACCGTGGCTTCAGCGATACTTGGGGAGATCTATGGCATCAACCAGCGGAACGCCGGCGAGAAAGTCCGGTTAAAGCCTGCGGCAACTAGGAGCTCTTTTAAAAAGAACACCCCCGGATCAAACGGCAAGCTAAGGTGGGACCCAACCACCGATGATCGCCAAAATCTCACCGGTGATGCAGCTGGAGCATGGGAGAGCTAAAAAAGACGTAGGCGGGAGTAATCTCCTCGGGCTGGGCTGGACGTTTCATCGGCACGTTGGCACCGAACTTCGATACATCCTGCGCCTCCTTGTCGCTTGGATGGACCCGGCCCGCCCGCGTTTACCCGAATACCCTTTCGATCGCTTTGCCAGAGACACGGGGAGGGATGCGGGTGCGGCTAGCGCATCAGTCCCGCCGCACGCAGCGCGTCCTCGATGATCCGCCGAATGCCGTCCGTCGGTCCTGCTCGACGCGGGCTGTCACCATTGCTGCTTGAGATGGGGGGAGGGACGTCAATGTTGGCGCCATGCGTTGCGTGGTTCAAAGACGGGGCTAAAATTCCGAATGACCGCGCAATTTCCTCGGTCGACGAAATGCCAACGTCGAGCATATATGGCCCCGCCCGCCCGTAACCGCTTTTGACGTCGATTGGCGTGCCGTGGCCCATGCCCTTGACGCGATAGAGCTGAAGGCGTTCCGTCCCGTCAGCATCGACCCAGACCAGGCGTTCAAGCCGTGACCTTGGTTGGTCTGCCCGAGGGGACGCTCTTGTCTGGTGAATGCCCTGCCACTGCTCGACAATCGCGTCTGCGTTGGCGGAGTTGACGATAGTGTCTTGGGTTCCCTGCCAGACCGATATTGAAGGCCAGGGACCCTTTGATGTGGACGCAGATCGAAGCAGGTTTTGAAGCGACTTTCCGTCGGGCATACCGTGCGCCCGCATACGGTCGAACGCCTGGGGTATCGTGTATGCAGTTCCATAGGGAAGGCCCGCTATGATTGCCCCGCCGGCAAAGACTTCGGGATGGGTCGCCAGCATCACATTCGCCATGGCGCCGCCTGCCGACAGACCCGTGATGTACATCCGGCTGGCATCGATGCCGTAGCGCGCTTCGGCGGTCACGATCATCTGGTAGATTGAAAGGGCCTCGCCTCGGCCGCGCGCGATATCGTTCGGCTGGAACCAATTGAAGCAGAGATTGGCGTTGTTGCTGCGGGTCTGCTGAGGAAACAAAACGACAAAGCCGTGATCGTCGGCCAATTTGCTCCATCCAGATCCAGTATCATATGTCGCCGCCGTCTGGGTGCAGCCGTGCAACACCACGACAAGCGCCGGCCGCGGAACCACCGTGGATGGCACGTGAACTCTTGCCTCAAGCTCGCCGGGGTTCGATCCAAAGGCTTCGAATGGAGCCAGGAGGCTTTCACCGGGAGGGGCAGCTGGATTTATGCGGAACTGCTTGAGCAAGGCGAGGGTGTTGGCCAGCGAGCGCATGACAAATTCTCCAGGCCGTAACGGCCAGGATGGCGATCATAGCGGCCTCAGGTAGCTTCAGGAATATATTGCTGCACTGCACAAGATAATGCTGCGGCGCAATGTTTCAATAGGAGATGCTTAAACTTGCAGGTGGCGACCCGGAACGGGGTGCTCAGAAAATGCATCAACCAAGCCAACGGTTGCTAAATGTGAGGGTGGCAACCGAGATCGGTTTCCCCTGCTCACCACCGAGACCGAAATCTCGGTACCATGGCCATCCGGCAGTTCGTCGCGTGCGTCGCACGATCTATTGTGAGGCACAGAGGTTTCCGTATTGATCACATAAGAAGCTCTCGTTGTTGGTTTCGGTTAAAGCTTGACCGCTGTCTCTCGGCCCCAGAGCCGGAGCGCGCGACAGGCCTGAATGAATGAATGAACTGCTTTCGGATCGCTGAGTGCAATCACTCCCTCGTCCAGTTCCGGGTCGACGCCTACGTGTTTCAGGAGCGGAAGCGCCTGGGGCGAGAATGCTATGAACTTGCAGTGGGCGAAGGCGTCGGAAACGAAATCGTGAGCCGCGGCTTCTTTTGTCAGCCGCTCAGCGCCGTTCTCGGAAAGGATCAGTGCTATTGCGTCGAAGAGGACGGACGGTCCACCGTCGACCATGTGTTTGCCCTCTATCCAGCTGCCATCCGCTGCTTCTACACCCCCAACCTTCGGTGCGACCACCTCCATGACGGCCCCCTCCTTTTCGATCGCCGACTGCAGTTTCTTAAGAAGTGCCGCGTCTGCGCCGGCAGTGACCAGCACGCCCACTTTCCGCCCGGCGAAGCTCTTGGGCCCGTTCCCAATGATACTGAGGGCCGGAGATGCCGGCAGGTCGTCGCGAGGCGGCACTGCCGCATCGGCAGGCTTAGGAAGCTTCTTGATACCAAGCTTGCCCGCGACCGTCGTGCCGAGCGTTTCATCGATATTGAGGAGATGGGCGACCATACGCTCGCGAATTACCGGATTCTCGCATTTGCTCAGCTCGAACGTAAGCGCCGTCACGATATGGCGTTGTTCCGTTGCGGTCTGACTGATGAAGAACTGCCGCGCTTGGCTATAATGGTCGGCGAAGCTTTGGGGACGGAGCCGGGCCTTCTGGCCTTCCTCTAACTTCGCGAATGTCGGGAATCCCTTTTGTGGACTTTCTCGCGGGCCCTCGCCCCACGAGTTCGGCTGGTAATTGACCCGTCCCACGGGATTGCGCGTGGCCATGTGGCCGTCCTGCTGGAAATGGTGGAACGGACATTTCGGCGCGTTGATCGGGATATGAGTAAAGTTCGGGCCGCCGAGACGCTTAAGCTGCGTGTCGAGGTACGAAAAGTTGCGGCCCTGGAGCAGCGGGTCGTTTGAGAAGTCTATGCCGGGCGGTACGTTTTGTGTCATGAACGCCACCTGCTCGGTCTCGGCAAAGAAATTGTCGGGCATCCGGTCGAGCACTAGCCGGCCGACTGGTAGCGGCTCAACAATCTCCTCGGGGATGATCTTGGTCGGATCGAGCACGTCGAAGTCGAAGTTATCGGCAAAATTCTGGTCGAACAGCTGAAGGTTCAACTCCCATTCTGGGAAATCGCCGGAGCGGATCGCATTCCATAAGTCGCGTCGATGGAAATCCGGATCAGCCCCATTGATCTTGACCGCTTCATTCCAGACGACCGACTGCATGCCGAGTTTCGGCTTCCAAATGAACTTGACGAAGGTTGACTCGTTCTTCGCGTTGACCAGCCGGAAGGTATGAACCCCAAACCCCTGCATGAAACGGAAGAAACGGGGGATGGCGCGGTCCGACATCACCCACATGATCATGTGCATTGATTCCGGCGTCAGCGAAATGAAATCCCAGAAATTGTCATGGGCCGATTGCGCCTGCGGAAAGGCTCGGTCAGGCTCTGGCTTCACCGAGTGGATGACGTCGGGAAATTTGATTGCGTCCTGAATGAAAAAGACTGGGATATTGTTGCCGACGAGGTCCCAGTTGCCTTCCTTCGTATAGAATTTAACTGCAAAGCCGCGCACGTCGCGCGCGAGATCGAACGAGCCTTTGGATCCTGCGACCGTCGAAAATCGCACAAAGACCGGCGTCTTCTCTCCGGCGCGTTGGAAGATGTCGGCGCGGGTGTGAGCCGCTAGCGATTCATAGGTCTCGAAGTATCCGTGGGCGCCGTAACCGCGCGCATGCACGACGCGCTCGGGAATGCGTTCGTGATCGAAATGGAAAATCTTCTCGCGGAAATGAAAATCCTCGATAAGCGCCGGTCCGCGCTCGCCGATTTTTAACGTATTCTGGTCATCGGAAACCGGTCCGCCCTGCGCTGTCGTCAGGACCTCCGCGTCGCCATCGGCGAACTGATGGAGTTCGCCGCCGTTTCCGCGTGCGAGCTTTTGATCATGGATCGTCGCGGGCTTGCCCGATGATTGCCTGGCAGATCTGGCCATCTCCATATTCCTTGAGAATGAGTGAAACGAATTCTGGACGTTCTCCCCAATCCCCAGAGAACGTGTAAGTTCCGAGCAGCCGTGCGTGTTGCGGCCAGCGCGACCTATTTCGCCCCCTACGCGGGTTAGATGGCGCGGGCAGACGATGTCTTTTCCGAACGAGGCCCGCCAGAAGGCCGGCGAGGGAGTCGCCACAGGGCCACGAAGCAAGTTCTGGACGCGAAGGCGTGCGGAAGGCCCATCGGTACCGCTTTCTATGTTTGTGGATTGCCGCCGTATCGCGATAGCCTTGGATCAAAACGACGCTGGTGATCACAATCGCTGCGACCGACAGCGCATAGGTGATGACTTGTGTGAAACCGAACGGCACCAGGGCGGTGCTGCCAGCCATCGACAGGATCACGAAATAGGATGTGATAGAAAATCAGGCATCCGAAAAAGAAAGTGATTCACCACCAATTCTCTGCAAATATGGTTCGCACTCAGGCAACAAGTATAGTCTTAATCGCCGCATCCGATTGCTTGTCGCGGTGCGGGTCCCTCGATCTCATCAACCCGGTGCTCCTGCGGATTCGCAGCCGGGCCGCAAGTCTTCGGATCCGGAAGGCCGGTTAAGAGCGTTAGCACGCCGCCTCATGTGTCAGGGGCATGACCGCGCAAGTCATGGAACTGGAATGTGGATAGTTGGGGTATATCGCTGCCCTCGCCGGCATTTCCGGCTGGAGAGCCCTTCGCCCGAATCTCCTGGATCTCCGTGGCGAGATGATCGAGGTATTCGAGCGCTTCGTGAGTTGTGATCAAAGACGTCATACTGTCGTCCGTGCCGGCACGTGTCAGATCGTTTCTAGCTTTCTCCACGAGGTCATGGATGAACCGGTTTGGATCATCGCATTGGTCGGCAGCCCACCGCAACAATTCGCATAGCAATCTTTCGTTAACGCGCATTGCCGTAACGGCCTGGCTCAACATCAGGTTAATTTTCTGTACCTTCTCATCTTTGATCCTGCGGGCCATCGGAATTCTTCCTGATCTACTTCTGCGCCTGCCTGCTGCCGTTCCAAAGTCCAACGGCGAGGCGAATGCATTTGTTCCGCACCAGAATGCTGCTTGAGCGGCGAAGCTGGTGCCCCCTTCTGCATGGCGGCAGAGCGCCAGGGCGTGTTCCCTAAGTTGCAATAGAATAGCCCCACCTCCGCTTGAACGTCGGAGTTCTACCTTGATCCGAAGGACTTTGGATCATTGGCGAGCCTGACAACGCGCATGTTCCTCGAAGAGAAATGGCCCCGACGGGGCGTGGGGGCCAACGAGGCTGCATCATGGCATTGATGGGCTCCTACGCGGGGAAAGGGATTACCCCATGAAGCCCGGCTGGATCCTTGGGGGAGGATCATCGCCGGTCCTCAAACCACAGTCTCTAAAAGTGGTTCCCATGCGGAAAAAGAAGCGGCCCCTCTCCGGGGAGAGCGGGGCCTCGGCACGGAGTAGTGCCAATGGGCTCCATTCTGGGCATAGTGGATGGAGCCTCAGCCTAGATCCGGGGGGTAGTGGATCGTAGGCACGCAATGAACGCGCATCGTGAAAAAAGGTTCCGGATGTGGCGTCTAGGCCGGCGGCGGGCTGGATCCCATCTTCGCTCGAAGCGAGGCGGGGTCGCGAACGCCGCCTTGATACAGTTGGATCAGCCGCGACGCGAGAAACTGCGCATCCTCGCAATCAGCCGGAAGTCTGTATTCTCTGAGAACCTCATCAAACACGGCCTGCAACTTTTCAAGGTCGCCAGGAAGCAGCATTCAAGAGCAGGCTGATAGCATTTTAACCCTCCAAGTTAGGGCGAGCGGCCAAACTCGCTCGCTAAGCCGTCCAGGCGGGACACTGAGAGGATTGTACCTTTTTGGGTTAATCGCGCGAATCAAAGATCAATAGGCCCGGCTGCTAATTGCCGGCGGCTTGCGCCGTTGCTGGTGTCCGGCGCAAGCAGTTCGACCGGCTAGCGAAAGCCGGGCGCTGGTGTTTTTGCAAACCCACGGCCCGTCCACCGTCCCGAGCCTCAGGACTCGTCCCCGAAGTTCGAAGGACGGAGACATCCGCAGCGCACACGCCATCATCTTGCCGCTTTGCCGATAGTGTCGGCCATATGGGCTCCACGGAGGCCCATGGGAAGCGGCCTGCCGGTAGTTGAGTCCTTTGCGGTTTGATGCTCAAGTTCAGCATTGAGCTCCGCACCCACGATCAGCAGGGTCACTGACAACCAGAGCCATATGAGGAACCCGACAAGGCCGCCCAACGCACCGTAACTGGCTGCGTAGTCAGCAAGGTTGTTGAGATACCAGGCATAGCCCAGAGACATCACAATCCACGCGGATGTTGCGAAGACCGATCCCCACGTCAACCAGCGGAGTTTCGCCGGCTGGCGACTGGGGCCGACACGATACACCACCGCCGCTCCCGTCAATGCGGCGACGACCACAAGGGACCAGCCAGCCAGGAGGACCACGGTTTCGTTCGTTGGATCAAGGAACGCAACTCGAAGTAGTGTGGATAGCACGGCGGTGATGACTATCATCAGGATGAGGGCGATCATGGCGCAGAGCGTAAAGACGATGGCAATGAGGTTGAGTCTGACAAATCCTCGCTTTTCGACTTCCTGGTACGCAACATTCATTGCGTCGAACAGCGCGAGCGTACCGTTTCGGGCACTCCAAAGGGCAACGGCGAAGCCGATGAAAAAAGCAAGGCTCAAGGTCGCGTCACGTATCTGCACGAGTGCGCGAACCTGGGTGGCGAGAATGTCGAAGGCCCCCGGGGGGAGGACGTAAGCGAGCGTTCTCAAGTGCTCCGCAATATCGACGGGATCGGCGAGCAGTCCGTAAAGGGCCACGATCGCGCCCAATGCTGGAAACAGCGCAAGAAGCAGATAAAACGTGACTCCAGCCGCGACGAGCGCGACCCGGTCACCGGACACTTCGTGTACGACGCGCCAAAGCACGTCATAGAGCCCCTTTCGAGGGATGTCCTCGGGAACATCGGCGCTGCGGCCGCGCCTTTGGTCTGTATCTTCACTCAGAGGATAGAGAGGCTCGTCCTGCCTGGCGCGCAGAGTTCGCCCGTTTGATCGGTTGAGGCAAAGTGCGATCACCGCGATCGCACAAATGCTGACGGCGATTTGACGATCGGTAAACTTCAGGACCATCGAAGGTTCCTCTCGCTTTTCCTTTCTAATGCGCGCCACGCGAAGTGGATGCGGCGAAAACGTCGTGGCCAGTGCCGTCGGACCCCAAGGGCTCAGCGAGGCCGCGCGAGCGCGGTCCAGAGGTACCCCACGACGCCAGCCACAACGATTGCCGGAACGATGTGGCGTCTGAGCTTGTTTTCTACCGCTTGGACGACGACGTTCGCCTCAAGCACGGCCAGCCTCGAGGTTCCGGCCGCGATGGCTGCGAGTTCCGTGCTAAGCCGGATCACGTCTGTTCGCAAAGCCTCTAGCTGCGCCTCTCGAGTAGGATAGTAGGATCGGACGTCAGCGCTGCCTGATGTCGCACGATCACTCTCGTCGCTTGGCGTGTCGGCTAACTGCGATGCTTTGACAACGCTTTCATCATGTGTCTGATCCGTCATGGCCTGGCCCTCCTCTGGTTCCATTCAACCGAGGAGGATGACCGTTGTTCCACCATCGCGCTCCTGAGCCGCACCGAGCGCGCCGAAACCTGATGCTTTTGAGAGCCACTTCGACCTCGAAAGATCGGACGAGAGAACCCGTCGTTGCTGGCGGAGCCTGGCCGAACGCCCTCTTGGATCGCTTGCGTCGACCTAGTTCTTTTTCTTGGCGCGAGCCGCGGCCTTTGTCGTGAGCCGAAAATCGGCCATTTCCTGCGCCGTCAAATAATAGAGATGATCCGGAGGGGTTTCCAAAGCGTGGAACCAAAGGCCGGCAGAAATACCCATCGCGTCGAGATGGCGCGCGATCCGGGCAGTGGCGGACTGGGCTGCCGACATGGCTTCCTGTGGCGTCGGCCGATCATTGCTGTCGCTGAAGAGCTGATGCACGCCGACGACCGCGTCGGATTCCGCAAGGCGCTCGACTCCGCCTGACAGGATAATCGGGCATGAGGATGCGCACAGTGCTCTCGATGCCACTTTGGTGTTCAGCCGCTTTTCTCGGATCAGCCTGGAGATCGCCAATGCGTCGTCTACCGAGCCCCCCGGCGAGTTGAGCTCTACGGTTTTGATATATTCGCCGCGTTGTTCGACCTCGCGAGCAAATCGCAAGGCTGCGCCTAGGTCGAGCGTTCCTTCAGCAAGCAAGGAGCCCCCTGGACCAAGATTGAACGCCATGGGCTTGGCTAGATCTTCGATTGGGCTTGCCGGGTTTACCGTAGGCCGGTCCGGATCCGCCTTGGTTCCGGCAGGTGGTAAGAAGGGCATCGGGTGGGATGGATCGAAGGTTGGCAGCTGTCTCTTCGTTGCGATTTCGCGAACATCGATAAGGAGAAAGACCGCCGTCAACGCCAATAGCAGCAGGAAGGCCCCCCGCATTAAGGCGCCATCGTCCAGGCGGCTCAGTATCCTGATCGGTTCATCGATCCTCATTCGATCGATCCTTCGGACGTGTTCGTGGATCGAGACTGGTGATGTTGTTTGGTTCCTCCGGCCCTTTCTCCGGTTCCGGCTCCGCAACGGCCTGTTCGAGGTTTACCCCGTTATTCGTCAAGGCATGCCGCACTTCCAAAGCCTGCAAGAGTTCGGCCGCCGTGATGCGCTCCGCAAACGGCATGCTTTCCTCCTGTTTGCGGATTGCGCCATGGACGACGGCCAGAATGAAGACCAAGACGCCGGGCAGGAGATCGATGGAGACGGCGCCTGCCCAGGCGGGAATGAAGTCGGCGGCGTAGCGCAACACCGCTTCTGCAGATGACAATGGCACGAACCGGTGTTCCTTAACCGGTGTGCGCGCAAGGATCTCGTCGGCAGCCTCAGAAAGCACCTTCGACTGAGCCGCCACTGAAGCGCGCACGGTTGCCATTACTCTGTCCTGACGGTCGACAAGGTCTGCATCACCACCGTCAGCAACCGGAGCAATAAAGCCGAGAGAAAGATCGTCGGCCGCGCGACGGATCGAAGGTGCGATGGACGTCTGCCCGAGCGAGGCTATGACGCCTGTGAGCGCTACGACTTCCGAGGAGAATTGATCGGCGCGCGGCTCGATTGCACCGGGCGCCGAGACCAGGGTGCGCATAGCCTCCAGCCGCTTTTGTCCTTGATTGAACAAGGTCGTCACCTGTTCGCGTGAGGCGTTGATCCCGCTTTCGAGATCTTTCATCTGTGCTGACATTTGAGACAGCAGCTGCACGACGCTTCCTGAACCTGTTGTGCCGGTGAGGGCGCCCGATTGCCGTTCAGATTGAGCAAGCTGAGCAAACCGTTCGGATGCGCGCTGGATGTCGGGCAAAAGGCTTTGGGCGGCCAGCGCGTTCTGGTGGGCCTGGTCAAGGTCTGCCGTATAGTCTTCAACGGTTTCTGCAAGATGCTGCTCGAGCGCGGCAGAACCCGCGAGCGCCGCCGCATTCAGCCAGCTAGACATAGCCAGGATCATGGCCGCGCCAAGCGCCATGACGCCGAGCATGGAGGCGCGGCCCCTATGGGTGGTGATATGCGGATAGAAGCGGGCCATATAGGACCAAAAGGCGTAGATTCCGACCGAGACAGAAGCCGAGTAGATGACCGCAGCAAAGAACACCGCAGTCGGCGAGCCATCCAGGATGCTGCGTACACCGAGGTATGTGTAGACGCCTGAGGCAAGGGCAAGAACCGCTACGGCAAACCGCGTCATCGTCTCGACGGCAGCGACCCCGTCGTGCAAACGTTGGGATGCGCCGGTCGCCATGGTCAGCTCTCCGCAAAAGGAATGTATTCCTTAAAAGAGTATGAAGAAACGGGCGGAATAAAGGCCGGATTCTTCGCCGTGACGTCGGGGTTCGCATCAGACCATGAAGAATTGGATGCAGATCTCCTGTCCAAAAACAGGTTAGCAATGCGCGCGAACATTGGGTGAGGCGGTTATGGCCAAGCAGGAAGGGATCCTCGGCCGAAATTCAATCTGTCCAGGCGTACACAACAAACAACGCCAACCCGATCAAGATCAGGCCGAGGCCGAGCGCGTTTCTGGGCAAGCCGAGAAAGCGCAAACCCTGCCCTTTGGGTTCAAGTGTCGGCTTTGTGTCCTGTGGATCGCTGAGAGGGCGTCGGCCAAGCGCCGCCCATGCCATACATACGACGCCAAATGTCACACACGCGGCTGTTATCAGGACCGTTATCGACATGTGTGTCGCCTCCCATCGGACTACTCGATCCCGACCGTCCGCCGTTGTTGGAGACTAGTCACCAGCAACGGGTGGCAGGAGGACAGCTTGCGGGGCGCCATCTCCCAGGAGCGCTCCGCCCACGGCCAAATAAACCAGAACAGCACAAAGCCCGAACAGGATGAGCCAAACAGGAAACATCCCGGATGCTCGTTCTTCAGGTGAACCATAGTCGTTTCGTCGCCACATCGCTCTTCCCATTCGTACTGAAGAAGAACGAGGCTGCCAGCGACATGTTCCACGATGCGCAGCGCGCCTTGGAACCAGGAAAACTCGCGAGGCACTCGTCCAGACCCTCTTTCTTCACCGAGATGGCTCGCCACGGGAACAAGGTTTCCAGTAGCTGAGTAACCGGGGCAGAGCGGCTATGTGGTGCAACGAACTCCAATGCCAGGTCTCGATGACTTGGAACCCGACTTTCCTGCTTGTCGGTGCGATGCGGTTTTCGTGCGCAAATTGGCGTTGTCAGGTCAATGGCTTGTTGCCGTGGGGTCCCGAGCGCGCATGGTAGTGGGCAGCAACCGCTGACGTTGCCATGCCAGCCTCCAAACACGCACCGATGAAGGCATCTCGGGCGACCGCTGCTGGAACGGAGCGATTCAACGCACAGCGGCACGTTATCATGGCTCGTTCATAGCCTTGTCCGTGCCGTATCGGCCATTCATGTTCCAGAAAATCCAGCGCGTCGTAGACCGATGCGAAAATGCGGTTCGATCCTGACTGCAAACGAACAGATAACGGGACCGCCCAAGGTATCTCAGGAAGGCGCATAATGTCCTCCTTCCGCAGGTTAACGGATTGAAAAATTAACATAAATTAGAAATGAAATTATATAGCGACAAGCCCCATCCTTCAACGTTGATACAGTAGTCATCTCGGGGGACAGGCCTAGTACATTCGCCGTACGGATTGCGAGAACGCGGTGAGGGAACCTAGTGCCGGCCTCCGGCCATGGGCTATCGCGAGATGTCCGCGGCGGACTACGGAAGGACGATGGAGCTTGTCTGATCGCTGCCGCGCAAACCGCCTCCGGATGCAGGTAAGCAGCGATCAGGAATACTCGGCGCTTTTGTGGCGGGCACCGAGTGTCACGAGATCCGGGGTCGTCATTTGAGCAGGTTGATATATTAGCAAAACCGTACCGGAATTGCCGAAAGCGACCTTCCTTGCGGGGACCTTTGTTCGTATCTGAGTGCATCGGCTCGGCCGATGGAGTTTTTCTTCCCCGCGTTCAGAGAGCCATCTGGGTGCGAACCTTGCCCCGCCTTCCCCGGCGGGGCTTTCTTTTCAATTTCCGCTTGGCGATTGTCGGAGCGCGAAGATCTCCGCGTCGGTCGGCAGCGCCAAGGCGCGAGGAACCTGATCAACCGCGAGGCGTGAAAAAGCATGAGAAAGCTGGTCGCAGGGAAGCTCCATGGCATTTATGTCACCGAGGCGAACCTCAACTATCATGGGTCGATAACTCTTGACCCGGACCACTGTGAGGAGGCCGGCATCTTGCCGATGGAGTTCGTCGAGATCTGGAACAAGAATTCCGGCGCGCGCATCTCCACTTACGTCATCCTCGGTGAGCGCGGATCCAGGTGCTGCATCCTCAATGGTGCGGCCGCAAGGACCTGCCAGCCCGGCGACCAGATCATCATATGCAACTCGGTCTACCTCGACGAAAGCCGGCTTACTTCCTTAAAGCCGAAAGTGCTGACCTTCGACGAGAACAACCACGTGCAGGATCGCCTCTGCTACTCGGTGGGGGTCGATGCATCGAGCAAATACACCTTCGAAATCCTCGACGAGGCTGAGACGGCGTTGCCCATACCGCTCATGGTGTCCGGTAGCTGATGGTTCGCTGAGAGTCCGCAAGCATGTCAGGCCCCGTGGTCTCTGGCGCGGCCGGCCTTTTGCGTCTTCCTCAAAGCGCTAATGAGAACTGCGGCGCGCTTTCGAGTTTGGCTGGTTCAAGCGACGACAGGGTCACGCCCACCAACCGGATGCCTTTCGGAGCAGGGAAGAGCGGAGACAACAGCATCGTCATGACCGCGGCAAGCTCGGCGGCACTCGCGATCGGTGCTGCAGTTGTCTTGCTTCGCGTGATCTGCGTGAAATCCGCCCACTTTACCTTGAGCGTAGCGGTCTTGGCGCGAATGCCGCTCGCCTCGCAATAGCGCCAGACCTTTTCGATCAGCGGTTCGAGACCGGCTCGCGCGGTTTCAAAATCGTGGACGTCCACTAAGAACGTGTCTTCCGCACCGATGGACTTGCGCACCCGGTCGGCCTTCACCTGGCGCTCGTCGATACCGCGGGCGATCCAGTAGAAGTAAGGCCCTGATTTTCCGAAGTGTTGCTGCAGGAAGGCGATATCGTGAGCCTTCAGATCGGCGCCCGTTTCGATGCCGAGCTTGTGCATGCGCTCGGCGGTTGCCGGGCCGACGCCATGGAATTTCTTGACGGGCAGCGCCTCGACGAAAGCCGGACCGTTCTTCGGGGTGATGACGAAGAGGCCGTCCGGCTTCCTCTGGTCGGAAGCCATCTTGGCAAGGAACTTGTTGTAGGAAACGCCGGCCGAAGCGGTCAAGCCTGTCCTTGCCCTGATCTTTGCGCGGATCTCCTCGGCGATCTCGGTCGCAACCTCCATTCCCTTGAGGTTCTCGGTAACATCCAGATAGGCCTCGTCGAGCGAGAGCGGTTCGATCAATGGTGTGTATTCGGCAAAGATCGCGTGGATCTGCTGTGAGACTGCGCGGTAAGCATCGAACCGCGGCCTCACGAAAACCAGATCCGGGCATTTCCGCTTGGCGGTGACGGACGGCATGGCCGAATGGACGCCGTACTTGCGCGCCTCATAGCTCGCGGCTGCCACCACGCCGCGGGCCTCGCCAAAGCCGACGGCGATCGGAAGCCCGCGAAGCTCGGGATTGTCCCGCTGCTCCACCGAGGCGTAGAAGGCATCCATATCGACATGGATGATCTTGCGCGGCTGCCTGAAAGTATCTGTCACGGCTGGCTCACAGCAATAGTTCCTCGCCCGGCGATGGCGCAGGCGGCTCGACGACAACAAGCATGTTGCCCGGAAGCGGCCGCTGCAGGTGCTTCACCTCATCCCAGGATCCGGTGAGCCACAGGTCGACCTCTTCAGGTGTGGTCAGGATCACCGGCATGGCCTTTTGATGGATCGGCGCGACGATCTCGTTCGGGGATGTGGTGAGGAAGCCGAAAAGCTCATATTCGCGCTCACCATAGCGCACGCGCCTGACACCCTTCCACGGTGTCCAGAAGCCGGCGAAGAACATCAGCGGCCGCTCTTTGTTGCCGGCAAACCAGGCGTTCGGGATTTTCCCGCCGGGAACTAAGCTTGCCGGATCCGGCTCGGCAAAGGAGGTGAAGGGTACGACGCAGCGACTGGTCGGCCCGAGCCAGCGTCTCCAGTGCGGAGAGGTGACGTTTCGGATGTTGGTGACGCCTGGATCGTAGTTCTTCACGAAAGCCGGCGGCGAGGGCATGCCCCAGGTGACACGCGTGATCTCGCGTTGACCGTCGTCGCCGATGCGAACAACCGGCGCCTGGTAGCCGGGATAAACGTCATAGGATGGCTGGTTCCAGCCGGCCTTGTCGCGGAAGGCTTTGGTGAATGCGATCACGGCATCGCGTGTCGTCGTGATGTTGTAGAGATTGCACACGGGCTCTGATCCTCCGCTTTTCTCATCGTCCTTCATACCAGCGCCCGCGCGCCTCTGTCGCCGTTCCCGGCGGCCGACGCATCCGTCTGCGCGAGGCCGCGTCTCCGCGCGGATCGCAATCAACAGGCTCTTTTCTGAACTTCGTTGACTCGCAACCCAAATAGGAACAAATAGAGAACATATCAACAGGAAGCGCTAATGCATAGCCCTGAGGAGTTGTTCCTTCCAAAATGTCCCGTCCAGTCGACAATATCGTCGTCTCAGCACTTCGCGAGCGCATCCAGCGCCTCGAGGGCACGAGCGGCCGTGGACGGCAGGTCCTGCCGTTTGGTGTCGTCGAGATTGATCGGCGCTTGCCGGGCGGCGGGCTCACACTCGGTTCGTTGCATGAGGTCGCCGGCGGCGGCAACGGTGCAATCGACGGCGCTGCAGCCGCCCTCTTTTCGGCGGGCATTGCCGCCCGCTCGAAGGGCAAGGTGCTCTGGTGCGTGACGCGGCCGGATCTCTTCGCGCCGGCGCTGGCTCAAGTAGGTCTTTCGCCGAGCCGCGTCATCTATGTGGAGGCCGGCGACGAAAAGGCGCTTCTCGCCTGCATGGAAGAAGGGCTTCGCCACGGCGGACTTGGGGCCGTCGTCGGCGAACTCGCCCGCCTTTCGATGACCTCTTCACGCCGCTTGCAGCTTGCGGCCGAAAGCTCAGGCACGATGGGTATCGCGATCCGCCGCTGGCGACGACAGGCCGAGGCTTCGGATTTCGGGCAGCCGACGGCATCGGTCACGCGCTGGCGGGTGTCCGTCCTGCCGTCGGCCCCCTTGCCGGTTCCAGGCGTCGGCCGCGCGCGTTGGCTGGTCGAACTTATCCGCTGCCGCGCCGGCGAAAGTGCAGATTTCGAAGTGGAGGCCCCAGATGCCAAGGGTCGTATCGCTCTTCCTCCCGAGCTGGTCCACGGATCGCCTGAGGCGCAAGCTCGGCGACGCAGCGCCACCGGCTGAAACGCCTCTCGTCCTCGTCGGTCGCGAAAAACGCCGGCGCGTGGTGCTCTCGGCGAATGCTGCGGCGATAGCCGCTAACCTGAGGCCGGGCATGGCTGCCACGAAGGCCCAGGCGCTCGTCACAAATCTTGTCGTCATGGACGCCGATCCGGCGGCTGATGCAGAAGCGCTCGAACGCCTGGCGCTCTGGGCGCTGCAGCGCTACGCGCCGATCGTCGCTGCCGACCCGCCCGACGGCTTGGTGATCGACACGACCGGTGCCGATCACCTGCATGGCGGCGAAGACCTGATGCTTTCGGGCATGGTCAACCGATTCTTCGGATCCGGCATCGAAGCACGGGCTGCCGTTGCCGATACGTGGGGGGCGGCCCATGCCGGCGCCCGGTTTCTCGCTCATCCGACGCTTGTCATCGCGCCGTGCGCGCAGGAGGACATCATCCAGAACCTACCGATCGCAGCGCTGCGCCTCGATCCGGCAATCGTTCATGGCCTTCGCGTGCTTGGCTTCAACACGATCGGCGAGGTGGCCGGCGTGCCGCGGGCGCCGCTTGCTCTCCGATTTGGACCCGAGCTTGGCCGTCGTCTCGACCAGGCCCTGGGAAAGACTGTCGAACCGATCGACCCGGTGCGCACGCCCGATCTCATCGAGGTTCGCCGCTCCTTTGGTGAACCAATTGCGGCTGCCGAGACCATCGCGCGCTATACAGCCAAGCTGGTGCTCATGCTCTGTCGGGTACTGGAAGAAAAGGGTCTTGGCGCGCGTCGCGTCGATCTTCTCTTCCATCGCGTCGACAACACCTACCAGGCGATCCGCGCAGGTACCGCGACCCCTGTTCGCGACGCCAAGCGCTTGACGCGGCTTATTACCGATCGGATCGAAACGATCGACCCTGGCTTCGGGATCGAGATCATGTCGCTGACGGCAACCCAGGCCGAACCGCTTGTGGCGAGCCAGATCATCTCTTCGCTGGTCGATGAGCCGGACGCCGATGTTTCCGGCCTGATCGACATCTTGGGAAACCGTATCGGCGCACGTCGGCTCTATCGCTTTGCACCGGTTGCAAGCGACGTGCCCGAGCGCTCCATCAACCGCATCGCGCCGATGGCGCCGGACGAAGGCCAGACCTGGCCCGGCCATTGGCCAAGGCCGGTGCGCCTGCTTGTCCATCCCGAACCGATCGAGACGATGGCGCTGCTTCCCGATCATCCGCCGGTCAGCTTCACCTGGCGCGGCGTGCGCCGGCGGGTGAGACGCGCCGATGGGCCGGAGCGCGTCTTCGGCGAGTGGTGGAAACGTGACGCCGAGCTCGTCGCCGTGCGCGACTATTTCCAGGTCGAGGACGACGCCGGCGAGCGCTACTGGATATATCGCGCAGGCGACGGCGAACACAGCGAGACCGGCAGCCACCAATGGTTCCTGCACGGGATCTTCGGATGACGACGCCGCGCTATGCCGAGCTGCAGGCTACCTCCCATTTCTCATTCCTGCGCGGTGCTTCCTCCTGTGAAGAGCTGTTTCAATGCGCAGCAGCGCTCGGCATCGAGGCGCTGGCGGTGGCCGACCGCAACAGTCTTGCCGGCATCGTGCGCGCCCATCAGGCGGCCAAGGATGCTGGCGTTCGGCTGGTCGTCGGCTGCCGCCTCGATCTTGAAGGCGACCTCTCGGTGCTCGTCTATCCGACAGACCGGCCGGCCTATGCGCGACTTTGCCGGCTGCTGTCGCTCGGCAAGAAGCGCGGCGGCAAGGCGAAATGCCGGCTCGACTGGTCCGATCTCGTTGCCTATGGCGAAGGACTGATCGCCGTCCTCATTCCCGATGCTGCTGATGAGGACTGCGCGTTGCGCCTACGGCGTCTGAAGGAAGCGTTTGGCGATCGTTCTTACTTGGCGCTGACGCTGCGCCGCCGGCCGAACGACCAGTTGCGGCTTCACCAGCTTTCCAACATGGCGATTTCGATCGGGGTGCCGACGGTCGTCACCAATGATGTGCTGTTTCATGTGCCCGAGCGCCGCATCCTGCAGGATGTCGTCACCTGCATTCGACACAACATCACAATCGACGAGGCCGGTTTCCGCCGCGAGCGGCACGCCGACCGCTACCTGAAGCCGCCCGAAGAAATGGCGCGCCTCTTTGCGCGCTACCCCGAAGCCCTGGGCCGCACCATCGAGATCATGGAGCGGTGCCGCTTTTCGCTCGACGAGCTCGCCTATCAATATCCGGAGGAGCGATCCAACCCGGAGCTGACGGCGCAACAGACGCTGGCGCAACTCACCTGGGAGGGCGCTGCCTGGCGCTATCCCGAAGGGTTGCCGGCCAAGGTCCGAAAGAACCTCGAGCACGAACTTCGACTAATCGAGAAGCTTCAATATGCGCCCTACTTCCTGACGGTGAACGCGATCGTACGTTTTGCCCGTTCAAGAGACATTCTCTGCCAGGGCAGGGGATCGGCTGCCAATTCGTCCGTCTGCTATGTGCTTGGCATTACTTCGATCGACCCTGACATAAACGACCTTCTCTTCGAGCGCTTTGTTTCCGAGGAGCGGCGCGAGCCGCCTGACATCGACGTCGACTTCGAGCACGAGCGCCGCGAGATCGTGATGCAATGGGTGTTCGAGACCTATGGCCGCGATCACGCGGCCCTTTGCTCGACGGTTATCCGCTACCGGTCGAAGGGCGCCATTCGGGATGTCGGCAAGGCGCTTGGGCTGCCTGAGGACATGACGAAGATGCTGTCGTCACAGGTCTGGGGCTGGGGCGAGGACGTCGGCGAGAAACATGCCGAGGAGCTCAATCTCAATCTTTCTGACCGGCGATTGCGCCTGACGCTGGACCTGGCACGGCAGCTGATGGGAGCACCTCGCCACCTGTCGCAGCATCCGGGCGGCTTCGTTTTGACCCATGACCGCCTCGACGAACTCGTCCCGATCGAGCCGGCCGCCATGGCCGACCGTCAGGTCATCGAATGGGACAAGGACGATATCGATATCCTCAAGTTCATGAAGGTCGATTGCCTGGCGCTCGGCATGCTCTCCTGCATGAAGCGCGGCTTTGATCTTCTCGCCCTGCACAAGGGCATCAATCTCGATCTCGCGAGCATCCCGGCCGAAGACCCGCGCACCTACGCGATGATCAGGCGTGCCGACACGCTCGGCACCTTCCAGATCGAGAGCCGCGCGCAGATGTCGATGCTGCCGAGGATCAAGCCGCGCACCTTCTATGACCTCGTTATCGAGGTGGCGATCGTGCGGCCCGGCCCGATCCAGGGCGACATGGTGCATCCCTATCTTCGTCGACGCGAGGGAAAAGAGGCGGTTGTCTATCCGAAGCCGGAACTGGAGCAGGTTCTTGGCAAGACGCTCGGCGTGCCGCTCTTCCAGGAACAGGCGATGCGGGTCGCGATCGAGTGCGCCGGCTTCACGCCCGGAGAAGCCGATCAGCTCAGGCGCGCCATGGCGACCTTCAAGCATACAGGTGGTGTCTCGAAGTTCGGCGAGAAGCTTGTCCGGGGCATGGTCGCAAACGGCTATGAACCGGACTTTGCCGTGAAGACCTTCAAGCAGCTCGAAGGGTTCGGAAGCTACGGCTTTCCTGAAAGCCACGCCGCCTCCTTTGCGCTGATTGCCTATGCTTCTTCCTGGCTGAAATGCTGGCATCCGGACGTCTTCTGTGCGGCTCTCCTCAACGCTCAGCCGATGGGATTTTACGCCCCGGCCCAGATCGTGCGGGATGCGCGCGACCACAGTGTCGAAGTCCGCCCGGTTTGTGTGAACGCCAGCCGCTGGGATTGCACGCTCGAGGCAACGGCCGATGAAAGCCGTCTTGCCGTTCGTCTCGGCTTTCGCATGATCAAGGGGCTCGCGAACACCGATGCTGCGGCAATAGTTGCCGCGCGCGAGGAACGATCTTTCGAGAGCGTCGACGATCTCTGGCGCCGGGCAGGCGTGCCAGCTGCCTCGCTCGTCGAGCTTGCCGACGCCGACGCCTTCCAACCTTCGCTGGGGCTTGCGCGGCGCGAGGCGCTATGGGCGATCAAGGCATTGCGTGACGAGCCGCTGCCGCTCTTTGCCGCCGCTTCGGCCCGTGAAAGCCGGACTGTCGCCGAACTCGATGAACCCTTTGTGGCGCTGAGGCCCATGACTTCGGGTGCGGAGGTGGTGGAGGACTATGGGCATGTCGGGCTGACGCTGCGCAACCATCCGCTCTCGTTCCTGCGCGCTGATCTTTCGAAACGTCGCAACGTCACCTGCCGCGACGCGATGCTGACGCGCGACGGAAAATGGTTGGAAGCCGCGGGCTTGGTGCTCGTCCGCCAGCGGCCGGGCTCGGCCAAGGGTGTGATGTTCATCACCATCGAGGATGAGACCGGCATTGCCAACCTCGTCATCTGGGCAAAGACCTTCGAGAAGTATCGCCGCGTGGTGCTTGGTGCAGGCATGCTCGGCGTCTATGGCCGTATCCAGCGGGAAGGCGAGGTGGTGCATCTCGTCGCCCATCGGCTGACCGATCTATCCGCAGAGCTTGCCAGCGTCGGCGATCGGGATGCCGGCTTTCCGCTTCCGCATGGGCGAGGTGACGAGTTTCATCATGGGGCGCCGACGCCCGATCCGCGCGGGCTGCCGAAAGGGCCGCGGCCTCGCGACATCGTGGATCCCTATCTGCATCTCGATGCGATCAAGGTGAAGACGCGGGACTTTCGGTGAGGGGAAAGTCGACCCTTCGCAGGACGACGACTCGTATCCTTTCAAGTCGGGCGGAACGCGGCCGCGTCAGTCGAGGCCGACAATCTTCGCTGGCGCGAAGGTTTGGAAAGTTTTCATACCGGAAATCATGCCGGATTTGAAAAGAGGTGTGCCGACAGCGCCCTTCAGCATTCCCTCTTTTTCTTGATGTAGGTGAACGCAACACACCGGTCATTGTCGATGCAGGCCAGTAGGCACTGCAAAGGCGTTGCGTTCAAAATATACGCACGGACCCCCAGATCGCCTTCAGGTAGATCGAACCGCGCCGTCTTCGGATCGATCAGCCCTTGGCAGCCCTCGATGTAGGCCTCCACGGCCGCCAACTTCTGCTTCTCCGAATCCTTCATATCAACTCAAAAAGTGGCATCCAACTTTTTGGGGTCAGTTCAACTATCCGGCTCCAGACCGTGCGCTTCTGCGCGCTCATTACGCCAAGCTTGCGCTATTTGCGCGCGGCGGCTTCTTGGTCTCGAGCGGTCATGTTCGGCGCACATCGCGAGATGTTCTCGTTTCATGCGTCCGAAGTCGCAGAATGTCGGGAACGAGGGGCAGAGAGGCCGCAAGCGCAGCCTCTCACTGTTGATGGTCAGTTTAGGGTGAAATCCTACCGCCACCGGACTTGGTCTTGACCATCCACGGCAGAACCGCGGGAGCTTTCGCGAGTATGCCCTTCTTCTTCGCGAAGGAGCGGAATGCGTCTCGCGCCACCCGAACGGGCTTGTGCCCGTCATGGGCCAGATAGCACGTCTTCAGGGTCGCGTCGTGGATGATGTCGCGATCTCCTTTGGACCACTCCTCAAGGAAATCGATCGCGTCGTCGAGATTGGTAATTTCGAGGACCAGATCCTTCCTTTCACGCAGGTAAACTGGCCGGTCAAACATCTTCGTGTGCATTTCTACCTCACTGAATTCGCGGGTTTTCAACAAGGAAGGCGCGTGATGCGCCCGTCAAAAATTTAATTTCGCAGCCCCTTGAGTTCAAGCGCTCTCAATGAATGTTCCGTGCCAAGCCCCTTGACCGATCTGACGGCCCCCTGCCACTTGTCTGGAGCAGCGTGCATCCGCTGAGCGGCCTGTCTTGAGCGACGCTTATGCCGCCCTCATTTTTTCTTTCAGAGCCCTTGAAACTGAACTTTTGCTAAACCAAATCGCTTGTCGCCAGCCGCTAGAATCAGGGCTGGACTTGCTGGAAGTGTCGTCTTTCGGCGCTTCCAATATCCATGTTGCTCAAGGAGGATATGGTTATGGCAACAACTTACGACTACGCACCGCTTTTCCGATCGACCGTCGGGTTCGACCGGCTCTTCAGTCTGCTCGAAAACGCCCAGCGGGCCCGTTCGATGAGCGATTGGCCGCCCTACGACATCGTCAAGACGGGTGACGATAGCTATCGGATCTCGATTGCGGTCGCCGGTTTTACGCGAGACGATCTCGACATCACGTTTCAAACCAACCTTCTGACGGTCGTCGGCAAGAAGCAGGAATCCTCGTCAGAAGCCTATCTGCACCGCGGGATCGCCGGGCGACCGTTTGAGCACCGGTTCGAGCTTGCCGACCACGTGCGGGTGATCGGCGCTGACCTGAACAACGGTCTCCTCGAGATCGATCTCGTGCGGGAAATCCCGGAGGAGATGAAGCCACGCAAAATCGCGATCGAAAGTGCTGCGGTGTTTGAACAGTCACAAGCTCCGACGCAAATCGAAGCATCAAATGCCGCATAGGTGATCTCGACGAACTGGGCGCCGTTCTCCTGGCGCCCATCTAGAACCCGGGCTGGAAAGGTAGGCTGCCGTTCATGCACCCCCCGCTAGCGAAAATGGCGTCTTCGACATGGAGCCTCCAGATGGAACAAGTGGGTAAACAAGTAGCTCCCGACACCACAATTCAAATCACACCACCCAAGCATTACAACTGGAGCGCGCCGGATATTGTCACCTGCCTCTGTTGTCGAAAGAAGCGCCCGGCCACGAGCATGGATGCAGATGGCTGTGGCATCTGTGAAGAGTGCCTGGCGCCCTGACGACGGTGCAACACGCGGTCGTCTCCATTGCAAGTCGTTCGCTCGACCGCTGGCTCAGCCGTCGTTCGCACGAAATCCCGACAAACAAAACCGCAGCCCCGGGTCCTTGGGCTGCGGTCCTGCGCGCCAGGATACGGGTTTTCATCCGTGAAATCGTTCAAAGCCGCACGCCGGTCGGGTCCTCTTTTATCGCCAGTAGCCCCGCCCGCTATCGACCGATGACCTTCCCAAAACATAGCCGATGGTGAAGGCGAGGGCGCCAATAAGCACTCCCAGAGTGGTGGCGGTGTGAGGATGTTCTGCTGCTGCGGTCGCTACCGCGCTTGTCTCTCGCCTCACTGCTTCAGTGGCTGTTTGGGCAGCCTTACGGACGCCGGCGAGAGGTTCATCGGGTGTGCCGGTGAAGCCCGCTTTTAAATCGTCGTCTTTTGCCATGCTTGTATCTCCTGTCGAGTGCGCAAGACAAACTGATGACGGCGCCATCGGTTCCGAAGCGGTGTTCTCGCGGAACCAAACTACAATTTGCCGGTTGTCAGCGGTCACATCGTGGAGGGTGTCATGGCCTAGAAGAGCAAGATCCCGAAGAAGCTTGCTGGCTACGAAGTCCCAAAACCTATCCGGAAGACGGGAGTCGTAAAAGGGCTTCTGGCAAGCGATATCGGTAGGAGTGTGCTGCCAAAGCCCTGACGGCCGCCGTGGCCGCAGCGGCCGCAGTGCTTGTCGAGGAACGAGGCGACATAGCCGATGCGGCCGGCAAGGGCGCCCGCAGTAGCAAACGGGCACTGGGGATTACCGGTAATGCTGTCAGCCACGCGACGGAGGCGGCGATCGACGTTATCCGGAAGTCTGCGCGAGATGTACTTCCAGAGAAGCTGAGACCGGACGCCAAAGAAAGTCCTCGCCAAGTGGCGGTTCATTAGAAGCCGCGCCGGCCCACCAAGAAGCAAGCGACGCGGGACATCTGGAACGATATCTGACAGGTCGGCTCGGGCGGCATGGCATGGAAAAGGCGGCTGCGGCCGGAGTGGCCTCCGCGGCCCTCTCGGCTCGCCGCGAAAGTCGGTTAGGGCATCATGCTGCGATACCGCTCGCGCTCGCGTTCGACCTGATCCACGGTGTAAGGATCGGCGTCCTCGTCAAAATGCGACCATCCCTCCTCAGTGTAAGCGCTGCGACGAGCGGCGAGATCAACCCGATCCCGTTGTTGCAAGATTGTTTCGGCTTGGGCGACGAGATCATGCTCGACCCGCGCCGTCACCAGGGTTCCGCCGCGCCGAACGCCTTCGGCGTAAACGTGCGCGTCGTCTTCATCCACGCCGGTTTCGGTCAGTCCGCCGATGATGCCACCTGCCGCACCGCCGGCAACAGCGCCAGCCGCGGCGCCTGCGGCGGTCGATGCCAGCCAACCGGCCGCGACAACCGGTCCCACCCCAGGGATGGCCATAAGTCCAAGTCCAGTGAGAAGTCCAACAATGCCACCTCCCGCGGCACCAAGACCCGCTCCGGCGCTGGCGCCTCCGGCGGCGTCGGAGGTATCGTCGGAATACCAATCGCCGCTGTTGTTGGCGATAATGCTGATATCATCGGGCGGTATGCCCGCCGCCTCGAGATCACGCACCGCATCTCGCGCCGTTTCATAATCGTCAAAAAGACCTGTCACGGTTCTCATCTTCAGTCTCCCTAGCTTTGGGTTTTACCTTATTGGGCTGTCACATTGTCTTGGGTCGAGGGCGACGGTCACGGACTTACTGTCCTTTCTTCGCGTTTGCTTGCCACACACCCTTGTCATCGAGCTTGAGTGCGGTGACATCGGTGTAGCCGGCGGCCTCTATCCGCTCGGTGAAACTGTTAGCTCCCTCCACGGGCACAGTGGGTGTTTGCGAGTCGGGCGTGGTGGCTGCCGGCGTGTTTCCGTTCGTCGAAGGCGTCGTTTGCGCAAACGCAGCGGCGGTTACAGCGCTCATCAGCGCCGCCGCAACGATAGTCATGGGGGTTCATGAACGTGGCCTCTGCTTGTAAATCGGATTGATCCGGCTCTCGAACCCTGGGGGTGCGATTTGGTTCCGGCGCAGAGGCACTCGGGGATCATTGAACGGGATTACCACTCAATCGCGCTTGAACGCGAATTTGGCCTTCGACCTCCAGTATGGGGCGCTGTAGCCTGTCTGAGCGTCACCCGATGTGCCGACTTGTTAACGAGAAATATAAGTATATTCTAATTAACGATCGTCTGCCGCAGTCTCGCCGGCTGCGGATGTCGCTTGGGCGATCAGCCGTCCTGACTGAGCCTCCGACCAATTTGGCGGAGGCTCTTTTCAGGGATCGAGGGCGGCACGCGTCTCGGGTGGCGCCCTCGCCCGCGCGCGAACGTAATCTCGGACAGCGGGACGTCCACCGTCATATCATTCCAAACTCGCACCCGTGTCGAACATAGTCTGGCTAGCCGGGACAACCAACCCAACCAGCGGGCGTCCCAACAAGTCTCTCAGTGGTGGCGCGAACTCGAACGGCGCGAGTTTCGGTATTCGCCGGCGACCGTCAGCGGCCTTCCTTTTAGACATGAAGCCCGAAACCAAAGCATTGCTGAGAATTTATCCTCAGGCGGGTCTTGGCGATCGCTTGGCAGGTGAGGTGTAAGATTTTCATCCTCCAGGATTTTGTTTCTCTCCCGCGCTTCTGCCGTCCGAGCTCCTCGATCGTTCCTCGAAGCGTTCTTCCCCCTTGGCCAAGGGACTTCCTTTCTGGCATTCGATCCGTCGCTCTTCTCTTTCAGCGCTCTCTTGCAAGCCCTGCGCTGACTCGCGGCCCTCAAACGCCGGTCCCTTCACTGTTTCAGTGGAGGCAGGATCGGAAGACAGCGTTTGCCTGGGGTCCGGGCTAAGTTCAGGCCCTTCTGCATTCGCGCTCGCGACCGCAATGCCCGACCGAATACCGTTTAAAGCCGCGCGTATCTCGTCTTCATCCCATCCGGCCTGGACTGCGGCAGTGATCAAATCGGTGTCGAAATCTCGCAAAGCACCTGTCGGGTCGTGAGTTGAAAGTGTGGACGAAACGCACTGGTAGCAGTCCGCAAGCCGCTCCGCAGTACCTTTCTGGGTTCTGGGGGATGCAACATATGTCATGATCTTGGCCTCGCCTCGGGCTCATTTCTGCAGGAGCGATCGTGCCGCTGAAGCACTAACGCCTGCTCTGTTGTTACTGCCGTGCAAACTTCCGGTCCTGCGAAATGTTCCTCAGCCGGCAGCTTCCCACCGGAGACCGGGGCGCGGGTTTTTCACTTGTTGCCCGCGGACAGCCGCTTCGACTACGCCGCCACGACAATCGTGGCCGAACCTACCCTTCATCATCTCTGTCGCGGTCTTAGCTCTGAGCCTGACTCTTCCGCTTGCCGCCTCTCGAAGGCGCTAAGCAATGTAGCGTCCGTGAACGGTGTTTGCCATGGACACATCCTCAACTCTTCTGATCCCTGTCGCGACCGGCGGAGCCGCGCTTGCCGCCGCGCCGATTTGCGAAAGGCCCTCAGGCCAGCCACTCGAGGGAAGGGAACTTTCCGTGCAAATTAATGTTTCTGACTCAACGACGAAAGAGATGACGATGTCCAACAATGCGCAATATGGTGACGAGGCGAAGTCCACCGGCGAAAGCCACACGGAATTTGGCAGATCGGTGGAAAGCAAGGCTCAAATTGCCGACGCATGCCGAGCCTCGAGCGATTCTGGTGCTGAAACACTGAACGTCTACCGCTTGGTGCCGATCGCCGCACAATCCGATCCTCGATGGCAGAGCGCACTTAACCAGGGCGAAGTCGTGGTCGCTGCCCGCACGTCTGGGGACGCCCGCATCGTCGCGTCCGCGTGCGAACTCGACTATATGGAGGTCGACGCCGCCCCTGCCGAAGGTGTCAGCACCTCGGATGCGAGCGCGTTTCGGGACGAAAAACTATACACGGTCATCGAAGTCGAACATGCAAAAGCAGGACTGGTACGCGGCCTGTTGAAAGGTGAGATATCGGTCGGCACGATCAAGCCGGTGCAGATCTGAGTATAACAAGGCTCGATCTTGTCACGTGTCTCTGGGCCAATTGCGGGATCACGTGCGTAGTGAGTTGCAGATAACAGCAATGTCGACGTCGGCGGACGAAGGCGGTAACCGCGCTGCGCATATGCGCGCCCCCTGTTTCAGCGCTATTGGTGCACGAGCCGGCGACTGAACGATATCGGGAACACGATTCTGTTTTGGCGATTTGGAGACGTTCGAGAAGGAGAACGTCATGGCAGAGGATCGTTGGGAACGCGAGGAACGGTACGGACGCGATATAGAGAGGGCAGGGGGCAAACAACCGGCACCCTGGAATGAAAGTGTCGTGATCTGTCTGCCCGATGCATACCACCACTTGTTGGTTGGATCGGCCAGTCAAGCGGCAGCGGTTTTGCAGAACAATTGGTCTGGATCCAAGTCCGATCCCGCATATCAGGCGGCTTTGACCGCCTGTCTCGAAGCTGTCAATGGTGATGTGCCTGGTTACATGGCCCGGTTGGCGTTCGAGAAAGCCGCCCGTGATGCAGGGGTTTTGCGCTGAAGCCAGCAACGATTGGTGGAAATGGTCGTTAGCAGGCTTTCTAATGATGCTCTTGCACAGCCGCCGACGCCGCGGGAGGTCAGAGAAATCTGGGATCTTCCACGGTGGTTACTGTTTACATCGTTTTTTACGAAGCCTCCCGAGCCCTGCATTTCATTGCGAAGGAGAAAGTTTATGAAATCGCTGGCTGATATTTTCGAACACACGCTGCAGGATCTCTACTTCGCCGAGAACGCTATCACGAAGGCGCTTCCAAAGGTCGCTAAGGCAGCGAATAGCGCCGAACTGAAGAAGGCGGCCGAGGAACACCTTTTGGAGACGAGGGACCAGATCAAGAAGCTGGAGCAGGTCTTCAAGTCGATCGGCAAAACGGCATCTGGCGAAAAATGCGACGCTATCGAGGGTCTGATCAAGGAGGCCGACGGTTTGATGAAAGAGGCTAAAGGGACCGCGTTGGACGTGGGTCTTCTGGCCGCTTGCCAAGCTGTCGAGCACTACGAGATCGCCCGCTATGGCTCGCTTCGGGAATGGGCCAAGGACCTCGGCCATGATGAGGCGCACAAGCTTCTGAGTGAGATCCTCGACCAAGAGAAGGCGACGAACAACAAGCTCACCAACTTGGCTGTAACGTCGATTAACAAAACCTCGGCGCGTTCAAGGGCGGCGTGACGAAACAAAGGGGGCCCTGACCGTACTACCCGCTTCATATTTGCGGCTTGGTAGCAGCGACCTTTCCCCGCCGGAGAGCCGGCTGGATTTGGCAGGCGGTGATGGTTGTCAATTCCGCGTTCGAGAAGGTCGGCGTTTGCCGAACCCCGGACCAGCAGCGGAAACAACCCAACCGTCATCGCTGGTAGACGCGACACTCAGAACTTTGATGCGTGGGCCGTCGTCGGCGGCGGTGTTCAGGTTGTCGGCAATCGTGTGCCGCGGACCACGTTGCCAGATCCCTCTACGATGAGGTGATAGTGCTCCTTGTCGAGTTCTGAGGCTCGATAAGCGCCGGCACTCAACGCGCGATGATACGCGACATCTTCACCGGCTGGAACCATTCCAGCGGTAGGCGATAGGTCATCTTGAAATTCCCTTTCAGTGGGCCAGGTTGTGGGGGTAATTTGAAAGCAACGGGAGGCAGCAGTGGATGACTCCGACAGCTTAAAATTCAGTGCCAGAAGTGCGGGACGCGAGAGCGGCTTACGTTCTCCGAGATGGAGACGAGAGAATTGATCCAGTGCAGGCGCTGCGGCGCAATCCGCGGCATGGGAAAAGAGAACCTGCTGGAGTCGTGTCGCGAAGCAGCGAAAACGATGCGACAAAGGCTGTGATCCCCGAACGTTGTCAGAGGCGCTTTGTCGGCGCATATTTTGCTCATCGCCGGACAGTGCTGCGGGCTCCGGCGGCTGAGAAATCATAAGCGCTTTCGCCCCAATTGGAGGAGGTTGCGCCATGTTTGATCAACGGCAATCCGGATACATCCTTCCTGAAGGCTTTACTGTGATTTCAGAGGTCTTCGAGAGGGTCATGGATGGCAAAGCGGTGAAGGCGAGTGGCTGGCTCGGGAGGCGCTCCATCTATTCATGAGCGGCATACGAGACGCATGGAATGAAGCTTGCTCCTCCATCGACGTTTCACCGCCCTCAAGCGGCGGTGGCACCAAAATCGTGGATCTGATGCCGGATCTGTCGGCATGGGCGCGCTGCTTGACGGCCTCACCGAACGCGGCAACTGCTCTCACTCGAATACGCCGTCGAACATATGGATGAGTTCGTGGCGACACCGGATGTCAGAGATGGCTGGTCCGACTGATGCTGGACCTCCACCTTGGCCGGAGCCGCCGTCGACGCCGAACGTAGGCTATGGCTATGATTGGAATGGCGCTCGCAGGCGCAGCTTGAGGATCGTGCGATATGGATTCGAAGTCCCGACGCCGAACTCCTGTAGGCACATCCCGATCAGATGCTCAGTGTTTTGCATCTGACCGCCAGTAACGAGCAAGCTCAGGATCGAGCGTCAGATGCTCCTGCCATGCGGCTTCTGGAACCTGTCCCGACCGATAAGCCTCGATCAGCAGCCGCTGATCGTCGCTCAGCCGCGGCTCATCGAAATGATGCAAATGGAACAGCCCGAGTACCGCTTCGCCGATATCTCGCGTATGAATAGACATTGGAAAACCTCGCCTCGTGGTCAAGGATATAACGTGTGACCGCCGATGATGTTCAAATCTTTTGATGTCTAAGCAAACCTGCCGTGCGGTTATGACGCTGATCGGTTTCACCTGATCGTGGGTGGGGATGGCAGGCAACGACGCCTAGGCGACGGTAAGAGTGTCCCGAGCCATGTGTAGTACCTCCTTGTTAGAAAAACAGGCCGCCATTCCCGCACGGCATGACGCCGGCTGGGAGCATGATGGGCTACGACTGGAATGGTGGCACGCGGGCGCCGCATTAAAATCGCGCGATATGGAACGGCCGTCGCACTGGCGGCTTTGCTAACTGGGGACCTCCATGATCCTCGACGGCGAGGCCGTCGTGCTCGACGATAAGGGCCGCTGCGACTTCGGCTTCCCCTAGCCGCCGAAGCGCGAGGTGACCGGCAGCGACGCCGTTCCAGGGCCGATCTTTGATGCGATGCAGCAACGAACCTGTCTTGACTAGTCATACTTTTCACGGCTCCATGGAGAAACTGATCTGCTGGACCAACCAGTGGGTCAGTTGGAGGCGGTGACGGCGATGGACGGCAGCCCGATACTCACGCAAATGCCAAAGGTCGGGCAGAGTCTCGACCGGCGCACGGCCCGTGACCTCATCGCCGACAAGCTGATGGTCCTGATCGCCACCAACATGCTGCGCCCCGGCGACGTCTTGCCGGGGGAAAGGGAGCTCGCCAACGTGCTTCATGTCAGCCGTGAGACGGTGCGCGGTGCCATCCAGACGCTGGCTGCGCGCGGTATCGTCGAGGTGTCTCAGGGCAGTCGCACGCGGGTCTGCAATGTCGATCTCAGCCATCTCACCGTTACCATCGCTTCCCCCAACGCCATCGACAGCTACGATCTTGACGATGTTCATGCGGCCCGGCTGCATATCGAGCTGAAGGTCGTCGGCGATGCAGCTGACATGATTGACGAAGAGACGCTGGGCAAGCTCAAAAGCCTGCTCGAAGCGCAGAAGCTGTGTGGCGATGACGCCATGCGCTTTCTGATCTGCGACCGCGAATTCCACATGGCGATCTATCGGGCTTGCGGAAACCCGCTGCTCGCCGATTTCGTCACCGATCTCTACACCTACATGATGGACTATCGGCGCAGCGCCATGTCACGGCCAGGCGCGATCGATGCCAGCTATGACGACCACACCGAGATCGTGGAGGCACTGGAGCGGCGCGACCGGGACGCGGTAATCGCTGCATTTGGCCGGCATCTGACCCGGATCTACGACACGACGAAGGAATTGCTCGCGGGGAGCGGGCAGAAAAACCGGGAAAAGAGCAAGAGCAAGATGGCAGGCTGATCCGGCTGAGCCGGCGGCAGACGGGGAGGTTCGTCGAAAATGGATGTCATGGTGATCGGAGCGGCCGGGATGGTCGGTCGCAAGTTGGTGGAGAAGTTCGCCTCAGAGGAAGGCGTGCTTGGCTACGATATTTCTAGGCTGACGCTGGTGGACGTGATCGAGCCGCCTGTGCCTCAGGGGCTGTCGCCAATTGCAAAGACACTCGTGCTTGATCTTTCGACCGATGACGCCGCCGAGAAAGTCGTCGGTTTGCGGCCCGACGTGATCTTCCATCTCGCGGCGATCGTTTCCGGTGAGGCCGAGACTGATTTCGACAAGGGCTACAAGGTCAATCTTGACGGAACGCGGGCGCTGTTCGAGGCGATCCGCCACGAGAGTTTGCGGGAGCCCTACGTTCCGCGGGTCATCTTCGCGTCGTCGATCGCCGTTTTCGGAAGGCCTTTCCCGGAAAAGATCGGCGACGAGTTCCTTACCACGCCACTGACGAGCTACGGCACGCAAAAGGCGATCTGCGAACTGCTTCTCGCCGACTATTCGAGGCGCGGCATTTTCGATGGCGTCGGCATCCGCCTGCCGACGATCTGCATCCGCCCCGGCAAACCCAACAAAGCGGCGTCCGGCTTCTTTTCCAATATTCTCCGCGAGCCGCTGGCAGGTCAGGAGGCGGTGTTGCCGGTGGACGAGAACGTACGCCACTGGTTTGCAAGCCCGCGTTCGGCCGTCGGGTTCTTCATTCATGCCGCGCGGATGGATACATCCGCGATCGGCCCGAGACGCAATCTGACCATGCCCGGCCTTTCCGCCCTCGTTGGTGAAGAGATCCAGGCCCTTCGGCGTGTAGCCGGTGAGAAGGCCGTCAAGCTCGTCCGCCGTGAGCCCGACCCGGTTATCCGCTCGATTGTTTCAGGCTGGCCGACCGATTTCGACGCGCGGCGTGCTTGCGAACTGGGTTTCAAAGCCGAAACCAACTTCGATGAGATCATCAGGATCCATATCGAAGATGAACTCGGAGGACATATCTGAGATGGTTCGCGCTTTAAAATCCGGCGAAGGCAAGATCGCATTGGTGACTGGCGGCGGCACGGGCCTCGGACGCGGGATCGCCGAGGCCTTAAGTGCGGAGGGTTATACCATCGTCATCGCCGGCCGGCGCGCCGACGTGCTCGATAAAGCAGCTGGCGGCATAGCGGCGCAAACGGGAGGAACCGTGCGGGGTGTCAGGGCCGATATCGGCGATCCCAATGCGGTCGTCCGCCTTTTCGAGGCGATCCGCACCGAGTTCGGCCGGCTCGACCTCCTGGTCAACAATGCCGGCTCCAATGTGCCGGCCGTGCCGCTGGAAGAGGTGACCTTCGAGCAATGGAGCGGCATTCTTGCCGCAAACCTGACGGGTGCCTTTCTCTGCACGCAGCAGGCGTTCCGGCTGATGAAGGCGCAGGCGCCGCGCGGCGGGCGGATCATCAACAACGGCTCGATTTCGGCCCAGACGCCGCGGCCGAACTCAGCACCTTACACGGCAACCAAGCATGCGATCACGGGGTTGACCAAGTCGACCGCACTCGACGGGCGCAAGTATGACATCGCCTGCGGCCAGATCGATATCGGCAATGCCGCGACCGACATGACGTCGAAGATGAATTCCGGGGTGTTGCAGGCTAATGGCGAGACCGCCAGTGAGCCGACGATCCCGGTCGCCCATATCGCCGCGGCTGTTGTCTACATGGCAAGCCTGCCACTGGAGGCGAATGTGCTGACGATGACGGTCATGGCGACGAAGATGCCGCTGGTGGGGCGGGGGTAAGGGCGGTCGAGAGGAAACTGGACGGGGTCTAAGAACGGCATGAGGAGGCCGCCGGACAGTCCGCCGATGTCAGATGAAATTCACAGGGAGGAAAGCATATGGCAGGCGTTGACTTCGTCGATGTCAGAAAATCATTCGGAGCCTTTCCCGTCATCAAGGGCGTGAACATCGAAATCGAGGATGGCGAATTCGTGATCCTTGTCGGCCCCTCGGGCTGCGGGAAATCGACGCTTCTGCGAATGTTGGCCGGGCTTGAAAACATTTCGGCGGGCGAGATCCGCATCGGCGACAAGGTCGTCAACACCCTGCCGCCCAAGGATCGGGATATCGCCATGGTGTTCCAGAACTACGCGCTTTATCCGCATATGACGGTCGCCGACAACATGGCCTTCTCGCTGATGCTGAACGGCTCGCCGAAAGCCGATATCGACAAGCGCGTAGGCACCGCGGCGGGCATTCTCGGGCTTTCCAAGCTGCTCGACCGCTATCCGCGCCAGCTCTCCGGCGGCCAGCGCCAGCGCGTAGCGATGGGCAGGGCGATCGTGCGCGATCCGCAGGTATTTCTCTTCGACGAACCGCTATCCAACCTCGATGCGAAACTGCGCGTGGCCATGCGCGCCGAGATCAAGGAACTGCACCAGCGGCTGAAGACGACCACCGTCTATGTCACGCATGACCAAATCGAGGCGATGACCATGGCCGACAAAATCGTCGTCATGCATGACGGTATTGTCGAACAGATCGGCGCGCCGCTTGACCTCTACGACAGCCCCGCCAATCTTTTCGTCGCGGGTTTTATCGGTTCGCCAGCGATGAACATGATCAAGGGCAGGCTCGACCCGCAAAATCCGAAGTGCTTTATCGCAACCGATGGCATGGCGCTGCCAGTCGCGCGGTCGCCATCGGCGGCAAGAGGGCGTGATCTGATCTACGGCTTGCGGCCGGAATATATGTCGCTCGACCCGAACGGGTTTCCCGTGACCGTCGCGGTTATCGAGCCCACCGGCTACGAGACGCAGTTGATCGTGCGCTTCGGCGGCACGGACGTCACCTGCGTTTTCCGTGAGCGCGTGACCGCCCGGCCGGGCGAGGCAATCCACCTATCTATCGATGCCGATCATGTGCACCTGTTCGACGCCGAAACCGGCGTGCGGCTGACCGACTGATACTGCCCCGCTTTGTGCGTCAGGGAAGAGGAGCCCTGACGCATCCGGTCTCGGGTCGGCGTTTCCGGCCATACCCGAAACCTTCGTTGCAGCATTCGCCAAACGGGACGGCGGGTGCCGGAAAGGATGATGTCCCGTTGTCACCAGGAGGAGCATTATGACTTTCAAGAGACGTGATTTTCTCACTGCATCCGCCGCGCTGGCGGGGATCGCCGGGCTTTCGCCTTTCGGCATCCGCCCGTCTTTCGCGCAAGGGGCGGAGCCGGCCTACAAGCCGGAGGAAGGGGCGAGCCTGAGGCTGTTGCGCTGGACGCCCTTCGTCAAGGGTGACGAGGATGCGTGGCTTGCCAACACCGCGAAATTCACTGAGGCGACTGGGGTCGAGGTCCGCATCGACAAGGAAAGCTGGGAAGACATTCGCCCGAAGGCAGCCGTCGCCGCCAATGTCGGTTCGGGGCCCGATCTGGTGATGTGCTGGTTTGACGACGCCCACCAATATCCCGACAAGCTCGTCGATCTGACCGAACTCGCCAACTACCTCGGCGGCAAATACGGCGGCTGGTACGATGGCGTAAAGGGTTATGCTTCGCGCGGCGACAAGTTCATCGCCATGCCGCTGACGGCGATTGGCAACGCCGTCTGCTATCGTGACAGCCATGTTAAGGCGGCCGGCTTCAGCGAATTTCCGAAGGACACCGACGGGTTCCTCGAACTCTGCAAGGCGATGAAGGCCAAGGGAACGCCAGCCGGCTTCCCGCACGGCAAGGCCGTCGGCGACGGCAACAACTATGCCCATTGGTTGCTCTGGAGCCATGGCGGCAAGATGGTCGATGAAGGCGGCAAGGTCGTCATCAACAGCCCCGAGACGCTCAAAGCGGTCAACTATGCCAAGGCGCTTTACGAGACCTTCATTCCGGGCACCGAGAGCTGGCTCGACATCAATAACAACCGGGCCTTCCTGGCGGGCCAGGTGTCGCTGACGGCGAACGGCGTCTCGCTCTACTATGCGTCGAAGAAGGACCCGGCGATGGCGGAACTTTCAGCCGACATCCGCACCACGAACTTCCCTGTCGGTCCGGTCGGCCAGAGCGTCGAGCTGCATCAGACCAGTTCGCTGCTGCTCTTCAGCCATACGAAATATCCGGAAGCTGCCAAGGCCTATATCAAATTCATGATGGAGGCCGACCAGATGAATGCCTGGATCACGGGCTCCAGCGCGTATTGCTGCCAGCCTCTCAAGGCTTTCGCCGACAATCCCGTCTGGACGTCCGATCCGATCCACGCGCCTTATGCGCGCGCCTCCGAAACGCTGCGCCCGAACGGTTATGCCGGCCCGCTCGGCTATGCGTCCGCCGGCGTCATGGCCGACTACGTGCTGGTCGACATGTTCGCCACCGCGGTTACGGGGCAGATGACGCCGGAAGAGGCAATTGTAGAGGCTGAGCGCCGGGCAAACCGCTACTACCGGGTCTAAATCCCAACATGGCCTGCATAGGCCGCTGAGACAAGGTATCGGCGGAAATGCCCCGCCGATACCCGTTCCCCAATCCGCTATACGGGAGATGTCCGATGTCCACAGCGTCATCCAGGAAGCCGCCATCCGCGATGGCCTCGCTCATGCAGAACAGGAACATGATTGGTTTCCTCTTCATGCTTCCGGCCGCCGTCTTCCTTGTCTGCTTCCTCACCTATCCACTCGGTCTCGGCGTCTGGCTCGGCTTTACCGACACGCGCATCGGTCGTGACGGGGTGTTCATCGGGCTCGAAAACTACATCTTCCTTGCCGAGGACTCGGTCTTCTGGCTGTCGGTCTTCAACACGCTGCTCTACACGATTGTGGCGTCGATCCTGAAATTCGTCTTCGGGCTCTGGCTGGCGCTGCTGCTGAATGAAAATTTGCCATTCAAGTCCTTCTTCCGGGCAATCGTACTCTTACCCTGGGTCGTTCCCACCGTGCTCTCGGCGCTGGCCTTCTGGTGGATCTACGATGCGCAGTTCTCGATCATTTCATGGTCGCTGATGCAGCTCGGCGTGATCGATAGTCCGATCAACTTCCTGGGCGATCCGGAGAATGCCCGAGCCTCGGTGATCGCAGCCAATGTCTGGCGCGGCATTCCCTTTGTCGCCATTTCGTTGCTGGCTGGCCTGCAGACCATTCCGGCCTCGCTGCAGGAGGCGGCGTCGCTGGACGGTGCAACGAGCTGGCAACGCTTCCGCTATGTGACGTTGCCGATGCTGACGCCGATCATTGCCGTCGTCATGACCTTCTCGGTGCTGTTCACCTTCACCGATTTCCAGCTCATCTATGTGCTCACCAAGGGCGGGCCGGTAAACGCGACGCATCTGATGGCGACGCTTTCCTTCCAGCGCGGCATTCCGGGCGGACAGCTCGGGGAGGGGGCCGCGATCGCGGTGGCGATGATCCCGTTCCTCCTTGCCGCCATCATGTTCAGCTTCTTCGGCCTGCAGCGGCGCAAATGGCAGCAGGGCGGCCAGGATTGATTGGGGAGAATGACGATGACCACGACCGTGAAATCCGAAGACGCCGTTCTCACCGACGACGTGCAGGGCATGAGCTATCTCAACCGCCTGCCGCGCAGGATTGTGATGGTTTATCTGCCGATGGCAGTGTTCGTCTTCGTCCTGCTCTTTCCGTTCTACTGGATGGCGATCACGGCGATTAAGCCCAATTCGCAGTTGACCGACTACAACAACTACAGTCCCTTCTGGGTGGTCGGCCCGACGCTCGACCATATCAAGTACCTGCTGTTCGAGACGTCCTATCCGGGCTGGCTGTGGAACACGATGCTGGTGGCGACCTGCGCGACATTCCTGTCACTGGCGGCATCGGTCTTTGCGGCCTACGCGATCGAGCGGGTTCGGTTTTCGGGCTCGCGGCCGGTGGGGCTGCTGATCTTCCTCGCCTATCTCGTGCCGCCCTCGATCCTGTTCATTCCGCTGGCCTTCATTGTCTTCAAGTTCGGCATCTACGATTCCAGGCTGGCTCTGATCTTCACCTATCCGACCTTCCTCATTCCCTTCTGCACCTGGCTGTTGATGGGCTATTTCCGGTCGATCCCGTTCGAGCTCGAAGAGAGCGCGCTAGTGGATGGCGCGACGCGCTGGCAGATCCTGATCAAGATCATCCTGCCGCTTGCTGTCCCCGGGCTGATATCGGCGGGCATCTTTGCCTTCACGTTGTCGTGGAACGAGTTCATCTATGCGCTCACTTTCATCCAGTCTTCGGAAAACAAGACCGTGCCGGTCGGCGTGCTGACGGAGCTGGTCCGCGGCGACGTGTTCGAATGGGGCGCGCTGATGGCCGGCGCGCTGTTCGGCTCGCTGCCGGTGGTGATCCTCTATTCCTTCTTCGTCGATTATTACGTCTCGTCCATGACCGGGGCCGTGAAGGAATGAGTGCCTGCTTCAGGTGATCGCGCATCAATCGTGATCATGGTCGTGATGCGACGGCAGGTCGAGGCCGAAGGTCTTGGTGAGATCGTTGACCTGCGCCGGGGTGAGATAACGGGGGTTGAGGTTGCGCAGCAGGAGATAGAGCTTCGCCGTCTCCTCCAATTCCTCAGTGGCGAAAACCGCCGCCTCCAGGCTGTCGCCCGCGACGACCGGTCCGTGATTGGCCAGAAGCACCGACGAGTATTTTCCCGCCAGCCCGCGGATCGCGTCGGCCACCGCCGGATCGCCGGGACGATAGTAGGGGACCAGCGCGGTCTCGCCGGCGCGCATGAGATAGTAGGGGGTCATCGGCGGCAGGGCGGCGCGCGGATCGATCTCCGGCAGCATGGTCAGCGCCACCGCATGGGTGGAGTGAAGATGGACGATGGCGCGGGCACTGCCGCGCGTGTCGTAGAGCGCCGTGTGAAGCGGAATTTCCTTGGTCGGCTTGTCGCCGGAGAGGTGCCGGCCTTCGGCATCCAGCCTTGAGATGCGGGCCGGGTCGAGGAAGCCGAGCGAGGCGTTCGTCGGGGTGACCAGCCAGCCGCCATCCTCCAGCCGCAACGATATATTGCCCGACGAACCGGGCGTCAGCCCGCGCTCGAACAGCGAACGGCCATAGCGGCAGATTTCTTCACGCAGGCGCGCGTCGGACATGACAGTTTCTCCCTATCAGGCGGTTGCCCCTTCGATCAGCTCGAAACCGAGATCGACGACCTGGGATGGCGCATTGGTGATGACAAGCTGTGCTGCCACCTGTCCGGTCGCGACGCGTGGCGTGCGGATGGTCGAGAGGGGCTGCGGCGTTGTCCGGCCGATATCGAGGCCGTTATAGCCGAAAATGGCAAGCTGCGAGGGGATCGCAATCCCCCGCGCCAGACAGTGAAAATAGCCGCCCAGCGCCATGTCGTCGTTGGAGAAATAGACCGCATCGAGATCGGGCGTCCGGGCGAGCAGCCGCTCCAGTCCCAGCCTGCCGTTTTCCACCGACGATGCCCCGGAGAGAATTTCGCGATCGGCGAGGGGGGCGTCATGCGCGCCCAGCGTTTCGCAAAAGGCGGAAAACCGCTTGCTGGCGCGGGTATCGCGGTTGAGGTCGTGGCCGACATACCCGATCCGGCGATAGCCCCGCTTGAGCAGGAAAGCCGCGCTTTCGCGTCCGGCTGCGCGGTTGGAGAAACCGACCGCCAGATCAAGCGCATCGCCGTCCAGATCGAGCAGTTCGACGATCCGGCAGCCGCTTGCGCGCAGCATCTTCACCGTGCCCTCCGTGTGCTCGTACCCCGCCAGCATCACCGCCGCGGGCCGCCAGGCGAGCATTGCGGCGGCAAGCGCTTCTTCCTTCCCCGGGTCATAGTCGGTGACGGAGAAGACCGCCTGATACCGGTTTTCCTCCAGAACGGCGCTGGCGCCGCGCAGAACATCGGGAAAGACGATGTTGGATAGCGAGGGAATGACGAAGGCGACCAGGCGCGAAGCGGTGGAGGCGAGCGTTCCTGCGATCCGGTTCGGCACATAGCCGAGCCGCTCGACAGCAGCCATCACCCGGTCCCGCGTCTTGCCGGAAAACGAGCCGTGGTTGCGCAGCACCCGCGAGACCGTGCTCTCGCCGACGCCGGCCGCTTCCGCGACCTCGGCAAGCGTCACTGTCGCCTGGTGTTTGAATTCCATAGTCACTTTCGACCCCACCTCGGGTGGGCGCTTCAGCCGCTAAGCCGTCATCCCTCTCCGATTGCGGTCCTCATTTTTCACCACTCTCTTCAAGAAGCAAGATTTTTTTGGCAGCGCTACCAATTTCGCGTTGGCAGCGCTGCCAAAATGGATTAAACAAAATGGCAGCGCTGCCATTATTGGCCCGGCGTGCCGCGGAAGGAGACCGCGGCAACAATTGGAGGAGAATATCATGACGCTGCAAACGCAGGCGCCAGTCGATGGCGCGTATGCCGCACAGACGGTGGAAGACCGGGCCTATGGCAAGGTATTCTGGAGAATCGTTCCTTTTTTGATGCTGTGCTACGTGGTCGCCTATCTCGACCGCGTCAATGTCGGCTTCGCGAAGCTGCAGATGTCGAGTGAGCTCGGCCTGTCGGAAGCGGCCTATGGCATCGGCGCAGGTATTTTCTTCATCGGCTATTTTCTGTTTGAAGTGCCGAGCAACATTATCATGAACAAGGTCGGCGCGCGGGTGTGGATTGCCCGCATCATGGTCACTTGGGGCATCATTTCCGCCGCCTTCATGTTCACCTCGTCGGAAGCCGTCTTCTATGTCCTGCGTTTCCTGCTGGGCGTTGCCGAAGCGGGATTTTTCCCCGGCATCATTCTCTATCTGACCGCTTGGTATCCGGCCCATCGCCGCGCCAGAATCATCACCACCTTCATGTCCGCAATCCCGATATCCGCCATTTTCGGTAATCCGCTGTCGGGTCTCTTGATGGACAGCTTCCATGGCACGCATGGTCTTTCCGGCTGGCAGTGGATGTTCCTGATCGAAGCCATCCCGGCCATCCTTTTCGGCGTCGCCACGTTCTTCTACCTTGATGATAAGATCCGTGATGCGAAATGGCTGAACGACGACGAAAAGCGTGTGCTGGCGGCCAATATCGAGGCGGAGAACCGGGCCAAGGCCTCGAGCCCGCACAGCATTGCCGGAACGCTGACGGACCGCCGCGTCTGGCTGATGTGCCTTATCTATTTCTGCTTCGTGCTTGGGCAATATGGCCTGAATTTCTGGATGCCGTCCATCGTCAAGGCCTCTGGTGTCAGCGGGAACCTGAATATCGGCCTGATTTCCGCTATCCCCTATATCTGCACCTTCTTCGCCATGCTGGCGCTCGGTCGCTCCGCCGACAGGCTGCGTGAACGCCGGTGGCACCTGGTCATCCCCGCGCTCATCGCCGCCGGTGGTTTTGTCGCGGCAACGACGGCGACAAGCACGACGGTCTCAATCGTCTGCCTCTCGCTGGCTGCTGCGGGCGCCATCAGCTGCGCGCCGCTCTTCTGGTCGCTTCCGACGGCTTTTCTCGCCGGCACGGGAGCGGCCGCCGGCATCGCCTGGATCAATTCGGTCGGCAATCTCGCCGGGTTCCTCGGGCCGTTTCTGGTGGGCTATCTGAAGGATCTTACGGGCAGCAACAGCGCGGGCATGTATCTTCTCGCCGCAGCCCTGGTCATCGGTTCGCTGGCCGTGTTGACGGTTCCGGCGAAAACCGTCAACCGCTAAACACCAATCCCTCCGGGTGGCAGCATCCGGAGGGCGGCTCTTTCCTTACAAGACTGGAGAACTCGTCATGTCACCGCTTGCTGAAAATACAGGCCCCGCTGTTGTCGCGGCCGTCATCGGCCTTGGCTCCATGGGGCTCGGAATGGCCCGGTCGATGAAGCGCGCAGGCCTCGACGTCGTTGGGTATGACATCACTCCTGCGGCGGTGGACCGCTTCACCAGCGAGGGTGGACGCGGCGCTGCCACGCCCGCCGGTGCGGCAAAGGATGCCGACATTGTCGTCTCCGTCGTCGTCAACGGTGCGCAGACCGAGGCTGTGCTGTTCGGCATCGAGGGTGTCGCAAGGACGATGAAGCCCGGAGCAGTCTTCATTTCGTCGGCCACCATGGACCCGGCTGTGGCACGCGACCTGGCACAACGGGTGGAGGCTCTCGGTCTGCATTATCTCGATGCGCCAATTTCGGGCGGCGCGGCCAAGGCGGCAAACGGCGAACTGACGATCATGGCATCCGGCTCCAAGCAGGCTTTCGACACGGCCCGCCCGGGTCTCGACGCCATGGCCGGCAAAGTCTACGAACTCGGCGACGCGGCCGGAACCGGCGCCGCCTTCAAGATGATCAACCAGCTTCTCGCCGGCGTGCACATCGCGGCCGCCTGCGAAGCGATAACGTTTGCAGCCAAGCAGGGCCTCGACCTCCACAAGGTCTATGAAGTGATCACGGCCTCGGCCGGCAATTCCTGGATGTTCGAAAACCGCGTGCCGCATGTGCTGGCCGGAGACTATAGTCCGCTGAGCAGCATCGAGATTTTCGTCAAGGATCTTGGCATCGTCCAGGATATGGCTCGCTCAGAGCGCTATCCGGTACCGCTCGCAGCTGCGGCCCTGCAGATGTATCTGGGCGCGTCCGGAGCCGGTATGGGCCGCGACGACGATTCGTCGCTCGCGCGCCTCTACGCCCAGCTCTCGGGCGCAACATTGCCCGGTGCGACCAAAGAGCTGCAGAGCCTGTAAAAGGAACACCACCATGCCGGTTTTCGCCGCCAACCTGACGATGATGTTCAACGAATGGCCGTTCCTCGACCGCTTCGACGCTGCGGCCGATGCCGGGTTTGCCGCCGTCGAATATCTCTTTCCCTATGAAGCCACACCGGAGGCAATCGCCGAACGGCTCGCCCGCAACAATCTGCAGCAGGCCTTGTTCAACCTGCCGCCCGGCGATTGGGCCGCCGGCGAGCGGGGTATCGCGGCGCTTCCCGGACGGTTCGATGCGATGAAAGCGGGCGTCGAGCGCGCGCTGGACTATGCGGCGGCGACGGGTGTCGGGCGGCTGCACCTGATGGCCGGCCTTGCTGATCCAAACGACGAGGACGCAGCCTCATCTTACCGACGCTCCGTCGTCTACGTTGCGGGGCGGCTCTCAGAGAAGGGCATCGACCTGTTGCTCGAGCCGATCAACGGGCGAAACATGCCGGGATATTTCCTCGATAATTTCGGCGCAGCCGAGCGCCTGATCGGGGAACTCGGCCTGCCGAACCTGAAGCTCCAGTTCGATGTCTATCATCGTCAGATCATCCATGGTGACGTGGTCATGGCCTTGCGCCGCCTCATGCCGATCACCGGCCATATCCAGATCGCCAGCGTGCCGTCACGCAACGAGCCGGACGGGGAGGAGCTGAACTATCCCTATCTGTTCGGCGAAATCGACCGCCTTGGCTATGACGGTTTCATCGGCTGCGAATACATCCCGCGCGGCCACACACTGGACGGTCTTGGCTGGTTCAGACCTTTTGCAAGGAGCTAGACGGTGGCTATATTGCTCGGATCGATCGCTGACGACTATACGGGTGCCTCCGACCTCGCCAACACGCTTACGAAAAACGGACTGCGCACGGTGCAGACGGTCGGCATCCCCGACCCGTCGCTGGCGCTGCCGGATGTAGACGCGGTTGTCGTTTCCCTGAAGATCCGCTCGGTGCCTGCCGCTGACGCCGTAACAGCCGCGACCGCGGCCGAACGATGGCTGCGCCGGCGCGGCGCCGCCCATGTGCTTTACAAGGTCTGTTCGACCTTCGATTCCACCGATTCCGGCAATATCGGTCCGGTCACCGAGGCTTTGAGTGATGCGGCGGGCGGTGGACTTGTGCTGGTGACGCCTGCCTTTCCGGAAACGGGCCGAACCGTCTATCTCGGCCATCTCTTCGTCGGCGGACAGCCGCTAAACGAAAGCCCGCTCAAGGACCATCCCCTCAATCCGATGCACGACGCCAATCTCGTGCGGGTGATGGCCAGACAGTCGCGCGGTGCCGTCGGGCTTATAGATCTGCCGGCAATCGCGGCGGGACCGGATACACTCAGGGCCCGGCTCGAGGCCTTGCGTGAGGCAGGTGTTGGGTCGGCAATCGCCGACGCCATCTTCGAACGCGATCTCGAGACGCTCGGCGCGATCGCACTGGAAACGCCGGTATCCACCGGTGCGTCGGGGCTCGGGCTTGGCCTTGCCCGTGCACTCGTCCGCTCCGGCCGGGCTCCTGCCAGCGACGCTACAACGGCGAACGCCATTTGCCCCGTGGGCGGGCTTTCCGCCGTCGTTGCCGGCAGTTGTTCCAAGGCAACGCTGCATCAGCTCGACGTCGCCGAACGGTCGATGCCCGTCCTGCGGCTCGACCCGGAGCGGCTGCTTGCCGGCCCGGATGAGATCGCCGCGGCAATTTCCTGGGCCGGAGACCGCATCTCGGCCGGGCCCATCGTCGTCGCCGCGAGCGCAGCGCCGGAAATCGTGTCCCGGTTGCAATCACTATATGGGCGCGAGGCGTCCGGTCACGCGATCGAATCTGCAACGTCGGTCATCGCCGCCGAACTGGTGGCAAGAGGCGTGCGGCGCCTGGTGATCGCCGGCGGAGAAACCTCCGGTGCCGCGGTCGACAGGCTGGCCATTCCAGCCTTCCTGATCGGCCCGGAGATCGCGCCCGGCGTGCCGGTGCTGCGAACGGTCGGCAACACGCAGGGCGATATGCTGCTGGCGCTGAAATCGGGAAACTTCGGAGGCGAGGATTTCTTCACGGCCGCGCTGGCGATGATGCATTGAGGCTGATCTGGTCCTCGCCTTTGCACCAGCATCGCAGGCGGGCGGTATCGGCGTCGTGCTGTGGTATGGGCTTCACGCAAGGCCTTCTGGCGACGCCGATTGCCGACGCCGCTCCGGACGAACTGCGCGGAGCGGCTTTCGGCATGTTCAATCAGGTCACCGGGATTGCTCTGCTTGTCGCCAGAGCGCTGAAAGCCGACCTTTGTATTCAGCGTAGCGGGCCGACTGCAGGGACGACGAACGGAGCGACGGCCCTTACTTCACCGTGATGGCAAGTCCGCTGAGATCGGCGTTGACTTGCAGGCCTACCTGCTTGCCTGAGAGCTCGAGTTGGGCGCCCTTGTCATTGGTCATGGCGATCACCTGGGCCCCTTTGCCGACCGCGCCGCCACCGCCTACCGCACCGTAGACCCCCGTCACATCTTGGGCGCGGCGAATGTGGCGAACGGTACCATGGAAATAGGTCTTAGAAGCCCCGAAGGCGAGGCCGCCCGAGATGCCGCCGACAGAGATGGGATAGCGGCGACCATGGAAGGTCAGCGTGCCCTCGCCGCCAGAACCACCCACAAAGAAGGCAGCCTTGTAGACTGAGAAGCTGATCGTACCGCTGTCGGCATGCGCGGAGCCGGCAAAGCTGATTCCTGCTGCAGCGATAACCGCAGCCGCGACTGAACGAAATCTGGACGAAACCTTCATGATGCGAGTCTCCTCAAAATCGAGGCTTACCCAGCCAGGAGGGCGCGTCAGCGTCATGCCAAAGTCACAGCTGAAACAGTCTCGCCCGTCATTAGTTCCAAGCACGCGGCCAGAATCCGGCTGCGAGAAGGCCGCCACGGGCAGCCGACGCTCGGCTGACTCAGGATTGCCTGCAGGAAATCTAGAGCCACGAAAGCGAGGGGATGCGCAAAGCTGTAAATTTAACAACTCACAACCGAGCCGTTCTTTACGAGCGCTGAGCACGGCTTGTTGCGAGCGAGTTCTTTGCTTGGGTCATCGCTTTACAGAAGCGCCACCATTGCCGCGATAATCAACATTGCAAATACCACGAGCCCAATGTGGAGTAGTTCCGCTCGGCGGCCGTTGTTTCGAGAGGTTCGAGCCATGACTTTACCTCATCATTTGACAGGTAACGCGCGGCTCACACGATTGTTCATGGCCTCGCTGTCTGCTGCCGACTGCGCCTGGTATCCCTTCGGCGCCCTTGGGGGCTGTAGCGTTGTGGCCGAACCCGGACGGGCAAGCGCCAATCCGTCTCGTTGCGCCGCGGACCCCGCTCATTCCATGCAGGATCAGGGCTGAGTTTGAGAGACGTGCCAGAGCCTTTTTACGCGGACGCGGCAGCCGCGAGCAGTTGCACCATGTCTCCGCTTGCGGTTTCCAATGCGAAGTCGCCAGCTCCCCTGAGAGCACATCGAACCAACTCTGTGCTGGCGCGTTCAAATGATGCAATGAATGGCACTCACTTGGACCTGGGTATATGGAAGTACGAATCCAAGGCCTACGCAAAGAATATGACCGCGTCCCTGCGCTCGCCGACGTTTCTCTTGACATCCACTCTGGTGAGTTGATCGCTTTGCTTGGACCCTCCGGCTCCGGAAAGACGACGTTGCTTAGGCTGATTGCCGGCCTCGAGAGCCCGACCGATGGCACGATTTTCTTCGATGCCGAGGACGCGTCGATGAAGACGGTGCAGGAAAGAAATATCGGCTTCGTCTTTCAGCACTATGCCCTCTTTCGGCATATGACTGTGCTGGAGAACGTGGCTTTCGGTCTAAAGGTTCGCCGCTCCAATCGGCGGCAACCACCGGCAGAACTTCACAAGATGGCACTCGAGTTACTCGAGCTCGTACAGCTGTCAGGATTTGAAAATCGCTACCCCGCTCAGCTCTCCGGCGGCCAACGCCAGCGCGTGGCGCTTGCCCGGGCCATGGCGGTTAAGCCGACCGTCTTGTTGCTCGACGAGCCCTTCGGTGCGCTTGACGCTCAAGTGCGCAAGGAATTGCGCCAGTGGCTGCGTGAAATCCATGATCGCACCGCATACACGACCGTATTTGTCACCCACGACCAGGAGGAGGCGCTCGAACTGGCTGATCGCGTGGTGGTGCTGAACAAAGGTATGATCGAGCAATCCGGTACGCCGGACGAAATCTATGATCACCCAATCTCTACTTTCGTCTACGGGTTCATTGGCCAGTCGAATTGCTTAAAGGTCATGCTTTCAAACGGCGAAATCCGGTTCGAAGATCTGCCCACAGGGCTGCGTGCTGCAACCGAAGGCGATGGCGAGGCTTTACTGTATTTCCGCCCGCACGACATAGAACTCGTCGATGGCTCTCGGGGCAGCCTTGAAGGCTTCATCATCGGGAGCCGGCGGGTTGCCGGTACGCGCCATCTCGAGCTAGATCTGGGCAATACGCATGCGGCCGTCGAAATCGAGTTGCCGCCGGAGCGCGCGTCTTTTGCACACAGAAGCCGAATCGCCTTCAGGCCCACCAAGTGGAGGCTGTTCTGCAGCGAATAAGAGCGGTCGCGGCCGACCGGTAGAGCCTGGACACAGCGCCCGCGTGAGTAACGCGGGCGAGCAATGATATCCGCCCTCGGCCTGACAGATCTCTTCGAAATAAACGAAACAGCTATTTTGTTAAATGACTCACTCGCTTAGTTAACAAAGAAGAGGGAAGCGGGTGCGTTTCCTACATCAGGGGTCGATAGCGGCCTGCGGTGCCGCGAAGCGAACGAAACGTTGGTGAGCGCGCCCGCTGGCGGGACCCCTGTTTGGTACGAGGTTGGACCGCCACCGGCTTGCTATCGCGAAGCGTTCAACGAGGAGGGTTTCGAACTATCTCTCCCGTGCCTGAAGCCTGTTGCGTAGGCCGTCGATCGTGGCGCGGAGGGTATCGAGAGCGTCCGCTTCCAGCGCAACCGCATCGCCGATGCAATGCATGACATCATCGGCCTGACCCTGCAGGGCGCGGCCTTCCTCCGTCAGGTGCAGAAGCACCTCGCGTTCGTCCTGGGGGTTGCGCGTTCTCGTGATTAAGCCGGCAACGTTCAGGCGCTTGAGCAACGGCGTAAGCGTGCTGGAATCAAGGAAGAGATTGTTACCCAGCTCCTTGACGTTCTGGCCGTCGCGATTCCAGAGCGACACCATGACCAGGTATTGCGGGTACGTCAGGCCCAGCTTGTCCAGTAATGGCCGATAAAGCTGGGTGAATGCGTGGCTCGCGGAATAGAGGGAAAAGCAGAGCATTCCGGCGACGCCGCGATGGTCGTCTGGCTTCGTCATCGCGATCTCCTTTCCGCAAAAATAATTCGCCCACGATCTATTTGCAAGCAGTTGACATAGTCATTCCGGAAACATATATATTGCACACAAATGAATCGCACACAAATAAATTAGCAGCTTCACGCCTGAACCTAGATCCCGAGCCACGAAGGATATCGTCATGTTCAAACTCGCCGCCACCGTTGCCTTTGCCGCCGCTCTCCTGTCCGGCAGTGCAATTGCCCAGCCCGCAAAGCCCACAGTCATTCTCGTCCACGGCGCTTTCGCCGACTCGTCGAGCTGGAATGGTGTGACGAAGATCCTTCAGAAGGACGGTTACACGGTCGTTGCCGCGGCCAATCCCCTGCGCAGTGTCGCCGGTGATGCGGCCTATGTTTCAGACATCATCTCGAGCATCAAAGGATCCGTCGTCCTGGTCGGGCATTCTTACGGAGGCCAGGTGATCTCGACCGCTGCCAACGGCAAGGACAATGTCAAGTCGCTGGTCTATGTGGCAGCGTTCGCTCCGGAAGCAGGGGAAGCAGCTGCCGATCTCGCCGGTAAGTTCCCGGGCGGAACACTTGGCCAAGCGCTCGCCGCTCCGGTCAAGCTGGTAGATGGCGGCGTCGATCTTTCCATCGACCAGGCGAAGTTTCACGACCAGTTCGCCCACGACGTTTCAATTGAGGATGCGGCATTGATGGCCGCCGGCCAGCGCCCGATCACCGAAGCTGCCTTGACGGAAAAGTCCGGTTCGCCGGCCTGGAAAACGCTGCCCTCCTACTTCATCTATGGGGACGGCGACAAGAACATCCCAGCGAAGGCACTCGGCTTCATGGCCGAACGGGCAGGCTCAAAGCACACTGTCGTGATCAAGGGTGCATCCCATGTTGTGATGGTGTCGCAGCCCCAAGCCGTCGCGGACCTAATCGAAGAGGCTGCACAGTAATCTTTGTAAATTGCTGGTGATCAAAGGCCGTCACCCGGAAGGGTGGCGGCTTTGGCGTAAGAGCAGGGACTGCGGCTACGCCTGTTTCAGGGCGTCAACCTTGCTCGCGTTGTCAGCATGCTTCCCGGCTTCATGCATTTTCATTTCGCCCGACGGCTGAGGTGCGGTCCCTGCCTTCAAGCAAGGGCCTAAGCGGGTTCTGGCGCCGCAATCTGGACCGTACTATCCGCTTGCAACACCGAGTGGAGCACATATGTGCTTTTGTAAGGCACGAGCGGTCTATATCCATGACCTTCTATAATTTGCTAATGGGTCTCGGTCTTGTTGGTATGATCGGAATTATGGAGACGGGCTTTTGGCGTGTCACCCGTGTGAAGCCAGCAGGACAATCCCCAAAGCGGCGGTGCCCCGCCGACGTGAGGGATATGCGCACTGCCACTGCGAAGACACTGGCGAGGTTGAGGAGGACTGATGGCAAAGCCTCGAAGAAAGCAGGAGAGTCATGGTCGCAGACTATATTGACGAATTCATCATGTTTTGCGCCGGCCTGTGGATGACGTCCGTGGGCTTTGGGTATGTGACTTTGTCGAGAAACCCGGCAAACCAACTGCCGCTGGCCCGCCACTTCAAGTGGATGGGCCCCTTGCTGCTCGTTATCGCAATCGTTCTGGCCTTCGCCTCATAAACCTGCCATCGAAGAAGGGCAGGGGGTGCGGTAAGATGGAAGGGCTCATTTCTTTGGTAGGGACTGTCGTGATCCTTCGATTCCCTACCACAATCGGGACTTTGGTCGGCGACGCCTTGACCCGGTTGCAGTTCATTGACGGCCGTCATCGCCCGGCGCGGCTCGATGGAAGCCTCCAATTGATCTCCGTGGCAAGCCCCGTTCATCGGATGCTATAGTCGGCTGAGCAACTCCGACTTCGTGGCCTCGAATTCCTGATCCGTGAGAATGCCTTTCGCGTGAAGTGCCGCGAGGCGTTCGATCCTGTCGAAGATGTCCGCATCCGACCGAACCGCCTCCGGCGCTGGATGTGCCCCTGTTGTGGCGAGGCGGATTCCGACGCGGACGATGAGAATAACGACGGCGCAGCCTTGGCGGCGGATGCTTCGGTCGCCGGCGTGTCTGCCGGTTCCTTGCCGCCCTGCCGTATCACCGGCCTGAGCCTGTTTTGGTCTGCCATCGATGATGCAGCGACCGCCAAATCTCCTATGATCCGGAACTATCGCGCTCGCCAGCTATTGTTGCGCGAAAGGAGCGCACCGATGACAGACATCCGAAACGCCACATTCTACGTGTTGGAACAGGACGATCCCTCTGCGCCCAGTGATGCAATACCTGTCAGTTTTGAAGACGCCTTCAAGGAAGCTGAAAAGCTCACGGCGAGCGGCCGCGCGGTTCACGTCCTTTACACCGAGGATGCAACCCAGATTCAGCTCACCCGCTTTGCCGCGGCTGGCATCAGAACGAGCCTTGCTCCGCAAGGGTAGGGTGGATTGGCCGCGCAGGGCGCGAACCTCGGATCACAATAACCACGGAATAATAACGGCGAGGTTCGTGTCTAAGTTACAAGCGGCGAAAAATGCATTCCGTTCGGAGGACATCCGATGAATACCGGGATCCCGCGACTTCGATCATCGTCTCAATCATAGGTGTCCTCGCCACCGGTTGTGTCGCCATTTTGGATCAGTCGCAACGACAACGATCCACCTACCGACTGCGATTGGCGTATCAGGAAGGAGACCGGCGGCAGGTCAGATCACGACGATGTGTTCTCGCCCGGCGGAACGTCACTCTCGCTCGATGGTTGGCCCGACATTCCACGCGTCGAAGAGGAAATAACGATGTTGAAGACACTACTGACGGCGACTGTGCTACTCGCGCTTGCTGGGCCTTCTGCCTTTGCCTTGTCCGATATCGTGTGTGATCAAGCCAACATGTCGAAGCTCGAAACTGACGTCAAGGCTATGACAGACGAGATGAAGAAGGACTACGCCAATAAGGAATTGGCGATGGCGAAGGAAGCACTTGCCTCAAACGACAACGACAAATGCAAGACGCATATGTCGAACGCGATGAAGGGAAATGACCCTATGTGACGGGTTCAGGCAGCCCTAACGAATGGCCCCGCAGGCAACCCCGGGGCCTTTGCGCCGTAGCTCCGGTGTTGAAAACCGCATGCTTGCTGGTAGCAAATAAGTCCAGAGGAATCACAACGGAGCTGGCTTCCTATCTCGACTGCGCGTCACTTTCTCACTGCTCGGCCGTCAGGGAGGCCGCCGCTTGTCTAGCGCGGGGTGTCCTTCCGTTTGAGGAGGCCAGCGCGGATCACGTCCGACTTTGACGCTGGGGTGGGGAGGGGAGGTGCCGACTTTGGATTGCGTGATCCATCGCGCGCCTTGAAACCCTCGTACTTCTGTTGTGCATCCAACCTGTCGGCGTCCGATACAGGACCGACCGGTGTACCATTGATGTCATGGCGGACGGATCCGGGTCGCGCGACCGCGATCTGATAGCTCCGCGAATGCACATAAGTTGCCATCGTCTTGCGCAGAGCCGTGACGCTGAATTCCGGTTTCAGGAGAGGGCGGATTTCATCCCAGAGCCCGAGTGCAAAGGGTCGGATCGGGTCGCCAATCTTGGCTGGAAGAACTGCGATCGGCCGGGTGAGAAGAGCATTGATTGCCACGGTCTTGGCGACCTCTCGTTCACGGGCGAGAACCGGGTCGGAGTTCTCTCGCGGAGATTTCGTCTTCGGTGACTTCTGACGCATCGCAGTCCGTGCCAATCCAGGAATATCGTCATTCCAGGATATGCCATTCGGTACCACGAACCAATGACATCAGCTCGGTTCCGGGGCATCAATAGCGTGAACGCCGGCATGCAAGCACTGCGAGCGTCCTATGTCGTGCGCGAGAACATACCGTCGACTCCTTATCTTCGAAGTAGCGGATTTTGGAGACGAGGGAGGGCGATTGACATTGCCGCAGAAGGATCATCTGGGAGTTCGAAAGCCGCATAATCGTTGGCACTGATGAGGTCGTGTGCCGCGATATGTTCCGCACTCGACGTAGCGCCTTTGCTTCAGGAGCGGATGGTGTAGTTGACATCCGTTTTGCCGACCGTGCGGGCGATGAGCTCCGCTATCAACTGCAGCTCCTGGCTGAATGCCGTCGAAGGGTTCTTCGCGAAGCTGACGCGGAGACGCCTGCAACATGGCGTGTTCCATTCCCTCGTCGATCTGCAGGCCGCCATCAACCGCTTCATCCAGGAGCACAACGCCACCGAGGCCAGGCCCTCTCGATGGACCGTCGACCCCGACCGGATTATCGCCGCGCGAAACCGTGGATTTCAGGCTTTGGCGTCAGGAGGTTAGGTCGGCCGAAGGCTGACAGAACTGTCAGATGACGGCAAAGAGCCCTCTTTGCGCTTTCTGCTCTGACCTCCGATAGCCTCGCAGCGCCCATAGGCTCGCCGCTCGCGGCCGCTGGGCGCTTCCGGGTAAGGGGCAAAGCCTCTGAGGCGGAGCGGCCGCCTGAGGCGATGCGCTTCCCCACGGCGATCCTCGCGATCAGACGGACGGTGGGCTGGATCAGCCAGTGGAAACAGATGATCACGGACCCGACGCCGAAGATCGGCCGGCCCCGGCAGCTCTACAGCGGACCGACGCGGCGGATTACGTCGGGACCAGCGCGCGCTGATCGTTAGAAGCTTGCGCCGCTGATATCGCCGCCAAGAGCGTAGCGGCCACCGATCACAAACTGCTCGGCACTCATGGCGATGTGTTTGGCCGCCGCGCGAACGTCGCGTTCGCGCCTCTCGAAGGGCTGGGACTCGGCAAGGGCCCGGGCTCCGATCAGATCGTTCACCCGCAGTACGACGCTCACTGCGACTTCAGCGGCGTGAGAACAGGCAAGCCGGTAGTTGATCCGGGCCGCAACCAGGTCAGAGCCCTCGCTTTCGACGGACGCGCACAAGGCCGACATGGCTGACCGCATGTAGGCGCCAGCCGCCCTGCACTGCGAAAGGCAGCGCCCGATCTCTGCGTGAGCCAGTTCGCGTTCTGCGACGGGGACGGTCATGCCCTGACGACGGTGGCCGGAGCTTAACGAGATGAGCGCGTCGATTGCGCCTTTCGCGATCCCAAGCGGCACTGTGGCAACAGTCCAGACAAAGGCGGAAATGCCCGGAAGGCGATAGACGACACCGGCGTGGGTAGGATTTGGCTGAAAGTCGCAAACGAATTCGGCTGGCAGGAACGCGTTGTCTGCCTCGAAGTCCCAGCTTCCGGTGCCTCTCATCCCTGACACATGCCAGTTGTCGATCAGATTGACGGCCTCACGGGGCAAGAACGCTAGAACGATCCGCCCACTGCCTTCGTTCACTTCACAAAGCGGGGCAAAGGTCGTGGCGTGTGGCGCGCCGCTGGCAAAAGGCCACCGGCCAGTGATTCGGTATCCACCCTTAGCAGGGACCGCCTTGCCAATCGCGCCTGTGCTTGAGGCGACGAAGGCCGACGGTTTCCCGAACACCTTCTGTGCGGCGTCCAACGGCAGATAGCCGCCAGCGCGCGAAATGCCGCCTCCGTTTCCGACGAGCCAGCCGATTGTTCCATCAACTGTTGCGGCATGCTCGACCACGGTCATGAAGTCGAGGGGCGAAAGCCCGCATCCGCCCAGCTGAGCTGGCAGCAGGAGGCGGAAGAACCCCGCTTCGCTCAAGGCACCAAACACCTCGTCCGACAGCCTTCGATCCGCGTCAAAGCGCCCGGATTGCTCTGCCAGCAAAGGGCGGATCTGTTCAAACCTTTCGATCATGGTTGCAGCGGTCGATGCCGATTGTCCGTCCAGCATGATGATCTCCTTCCAGAATGCCGGAATGATCGGACTCGATGAGATGCGCGGCAACAGCAAAGAATTCGAGGCAAGGTGAGTACAATTCATCTAGAATTCGACGCATGCACCGCCTTCCGCCTCTTCGAGAGCTTCAGGCCTTCGAATCCGCGGCCCGCCTTCTGAGCTTCAGGAAGGCGGCCGAGGAACTGTCCGTCACACCCACAGCCGTCAGCCACCAGATACGGCTACTGGAACGCTATTGCGGCCAGCCCCTTTTTCAGCGCCAGCCGAGGCCGTTGCAGCTCACCACTGCGGGCGCACAGCTTCTGCCGGTTGTCCGGGACGCTTTTCTGTCGATCTCGGACGAGCTTGCGCGCCTTACCCCTGGCAGCCCGATCGGCCATCTTCGGGTGACGACAACCAGTGCCTTCGCCGCGCGCTGGCTGCTGCCGCGCCTGGAAAGCTGGCGAGCGGAAGCGCCGGGATCGACACTCGACCTTGTGGGAACGGATACGGTACTGAACCTTCGCACGGGCGAAGTTGACGTTGCGATCCGTTATGCGCGGCGATCCCCGACAGACGGAGTCGCGGTGGAGCTACTTCGCGATACCTTCCACGTCGTTGCGGCGCCGTCGATTCTTCAGGGAGGCGTCCGCATGATCGAGCCTCAGGCGATCCTCGATCTGCCACGTGTCGAGGTCGGCTGGCCCCTGACCGACGTAGGTGCGCCCACTTGGCGTCACTGGGAGACTGCGGCCCGAGCGGCAGGCTACCGAATCAGCGGCACCGTCCGGCCACCGCAACTGAAAATCCACGAAGAGCACCACGGGATCGAAGCGATCGTAGCCGGACAGGGTCTTGGGCTGTGTAGTGACGTGCTCGTTGCACGGGAGCTTCGCGATGGCCGTCTTCTGCGAGTCAGCGATATCGTTCTGCCCGGCTACGGCTTCTACTTTGTCTATCGGGCCGAGCACCCGAGGCGCGGGGCCCTGGAAGCCCTGCTTCGCTGGATGCAGCGGCAAGCCTCCGCGTGAAGCCGATTGTCAAACATGCGCGTGCGCCGGCTCCCACGCACAGAAGATGATCTCAATCGATACTTCGCGCCGACCCCGAATGGAGGAATGCCGCAGCTGTGCTGCAGCAAGTCGGTTCCCAGTGAATGATCGGTGTAGGTCTGAACGGCGTATCGTTCTACGGCAGGTTCGTCCGCAAAGCTGCCCTACGCAAACCGCCCCGCGTGAGCCGCTCTGAGGGTTCGAAGTGTCTGAGTCTGACCACTAGGACAGCATCTCAAGACCATATTTCCGAACGATCGAGAGCAGCTTCATTGCGGTCCGCTCGGCCGCTTCGCGCCGGTTTCCCATTTTTGTACGGTCGACTCGTTGGTATTGAGGTAGCGCGCGAAGACTGGCTGGCTAACGTGATTTTACTCGCGCAGCGCCTTGATCTCGCCTGGGGTCAGCTCTTGCCGGACGGACAGGCAGGCCTCATCGAAGGTCCGCATCGTCTCCTTGTCGATGCTGCCTGCAGCATACATACCTTCGACGCCGGTGTGGATCGCTTCGAAGGCATCGCTCTTGAACATGCGCTTAGTCACCATTGTAAATCTCCAATAGGGCGCAGGCCCCGATTTCGGTATCGAGCTCTCCGCGACAGGTTGGTAGCTGGAGGAGAGACTTTTGGCACCTGTCGCGGAGACCTCGATGTCCAAATACGATCTCATCGCTTGCTTGGCGTCCAGCTAGTCAATCTCGGTAGATCCAATCGGTGATTTCAGCGACCTGCTCGAACACGCCGTCGACGCCGCCGGCCCCGCTGATCCCGGTTCGGATGACCACTTGGGCTCGCCTATGAGGCGCGTGACCCATTAGCCTTGCTGGCGGCCTTCACAGGGAAAGGTGTCTTTGACATTGGCTTGCTCAAGCGGCTGACGCGGGCCGTTCTCTCGGAGATCGCTGAGAGGCTCTATCAGGCGCGGGGCCGTGTCACGGATTTCGGTCTGGTGAATGGTGCGCAATCGCCGCAGCACTTCGTCAGCCTTGGCGGTAAGCACGAGCGTCTGGCGGCGCGTGTCATTCGGATCGGTTCATGCCGAACATAGCCGGCTTCCAGCGCCTGCGGAAGGGAACAAAGCTGCATTCCCATCGGTTGATGGTTCGACTGCACAGTGGAAACGAAGGCGTTGGATTGGACCGTTCACATGGAGGCGCCACCACTTGAAAGAAAGCTTGCAGCGATCCTTGCGGCCGATATCGAAGGTTATTCTCGCTTGATGAATGCCGACGAAGAGCAGACGCTTGCGACTTTGACGTCGCACCGCACTATTGTCGACGGTCTTATCGAAAGCGCCCATGGTCAGATTTTCGGGACCGCCGGCGACAGCGTGTTGGCGGAATTTCCATCGATCCTCCATGCCTTCAACTGCGCAGTCGCCATTCAGCAGGCGATGTGGCGTGCCAATCAGGCGCTTGCCGACGACCGGAAGATGAACTTCCGCATCGGGATCAATATCGGCGACGTTCTGGTGAAAGACGGCGATATCTTCGGGGATGGCGTCAATATCGCCGCCCGGCTCGAAGGCCTCGCTGATGCCGGCGGTATCTGCGTGACAAGAGGGGTACGAGATCATCTGCGCGATCGCGTGGATACCACCTTCGAGGATTTGGGTGAGCACCAAGTCAAGAACATTGCGCGCCCACTCCGGGTCTTCCGGGTCCTGTTCGACCCGCAGGCCGAACCAAGCCTGAATGTGGAGCTATCGTCCGTCGACACCGCCGAGCGATCCTCGTCTGTCGAAGAGCCCTTCTCAGTAGATGACAAAAGCGACGAGGTGCGTCTAGTCGAGGTGGCCTTTTGGGAGGCGGTACAGGAGAGCGACGACCCGGCCGAGTATCTCCTTTACCTGAAGCGGTTCCCGACGGGTCAGTTCGCCGAACTGGCAGCCGCACGCGTTGCGCAAGGAGGGGCTGGCGACGCCGACCCTGGTATCGAGGTTTCATTCTGGGAAACAGTTCGAGACACCGGTAACGTCGAGATGATTGAAGCGTATTTGTCAAAGTTTCCGCAGGGCCAGTTCGTCGATCTCGCGAATATATTGCTGGCGGACATTCGAGCGAAATCAAACGCCTAACGATCTCGCAACGACTTCGTGAACGCCAAATCGGGACAATTCAGGCGCTTGCGCAGTCGAAGTCCCGAAAGCGACGGGAGGGCCAGGTGTTTGAGGACTTCTCCTCTGAGATGGTTTCTCAAGTGGCTCTGCTCCTACTCATTGGCATTGCTTTCGGCCTCCTTTCGATACGTATGCCGTATCGCTAGGGCGATCCGGCGCCAATGCATTGCAATAAGCAAGCTGAGAATGGCGGCCGCGCGCGGTCGGGAGGCGCAGGAAGTCATACCGCAGATTACGGGTCACAGTGTACGTTTGGCTTGCTAATCCAATGTGCCGGAAAGAAAGGCCCCTCTTGTAGGCGGGGCGAATAGCGCAGCCCGATGGTTCACTGGGCGCGGGCAGGGATCGCAATCCAACATAAATTGCTCATGTACGCTAACCGCCAAGCTCGAGAGAGGGACGGTCTGCTTCCCCGATTCCGGTACGCTGCCGCAAAAAAATGGGTTTGCCAGCGGAGCAGCGCGGACCGCCCCTGGCCGCATTCGCGGCCGGTACCTGGTACGCTTTCCCGCTGCTGGCGACGGCTTCACGCTAAAGCAGGGATGACCTCGCTAGGTGTGATGTTGACTCTGCTCGCTGCTCATTGGAAAAGATCATCAGTTCGAGAGGGAAAACACTCATGGCAGACGAGAGCAATACCGAGACCACAGAGACGGCGCCACCGGCGGAAGCAGCGCCGCCCAGGAAGCGCCGAGGACCGCGGCCGAAAAATGTCGTTTCAGACGCAACTGCTGAAACACCGGAGGCAGTTGCTGCCCAGCCCATGAGAGGACGCAGGAAGCGCGCAGACAGGTCGGCAGAGGCGCCGGCCGTTGCCAAAACCAGGGGAGAGAAGGTCGGCAAGGGCACCGGAAAAACCCGTGGGGCAAAGCAAACGATCGAAACGCCGGCTCCGGTCCCAGTCCTCGACGACATTGCTGATCTTCGTCAGCTTGAAGAAGAGAACGCTCGGCTCCGCAAGGCGCTGGCCGAAAAACTCCGAGCTGAGAACGCCGATCTGCGCAAGCGACTGGGTCTTGCCTGATCATCGGTGAAGGGCTGATTGGATTTAAGCGATCGGCCCTCCTCATCACATTCTCGCTGCCGTTCGTCGAGAGCTGCAGCGGAGGATTCGGTGCCATTGCTCGAGGTGGCGGCACATATGAAATCACCATGGAAATATCTGGTCCAACTGGCGTCTTTGGGGCGAACGGTCAAGGAGCCGGAAAGCCCGCGTGAAATCGCGATCGAGGAACCGCTCGGCGAAGTTGACGAACCGATAGTGGAAGCCCCGAACGAGGCTGCAGGTAATCTCGACGCCGCGACTGTCGGCGGTGAACGGGCGCCCACCACAACGGTCGACCGGTCAAGTCCCGACGATCGCGTGGCGCTTCTGGAACCCGCCGGACCAACGCGACCACCGCCGACGAAAAGGCAAAGGCGCAGCCGGAAAACGAGCGCCAGCGCTGTTGCCGTGGCCGATGCCGTCGAGTATGGAGATAGCGACTCCAGTGCTCCTCAGCCGCCGATGACACTCGCCGATGAGATGACCGCACTGGACGAGGACATCAGGCAACTTAGACGCCGGCTGGCAGAGAAGTTGCTGTTGCAGAACATGCAGCTCAAGAAAATGCTTGAGCGCTTTGACGCGTCGTAAGCTGATGGCGCGCCTTCAACGTTGGATCCCTATGAAACCGCAGCAGCGCAAGTTTATCGTCGAAGTCAAATCGGCCCGGCGGCGGACGACAACCAATCCATCTTCCATCTGGGGCGATACGGACCTGAAAGCCCTCGTGCGCCAGGCGGAGACCGAAGCGCCGCAACTGTTCGAACCGGCTCAGTGCCCCGACGAGCCTTCTCCGGGGCAAAGTGCGGAGGTTTGCCCGAACGAGAGCGCTGGGACCGGCGCCGTTGAGCGGACCTCAGATCCGGCGGCCCCGACAGAAGAGAACATTCGCACCGAGGATGTTTCCCGTCCTGCTTCCATCTCGCCGATGGAAGCAAACCGCACGAAGACGATTCCACCAGAAGATAAGCCGAAGCGCCAAGGGCCAACGCGCCGTGGTCGTCCCCTTGGTAGCAGGACGACTACCGCTGCTCCCGAAGCACTTTACGACGAGCTTGCCGTGCTCGAGGTAGAGAACCGTCGGCTGAAAGGGCTGCTCGCGCATCGGCTTCAACAAGAGAACGTCCAGTTGCGAAAGATGCTTGAACGGTTCGGAACAAACTGAGCTGCAGATTGATGATCTTCGCTTGGAAGGTCATCATTTAGACTCGTGCTTTTAAGCTGCGGGGTTGGCCGATCGTCCCCCTACATGGGCGTGATCATCGCCCACACAGTCGTGGCGGTGCCTTTTGCGGTGGTGAGCGCGAACGCGTCGAGCTTGCGGCCCAGAGCCTCGGAGCTTCGCCGGCCACGGTGTTCCGCCGTATCACCCTGCCACTCGCCATGCCGGGCGTACTCTCTGGCGCTGTGCTCGCCTTTGCGACGTCGTTGGACGAAGTCGTCCTCACGCTCTTCTGCGCAGGCCCGAACCAGCGGACGTTGGCGCGGCAAATGTTTTCCAGCCCGTGAAAATATCAGCCCTGCAATCGCGGCAGCGGCCTTTCTCTTCATCGCAGGGACGGTCTTGATCGGCCTCGTTGTCGTTGTGTCGCGGTCGATGATTGCGAAGCGGCTCTAATCAAGGATCGCTCATGTGTGACGATGGCCTCTCGCCAAAACGGCTCTCAAGATAGGTCACGCCGAAGGAAACGATGTCCTGCGCATCAAATAAATAGCAGAATGCGTCTCCTACTCGGCCAATCTGGTGCCGTTCGAGGGCAATGTATGCACGCGCGATCGTTTCCACCGCGTCCGGCTGTCCATCGACCGCAAAGCAATCCAGGATGCCGTTTGAGTCGAAATCCTCCGTCAATTCCCAGATCGTTTGACCGTCTGGACCTAGGAGCGGCATCTCGTAGGTCACGCGGCGTTTACCGGGAATATTGGCAATAGCCTCGGCATAGTGCAGCGCGGTCACGGAGGCGAGCGGAGCACCAAGCAACAGAACTTTTCCACCCAGGCGGACAAAACGTTCAAGAGGCGAGCCTTTTCCCAACGCCTGTCCAAGACAATGTGGCTCTGTGAGTATTTCCACTAGAGGACCGATCGCGACCATTGATGCGTCCGGGTGAGCGCTTCGTCGCGTACTGCGATTTTGGACGAGGAACTGATTGAGCATGCCGAAACCGCGATATGTTGCCGAGGTCCCAGGATCAAAGGGTGGCCAGTTACGACGCAGTTTCTCATCCATCTTAGCGCCGTTCAGTGTCCCTCATACGGTGATCGGTCCCATGAGGCATATCCCATCGCGGTGCCCGTTGGCCCGATAGCGTCGACAAGAGCGCCGACGACAGTGGCCGCGCCTATCTCGACACCACCGATGGCTTTCAAAGAGGCATGGACCATCACCAGGTCGCCCGGTTGGATGCCCAGTCTTTGAAGGTCCGCTGCGATTTCTATCCTGGTTTTCATTGGAACTTCTCTTCGTCAGGGCGTCGGTTTGAAAGCTCAGCAGAGCACTCCATCCTGAGGATCGCATAATGTCATCGTTGGGGACCTTGGCTTTTCCGTCGAGCACAGATGTCCGCCATTTTCATTGGTGCCGCTGGCTGCTGAAGTTCAGACCATGTGCGATTCAAAGGTAAAACGTGATGGCGAAATCGTACCTTTCCAACTACTAATGTATGAGCGGGGGTGGCGGTCAGGCTCGATTGCAATCTGCGAGCGACTTATCCATGTCGGTGGCCGCCGTTTGCACTGAACATATGGAGAGCTTCCGCACCGGCGCCAACTTTCACCTCGTCGCCGATCTCGTTGTGTGCTCGCCCGGAAACTCGGAAGATCAATTCGCTGCCGTTTTTGAGCCGACCATGCAGGAGGCTCTCGGCCCCGACTAGTTCGATACCGTCGATCCGGACCGTGGCCGCGAATGGCAAACCTGGTGAATCGGCGGGTATCGGGGAAAGATCCTCGGGGCGGATGCCGAGCGTATAGTCGGCATTCGGGCGCACCACATCCGGGGAGAGCGACCACCCCGCCGACATGTCCTTGCCTTGCAAGAGATTCATCGAGGGCGAGCCTATAAAAGTGGCAACGAACGTTGTCGCGGGTTTCTCGTAGAGCTCCAGCGGTGTACCGACTTGTTCAATCCGGCCGGCATTCACGACGACCAGCCTATCGGCGAGCGTCATCGCTTCCATCTGATCGTGCGTGACATACACGCTCGTCGTTCCGAGCGACCGCTGCAGCCGCTTGATCTCTATGCGCATCTGTCCGCGCAGCTTTGCGTCCAGATTGGAGAGCGGTTCGTCGAAGAGGAAGGCGGCCGGTTGCCGGACAATGGCCCGCCCCATCGCGACACGCTGGCGCTGGCCGCCCGAAAGCTGGCGCGGCTTGCGGTCCAGGTAGGGTTCGATCTCCAGCGTCCTGGCGGCGGTCGCTATTCGCCGGTCGATCTCGGCGGCCGGTGTATTGCGGTTCTTCAGCCCGTAGGCGAGGTTCTGGCGCACACTCATGTGCGGGTAGAGCGCATAGTTCTGGAAGACCATGGCAATATCGCGTTCGGCCGGTTCCACATCGTTGACCCGGCGCGTGCCGATGAGGATATCGCCGCCGGTGATGCTTTCGAGCCCGGCGATCATGCGCAGGAGCGTGGACTTGCCGCAGCCCGACGGACCGACCAGCACGACGAATTCGCCATCCGTCATGTCGAGCGAGACGCCCTTGATCGCTTCCACCGTGCCGTAGGTCTTGCGGACGTCTTTAAGGGTAATCTCAGCCATTACTTTTCTGTCTCCACAAGACCTTTGACGAACCAGCGCTGCATTAGCACCACGACGAGGATAGGGGGGATGATCGCCAGGATCGCGGTGACCATGACATAGTTCCAGGGGGTCGAGGCGTCGGTGAAGTCGATCATCCGCCTGAGCCCAATGATAATCGTATTCATCTTGGCGTCGTTGGTGACGAGCAGGGGCCAGAGGTACTGGGTCCAGCCGTAGATGAAGAGGATGACGAAGAGCGCGGCGATGTTCGTTGCAGAGAGTGGCAGCAGGATGTCCCGCATAAAGCGAAACGGCCCGGCATTGTCGATGCGCGCGGCTTCCACCAGTTCTCCCGGTATCGTCAGGAAGAACTGGCGAAAGAGGAAGGTCGCCGTCGCCGAAGCCATCAGCGGCAGCGTCAGGCCCGCATAGGTGTCGATCAGGCCTAGGTCCACGATCACCTTGTAGGTCGGCAGGATGCGCACCTCGACCGGAAGCATCAGCGTGATGAAAATCATCCAGAAGAACAGCATCTTCAGCGGAAAGCGGAAAAAGACGATCGCGAAGGCGGAGAGAAAGGAAATCACGATCTTGCCGACCGCGATTGCGATCGCCACGACCGTCGAGTTGAAAAGCAGCCGCTCGAGGCTGACGCCGACGACGCGCTCGACGCCGCCACCGACTGCTTCCTTGTAATTTTCCACGAGATGGTCGCCGATCGCGAGCGACATCGGCGGGCGCACGATCTCGATCGACGTGTGCGTCGACGCGACGAACGTGTAGTAGATCGGAAGCGCAACGATGATGATCCCGATCACGAGCACCAGGTGGCTGATCAGGGTGGAAATGGGGCGATTTTCGATCATCGGGGTCTCACGAGTAATGGACCCGCTTCTCGACGAAGCGGAACTGGAAGGCCGTCAGCGCAACGACGATGATCATCAGGATCACTGATTGGGCCGCCGAACTGCCGAGGTCGAGATTGACGAAACCGTCGTTGTAAACCTTGTAGACGAGCGTTTCGGTGGCCTTTGCCGGTCCCCCGCCGGTGACGGCATGAATGATGCCGAAGGTATCAAAGAAGGCGTAGACGGTGTTGACGACCAGCAGGAAGAACGTCGTGGGCGCAAGAAGCGGAAAGACGATAGTCCAGAACCGCTTGCTGCCGCGGGCGCCGTCGATCGCGGCGGCCTCGATCAGCGATTTCGGTATCGCTTGCAGGCCGGCGACGAAGAACAGGAAGTTGTAGCTGATCTGCTTCCAGGCCGCCGCAACGATGACCAGCCACATCGCCTGGTTGCCATTGAGGAGCGGATCCCAAACAAACCCGTTCCGGCGCAGAATGTAGGCGAACGTTCCCATCGCCGGATTGAACATGAAGAGCCAGAGCATGCCGGCAACGGCGGGGGCGACCGCATAGGGCCAGATCAGAAGCGTACGATAGATGTTGCGCCCCCGCACCACGCGGTCTGCCGACGTGGCCAGCAGGAGAGCGAGAGCCATAGACAACAGGGCCGTCGCGAGACTGAAGACCACCGTGACCTTCAGCGAATGCAGGTAGTCCGGATTGGACAGGATCGCCTGGAAGTTGGCGAGGCCGACGAAACCGGATTTCAGGCCGAACGGATCCTCGCGCAGGACCGACTGGTAGAGAGCCTGGCTTGCGGGCCAAAAGAAGAAGACGATCGTCAGGACGATCTGAGGCGCAAGCAGAAGATACGGCAGCACCTTGTTGGGAAACACGACGGACTGCATGAAACGTCCCCTCCAGGGAATACCAGTCCGCACCGCTTTGCGGTGCGGACATTTCGTTTAGAGGTTCAGTTTCCGATCGCTGCTTTGATTGCCGCGTTTGCCTTCGTTACACCTTCACTGAGCGCCGTCTTTGCATCCTTCTGGCCAGCAAGCATCGCTTCGAACTCTTCGTTGAGGATGTCTCGAACCTGCGGGAGGTTGACGAGGCGAACACCCTTCGAATTTTCGGTGGGAGCCTTGCCCATCATCTGCTTGATCGGCGTTTCCCGGCCCGGATTCTTTTCGTAGAAGCCGGACTTCTTGGTTTCTTCATAGGCTGCCAGCGTCACTGGCAGATAGCCCGAAACCTGGTGTAGCTGGGCCTGGGTTTCCGTTTTCGAGAGGAAGTGGAAGAACTCGGCCACGCCCTTGTATTCGCCGTCGCTCTTGCCGGCGAAGACCCAGAGACTTGCGCCACCGGGGATGGTGTTTTGTGGACCATGGCCTTCATAGTAGGGAAGCTGGCCGACGCCATAGTTGATCCCCGACTTCACGATGTCGCCGAGACCGCCGGATGATTCGGTCAGGATGGCGCATTCGCCCGACATGAACAGCTGCTTTGCTTCCGATGTGCGGCCGCCATAGCGGAACGTTCCATCCTTGGCGAGGTCGGCAATCGACTGGAAATGCTCGACGAAGAGCGCAGCGTCGATTTTTAGTTCGACTTCGAGGCCAGAGAGGCCGTTCTCGTTCGTGCCGTAGGGCACGTTGTTCCAGGCGGAGAAGTTCTCGGTCTGGATCCAGGTCAGCCAGGTCGATGTGAAGCCGCAATTTGCCGCCCCACTCGCCTTGATCTTCTTGGCCGCCTCGAAGACCTCGGGCCATGTGGCCGGTGGCTTTGCGGTATCGATGCCGGCCTTCGTGAAGGCGTCTTTGTTGTAATAGAGGATCGGCGAGGACGAGTTGAATGGGAAGGACAGCATGGTCCCGTCAGCCTTGGAATAGTACGCGACGATGCCTGGCAGGTACTGATCCTTGTTGAACTCGTAGCCGCCCTTCTGAAGAACGTCCGCCACCGGCACCACAGCGCCCTCGGCGCCCAGCATCACGCCGCTGCCGGCATCGAACACCTGCAGGATTGCAGGCGACTGCTTGGAACGGAAAGCAGCGATGCCCGCGTTCAATGTTTCAGCATAGGTACCCTTGAACACTGGAACGACCTTGTAGTCCGACTGGCTCTCGTTGAATTCCTTCGCAAGCCTTTCAACCGTTTCGTTGTTGGCGCCCGTCATGGCATGCCACCATTGAAGTTCCGTCGCCGCGAAGACATTGGAAGCAGCAAGGAGTGAAAGCGTGGATGTGGCCGCAAGAGTCCACTTGAAAGCTGACATGGTTGTTCCTCCGATTATTAAGACGACGATGTCTGTCTTGATCGCGTCGACCCTCCTCGATCAAACGCGACTGACTTTCGTGGCGAAAGTAGGCGGATTAAAAACGAACGGGAACGAACCTGCAAGAGAAAATGGAATGGCGAGTTCCTTCCTGCTTTTCGGTGGAATTTTCGTTCTGTTCATGCCCTCGAGCCGAATGGCGTCCTGCGGCATCTAGCTGTCCATGGTCAGGTCCACGACAATCTTTATAAGCCGCGCGTTCTCATTCTCGAGCTGCTTCAGCTTCGCCATCTTCGGCAACGAGCAACGCGGCGTCGATTCTCCCGGATCGCGCCTGCTTGGCTACCAACCTTGTGAAATTCTAACCTGGCACCTGCGGCTCGATTACTTGGGTTGCGCCGCAGTGACACTGCCTTCGCTACTAGACTGGTCTCCGGTGGCACGGCTTGTCAGTTCTACCGCTCCCCACGCAAGCAGGACGAGGGCTAGGCTCGCCGCAAGAACCAAAAAAACGCGCCTGCCCATTCCCGCCTGGCGCGTTTCCCTGGCAGAGAAGGTAGTCCTTTCGGCATCGTGCGTTGCTGACAGCGGCTCGCCGCGCTCGTCCAGTTTATCGGCCATTGGATCCACTCGGTATTCATTCGGACTAGTACCCCGCGCCCATCAATGTGGCCCGAAGGACGAACGAAAAACGGGCAGATGCTCAAATGGTTCCGAAACTCCTCCTTTGGAGGCCGGCCATAGTGCGACGATCAGGACGCGAATTTCACCTTGTTTGTCGCCGCGCAGCCGGCTCAATTTTCCCAGACAGCAGTTCATTGGCAAGGCGCAGATCGGCAACAAAATGCTCCCGCTCGCGATTGGCATTCAATCGATCGCGAATTCGCAGCAGGTATGATGGGTGGATTGTTACGACGATCAGAAACCGGGAACCAACTTCCAGCGGCCGCCCACGATCCTTGGTCACCCTGATCGATCTTCCGAGCAGTGCTCCTGCTGCCGTAGCGCCGAGCGCCACGACTACGGCTGGTCGCAGGCGGGCGAGTTCGGCGCCGAGCCACCAGGAGCAACGCTGAACTTCGCCGGCATTGGGCTTCGAATGCAGTCTGCGCTTGCCACGCTGCTCATACTTGAAGTGCTTGACCGCGTTGGTCAGATAGCAGGCCTCGCGTTCGATGCCGGCTTCCTCCAAACATTCGGTCAATACGGTGCCTGCGGGGCCGACAAAGGGCTTTCCCGCTAGATCTTCCTTGTCTCCAGGCTGTTCACCGACAAGCATAAGTTTCGCGTTTTCCGGACCCGCACCAAAGACAAGCTGGGTCGCATGCTTGTAGAGGTCGCAGCGGCGGCAATCCTCGGCTTGCTGTCGGATATCAACAAGCGAAAGACCGCTCATATGGGGGTTCTCAAGAGCCGGCCCCTGCGTGGCCGAATGTTCTGGACTGTTTCTAGTCGTTGCCATCGCTCGGCGATCCACGAATGTTGCGCGGCTCGGTTCGGCGATATGAAACTCGCCGTCGCGTTCCTTGATCCCAACAGGTCGTGCGTAGTTTCGTTCCCATTACCGCTTCCGAGCGCGACGAAGGTGGAGTGGGTTGCCTGGTGCGACCGTTGTTCAATCCCGATCCGCCAGGGCCACTAAGTCGGCAAATCCGGGGCAATTAATGTCAATGTCGGGAAATAGGTTCGATAGCGACCAACATCACGCGTGAGCAATGGCAGCCCGCTGACGGCCGCATGCGCACCGATGAAGAAGTCTGGGAGAACGCCAGTTCTCGTTCCCCCTGCTTTGCGATATCGTGTGAAAACCTTGCTTGCCAGAAAGAGAGCCTCTCGCGGCATTGGTGCCAGGTCTAATCCGGCTTGATCAAGGAAGGCGTCGACTTCTTCGATCCGATTGTAGCGAACGGCCAGTTCGGCATAGACGATGTCGTTGATCCACAGCGTCCCCCCAACGGCTCGCGTTTTCGAGTTGCGCTATGGACCAATCGGCCCATGTCGGATCATCCGTTACGACGTCGAGAAGAACATTCGTGTCTACGATATCACGTTTCGCCACGCGTGAGGGCCATGATCGCGTCAGTATCCAGCCCTTTGCTAGCGTGCCCTCGCAGCGTTGCGAAGCGGTTGGGCTGCTGTTTTTTGGCGGCATGGACGAGCACGATGCTTCCATCCGGCGCGCGAGGGAAATCAACCTGGCTCCCAGGCACTATACCCAAGAGGTCGCGCACTGGCTTGGGGATCGTAATCTGCCCCTTAGCTGTAACCGTCATCGTCATTGTCGAACCGATGTAAGGAATGGTTTTCGAAGCTATTACTTCGCGGGCCGGTCGTCCGCTGCAAATCTCTTGCCCCCCAGGAGGTGCGTGCACTGCTGACCGCCCGCAAGCTCATTCAGGGCAAGCTTCACGTCATCGAGATGAGCATCCGGGGCATCCTGCGCGGTTTCGGCCTCAAGGTCGGGCCGACGACGCGGCGCACTTACGCCGGGCGCATCCGCGCGCATTCGACCTTGGAAGCGTCGATACGGCACTGCTGAAGGTGCGCGACGCGCTTGTGCATGATTTGAGCGCAAGCCGCGTGCCATCGGACGCCAGGATGATAACGCACAGCGGTTGATGACGACGCCAGACGTTGGCGTCCTGGTGGCGCTGACGTTGTTTGAGGCCCGTAGTCTTGGCACCAAGTAGGATGCCTGAACAGCATTCGTTCTTTGATCAGATATCGACTGACAAGATGGTCCGCCACCACGGTGCGCAGGGTGTGGCCAGGCACAGCGACATTCCTGCTGGGGTGCCTTTCCTCTGTGGCGAGAACGGACCTATGGGGTCAAGACGTCGCGCGGTGTCTTCCATCTGGATAGGTTGGGGCGCAAGATTCGGCCCTTTTCTCCAGTAATGGACACTTAACCAAGAGGCCTGTTTGGATCGGCAATACACTTTACTCGGGCGTCCGGATGGAATGAGATAACGCGGTTTCAACTTCAACGGGCATCCATTCAAAAGGACGGGCTATGAAGATCGTCGGACTGGAGCATTTCGCCGGCTGTGTGGGGGAGGGGTTCGATATCGACCTTGGTGCCGCCTCGGTTCCGCTGACCCTAGCGCAGGCCGAGCCACTAGCGGGTGATGTGCGCGGCGTGGCGCGGCGTGTACCCTTCTCTCTGATGTTCCGCAGCACCTCAGCCGTCGTTTTGCCGCAGCAGACGTATCGCCTCAGGAATGCATCGCTCGGTGCTTTGGATGTGTTCCTCGTACCCGTCGCGCGAGAACGGGCAGGCATTGTCTATCAAGCCGTCTACAATTGATGTTCGTCAGGGGCGTCGATAAGTCTGTCGGATGAGACTGACCACTCCATTCGATAATGAGTGGGCGTTTCGCCGGTCCGCATGAAGCCAAGACGTTGATAGAGCCGCATCGCTGAAGGGTTGTCGTGGGCGACATGAAGCACGAGCCTGCTCTCGCCCTTTGATGTCACCTGTCGTTGCATGTTTGTGAGCATGACCGTGGCGATACCCTGCCTCTGGTGGGAAGGCAGTATACTTACATCGACAATGTGCCAGGCATCAGTGCTGCGGTCGATGTAGAAGCGCCCGACGGGCGACGCTTCGCGCTCGATGAGCAAAAACTCCGTGTCAGGGAACATCAAACGATAGGAGCGATGCTGGAGGCTGAACTGCTGATCGATGAAGGCCTGCTTTTCGACAAGGCTCCAAGGCAGTGTGTGCAGTTCGTCGAGCCGGACGGCACGGTAAAGTTCCCTCAGAAAAGGCGTGTCGTTGATTTCCGCTGTTCTGAGGGCCAGGCTACTGGCGGCGATGTGTCGGAGTTCGTTAGGAGCTGCCAGCTGAGACACCATATTGCCCGGTCATCAGGATTCAAAGGAAGGGAACGCGCCGGCAAGCGAAATGCTGAAATTGACGGCGATATAGGGTTGACTGTTTTCATGAGGCTCGCCTCCGCCGGCTGCGTTGATCATGTTTGGCGCGAACTGGACATTCGCCGAGGCGTTTGACGCAAAGACTGCGGTGGTTGGCGAGGCGAGTTCGGCGCCAGGTGCCGGCGTGCCGGAACGCTTCATCGGGTCGTTTTGGTTGAAAACGGAAAAACCGTGACTGTGCGCCGGCATTTGAGCTTGTGTCAGTGTGATGCTGTTATGGCCGAAGCTCTCACCGATCTCGCGGGGGCTAAGCCCCGGGCTGGCGCCCTGGTTGCACGCTGCGCGCCCGGCAAAATTGGGGAGCTGGAAATTAGTTTGTCCATTTCCACCGAATTCTGCGCCAAGAAGGGAGAAAAGTGCAGTGTTCTGCTGAATAGGAATGAGCGTGCCGTTGCAAAACGCCCACTGGTACGGGGGAAAACTAAAGCCGAATAGCTGGATCTCGCCGATGAAAGGTGTCGTCATTGCTTTGTCCTCGTCGTTGCGGCGGCTGCGAGCGCCGCGACGTGCCGGTTCAACCTTGAGATGGGAAAACGCCGGCCCAGGCGATGCAGAATTGCGCACTGAGCGTGGGCATGGTGTTGTCATGCGGCTGGGTGCTGCCGCGTGAGTCCGTCGAAGCGCTCGACGTTGCGAAGCGCGCAGAGCCGCTGGTGTCGGTGACATAGAGTGTGTCGCCGGTGACGGACCCGAACTCGGCCGTCGGGGCTATCGCCGTCCCTTCTGCGGCTGCCGAAGTCGCGTTCATCGAATGGGAATGGGGCGGGATCTGGCCGACCAGCAGTGTGATGTTTTCGCTTCCTCCCAGTTGACCTATGACCCTCGGAGTCAGTCCCTGGCCGCTTCCGTTGTGGACCGGTACGCGGCCGCTGAGGTTTGGCACGGCAAACGTCAGCTGCCCATCGCCTCCGTAGGTCGTGCCGATCAGCGTGAACAACACGTCATATTGTGAAATTGGGTGGAGTGATCCGTCGCAAGCAAACCAACCGTTCGGAACCTTCGAGAAACCGAACATACGGATCTCACCGACATAGGGTGTACTCATGTCATGTCTCCAGAAGCTCAGTTTCGTGAGGGATAGCTGCCGGCAAGAGCAACGCAGAAGTTTATGACGCAGAAGGGTTGCATGTTGTCGTGCGGCTGTCCGCCCCCAGCCGGGGCGACAGCATCGCTGGCGAGGGTAACCTGTGGCCCTGTTGCTGCCCCGTAGATCGCGGTGGACGTGGTCCCGACAAGATTGCCAGCTGGGTTGCGTGAAACACCCGTGGAGGAGGTGCCCAGGCCCTGATGGATGTGCTGAGGCAACTGCGGGGTGGTCAGCGTGACTGTTTCGCTCCCCGAAAACTGGCCGATTTCCATCGGGGTTGGATTCCAGGATGGGTCATAAGACGGACCGAATGCGACCGGGATCCGCCCCTGCATATTAGGCAGACAGAAGTTGGTTGTTCCATTGCCGCCGTAGAAGGTGCCGAGCAGTGAGAACAAGGCGCTGTTCTGTGCGATCGGGAGCAGCTGACCATTCGCAAGCGCGAAGCCGCGCGGTGCGAAATCGAAACCCGTCATCATGATTTGACCGAGGAAAACTTCTGTCATGCTCTGCCCTTGGCCACTTCGTTAAGTTGTTGGCTTGGCCATATTCAGCCGAGGGATGTGCTGGTTTCAATGGGGGGCGGCGCCTTTGCAAAGACGTGGCGAACAAAGAAACAATGCCTGCTTCAAATCGGGAATCGTCTTTAAGTGTTGTTGCATTGCGCAATGCACGTCACTATAGGTTGTGTTCTGCATATTGTGAATCGCGGGATATGCGCCTGAGGGGGCGGACAATCTTCGGGGGATAAGGATGCCTTTCTGTGCGCGGCGCTCGGCGGCGATGGGGAATGCCGACCTGCTTCGATCGATTGTCCTTTCGGTACTCTTCCCGCTTTTAGTCATGGCATTCGGCCTGTTGAGTGAGGCCGCCGAGGCGGCGCCGTCGCCAAATTGCGGACCGTACAACGTTAATGTTGCCCATGGTGGGATGATCGTTATCGACGCGAGCGCATGCGACGGTCCTGCCAACTTCGGTATTGGCGGTATAAACGTCCCTGCGACCAACGGGACTGCGGTCACAGACCCGCTTGGCCAGACGGTTACCTATACGCATGCGGGTGGTGGCAACACCGCTACCAGCGACGCCTTTGTTTTCGACGATGGCTTGGGAAACGATGTCCAGGTCAACGTCACGATCGGAGCGCCGTCGTCAATCACCGTCAGCCCGTCGTCCTTGTCAATGCGTGCAGGCGAAAGCTTCAGTCAGACGCTGACGGCAGCGGGTGGCACTGCGCCTTATACCTGGGCACACGATAGCGGCATCTTGCCGCCCGGCATCTCGTTCATGAACGGAGTCTTCTCGGGAACGCCTACGGCTCGAGGCGCGCACACGTTCACCATCCGGGTGACCGACAACCTTGGAGTGACCGCCACTCAGTCCTATACGACGACGGTCGCAAATCCGCAGTTGACGCTGACGCCGGCGGGTCCGATCAACGCAGTCGTCGGCCAGCCAACCAGCGTGACATTTACAGGGGGTGGCGGTGTGGCGCCCTACACGCTGCAATACGAATCCGGGACGCTACCGTTGGGCATGAGTTTCAGTGGAGGGACGCTCAGCGGCACGCCGACGGCGACAGGAAGCTCGACATTCAATGTCCGTGTGACTGACAGCAGCACGGGGGCCGGCGCCTGGTTCGAGGTGAAGTCTGTCACCGTGAATGTGGCAGCGGCGCCAACCGTCACGCTCTCACCCACGACGCTTCCATCCCCCAAAGTCGCAACCGCCTACAGTCAGACGATTTCGGCATCGGGCGGCCAGCCATCATACACTTTTAGTATCACTTCAGGAGCGCTTGCGCCGGGCTTGAGCTTATCCCCCGCGGGTGCGCTTTCAGGGACACCGAACGCCGCTGGTAGTTACAGCTTTACCGTGACCGCAACGGATGCGCTCGGGTTCACGGGATCACGTGCTTACACATTCACCGTGAATGCCCCAACCTTGGATCTTCCCATAACCGTCTTTGCCGATGCGACACGTGGAACGAGCTATTCGGCATCGCTCAATCCGGCAACCGGAGGCACTGCGCCATATACTTATTCGATCGCTTCTGGTGCTTTGCCTCCTGGCCTGGCGCTTTCGTCGGGAGGTGTTTTGTCGGGTACGCCAACCGCGTCCGGAAGCTTCGTTTTTCACCGTAAGGGCGACCGACAGCACCGCCGGTACCGGGCCTTTCACTACCCAGCGCCTCTTTACGCTCGATGTCGTGGAACCGGTACCTGTCGCCAATCCTGTGTCAGTGACCGTTACCTACGGCAGCGGCGCCAATCCGGTTACGCTCAACGTTAACGGAGGAGCCCCGACGTCTGTCGCCATCGGTACCTCACCCCAGCATGGCACAGTGGTGGCATCCGGGGTCTCGCTTACATATCAGCCTGACGCTGGTTTTGCGGGGGCAGATAGCTTTACCTACACAGCCAGCAATCTGTCCGGGACGTCAGCGCCTGCGCTCGTCAGCGTGACCGTGTCCAGCCCGACTTTATCGCTTTCCGCAGGCGGAGCGCTGGCCGGGAGCGTCGGGCAGACCTATAGCCAGACGTTCAGTGTTGCCGGCGGCGCATCCCCCTATGCCCTTGCGGTCACGGGCCTTCCTGCAGGGCTTGCTGTGTCCGGCACGACGGCGACAACGCTCACAATATCGGGCACGCCATCGCAGGCGGGTAGTTTCAGCCTCGTGGTCTCGGCAACCGACAGCAGCTCGGGCTCAGGTCCGTTTTCCACGTCGCAATCCTTCTCGCTGAACATCGGCTCGCCGACCGTGTCGATCAGCCCGCCATCGTCGACACTGAACCTCACTTATGCCACCGCATTCAATCAGTCCTTTTCCGCCAGCGGCGGCACGGAGCCCTATAGCTACTCTGTCACAGGCCCCTTGCCGGCGGGAATGTCCTTTTCTTCCGGAACCTTGAGCGGCACGCCAACGCAGCCCGGTGCGTTCCCGATTACGGTGATGGCACAGGACAACTCGACCGGCGCAGGCGCGCCGTTCGTTGCGACGAACAACTATGTTCTTCAGGTCGGCAGCCCAACGATCGCGCTTACGCCAACCACCTTGCCGAACGCGAGCGCCGGAACCTCCTACAGTACAACGCTTACAGCGTCCGGGGGCGTTGGGCCCTATAATTTCGCGTTGACAGCGGGAACCTTGCCGTCTGGCCTGTCCTTGTCGCCAAGCGGCGAACTGTCCGGCGCGCCGAGCCAATCCGGCTCGTTCGGCGTGACAATATCGGCAACCGATGCAAACGGGCAGTCCGGAGCGAGAGCGTATAGTCTGATCGTCGGCAACGCTGCGCTTAGCCTTTCGCCTTCCACTCTCCCTCCAGGTAGTGGCGGCACTGCCTATAACCAGACATTTGTGGCAACCGGTGGGGTTGCTCCCTACAGCTTTGCGATTAGCGCGGGCTCGCTGCCACCGGGCATCAGCCTAGCCGCCGCGGGCCAACTCTCAGGCGTTCCAAGCGCTGCCGGCACGTTCAGCTTCGACGTTACCGCTACGGATTCGACCGGCGGCATCGCCTCCACTGTCTCGGCATCTTACAATCTTGTGGTGGCGGCCCCAACGATTGCCGTGGGACCTGCAAGCTTGCCTGCCGGCGTCATAGGGCACGCTTACGACCAGGCGTTGACCGCGTCAGGCGGCACGGCACCTTACACCTACACCCTGTCGAGCGGGGCGTTACCGCCCGGCTTAAGCGTGACTTCTGGCGGTGAATTGTCCGGTAGCCCAGCGTCCGAAGGCGCATTCACCTTCACGGTAATGGCCACCGACGCGCTTGGCTTCAGTGGAACAGCGACATTCAACGTTGTGATTGGCCCGGATGCACCGCAGGCCGTTGGCGATGTTGCCACGACAATCGGCGGGCACCCGGTCACAATCGCGGTAACTGGCAACGATATTGGCGCGATTTCTTCGGTAGAAATCGTTCAGACGCCAGGTCACGGTACAGCCACTGTCTCGGGCAACGTGATCGACTATACAGCCGAAACTTCCTTCAGCGGCACTGACACGTTTACCTACCGGGTGCATGGCCCCGGTGGTACATCCTCCCCGGCGGCCGTTACGATCAACGTCAATCCGCGTCCGATTGCTGTCGCGCAGCGTGTCGGAGTGCTGAACGGCAAGACGGTGACCGTCGACCTGACGGCTGGCGCGAGCGGCGGGCCATTTATCGGGGCGACTTTGGTATCCTTGTCTCCGCCCGGATCAGGCACCGCGACGCTTTCTGGTCAGGTGCTGACCTTTACCGCAGACCCGACCCTCACTGGCGCTGCCACTGCGACGTTCACGCTTCGGAACGCCTACGCTACCTCCGAACCGGCAACCATTCAGTTCGATGTGGTCGAGCGACCCGACCCGACGCTTGATGCGGAGGTGATCGGGATCTTGAATGCGCAGACGGCGGCCACGCGACGGTTTGCAACGACGCAGATTATGAATTTCCATCAGCGTCTGGAGGCGCTTCGCGGACCTGTTCGCGAGGAGCCGGCCGGCGGTGTCGGCTTCGTCCAAGGCATTGTGTTGTCGTTCGCGGACGACTGCCGAGGTCGGGGGCCTTCCAACCGCCCTGGTGAATGCCGGAGCGGACAGCCGAATTCGATCCAGATGCCTTTCGATGCAGCGCTTGCCGGAAGCGGTACCGCATCGGCGGGCGGCCGACCCAACAAGGTGACGATTTGGACGGGTGGCTCGATCAATGTCGGTGAACGCGATGGTGCTGACGGATTCGAGTTCGAAACCACCGGTGTGAGCGGCGGTGTGGATTACAGGTTCAACCGCGATTTGATGGTCGGCTTCGGTATCGGATACGGCCATGACAACAGCGATGTCGGCAGCAATGGCAGCCGCAGTAGGGGGGAGAGCTACACCGCTGCGCTCTACGGCAGTTATCAGCCAGATGGAAACCTGTTCATCGATGGCCTCGTCGGATACCAGTGGCTGTCCTTTGATTCCAAGCGATATGTGACGTCGGATGGCACGTTCGCTTCAGGCGAACGCGATGGCCAGCAGTGGTTCGTGTCAATCTCGGCCGGCGGTCTCTATGATATCGATGGGTTTGGGTTGTCGCCCTACGCTCGGCTCGATATAGCGCGCGCCCAACTGGACGCCTTCACCGAGAATGGTGATCCATCGACCGCGCTTCACTATGGCGCGGAAGACGTCCACACGACGACCGGCAGTGTTGGGGTCACACTGCGCTATGACCAGCCGACGAGTTTTGGTGTCGTCTCACCGGAGCTTCGCCTCGAATATCAACACGATTTCGCCGGCGACAGCGCTATTACGATGAACTATGCAGACATCTTCAGCGGGCCGACCTATCGCGCTCTCATTGACGGACTCGACCGCGACCGCTTTATCGTTGGTGTCGGTGCGAAAATCCAGACGACCCAGGATTTTGCGCTTCGGATCGAGTATCGCGGCATGTTAGGCAGTGAGGGCGACACAGATCACGGTGTGTTGCTCAACGTCGGAAAGCAATTTTGATTTCCGGGGCGCAAGGAATGCTGTCGACATCATCTGTTGGACATCACAACAGGCGGACGTCGCGGGATGAAATTGCGGGCCGCCATCGCGGAAGCCGATAAGTTTGGAATGATGCGGGACCCCTGCCGGCGACTTGGCCGCCGCGCATCCCTACGGAAAAAGCATCAGAAACGCCACCTGCCGCGATTGCCGGGATGCGCGTCCATTGAGCTGTTGAAGCTTGTTCTCCTCCAGCCCGGTCAACGTGCCAACGGAACGAGGTGGCGGCGGTTGATGGTCGCCGGGCGGCCCTTGATGGACAAGGTCGTATCGTGCTTTTCGCGTTCAGCCACGACCTTCCCATTCGCCACGACGCAAAGCCGCTCGGCGCGCAAGCGCACCGCCTCGATCGGATTGCCCGCATCGAGCACCACCAGGCTTGCGGATTTGCCAACGGTCAGGCCGAGATGATCGAGCCCCATGATCTCGGCGTTGACCTTGGTGACCATGTCGAAGCAGGTGCGCATGTCCGCGGGCGAGGACATCTGGGCGACGTGCAATCCCATGAAGGCGACGTCGAGCATGTCGGCTGTGCCGAGGGAGTACCATGGATCGAGCACGCAATCCTGGCCCCAGCCGGTGCGGATGCCGGCCTTCAGCATCTCTGGTACCCGCGTCATGCCGCGGCGCTTGGGATAGGTGTCGTGCCGCCCCTGCAGCATGATGTTGATGAGCGGATTGGGAATTGCCGAGACACCGGCCTCCGCAATCAGCGGCAGCAGCTTCGAGACATAGTAGTTGTCCATCGAATGCATCGAGGTGAGGTGCGAACCGGCCACCCGGCCCTGCAGGCCGAGCCTCTTAGTTTCATAGGCAAGCTGTTCGATATGGCGCGAAAGCGGGTCGTCAGTTTCGTCGCAATGCAGGTCGACCATCAGGCCACGCTTGGCCGCGATCTCGCAAAGTTCGGTAACGGACCGCATGCCCTCGGACATGGTCCGCTCGAAATGCGGGATGCCGCCGACGATGTCGACGCCCAGGTCGAGGGCGCGAATGATGTTCTCGCGCGCATTCGGCGAGCGATAGAGACCGTCCTGGGGGAAGGCGACGAGTTGAAGGTCGATATAGGGCGCGATCTGCTTCTTGACTTCGAGCAGGGCTTCCACTGCCAGGAGGCGGTCGTCGCAGGTATCGACATGGGTGCGGATGGCCAGGAGCCCCATCGACACCGCCCAATCGCAATAGGCCAACGCGCGCTCCTTTACGGCCTCATGGGTCAGGAGCGGCTTGAGTTCGCCCCACAGCGTGATGCCTTCGAGGAGCGTGCCCGAGGCATTGATACGCGGCAGGCCATAGGACAGCGTTGCGTCCATATGGAAATGCGGATCGACAAAAGGCTGGCTGACGAGGTTGCCCGAGGCATCGACGACGCGACCGGCCTCGGCATCGATGCTGGGCTCGATCGCGGCGATCCTGTCGCCATTGATGCCGATATCGGCGACGGTTCCGTCGGGCAGCGTGCCGCCCTTTACAATCAAGTCGAAACTCATCTTTCGCCTTTCTGGTACGGGATCATCAAAGCTTTGGGATAGGTGGCGCGGCGCGCGACCAGGATCAGCGCCAGGATCGACAGCGCATAGGGCATCATCAGGAAAACCTGATAGGGCACGATGCCGCCCGATATCTGTTGCAAGCGAACCTGATAGGCATCGAAGGCGGCGAATAGTATAGCGCCGATCAGCGCCTTCCCTGGCCGCCAGGAGCCGAAGACGACCAGCGCGATACAAATCCAGCCGCGCCCATTGATCATCTGAAAAAAGAAGGAATTGAAGGCCGAAGTAGTGAGAAAGGCGCCACCCACCGCCATCAGCGCGCTGCCGATGGCGACGGCACCCGTGCGGATGCCGGTCACGGAAATGCCCTGGGCCTCGACCGCCGAGGGGTTTTCGCCGACAGCGCGAACGGCAAGGCCAATGGGCGTTCGGTAAAGGATCCAGGCGACGGCTGCGACTGACACGAGCGCGAGATAGGTCAGCGGCGTCTGGGAAAACAGCGCCTCGCCAATGACGGGAAGGCTGGAAAGACCCGGGATCGGCAACGGCTGGAACGGCTCAATCTTCGGCGGCGACGTCACCTCGGGCAGCGCAAGCCGATAGGTGAAGTAGGTCAAGCTCGTGGCAAGCAGCGTGATGCCGATGCCGACGACGTGTTGCGACAGGCCGAGCGGTACGGTGAGTGTGGCGTGCAGCAAGCCGAACATGGCGCCGACAATGGCCGCGACCAGCACGCCGGCCCAAAGATCGCCGCCAGAATAGACGGTGAACCAGCCGGCAAAAGCCCCGGCCGTCATGATCCCTTCGATGCCCAGATTGAGAACGCCCGCGCGCTCGCATATCAACTCGCCCATGGTCGCGAAGATCAGCGGGGATGCGATCCGGATGGCGGCAACCCAGAAGGAGGCGGTGAAGAGGATTTCAAGCGCGTCCATGTCATCTCCACCTGATCCGGAATCGCGCCAGAAGGATCGCGACAACCATCGACAGAAGCGAAGTCGCAACCATGACGTCGGCTATGTAACTCGGCACTTTGGCGGCACGGCTCATGGCATCGGCGCCGACGAAGATGCCGGCGACGAAGATGGCCGATGCGATGACGCCGAGCGGATTGAGTATGGCGAGCATCGCGACGACGATGCCGGTGTAACCGTAGCCTGGCGACAGGTCGAGCGTCAGGTTTCCCTTGAGCCCCGAGACTTCGGAAAAGCCTGCAAGTGCGGCCAACCCGCCCGAAAGCAAGGCCGTCTTCATCAGCGTGCGGTTGACCAGAATGCCGACAAAACGTGCCCCCTCGGGATTGTGGCCGACGGCGCGCATTTCGTAGCCGAGAACCGTCTTTTTCATGACGACCCAGACGAGAACGGCCGAAACAAGCGCTATGGCGAAGCCGTAGTGCAGGCGCTTGCCCTGGATGAGGCGCGGCAGTTGGGCTTCAGCGATGACCTTTTGCGATTGCGGCCAGCCGAGCCCCATCGGGTCCTTGAGTACACCTTCAAGCAGCATCGACACGAACAGCAGGACGATGAAGTTGAGCAGCAACGTGGTGACCACCTCATCGACGCCGAAGCGGGTCTTCAGCACGGCCGGGCCGAGCAGAAGCAGCGCGCCTGCGGCCATGACGGCGACCATGATCACCGGGATCAGAACGACCGAAGGTAGCGGTAGTGTGCCGGTTCCCAGCACCACGGTGACGACGCCACCGATGTAGAGTTGGGCTTCCGCGCCGATGTTCCAGAGCTTGGCCCGAAAGGCGACGGCGATCGCCAGGCCCGTGAAGATCAGCGGCGTCGCACGGGTCAGGGTTTCCATAAGCGCGAACTGTGAGCCGGCCGCTCCCTTGGCCACGAGATAGAAGACGGACAGCGGCGAAGCGCCAGCGATGAGAACGAGCATCGACGTCAACACCAGCGTTGTGGCGATGGCTGCCAGCGGAAACAGCAAGGTGACCGCCAAGGACGGTGCAAGCTTTGGCTCAAGCCGCATGGTCGCCGCGCTCCCCGTCGTGGCCCGCCATCAGCTCTCCCAGTTGCCGAATGCTGCGCTCGCCGCGCGAAGACGGCGTCGAAAGGCGTCCCTTGGACATGACGATGACGCGGTCGGACAATGCCAGGACCTCCTCGAGGTCTTCGGATATCAGCAATATAGCCGCGCCCCTGTCGCGTGCTTCGAGCAGCATGCGGTGTACATATGCGACGGCGCCGACATCGAGGCCACGGGTCGGCTGGCTTGCAAGGATGACCGTCGGGTCGGGATCAAGGGCCCGGCCGAGGATTAGCTTCTGCATGTTGCCGCCCGAAAGCAGGCGCATGCGGGCCTCGGGCGAAGGGCATTTGACCTCGTAGTCGGTGATGAGTTTCTCGGCGAAGCCGCGGGCAGCCCTCCAGTTCAGGAAGCCCATGCGACTGAACCGCGGACTGCGGTAGCGTTCGCCGATGACATTCTCCGTCACGCTCATGTCGCCGATGCTGCCGATAGCGTGGCGATCTTCTGGAATCCGGGCCACGCCGTGGGCGAGTGCTGCGCGCGGCGACCAGTCGGCGACTTCCCTCCCGGCGATGGAGATGCTCCCGGTGGTCGGGCGCCGGATGCCGGCGATGAGGGCCGCAAGGCCAGCCTGGCCATTGCCGGCAACGCCGGCAAGGCCGGTGATCTCGCCGGCCGTGAGCGTGAGCGACACTTGATCGAGGCCGGCCCCGTTATACGGCGTCGTGGAGACCCTTTCGAGCGCCAGCAGCGGTGCACCCCGCTTTACCGGGTTGACCTCCGCCGGCTTGACCTCCTGGCCAACCATAAGGGCGGCTAGTTCTTTGCGGTCGGTTGAACCCGTTTCACGCTCGCCAACGAGCCGGCCGGAGCGCAGAACCAGCACCCGATCACTGACCGACATTACTTCGTGCAATTTGTGGGAGATGAAGATGATCGACAGACCGTTTGCGACGAGCAGCTTCAGTGTCCGGAACAGCGCATCGGTCTCTGCGGGTGTTAGAACGGCCGTCGGCTCGTCCAGGATCAGGAGACGGGCTTCGCGATAGAGTGCCTTCAAGATTTCGACGCGCTGACGTTCGCCGACCGAGAGCGTGGAGACGGTGGCGGCGGGTTCGACGGCGAGGCCGAAATCGGCCGACAGTTGCTCGATGCGCCGCCGCGCTGCGGCCCTGTCGAGCCGCATGCGCCAGAGGCTCTGCGTGCCAAGCGCGATATTTTCCTGCACCGTCATGTTGTCAGCAAGGGTGAAATGCTGGTGGACCATGCCAATGCCGGCATCGAGAGCCGCGCGCGGATCTCCCGGGGGAAGCGGCTTTCCGAAGGCCTCGACGGTTCCCTCGTCAGCGACATAGTGGCCGAATAGAATGTTCATCAGCGTCGTTTTGCCGGCACCGTTCTCCCCGAGAAGTGCTATGACTTCGCCCCGCTTCAGCTCGAAGGAAATGGCCTCGTTTGCCCTGAGTGGGCCGAAGCGCTTGCTGATGCCGGAAAGACGAAGGGCAGGGTTTCTTGACACGGCAGTGACCGGAAGTGGCGATGTGGGAAGGCTTCCTTTCCCGTCCAGGGAGAGAGTGGTCGCTTCCGGCGAAGGGTATCCCCCTCCGGCAAGGTTGCCCACCTCTCCCATGAACGGGAGCACAGGCTAGCTCGACTTAGGCTCGGCGTCGTTGATCTCGACGGTGAACGCGCCGTCCTTGATCATCTTTTCTTTCTCAGCGACCTTGGCCTTGATGTCGTCCGGAACCTTGCTGTCGAAGGTGCCGAGAGGTGCTAGCGAACAGCCGCCGTTCTTCATGAAGGAATAGACGCCGTAGTCGTCGGCCTTGAAACTGCCGGCCTTCACCTCGGCGATCGCCTTGTCGAGCGTCGGCTCGAAATGCCACAGCGCGGAGGCGACAACGGTGTCCGGATAGTCTGCCTGGGTATCGATGACATTGCCGATCGCCAGGATCTTCTTTTCCTTGGCGGCATCGGACACGCCGAAACGCTCGGCATACAGCAGATCCGCACCGCCATCGATCTGGGCGAACGCCGTCTCCTTGGCCTTGGGCGGATCGAACCACGAGCCGATAAAGGCGACCTGGAACTTGGTGTCCGGGGCAACTTCTTTCACGCCGGCCATGAAGGCGTTCATCAGCCGGTTGACCTCCGGGATCGGGTAGCCTCCCACCATGCCAATGTTCTTGGACTTGGTCATCGCGCCGGCGATGATGCCAGACAGATAGGATGCGTCCTGGATATAGTTGTCGAACACCGAGAAGTTCGGCACGGCGGCATCGGGCTTGAAGCTCGAGCCCATTAGGAAGGCGACGTCAGGATAGTCCTTGGCGACGGCGCGGGCGGCATCCTCGACGCCGAAGACCTCGCCCAGGATCAGCTTGTGGCCCGCCTCGCAATATTCGCGCATGACGCGCTCGTAATCGTTGTTTGCGGTGTTTTCCGAATAGACATATTCGATGTCGCCGCGCTCCTTGGCGGTATTGGCCGCCTTGTGAATACGACTAACCCACTGCTGCTCGACCGGGACGGTATAAACGGCTGCCACCTTTGTCGGGTCGGCAGCGAGCAGGCGGCTTGGAATACCCGCTGCAGCCACCGCGGCGGAGGCGCCGGCAATTTTGATCAGATTTCTTCTGGAAATGGCGAAATTGAAGGAATTGCTATGCATGAACTTCCCCTCTGATTGATTGCGCGTTTTGGAACGCGTCTTTTTACCACTTGGTCAATGTAGGTGAAGTTGAGGGTGGCAGCAATTGGACGCGGCATACCATTCAAACAGAAACGACGCGACCTCCGCGACAATTCATAAGTATTTTGGCGCGAAAGGCTCTGGAAGTGTCGCGCGCGATACGCAGAGGCCCATGTAGTGCGAAAGCTTCGCGAACACTGCCCTCAGCGTCCTGTGTGACATAAAGCGGGCGTTCAATGGTCAACAAATTGCCCCGCTGCCGCCACTATACTCCGGCGATATAACCGGGAGAGAGTTCATGCGTCCTCTAGCCCAGTGCCAAGCGTTAATGGCGGTGGTTCTCGCAAGTGCGGCCGCCGTGGTTTCGACATCCGCGCCCGCTCAGGATCGACTCGGCGAGCGTGCGGCGATGATCGAGACGATCAAATTGCACGCCCGTTCGGCGCCGTCAGCGGTCGAGGGCCAGGGCGTCGATCCGGCTGTGCTGGAGGCGATGGGAAGGGTGCCGCGCCACCTTTTTGTGCCCGAGGAGCAACGTGGCGCGGCCTATCAAGATCGGCCACTGCCGATCGGATACGGACAGACCATCTCGCAACCCTTCATCGTCGCGCTGATGACGGACCTGATCAACGTTGGGCCTGGCGACGCTGTCCTTGAGATCGGCACTGGCTCGGGTTATCAGGCAGCCGTCTTGTCGCCGCTCGCAGCGAAGGTTTACTCGATTGAGATCATACCGGAGCTGGGCGAAAGGGCGGCCGCCCGATTGGCGGAGCTCCGCTTCGACAATGTCGAGGTGAGGGTGGGCGACGGCTACTATGGTTGGCCTGCGCTCGCGCCTTTCGACGGTATCGTGGTGACTGCCGCTGCAAGTCACATCCCGCCACCGCTGGTCGAGCAACTCGCCAAGGGCGGCCGGATGGTCGTCCCCGTTGGAGGCCCCTTCGCGACCCAGTTTCTCATGCTGGTCGAGAAGCGACGGGACGGAAGCATCACGACCCGGCAGCTGCTGCCGGTGGCCTTTGTGCCGCTGAGGGGAGGTAGAGCCCAATGAGAGCGGGGCGCCTGCTGCCGGTTGGTCTCATATCGGCGGCAACCCTTGCTCACGAAGTGCTGCTGATGCGGCTCTTTTCGATCATTCAGTGGCATCAATTTGCCTATATGATCATAAGCATAGCACTCCTGGGCTTCGGCGCGAGCGGTACGTTCGTTGCATTGGCCCGCCGCCCTCTGGTGAAACGGTACCCGGCCGCCTTCACAGCGTCGGCAGCGCTGTTCGGCATCACTGCGGTTGCCAGCTTCGCCGGTGCCGAACGCCTGCCGTTCAACGCGCTCGAGGTCGTCTGGAATCCGGGCCAGCTTGGTTGGCTCGCGGCTAGCTATGCTCTCCTGGTCCTGCCGTTCTTTTTTGGTGCCACCTGTATCGGCCTTGCCTTCAGCCGCCATCCCGGCCAGATCGGACGCGTCTATGCCTTCGACCTGGTCGGCGCTGGGGTCGGTGCACTGGGCATCGTCGGACTCCTGTTCCTGGTCTTTCCCGCTGCGGCACTGCGCTTCGTCGCGGCGTTGGGATTTGCGGCGGCTGCCCTTGCCACGACGGGCATGGCTCGCCATCGGCGGCTCGCCGCGGGCAGCCTCGGGCTTGCAGCCGCGGTCATCGCGGTGTGGCTGCCACCGTCCTTTACGGCCACCGGCCCGCACATGTCGCAATACAAGGGCCTAAGCATGGCTCTCGACGTCCCCAACGCGCGGGTGGTCGAGGAGCGATCAAGCCCGCTCGGACTACTGACAGTCGTGGAGAGCCCAAGCGTCCCATTCCGGTACGCGCCGGGCCTCAGCCTCGCCAACACCCAAGAGCCGCCCACGCAACTCGCCGTCTTCAGCGATGGCGATAGTGTTACAGCGATGACTGCCTATAGCGGCGATCCGGCGACGGTCGCTTATCTCGACCGGACAACGGCGGCGCTCCCGTACCGCATTCTTGCACGGCCGCGAGTGTTGGTCCTCGGTGCTGGTGGCGGCGAGCAGGTGCTGCTGGCGCTGCGCTCTGGAGCCGATCTCGTGGACGCTGTAGAGGTCAACCCGCAGATGATCGACCTGGCTCGCAATCGCTTCGCGAACTTCGTCGGCGGCATCTTCAGCCGACCGAACGTGCATCTGCATCTAGCCGAGGCGCGCGCCTTCGCTGCGACCGCTGGCGAGCGTTACGACCTGATCCAGATGCCGCTCCTTGACTCCTTCAGCGCGGCCGCCGCCGGCGTGCAAAGCATGCACGAGAATTACACCTACACCGTGGAGGCACTGCGGGATTACCTGGCGGTACTGAAACCAGATGGCGTCGTCGCCATCACGCGATGGCTGCGGGTGCCGCCGCGCGACATCCTTAAGCTGTTCGCCACGGCTACCGAAGCGCTTGAAGCGGACGGCGTGGCCCAGCCTGGCCGGCACCTGGCGCTGATCCGGAGCTGGAATACCGCAACCCTGCTCGTCGCCAAGTCGCCGTTCACTGGTGAGGACGTCGCAGCCATCGGCGGCTTCGCGGACGAGAATTTCTTCGACATCTCCTGGGCGCCGGGCATCTCCGCGAGCGACGTGAACCGCTACAATCAACTCGACCGCGAATATCTCTACGAGGGAGCCCTCGCTCTCCTTGGCCCTGAACGAGCCGACTTCACGGAGCGCTACAAGTTCGATATTGCGCCGGCCACGGACAATCGACCATATTTCTTCGACTTTTTCCGCTGGCGTGCGCTGCCCGAGCTCCTGACGCTACGCACCCAAGGTGGGGCAGCGATGCTCGACTGGGGCTACCTGATCCTGGTGACGACGCTCGTCCAGGCCGTGATCCTCAGTGCCTTCTTGATCCTCCTGCCGCTCTGGCTTCGCCGGCGCGCACTCGGGAGAGCCATACCCCGGCTGCGCTTCGGGCTCTATTTCCTTGCCTTGGGCCTGGCCTTCCTCTTCATCGAGATCGCCTTCATCCAGCGCTTCGTGCTGTTCCTCGGCCATCCGCTCTACGCCGTCGCTGTCGTGCTTGCGGGTTTCCTCGCCTTCGCAGGTCTCGGTAGCGCCTTGGCTGCACGCTGGGTGGCGGCGGTCGGATGCGGATCCGCGGTGCGCGGCATCACCCTCGCTGTCGTGGTAATCGCATTCCTGGCTGGGACCTACCTGCTCGCGCTGCCTTCGATATTCGAACGGCTGCTGGCACTCCCGGATGCCGCGAAGATCGCAATCGCGCTCCTCCTCATAGCACCGCTCGCTGTCTTCATGGGTATGCCGTTCCCCCTCGGCCTCGGCCACGTCGGCGCGCGCTCGGAGGAATTTCTTCCCTGGGCGTGGGGGATCAATGGCTGTGCGTCGGTGCTAAGCGCGATCCTCGCCGCACTGCTTGCAATGCATATCGGGTTCACTGGCGTCGTGACGATGGCCGTGATCCTCTATCTTGCCGCGCCGGCCTTACTCGCCGGGTCGCGGGATCACGTCGCAACACGTTAATCCAGATCGAACTGTTCGCGAGATAGGCGAAACGGGCAATCCTGCAATTGATGTCGGCACCCGTGCAAACAGGGGGAGGGCGTCCCAAGCAGCCGTGCGGCGTCCCATACATGCGGCGAGGGGCGCCGTGCCCCCTTTCTTCTCGTCCACCCTCAGCTATTTATCCAAGAACAATCCTGCTCCGACTGGCAGGAGGCGCGGTGCGCCGCCTTTCGGCCGAGAAGAACAGCGAGCGCGTCATGCGAGTTCAGGTCGAAACCTTTGTGGACGAAGGTGGGGTCGAAAAGATCCGCCGATTTTACCTCAACGGCCGGAAGGTCGAAGTGGTCGAAAACCTCGATCAGTGGCATGGGGCCGACTACCGATACCTCAAGGTCAGGGGCAGCGAGGGTGACGTTTACATTTTGTATCTGGACGTACTCCGAACGCAGTGGGCGCTGACGATATATCAACGCTCGCAATCACCGGGCTCCCGCGTCGCCATGTGACGTTCGACGTCAGTATTCGCATCTTCTCACTGCAGGCCTTTCCAAGCGGCTGTGGAGAGTTAAATATGTTCCATCGTCCTAATTTTGGCCGCTACGGTGATCGCTCTCCGCAATCTTAGGAAATCCTATGAGACTGCCGAAGGGCGGCTTGAAGTGCTGAGAGGGGTCAATCTCGATCTCGGCGCGGGAGACAGAGTTGCCCTGATGGGGGAGTCCGGTAGCGGAAAGAGCACGCTCCTGCATCTCGTAGCCGGCCTCGACCGAACGGACTCAGGCGAGATCACGATCGGGGGGCGAGACATTTCCAAGCTGAACGACCGGGAACGCGCTGCCTACAGACGGACAAAAGTCGGTCTCGTATTTCAGCAGTTCAATCTTGTCCCGTCACTAGACGTGGCCGCGAACATCGCTTTCCACGCCAAGCTCGCGGGACGCCACGATCCTCCGTGGGAAAATGAACTCGTGGCGCGCCTCGGAATCGGGACATTGCTCACCAGGTATCCCGAGCAGCTTTCCATCGGACAACAGCAGCGGGTGGCGATCGGACGAACCCTTGCCGCGCGTCCCGGCTTAGTCCTGGCGGACGAACCCACAGGAAACCTGGACGAGGCCAACGGAGACGCTGTCCTGGAACTGATGCTTTCGCTGTCGAAGGGAACCGGATCGACACTGCTCCTGGTGACACACTCGCAAAGACTGGCGGACAGGCTCGACCGGCAGGTGCATTTGCGGTCCGGGAAGATCGAATGAAGATGTGGACCGCAGCCACGGCACTTCTGTCCCACTGGCGACGACGACCGCTGCAGCTCGGCGCCCTCTTGTCCGGCCTGGCGCTGGCGACCGCCCTGTGGTCGGGAGTGCAGGCGATCAACGCAGAAGCCCGCGCCAGCTATACCCGCGCCGCGGTTGTGCTCGACCAGAACGGGTTGGCGAACCTGGTTTCTCCAAACGGCAGCGCAATTCCTCAGTCCGCCTTCGTGCGGCTCCGACGGGCGGGCTGGAGTGTGTCACCAGTTTTGGAGGGAGATTATAGGTTTGGTGTGACCCGATTAAGGGTGATCGGCATCGAGCCACTGACGATGCCCGCCGAGACTAACACCGTCGACCTGGGAAATGCCGGGGACGTGCTTTCCTTTATCACGCCTCCGGGCATGCTGTTTGTCTCTCCCAGAACAGCGGAAAAAATGCGAGGACAGACGGACCTCGCACTGCGTGTTTCGGATCGGATGCTGGACGGCGCCGCCTTCATCGATATCGGCTTGGCCCAGAAGCTGTTAAGAAGAGAGGGCGAACTCAGTCGGATTGTGATTGCCGAAAACCAACGTTCCGGTCTGGAGCCGCTTGAAAAGCTTGTTCCAACCCTCTCAGTTCGCGAGCCGAATGCAGAAACCGACGTCGAGCATCTTACCGAGAGCTTCCATCTCAATTTGACCGCCTTCGGGTTTCTCGCCTTCGCGGTGGGGCTGTTCATCGTGTACTCGACGATCGGTCTCGCCTTCGAGCAACGGCGGCCGACCTTCAGAACGCTTCGCTGCCTTGGAGTTTCGTTAAGTGCGCTTGCGGTTCTGCTGCTCGCCGAACTTGTCCTTTTCGCCCTTGCCGCCGGGGCGGTCGGCGTCGCGATAGGATATCTGGTCGCGTCGCTGCTTCTGCCCGGAGTGGCCGCAACCCTCGAAGGACTCTACGGAGCCAGCGTGCCTGGCACGCTTTCCCTGCGTCCGGAGTGGTGGGTTTCTGGTTTTGCCATCGCGGTGGCCGGCACATTGGTTTCGTCGGCACAGAGCCTGTTGCGCTTGAGGAGGGTGCCTTTGCTCGCGGCGGCCCAACCCCAGACCTGGGGACGATCGTGGCAAGCGGGGCGGCGGTTTCAGGTGCTAGCCGCAGCGGCTTTGCTAGCCCTCTCGGGAGCTCTTCTTCTGTGGGCTGAAGGACTTGAGGCGGGCTTTGGCGTTCTTGGCTGTCTTCTGCTCGGGGCGTCGCTACTTCTTCCCACCGTACTTTCTGGATTCTTTACCGTGATGCAGCGGGCGTCTTCGCGCGCGCTCGTCACGTGGTTCTGGGCCGACGCGCGGCAGCAACTCCCCGGACTTTCGCTTGCGCTCATGGCATTGCTTCTTGCGCTGGCGGCAAACGTCGGCGTCGGAACCATGGTCTCGAGCTTCCGTCTCACGTTCGTCGGCTGGCTCGACCAGCGTCTCGCCGCCGAGCTTTACGTCGCTGCCCGGAACGAGGGCGAGGCAGACAGGCTCAGGACATGGCTCGCAACGAAGGTGGAATCGGTGTTGCCGATCTTGAGCGTGGATGCCGAGATCCGGGGGCAGCCGATGCAGATCTTCGGTGTCGCTGACGATCCGACCTACAGGATGCACTGGCCCCTGATCGTTGGCATGCCGGACGTCTGGGATCAGGTGGCGTCCGGTCAAGGGGTGCTGGTCAACGAACAGTTCTGGAGGCGGGACCGGCTCCGTATCGGCGATCAGCTGGATCTGCCGGGTGACTGGAAGCCGGCGGTTGTCGGGGTCTATTCGGATTACGGAAACCCAAAGGGCCAGGTCATCGCCGGAATAAACGCTCTGACCTCTCGTTACCCGCAGGTCTCGCGCCTGCGCTACGGTCTGCGGATCCAGCCTGATCAGGTTGCGGACCTACGATCGAGGCTCACGGACGAATTCGGACTACCACCGGGTAACGTCGTCGATCAAGCGGCATTGAAGGAACAGTCACGGCGGATCTTCGATCGCACATTCCTGGTTACTGGCGCGTTGAACATATTCACGCTCGGGGTTGCAGCACTGGCGATGTTCTCAAGCCTCCTCACGCTGTCGGAAATGCGCCTCCCGCAGCTTGCGCCTGTGTGGGCCACGGGGGTCACGAGACGTGATCTCGCTCTTCTTGAGGTTCTAAGGGCGCTCGTGCTCTGGCTGGCGACATTTATTGCCGCTTTGCCCCTCGGCCTGGCGTTGGCGTGGGTGCTTCTCGCGGTGGTGAACGTCGAAGCCTTCGGCTGGCGTCTGCCCATGTATATCTTTCCTTACGAGTGGCTTCGCCTCGGTCTAGTCGCGCTCGGCGCTGCTGTCGTTTCCGTATTCATCCCGCTTCGCCGGCTGGCGCGAGTCACGCCATCGGAACTTCTGAAGGTATTCGCCAATGAGCGTTAGATCGATTGCGATCGCTTTTGCGGTGACGACCATGGCCAGCTTGTCCGGGAGCCAAGCGGCCTCCGAGGGTTTTGGTGGCCTTGGCTCGACGGTCGAAGGGTTTTCGGTGCCGCAGCCTGGCCTGCTGCTCCGTTTCCCCGCCGACCACGGCCCACATCCGGACTTCCGGATAGAGTGGTGGTATCTAACGGCCAATCTTGAAGCCCCCGACGGAACTCAGTACGGGGCGCAGTGGACCCTTTTCCGCTCAGCGCTTGCTCCGGGTGAGACCAACGCGTGGTCAAGCCCACAGCTCTGGATGGGTCACGCAGCCGTCACCACTTCAGAAGACCACTTCGTCGCAGAACGTATTTCACGCGGGGGAGTGGGGCAGGCTGGTGTTGTCGCGGCGCCGTTCTCGGCCTGGATCGATGACTGGCAGATGGAGGGACATGCCGCACCGGGAGCGGATCAACTGGCCGATCTCAGCCTGACTGCGACGGCCGAGGAATTCGGCTATGAACTCCGCCTATCGGCTACCGGCCCGCTGGTGCCGCAGGGCATTAACGGCTATTCGGTGAAATCAGCGAAGGGACAGGCCAGCTACTACTATTCGCAACCGTTCTATGCGGTGGTCGGCTCGCTTTCGCTACCGAGCGGGAATGTAGAGGTGACGGGGAAGGCTTGGCTTGACCGCGAGTGGTCGTCACAGCCGCTCGCGGAGGACCAGACCGGTTGGGATTGGTTCTCGCTGCATCTCGATACAGGGGAGAAGCTCATGGGCTTCCGCCTCAGAGATGAAGGGGAGGGATATACCTCCGCCACCTGGATCACTGCCGACGGGCGACCGGACCCTTTACCCGCGACAGCTCTCAAGATCGTTCCCGTGCGAACCGCCAAAGTCGCAGGGCGTCAAATTCCTGTTTCCTGGAACGTCCAGATTCCCAGTCGCGGCTTTGACGTCACGACCCAGCCTCTGAACGACCATGCGTGGATGTCAACGTCCATCCCGTACTGGGAAGGCCCGATCGCCTTCGAGGGCAGTGTCAGTGGCAGGGGTTACCTGGAGATGACCGGGTACTAGCCCAAACCAAGGGTAGCGGGAAGGTGATTGGGGGCAGCTTCTATCGCACCTGCCTGATGGTTGCGTGACCATGGCCTAAGAACCACGCTTTGCGATCGTGTCGTGCTGGCGGAGAGTTTTGAGACCGCCGGGAGTGGTACGTCCCCGTCACGGGCCGGGTTTCGCCAACGTCCGGTCCGCCATCTCTTGACTCGATAATAACTAACTAGTTACATAATTGATAATCGGTATTCATCGCGAGTTGGGAGATTCGAGTGAAGATATACGGGATGCAGCATGTGGGTTTCACCGTGCCTGACCTTGACGAGGCGGTCGGCTTTTTCGTGACAATCTTCGGTGCGGTAACATGTCTCGAAACCGGCAGAGTGGAGGCTGACGATGCGTTCATGCTTCGACGCCTGGGTGTTCCTGAGGGCAGACGGATAGAAAACATCAAGGTTCTGAGAATCGGGAACGGCACGAACCTCGAGATATTCCAGTATTCCGGAGAGACAGGCGATCCGGAGCCGCTGAAACGCAACAGCCAGCCCGGCGGATTTCACATGGCCTTCGAGGTCGATGATTGCGAGCGCACAGCAGAGCGGTTGCGCGCCGCCGGCGTTGAGGTGCTGGAAGGTCCCACCCTTGTCGAGAGCGGTGCGATGGCCGGACTCACGTGGCTTTATCTGAAGGCTCCCTGGGGACAATTCCTGGAGATCGTCAGCATGCCCGGGCCACTCGGATACGAAAGCGCCGGCGGTCCACGGCAGTGGTCGCCCGTCAGCGGCAGCTGAATTCCCACTCGTAGATCGCGGCATCTGGTCCCGTGGTCATCTCAAAGCAAATACACGCAACCACTGGCCCAAGGGGCCGGAAAGGAGAGCCGTGCCTCAAGAAATCCTGATAAGCTCAAAGCAGACCTTTGAGCTTGGCGACTACGAAGACGGTCCACTTGAGCCCGGACAGATCCGTGGACGAACGCTCTGCACCTTGATCAGTCAGGGCACGGAGCTTGGCTGGGCCAATGGCGACGTCTTCCCCATCCGGCCCGGTTATGCGGCCGTGTTTGAGGTGACCGAGGTCGCACAGGGTGTCGTCGGCGTCAGCGTCGGCGACCGGCGTTTCGCGATGGGGCAGCACCGCAGCACGCAGACCCATAATGTGCAGTATACCCTGGCGTTGCCGGATGGATTGTCTCCGGATCGCGCGGTGCTTGCCCGCTTGATGGGCGTATCGATGACGAGCCTGATGACAACGAAGGCCCGCCCCGGGGACCGTGTCGTGATTTCGGGGGCCGGTCCGGTTGGCTTCCTCGCTGCGCATCTCTTCAGGATCGGTGGATATCGGGTCACCGTGGTCGATCCGGATCCGGTAAGGCGCACCCAGATCATGCGAAGCGGAATCGCGGATTGCCGGGCGTCGGTCGGTGACGCATCGGAACTGGTCGGAAATGTCTCCCTCGTCGTTGATTGCTCAGGCCACGAGGGCGCGATCATCGACGCCTGCCGTGTCGTTCACAAACTCGGCGAGGTCGTCATGGTCGGTGTTCCCTGGAAGCGGGCAACGGAGATTTCGGCACATGAACTCATGCAGGCGGTCTTCTTCAACCTGGTGACGTTGCGTTCCGGCTGGGAATGGGAAGTTCCATTGCATGGTCGCGACTTCGTTTGGGAGGAACTCCTTGAAGGATACAACAATGCGCCGCACAGCATCTTCGGCGGCTTTTCGCGTGCGCTCGACTGGCTGTCCGAGGGATTGATCGACAGTGAAGGCTTGATACGCCATGTGAGGCCAGACGATCCCGCGTCGCTCTATTCGGAGATCTCGCGACGGGAAATCGAAGAGCCCTTTATCGTTATCGATTGGACGTAAGTCGTTCGCGAGGGGCTGACGCATCGCCCTACAGTCGTCGATACTGATGCCTAGCGCGATGCGCTAGGCACACACCAGACGCATGATGGTATCGACGTTGAACTGCAGTCGCTCGTCGATCGCTTCCTTGGCCATGAGGTCGCGTTCGAAAATGATCGATCCGGTGAAGCGGTTGGTCAGGTAGTAGTAGCCGATTGCCGCTATGGTTATGTTCAACTGTACCGGGTCGATGCCGGGTCGAAACACACCTTTAGAGGCGCCCCGCTCGAGAATGTCGCCGACCATATTGACGAACTTGCGACTGGCGACCTTGATGACCTCGGATTTCTTCAGGTGCTTGGCGCGGTGAAGGTTCTCGCTGTTGACCAGCGTAATGAACTCCGGGTTCTTCAAGTAGTATTCCCAGGTGAACTGGACGAGCTTGGCAAGCGCTGCCTTCGGCTCCAGGTCGTCGAGCTTGAGTTTTTGTTCTGCCGTGCGGATGTCGATATAGGCATCTTCAAGAACGGTCTGGAACAGGCGCTCCTTGCTCTCGAAATAGTGGTAAATCATCCGCTTGTTGGCATTGGCCTTCTCGGCGATCACGTCGACCCGTGCGCCACCTAAGCCATTCTTCGAAAACTCTTTTTTTGCCGCTTCCAGAATGCGAGCCTTCGTTGCCTCGGCGTCTCTGGTGCGTGGCTTTCGGGCTGGTTTCTCCGTGTCTTCGTTCGTGATGCTCAAAGCCCTTCCTCCATCGCCCTCGCGCCTGCTGCGCTTGAAGTCATACACGCCGGAAAGCTGATCCGTCAAAGCGGTTCGTCGGAACGGTCGGCGCCTGCACCTATTAAAAGCACTTGACTCGGGGTTTTGTAAAGAAGTAACTAGTTAGTGCGTTAAGTGGGATTGACGAGGCCGGAGGAGGCCAGGGCGACAAGCGTTCGCCGCCACCTGCGAGCCTGCATTTTCAACCCGTGTGGGACGGGGAACGCTCACCGAGGATATGGGAGGATTGGCATGTCGACCTTTATTAAGGATTTTATCGAACGCGAGACGGTAAGCCGTCGCAACTTCTTGTTTGCCGCCGCCGCCGGCGTCGGCGCCATGGCAGTGCCGATGGCGTTCGGCCGTGGCACGGCACAGGCTGCGCTCACGGATCCGGCGATTGCGTGGAGCTATCGCGACAGGGCGTCTGCCTATTGGAATTCGGTCGTCTCGGGCGGTGAGGCCTTCGTAGAATCCCTCGGCAAGCCGAAAAGCGCGCTCGTCAGTCTGATCAACGAGGGGTCGACCGAGAAATCGCTCTCAGACATCAAGGCGTTTCTCGCCAAGAACAACGGCAATTGCGCGATCGCCTGCGATGCCAACGACAGCCCCAATGCAAGACCCGTCGTCGAGGCGGCTCAGGCCGCCGGCGCCTATATTTCGACGATCTGGAACAAGACCGACGACCTGCATCCCTGGGATTTCGGCGACAACTACGTCTCCCACATGACCTGGTCGGACGAAAAGCCGGCCGAGCAGACGGCGCGCATTCTATTTGAAGCCATGGGCGGCGAAGGCGGCGTGGTTCATCTCGGCGGCATCGCCGCCAACAACCCTGCGGTCGAACGCCTGAACGGCCTCAAGAATGCGCTCAAGGATTTCCCGAACATTGAATTGCTCGATGCGCAGCCGGCCGACTGGGATACGCAGAAGGGTGCAGCCCTCATGGCATCGTTCCTGACCCGCTACGGCGACAAGATCAAGGGCGTCCACTGCGCCAACGACAACATCGCCTATGGCGTCATCGAGGCGTTGCGCGCCGAAGGCATCGAGGACATGCCGATCGTTTCCTACGACGGCAATCCGGAAGCAGTGCAGATGGTGCTGGACGGAAAACTGTTGGCGACCGTTTTCACCAACCCACACTGGGGTGGCGGCATCAGTGCAGCACTCGCCTATCATGCGGCAATTGGCAGCTTCAAGCCGTCCGAGGAGCCCAAGGAACACCGCGAGTTCTACGGTCCGACGATCCTGGTCACCGCCAAGGACGCTGCCGAGTTCAAGGCCAAATACCTCGACTCAGTCCCGACCTACGACTGGAAGGATTTCTGGGGCCCGTCGAACGGGCAGATCCAGTACTGACCTTCGACCGGTAAGGCGGCAGCCTAGAGGCTGCCGCTTCCTCCCCTTGTGACCTTCAAAAAGAGGGGTGTCTGACGTGACACGTCGCCTATCGCGCGAAACCTTGATTAAATGGGCGCCGCTCCTGGTGCTGATTGCGCTCGTGATCTTTTTCACCGCGCTCAACCCTACATTCTTTTCCCAGCGGAATTTCGCCCGCATCGCGATTGCGGCGGCCCCGGCGCTCATGGTCGCCGTCGGCGTTACCTTCATCATCGTCATGGGATCGATCGACCTTTCCATGGAAGGAACGGTCTCCCTGACGGCCGTGGCCTTTGCATTCATCTTTGCCTACCTCGGCGGCTCGCTCGCCCCTTCCGGTTGGATCGCCATTCCGCTGGTACTCCTTCTCGGCGGCCTCATTGGACTGCTCAACGGACTGGTCCATGTGAAGCTCAAGATACCGTCTTTCATGGCAAGCCTTGCCATGGGCTTCGTCGGCACGGGCGCTGCGATCCTTTTGACTGGTGGCGACATCGTGAAGGTAAGCGATGCAACGTTCCGCGGGCTTTTGACCGTGCGCTGGCTCGGCTTCCCGCTGATGGTCTATATCGCCGCCTTCTTCCTCCTCGTCGCCTGGTTCGTTCAGACCCATACGACGTTGGGCCGTAACTTCTATGCCGTCGGCGGCGGCGAGGATCTCGCTCACGCATCCGGTCTCAATGTCACCCGTGTCCGGGTCACGGGCTTCGCGCTTGCCGGCATCTTTTATGCGATTGCCGCGATCCTCGTGGTGGCCCGTATCGGTCAGGCGGAATCGGTGACCGGCGCGAATTTCATGTTCGTCTCGATCACGTCGGTCGTCGTCGGTGGTGTGGCCCTCTGGGGCGGCATCGGCGGTGTCTGGAATGCACTCGTCGGGGTGCTCATCGTTAACGTCATCGACAATGGGATGGTCGTCATTGGGCTGCCCGACTTCATTCAGGACGGCATGCTCGGCCTGCTCGTCATTCTTGCCGTCGTGCTTTCGACCGATCGCAAGATGCTTTCCTTCGTCAAGTGAGGCACGCCATGTACGAGCTCAAGGCCGTCGACAAGAAATTCCCGGGCGTACATGCGCTGAAGGCGATCGATTTCCACATCAAGCGCGGCGAAATCGTCGGGCTTGTGGGGGAAAACGGCGCCGGCAAATCCACCTTGATGAAGGTCATCTACGGTGCCTACCAGCCGGATGGCGGGCGTGTGCTGATCAATGGAACGCCCGTTCGCTTCGCCAATCCGCGCCAGGCGATGGAGAAGGGGATCGGGATGGTGTTCCAGGAACAGTCCCTGATCCCGAACCTGACTGTCATGGAAAACATCTTTCTCGGCTACGAGCGGCAGTTCACCCGCTTCGGTGTCGTCGACTGGAAGGCCATGGCGAAAGCGGCGAAGGCGCAGCTTGCCAAGGTGAAACTCGATATCGACCCGGCAATGGTGACGTCGAAGCTTTCTTTTGCGCAACGCCAACTCGTCGAACTTGCCAAGGTGCTGACGCTGGAGGAGCGGGTGGAAGGTGACCTCGTCATCCTGCTCGACGAGCCGACTTCGGTCCTGTCGAAGGAAGAGGTGGAGCTGCTTTTCAAGCTCGTGCGGGAACTGGTGGCGCGAGCTTCCTTCATCTTCGTTTCGCACCGCATGGACGAGGTGATGGAGCTATCCGACCGGATCTACGTGATGAAAGACGGCGAGGTCGTGGATGTCGTTGATCGTGGCGCTGCTCCGGCCGAGGCCATCCAGCACAAGATGGTCGGCCGCAATGTCGACAAGCAATATTACCGTGAGCATCGGCAAAAGCCGTTCGACGCTTCGAAGGTGCTCGTCGAGTTGGACGGTGTCGGCCTTCCCGGCCGCATCCAGGATATCTCGCTCAAGCTGCACGCCGGCGAAGTGCTCTGCCTGGTCGGAACGGAAGGTTCCGGTCGCGAGGCAATCCTCAGGACGATCTACGGCATGCTGACGCCGACCACGGGTCGTCTCAGCATCAAGGGCGAGGACGCGACCGACCTTTCTCCGCGACAGTCGGTCGCCCGCGGCGTCGGCTATGTTCCCCGCGAGCGCAAGATCGAGGGCATCGTCGCCGGCATGAACGTCTACGAAAACATGACCCTTTCGCAGATGAAGAGCCGCTCGAAGGGTGGCGTGCTGCGCGTCGGGGAGGAGCGGGCGCTTGCCCGCGAATGGATCAAGAAACTGTCGATCAAGGCGCATTCCGAATTAGCGGATTGCGGCAATCTTTCAGGTGGCAACCAGCAGAAGGTGGTTCTGGCCAAGTGGCGATCGGCCGGCTCCGACATCATGCTTCTCGACCATCCGACGCGCGGCCTGGACATTGGCGCCAAGGAGGATGTCTACGACATGATCCGCGCCATGAATGCGGCCGGCGTCGGCATCGTGCTGGTCGCCGATACGCTGGAAGAGGCGATTGGCCTCTCGCACACCATCATCGTCGTCAAGGACGGGCGCATTCAGAAGCAGTTTGCCTGCGAGCCGGGTTCCAAGCCCACGCCCTATGACCTTCTGCATTACATGATCTGAGGGACCAATGGATATTCAGCGCCTCAAACCGCACCTTCCCTGGATAACGCTCCTGGTGCTCGTCGCAATCGTCGGCATCACGGATCCCGGTTTCCTTCGACCAACAAACCTGCTTGGGATCGCCGGCGATATCGTGCCGCTTTTCATCATGGCGCTCGGGCTCACCTTCGCCATCTATATCGGCGGCATCGATCTGTCGGCCCAATCGATGGCGAACATGGTGACCGTTATCGCTTCCATCTACCTCGCCTCGCTCGGTGCCTGGGTTGCCGTGCTTTGTATTGCTGCAGGATTTCTGCTTGGCATGCTGTCCGGATTCGTGACGACACGGCTTTACGTGCCGTCGTTCATCTCCACGCTTGCCGTGGGAGGCGTTGCCTTCTCGGTCGCGCAGTGGCTTTCCGGTCAGCGCGCACTCAACATGGATGCCGTCCAGCGCAACGAAACCTTCGGCTGGATGATCGGTCATACCTGGGGCGTTCCCAATGAGCTCCTGATTGCCGCTGGGCTTGTGGCTCTCTGCCTCTTCATCGAGCGGCGCACGACGCTCGGACGCGTTCTGAAGGCGGTCGGTGCTGGCGAACTTGCCGCCGCCGCGTCCGGTCTCGATGTCGCGCGCTACAAGATTCTCGCCTTCGCCATCTCCGGTGCGCTTGCTTCGATCGCCGGCCTACTCTTCGCGGTAAAGCTCTCCGGCGGCGCGCCAACGATCGCCAATGGGTTCCTGCTGCCGGCAATCGTTGCCGTACTGGTCGGCGGTACGCCTTTGACAGGTGGTGTCGGCGGCGTGATGAATACGGTTGTCGGCACTCTCATCGTCGCCGTTATCCGCGCCTCGATGCTCTACTTCGAAATCGATGCGACGCGCCAGCAGATCGTTTTCGGCATCGTGTTGATCGTTGCCATCGCTCTGACGATCGACCGCGCCAAGCTGCGCACCGTGAAGTAGGAGGCAACCATGACGACCATGCGCGCCGCCGTCCTGACCGCTCCGAAACGCTTCGAGGTCCGAGAGGTCGCAATGCCCGTCGTCGGGCCGAACGATATCCTCGTCCGGGTCGCGCGCACCGGCATCTGCGGCACGGACATTCATATCTTCAACGGCCACTACGCAGCCGATCGACTCCCTATGATCCCCGGACATGAATTCTGCGGCACGATTGCCGAGCGTGGTGCCAATGTTCGCCATCTTGCGGTCGGAACGCGGGTGGTGGTCGATATCAACATCGGTTGCGGCAGCTGCTTCTGGTGCCGCCGCAACGAGGTCCTGAATTGCGCCGAGGTCACGCAGGTGGGTATCGGCCGGGATGGCGCCTTTGCCGAGTATGTTGCGATTCCTGCACGACTGGCTATTCCGGTTGAGGCTGATATCGCAGATGCCGTGCTTGCGCTCACCGAACCGGTCGCCTGTGTCGTTCGCGCGGCGCGCAAGGCGCAAGCAACATTCGGCCAGTCGGTGCTCATCTTCGGTGCAGGACCGATCGGCAACCTGCATGTGCAGATGATGCGGCTCGTTGGCGCAGCGCCGATTATTGTGGTCGACCTTTCGCCCGACCGTTGCCGGATGGCGATCGAGGCTGGGGCCGATGCGGCCGTCTCGGATCCCGCCGAACTGAAGGCAGTGGTTCACAAGATGACCGGCGGACGCGGGGCGGATCTGGTAATCGAAAGTGTGGGCAGTCGAAAGCTCTACGAACAGGCGTTCGATCTCATGCGCCGCGGCGGCCATGTCGCCTTTTTCGGCATCACGCCACCGGGAGAGACCGTTGCCCTCGACAGTCTGCGAACCGTGTTGGAAGAAGGCAGCCTCAAAGGCTCTGTTGCCGGCATGGGTGAGGATATGCACGACGCGCTCACGCTTCTGTCGCATGGCCGGTTCCGAACGCAGGATTTCACAAAGGCAAGTTATCCGCTGGAGGCCATCCAGGAGGCCTTCGAAACGATCGCCGAGCGGCCGCAACACCTGAAGACCCAGATCGCCATCGCGGCGTAAACTATCGAAGTGGAGGTACCAGATGGACCAGACGAACACATTTCTTGCTCCCCCGACCGCAGCGCGCAGCTTCGGCTTCTTCGTCGACGGGCAGTGGAAGGAAGGAACCGACCACTTCGAGCGCACGTCGCCGGGCCATGGCACGCCGGTGACCCGCACCGTTCGTTGCACGGTCGATGATCTAAACGCCGCCGTCGCCGCGGCGCGCCATGCTTTCGAAGACCGCCGCTGGTCCGGGCTTTCCGGTGCCGCGCGCGCCGGCGTGCTCTTGCGCGTCGCCGAAATCCTGCGACGTCGCAGGGACGAGATCGCTTACTGGGAGACGCTCGAAAACGGTAAGCCGATCTCGCAGGCACGCGGTGAGATTGACCATTGCATAGCCTGCTTCGAGGTCGGCGCCGGTGCTGCGCGCCTTCTGCACGGTGACAGCTTCAATTCGCTCGGTGACGATCTGTTCGGCATGGTCCTGCGCGAGCCGATCGGTGTCATCGGCCTGATCACGCCGTGGAATTTCCCGTTCCTGATCCTGTGCGAGCGTGTGCCTTTCATCCTGGCTTCCGGTTGCACGATGGTGGTGAAGCCATCCGAAGTCACCTCTGTGACCACGCTGCTTTTGGCCGAGGTACTGGCTGAAGCCGGCCTGCCTGCCGGCGTCTACAATGTCGTCACCGGTTCGGGCCGCTCGATCGGTCAGGCGCTTGCCGAACATCCCGATGTCGACATGCTCTCCTTCACGGGATCGACGGCTGTGGGCCGCTCCTGCGTCCACGCCGCTGCCGACAGCAACTTCAAGAAGCTTGGCCTCGAACTCGGTGGCAAGAACCCCATCATCGTCTTTGCCGATTCCGATCTCGAGGACGCGGCTGACGGCGCTGCCTTCGGCATCAGCTTCAATACCGGGCAGTGCTGCGTCTCGTCGTCGCGCCTGATCGTCGAGCGTTCGGTCGCTGCACAGTTCGAGAAACTCCTGGTCGAGAAGATGGCAAAGATTCGCGTCGGCGACCCACTTGATGATGGCACCCAGGTCGGCGCCATCACCACCGACGCCCAGAATGCCACGATCCTAGACTATATCGCCAAGGGCAAGGCTGCGGGCGCCAAGCTCCTCACCGGCGGCGAGCCGATCGACCTTGGCCGTGGCCAATATATCGCGCCGACACTCTTTTCCGGCGTTTCCCGCGACATGGCGATCGCGCGAGACGAGATTTTCGGTCCGGTTCTGTGCTCAATGCATTTCGATACGGTGGAGGAGGCCATTCAGCTCGCAAACGATACGGTCTACGGTCTTGCGGCGAGCGTGTGGACAAAGAACATCGACAAGGCGCTGACAGTGACGCGGAAGGTGCGTGCAGGCCGATTCTGGGTCAACACGATCATGGCGGGGGGCCCCGAAATGCCGCTCGGCGGTTTCAAGCAGTCCGGCTGGGGCCGCGAGGCCGGCATGTACGGGGTGGAGGAATACACGCAGGTGAAGTCCGTTCACGTCGAGATCGGCAAGCGTTCGCATTGGATCGCATGATGTCGAAAGGCTATGACTATGTGATCGTCGGCGGTGGCTCCGCCGGTTGCGTACTGGCGGCGCGGCTTTCCGAAAATCCGTCGGCGCGCGTCTGCCTCATCGAGGCGGGCGGGCGCGACAGCCACCCGCTGATCCACATGCCCGTCGGCTTTGCCAAGATGACCGCCGGCCCGTTGACCTGGGGGCTGAAGACGGCGCCCCAGAAGCACGCCAACAACCGCGAAATCCTCTACGCTCAGGCAAAAGTGCTTGGTGGCGGCTCGTCGATCAATGCCGAGGTATTTACGCGCGGGCATCCAGGTGATTACGACCGTTGGGTCGAAGAGGGTGCCGAAGGATGGGGCTTCAAGGACATCCAGAAGTATTTCCTGCGTTCCGAGGGCAATTCGATCCTCTCGGGTAAATGGCACGGAACGGATGGTCCGCTCGGGGTATCGAACATTCCCGACCCGCAGCGCATGACGCGTGCCTTCGTGCAAAGCTGCCAGGAACGCGGCATACCCTACAACCCGGATTTCAATGGCCCGGTTCAGGAAGGTTCCGGCGTCTACCAGACCACGACGCGGGACAATCGCCGCTGCTCTGCGGCGGTCGGCTACCTGCGACCGGCTCTAAAGCGCAAGAACCTCACGGTCATCACCGGAGCGCTCGTGCTTCGCGTCGTCTTCGAAGGACGACGTGCCGTCGGCGTCGACTATCAGGTCGATGGCAAGCGGGTGACTGCACGGGCGGATAGTGAGGTTCTGCTGACTTCGGGCGCAATCGGCACGCCGAAGCTGATGATGCTTTCAGGTGTCGGCCCGGCCGAAACGCTTCGCAGACATGGTATCGACATCATCCAGGACCTGGCCGGCGTTGGCGAGAACCTGCAGGATCATTTCGGCGTCGACATCGTTGCGGAGCTGAAGGACCACGACAGTCTCGACAAGTACAACAAGCTGCATTGGTCGATCTGGGCGGGCCTTCAATATACCCTGTTCAAGTCCGGTCCCATCACCTCCAACGTGGTGGAGGGCGGGGCATTCTGGTACGGCGACAAGACGAGCCCCTATCCGGATCTGCAGTTCCATTTCCTCGCCGGAGCAGGCGCGGAAGCCGGCGTGCCCAGCGTGCCAAAAGGTTCTTCCGGCATTACGCTCAATTCCTACACGCTGCGCCCGAAATCGCGCGGCAGAGTGACACTTCGTTCTGCGGATCCGCGCGATCTTCCGGTCATCGATCCGAACTTCCTTGCCGACCCCGAGGATGTAAAGATCTCGGTCGAAGGCGTGAAGATCAGCCAGGAAATTTTCGCGCAGCCGTCACTTCAGAAATACATAAAGACGCTGCATTTCCCGAGCCGCGACGTCCGCACGGAAGCGGATTATGTCGCCTATACCCGCCAATATGGCCGCACCTCCTATCATCCGACCTGTACCTGCAAGATGGGGCGTGACGAGATGTCGGTGGTCGATCCGCAACTGCGCGTGCATGGACTGGACGGCATTCGCATTTGCGACAGTTCCACCATGCCGAGCCTCGTTGGCTCCAACACGAATGCGGCCACGATCATGATCGGCGAAAAGGCCGCGGACATGATTCGCGGCAACGCTTGATCACGCGATCATCGACAACGAAAAAGGGCGGCTCTTGAGCCGCCCTTTTCGTGTCAGTCCCATTCAGGGACCCAGGGTAGTTGCCCTGGCTTGATGATCCGGTAGCCGGTGGCCGTCGTCGCGTCGATCCTGCTCATGTCGATCGACGAGAGGGTGAAATCCATGATCTCGAAGTTCGCGCGGATGTTTTCCGGTTTCGTGGACATGGTGTTGAGCGGCACGCCTTTCTGGAGAATCCAGCGCAGCGCCACCTGTGCCGCGGACTTGCCGTAGGTCTCGCCGATGTCGGCGAAAAGCCGGTGCTTGAAGATCTCGCCACGTGCAATCGATGCGTAGGAAGAGATCGGGATGCCTGTTTCCTCGGCAGCCGCGAGTAATTTTTCCTGGTTGAGAAGCGGGTGGAATTCCACCTGGTTGGTCACAAGCGGAACATCGGCGATGGCGCGCGCCTGTCGCATCATGGCCGCCGTGTAGTTTGATACGCCAATCGACTTCGCCAGTCCTTTGCCGAGCGCGGATTGAAGCATCTGGAGCGAGGAAGCGACCTCTCCGTTGGCCGGCGGCCAGTGCAGCAGAAGAACGTCGGCGCAATCGATCTTGAGCGCCTCAAGGCTCGCTTCGACCGAAGAGACGAATTTCTTTTCCGTATAGTTGTCGGGATGCACTTTGGTGGTGATGCAAAGCTCGTGACGGGGAACGCCGCATTCAGCCAACGCCTCACCTGTGTCGGCCTCGTTGCCATACATCTGCGCCGTGTCGAATGCCCGATAGCCGACGTCGATTGCGGCGTCGATTGCGCTTCGAAGTTCGCTCCCCTTCAGCGGATAGGTGCCGAAGCCGCGCTGAAAGGTCTTCTGGAAGTAGATGTTCATGCCTCCCCCTTGTTTGGTGATGAGCCGGCGTCATTTGCCGGCGGCCCGAAAATCGCGCTTACCGGCTTGTCTTGTCCGTAATTAACATATAACTAGTTAGTTACTTCAGGCAATGAAAAACGGAGGGTCAGGCGATGAAGAAGGTGAAGAGCGCGCAGGAGGCGGTCCGGCTCATCAAGGACGGGTCGGTCGTCGCCGTGAACTCTTCCTCGGGACTGTGCTGCCCCGATGCCGTGTTGAAGGCGCTCGGCGAACGCTTCGACAGAGAGGGTCATCCGCGCGGGCTCACCTCCGTTCATCCGATCGCCGCTGGCGACTTCTTCGGTACCCGCGGCGTCGATCACATCGCCAAGCCCGGGATGCTGGTGAAGATCATCGGCGGTTCCTATCCCTCGGGGCCGAGCAATGCCGAGCCGCCGCTCATCTGGCAGATGATCCTGAAGGAGGAACTCGCCGCCTTTAACGTGCCCTCCGGCATCGTCTTCGACATGCTGCGCGAAGGGGCTGCCAAGCGTCCAGGCGTGTTGACGAAAGTCGGCATGGAGACCTTCGTGGATCCTGAGCAGGACGGCTGTGCCATGAACGCCCGGGCGCGCGGCGAGCCCATCGTCAAGCGCGTGTCATTTGAGGGCGAGGACTGGCTGCATTTCCCGGCCATCCGCCCCGATGTGGCGATCATCCGGGCAACGACCGCCGACGAGAAGGGCAACCTGACCTTTGAACAGGAGGGCGCGACGCTCGGGGCGATGGAAATGGCGCTCGCCGCCCGCAATTCCGGCGGTCTGGTGATTGCGCAGGTCAAACGGGTAGCAGCCAGCGGGACGCTTCGCCCTCACGATGTGCGCGTCCCCGGTATCCTCGTCGATGTCATCGTCGAGGCGCCCGATCAGTTGCAAACGACGGCAACGCCTTATGACCCGGCGATCTCGGGCGAGCTCTTCCGGCCACTCGAAACCTTCCGCACGCCGGCGCTCGACGTTGGCAAGGTCATCGCCCGGCGCGTGGCGCAGGAGCTCCAGGACGGTTGGGCAGTCAATATCGGCTTCGGCATCTCGGCGAACGTGCCGCGCATCCTTATCGAGGAAGGTCATCACGGCAAGGTCACCTGGGTGATCGAGCAGGGTGCCGTCGGTGGTGTCCCGCTTCTCGACTTCAAGTTCGGCTGCGCGTCGAATGCCGAGGCCTTCGTCGCCTCGCCGCACCAGTTCTGCTATTTCCAGGCGGGTGGCTTCGACTGCTCGCTCTTGTCCTTCCTCGAAATCGATGCCGATGGTTCGGTCAACGTCAGCCGTCTTGCGGCCACCCCGCACCGCACGGCCGGTGCCGGCGGCTTCGTCGACATCACGTCTCGTGCGAAGAAGATCGTTTTCTCCGGCAACTTCAATGCCGGTGCGAAGATGCGTGTCGATGATGGCCGTTTGGTCATCGACAAGGAAGGCCGTATCGCCAAGTTCGTGCCGAAGGTGGACCAGGTGAGTTTCTCCGGCAAGCGCGCCCGGGCCCAAGGGCAGGAGATCAGCTACGTCACGGAACGTTGTGTCATCCGCCTCGACAGCGAAGGGCTGATTGTCACCGAGGTCGCCCCGGGTCTCGACCTTCAACGGGATGTCCTTGACCAAGCCGCTACACCCCTTCGCGTTTCTAATGCGCTCAAGAGGATGGACAGCGCGTTGTTTCGCCCCGAAGCCATGGGCCTCGTGCTGTGAGCGATCCGCGGATTGAACTCGTCGTTCATGACCGCGTCGCGCGGCTGACGCTCCGTCGCCTGGAAAAGCTGAACGCGATCGACGCCGACATGGTGGAAGCGCTTATGCAGGCGTGTCGCACCATCGAACGTTCGGATGCGCGCGTCGCCATCCTGTCTGGCGACGGACACAGATCCTTCTGCGCCGGTGGAGACATCGACGCGTGGAGCAGTCTCGACGCGGATGTGTTCTCTCGCCGCTGGCTGCGCGATGGTCACGATGCCTTCGATGCGCTGGCGCGCCTTTCCGTGCCACTGATTGCCGTGATGAACGGCCATGCGCTCGGCGGTGGGTTGGAACTCGCAACCTGTGCCGACCTGCGCATCGCGGAGGCCCATGTGAAGATCGGCCAGCCGGAGCCGGGTCTCGGCATCATCCCCGGCTGGTCGGGCACGCAGCGCGCGTCACGGCGGTTCGGAGCGCAGCTGGTTCGACGCATGGCGCTTTTCGGCGAGGTCTACGGTGCCGAGGAGGCACTGGCGCTTGGGCTCGTCGACAAGGTCGTGACAAGGGGCGAGGGGCTTGCTGCGGCTGATGCCGCCGCCGCGCGCGTGCTGCAACGTTCACCCCGTGCGACGGAACTTACCAAGATGTTGATCAATGCTGCGGAAGGTGAGGAAAGTGAACGCGTGGTCGAAGCGCTTGCGGGTGCTGTGGCAGCGGCTTCGAGCGACTTGACGGAGGGCCTGGCGGCCTATCGCCAGAAGCGTACGCCCCAGTTTGACAGATAGACCTGTGCCGTTCGCCAGCCCGGCAACCCGGCCCTTCATGGCGGTGTCTCATGGAACCTGACGACAAAGAACTCCTAACAACCCTCTTTCACGCGGCGATCGAGGCCGCAGATCCGGAGAATGCCCTGCGCGCCAATCTCCCGAGCGAGCCGCGGGGACGGACTGTGGTCATCGGTGCGGGCAAGGGCGCGGCGCAACTCGCCGCCGCTTTCGAGAGGCTCTGGCATGGTCCACTCGAAGGTGTTGTCGTGACGCGCTATGGATATGCCGTCCCGTGCGAGCGCATCCGCGTACTCGAGGCCGCTCACCCCGTACCAGATGCCGCTGGACTGGAGGCCACCAATGCGCTGTTCGAAGCCGTGCGGGATCTTACGGAAGACGACCTCGTGGTTGCGTTGATGTGTGGCGGCGGTTCGGCCCTGCTTCCGTCCCCGCCGGGCCCGCTGACGTTGGAAGATGAAGCGATGTTGAACGAAGCGTTGCTTTCGAGTGGCGCTCCGATCTCGGTCATGAACGCCATTCGCAAACAAGCTTCTCGCATCAAGGGCGGGCGCCTTGCCGCCGCCTGCCATCCGGCAAAGGTCGTCACATTGGTGGTGTCGGACGTGCCGGGCGACGATCCGGCGCAGGTTGCCAGCGGGCCAACCATTCCGGACACGGCGGATCGCGCTCAGGCGCGTGCGCTGGTCAAGGCCTGGGGCATCGCCCTTCCGGTGCGAGTCGCTGCGTGGCTCAAGGGCAACGACGGTCTGGCACCGTTGCCAAGCGATCCGGTCTTCTCCGGGAACGAGGTTCGGGTGATCGCATCGGCGAGCCTTTCACTCGAGGCCGCTGCTGCGCGCGCCGCGTCACTTGGCGTCCCCGCCGTTATCCTGTCGGATTCCATCGAGGGTGAGGCTCGCGATGTCGCCCGCGTTCACGCGGGAATTACCCGTGAAGTCGTGGCCCGCGGCCGGCCCTTTGCGCGTCCGACTGTCATCCTTTCGGGCGGCGAAACCACCGTAACGATCAAAGGGGGCGGCAAGGGCGGGCGCAACACGGAATTTCTTCTGTCACTTGCTCTGGCAGCCGAAGGGATTGGCTTTTCGGCGATTGCCGCTGATACCGATGGCATCGATGGCTCTGAAGACAATGCGGGCGCCTTTGCGGACGGGCAAAGCATGGCGCGCTTGCGGAGGGTGGGACGCGATCCTTCCGCCTTGCTCGCCGACAACGATGCCTGGACAGCCTTCCATCACCTGGGCGATCTGTTCGTGCCGGGCCCGACCGGAACCAACGTCAACGACTTCCGGGCGATCCTGATCCGATAAGACCAACCCGCGCCGGTGTCGGCGCGGGTGCGGTTTTGCCTCAGGCTGGAACGGGGGCGTCTTCCCGCAGCAGGCCCTTGCGCTTTAGGTCCGCCCAGAAGTCTGACGGGATCGGATGCGAGAACCAGGCAAGGTTTTGTTCGAGCTGCGCGAGCGTGCGCGTGCCGGCCATGAAGGATGGGACGGCGGGATGTGCGACGACGAACTGCAGCGCGGCCGCGGCCAGCGGCACGTCATGGTCGGCGCAGACGGCCTCGATCTTTGTAACCTTCTCCAGGATCTCGCGCGGTGCCGGCGCATAGTTGTACTTGGCGCCTTTCTTGGCGCCGGTTGCCAGAATGCCCGAGTTGAAGCCACCGCCCACGACGACGGCTGCGCCGCGCTCCTGGCAGAGCGGTAGGAAGGTATCGAGCGCTTCCTGTTCCAGGAGCGTGTAGCGTCCGGCCAGCAGGAAGCAGTCGAAGTCGTGACGCAGCAAGGCTTCATGGCAGACCTGCCATTCGTTGACGCCGACGCCGATCGCCTTGACGACCTTTTCCGCTCGCAGCTTTTCCAGCGCCCGCCAGGCGCCGTCCATAGCCTGTTCGAATACTTCCGGCTGCTCGCTGCCGCGCGTGAAGACGTCGATGTCGTGGATGAAGCACATGTCCATGTGCTCCAGCCCCAGCCGCTGCAGACTGTCTTCGAAGGCGCGCATGGTGCCGTCATAGCTGTAGTCGAAATGCATGGTGAAGGGTGCGGCATTCGTCCAAGGGGCAAAATCGATGGTATTGCGTCGCGCTGGGCGCAGAAGTCGTCCGACCTTGGAGGCAAGAACGAATTCGTCGCGCTCCTTCCAGCGTAGCGCGTGCCCCGTGCGCAGTTCGGCAAGGCCGTGGCCGTACATCGGTGCGGTGTCGAAGAAGCGGACGCCGGCCTCCCAGGCGCGTGCGAACATCGCTTCCGAGGTCGCCTCGTCGATCTCGCGAAAGATGTTTCCGAGCGGTGCTGTTCCGAAGCCGAACGCGGTTACCTCCAGATCAGTCCGCCCGAATTTTCGCTTTTGGCCAGGGTGCATGTTTTCCTCCTTAAGTAACTGAATGGTGAATACTATGCATGCCCCTAACCAGCTGTGCAAGCAGCATCCTTTCCGGTCTCCAAGTTTTTCGTCTTGACGACATCTGGCTTCCGAATATATGTAACTAGATAGTTACTAGAGACGAGGCGAGGCAGATGTATCTCACCGAAACGCAGGAGCAGGTGCGCGAGATGGCGCGTGCCTTTGCCGACGAAATGATCCGCCCGATGGCCGAGGAGCTCGATCGTGAGGAGCGCTTCCCCACAGGGCTTTACGACGAAATGGCAAAGCTGGGGCTTTTCGGTATTGGCGTGCCGGAAGCGCTTGGTGGGCCAGGGTTCGATACGCTCACCTACGCGCTGGTGATGGAAGAGCTCAGCCGTGGCTACGCTTCGGTTGCCGATCAGTGCGGCCTGATCGAGCTCATCTCGACCTTGCTCGTCCGCCACGGGACCGAAAGCCAGCAGGCCATGCTTCCGGATATCCTCGGTATGCGCGCCAAGGTCGCCTATTGCATCACCGAGCCGGAGGCCGGTACCGATGTTTCGGGCATCCGCACAACGGCTGAACGCGATGGTAACGGCTGGCGGCTCAATGGCGGCAAGATCTGGATCCACAATGCGCCGGTCGCCGATTACGGCTTCGTGCTGGCACGCACCGATAAGGAGGCGGGAAACCGCGGCATGTCGATCTTCATCGTCGACCTGCACGCGGCGGGCGTCGAGAAGGGGCCCAAGGAACACAAGATGGGCCAGCGGGCGAGCCAGGTCGGCGCGCTGAACTTCGCCGACGTCAAGCTTTCGGCCGATGCTCTCTTGGGCACGGAAGGGCGCGGCTTCCACATGATGATGTCGGTGCTCGACAAGGGTCGTGTCGGCATCGCGTCGCTCGCGGTCGGTATCGCTCAGGCGGGCCTCGAGGCGGCTCTGGACTATGCCGGAACACGCAAGCAGTTCGGCAAGGCCATTGCCGATTTCCAGGGCGTGCAGTGGCTGCTGGCCGACATGGCGAAGGATATCGAGGCTGCGCGCCTGCTCGTCCACTCGGCGGCCTTCAAGATCGACAGCGGCGCGGACGCCACGAAAGCGTGTTCGATCGCCAAGTGTTTTGCCGGCGATGTCGCCGTACAGCGGACGGCAGATGCGGTGCAGGTCTTCGGTGGCTCCGGCTACATTCGCGGCTTTGAGGTCGAGCGCCTCTACCGCGATGCCAAGATCACGCAGATCTATGAGGGCACGAACCAGATCCAGCGCATGATCATCGCGCGCGAGTTGCTCAAGAAGGGCGCACGGGCATGACCGGGTCTGACCCTCGCCCGGTCGCGCTCGTGACCGGTTCCTCGCGCGGTATCGGGCTTGCTGCGGCTGAGGCATTGGCGCGCGAAGGTTTTGCGGTTGCGGTCAACGGACCGCCGGGCGATGCAGAGCTGCCCTCGGCGGTCGAGCGCCTAGCCACCCACGGGGTTCCGGTCATGGCTGCGGCGTTCGATGTCAGCACGATTGCCGGCCACGACGCGGCGCTCGCAGCCATCGAGGCGGAACTTGGCCCGATTACCACGCTCGTCAACAATGCGGGTGTCGGTGTTCTCAGGCGTGGCGACATGCTGGAGGTGTCGGAGGAGAGCTGGGACCGTTGCTTCGCCGTCAACACCAAAGGCATGTTCTTTCTGAGCCAGGCTTTTGCGCGGCGTCTGCTTGCCCGAAGCAAAGGGCCGCTCTTCCACGCGATCATCAACGTCACCTCGTCGAACGCCGTCGCCGTGGCCGAACAGCGGTCGGAATACTGCGCGTCGAAAGCCGCCGCCGCGATGGTCTCGAAGGCGCTCGCCGTCCGGCTCGGACGGGAGGAGGTCGCCGTCTACGACGTCCAGCCGGGTCTGATTGCAACGGAGATGACGGCACCCGTCATCGATGCCTATCGCGAGCGGGCAGAACAGGGGCTCACGCTCTTTCCGCGTGTCGGAAGGCCCGAGGAAGTCGGCGCCCTGATCGCATCGCTCGCGACCGGACGTCTTCCCTACACCACCGGAATGACGATCCCGGCCGATGCCGGCATGCTCGTCCCGCGCTTTTGAGGTTCCCATGAAAATCGCGCTTCCCGATACCGATGGCCGCCTGTCTGACTATGCCCTGAGCGGCAAGCCGACCGCGGCTGCGACACTTGGCAAGAAGCCTGCGCGAGTCGTCTACTCCGCAGCCCACGTCGTCGCCGACCCGTTCGCTGCCAGCGATCCGTCCGGCCGAGCCGCAGTCGACTGGGCAAAGACGATGGAGTTCCGTCGCTATCTCGCGGGCCTCGGGCTCGGCATCGCCGAGGCGATGGATACGGCTCAACGCGGCATGGGCCTCGACTGGTCGGGCGCCCTGGAACTCATCCGCCGCACGCGCGAAGAACTGCCGGACGCGCTCGTCGCCAATGGCTGCGGCACGGATCACCTCGATCCAGCGACTGTCACCGGCATTGACGACGTTCGGCGGGCCTATCTGGAGCAGGTCGAGGCGATCCAGAAGGTCGGCGGGCGCCTTATCCTCATGGCGTCGCGCGCTCTGGTGCGGGTCGCGCAGCGACCGGAAGATTACGTCAGGGTCTATTCCGATGTGCTGGCTGCCTGCGACGCGCCTGTGATCCTGCACTGGCTCGGCGAAATGTTCGATCCACAGCTCGCCGGTTATTGGGGCAGCACGGATTTCGACCCGGCGATGCAGACCGCACTTGCCGTCATCAATGAGAATACGGCCAAGGTCGATGGCATAAAGATCTCTCTCCTCGATAAGGACAAGGAGATCGTCATGCGCCGCCGGCTGCCGGCCGGCGTGAAGATGTATACGGGCGACGATTTCAACTACCCTGAACTGATTGAGGGCGACAGTGAAGGTTTCTCGCACGCCTTGCTCGGTATCTTCGATCCCCTGGCGCCGGCTGCAGCTTACGCGGTGGAGCGGCTTGGTGAAGGAGACCGCGCAGGCTTCCGCGCGACGCTCGATCCGACTGTTCCGCTCGCACGGCTGATCTTCCGGGCGCCGACACAGTACTACAAGACCGGCGTCGTCTTCCTGGCCTGGTTGAACGGCTTCCAGGATCACTTCGTGATGTTGAACGGAGCGCAGGCCATGCGCCCGCTGCCTTACTTCGTCGACCTCTTCCGGCTCGCTGACCAGTGCGGCCTGTTGCGCGATCCGACGCTCGCCGCGGACCGGATGAAGAAGCTGCTTGCGCTCTATGGAGTGTAGCCATGCGTGATTTCAAGACGGACCATTCCGCCCTGGCGCTCAACACCGCCAGCCTCGGACACAACCTCGAAGGCTACGGGGCAGGGTGGTCGCCCGAGCGCATCATCGATGCCTGCGCAGAGCGCGGCTTCGGCTCGATCGTCTTCTGGCGTCGCGAGGTTGGATCGCGGGCGATTGAAATTGGCGAACGAGTGCGCGCAAACGGCCTTTCGGTTGCCGGTCTCTGCCGGACGCCGTTTCTTGTCGGTGCAGAGGCTGTGGATCGACAAAGGGTCATCGACGAGGCGAAGGCCGCGATCGACATGGCCGCGGGCCTTGGAGCATCGGTGCTGACGATCGTGGTGGGTGGCGTGCATCCGGGCACCAAGGGTACCGGCGAAAGCCTGAAGATCGTCGCCGACCGTGTCGGCGAGATCGCGCCCTATGCCGCGGGCCGAAACGTCAAGCTGGCACTCGAGCCGCTTAATCCCGTTTATGCGGGAAACCGTTCCTGCCTGACGACGCTGCGCGATGCCGTTGATATCTGCGAGGCTGTCGGCGCGGCCAACCTCGGCGTCGCCGTTGATGTCTACCATGTGTGGTGGGACCGCGAGATCGCGGCACCCTTGCAGCGCGCGGGCGCCGAGCGGATTTTCGGCTATCACCTCTGCGACTGGCTTCCCGACACGCGAGATGTGTTGCTCGATCGCGGCATGATGGGCGATGGCGTTGCCGATCTGAAGGCTCTGCGACGGAGCGTCGAAGACGCGGGCTATACCGGTCCCTGCGAAGTAGAGATCTTTTCCGCAAACAACTGGTGGAAGCGCGATCCGGGCGAGGTCCTCGATGTGATGGTCGAACGCTTCCGCACATCCTGCTGACGATTTGGGAGGCAAACATGAAGATCCTGGTTACCGTCAAACGTGTGGTTGACTACAACGTCAAGATCCGCGTGAAGGCAGACGGTTCGGGCGTCGAGCTTGCGAACGTGAAGATGTCGATGAACCCCTTCGACGAAATCTCGGTCGAAGAAGCGTTGCGGCTGAAGGAAGCCGGCAAGGCGGAGGAAGTCGTCGTCGTTTCCGTTGGTCCGGCCAAGGCCGAAGAGACGCTGCGCACCGCCCTTGCCATGGGCGCTGACCGCGCCATCCTGGTTGAGACCGAAGACCAGGTCGAGCCGCTCACTGTGGCCAAGATCGTCAAGGGCGTTGCCGAAGCCGAACAGCCGGGCCTGATCATCGTCGGCAAGCAGGCGATCGACGACGATT